>Ga0115028_10000187_pt1 | contig 9738 bp, 8 predicted proteins | sample Plant_0915_D1_FD_83894 | JGI IMG/M metagenome (GOLD analysis project Ga0115028, IMG submission 83894) | Wetland microbial communities from Old Woman Creek Reserve in Ohio, USA - Plant_0915_D1 | ecosystem: Environmental > Aquatic > Freshwater > Wetlands > Sediment ... | reverse complement strand
CCCGAGCCTTGGCGGTTAAACCCAAGTTGATCATTGCCGACGAACCGGTGTCGGCGTTGGATGTTTCCATCCAAGCCCAGATCATTAATCTTCTGGAGGACCTTCAAGACGAGTTCGACCTCACCTACGTGATCATCGCCCACGATCTGGCCATCATCCGCCACATCTCGGACGTCGTCGCGGTGATGTACCTGGGAAAAATCGTCGAAACCGCCTCCAGCAAAGAGCTTTACACGAATCCGCTGCACCCCTATACGGAGGCGCTGCTTTCCGCCGTGCCGGTTGCGGACCCGAAGCGCAAGCGTCATCGCATTATTTTGACGGGCGATGTACCGTCGCCGGCCCGGCCGCCACCGGGCTGCCGCTTCCACCCCCGCTGCCCGCGGCGATTTGGGCCCTGCGACCACATCGCGCCGGCCTTCAAGGCCGTGGCCGAAAATCATTTTGTGGCCTGCCACCTCAGGTGAGTCATCCGGGAGGCCACAGGGAAACAAACCCACATGCTGCAATATATCGTCAAAAGGCTCCTGCAAGCCGTGCCGCTGCTGATCGGGGTTTCGATCATCGGTTTTGCAATGATGCACCTGGCCCCTGGCGGGCCGCTGGCCATCTATACCTTGAATCCGACCATCACCGCCCAGGACATCGAGCGCATCAAGCATGTATTCGGCCTCGATCAGCCGCTCTACATCCAATACCTGAAATGGGCTGCCGGGATGTTCACCGGCAATTGGGGTAACACCTTCTTCGGAGGCCGGCCGGTTCTGGACGTGATCATGGAGCGTGTCCCGGCAACGCTCCTGCTGATGGGCTCGAGCATGTCTCTGGCGATGATCATCGGCATGCTGATCGGAATCCTGGGTGCCGTCAAGCGCTATTCGGTTTTTGATTATCTGGCCACCACCGGTGCGATGGTGACCTTATCCTTCCCAACCTTTTGGTTCGGGCTGATGATGATCTTCGTTTTCGCGCTGCAGCTTGGCTGGCTGCCCTCGGGCGGCATGTTTACCCTGGGGGAGGATGAGGATCTGCTGGATCTATTGCAGCATCTGATCTTGCCGACCGTTGTCTTGGCCTTGGTGCTCGTCGCCCAGTGGAGCCGCTATACGCGTTCCAGCTTTTTGGAAGTCATTCACCAGGATTATATCCGCACCGCCAGATCCAAGGGGATCTCCGGCAGCCGCATCCTATTCCGCCATGCCTTTCCAAATGCGGTGGCGCCGCTGATTGCCTTGGCCGGGATTCAGCTCCCCTGGCTTTTTTCCGGCGCGCTGGTGACCGAGACCATTTTCGGCTGGCCGGGGATGGGGAGGCTGTTTGTCGATTCACTGACGATGAAGGAATATCCCGTGCTGATGGGAATGATCATGTTTACCGCCATGGCCGTCATAATCGGAAACCTCCTGGCCGACGTGCTGAACGCCATCATTGATCCACGGATAAGGCTGAACTGATGCCCGAAATCGCTCCTCTGCCCAGGGATCCGGTTGATATCGCGAAACGGCCGCCGGAGGATGAAGGCCACCTTCGGTCTGGCAACCCGCTGGTTTTTTATGAAAGCCAGGCCAAGCGCGTATGGCGGAGATTTCTGCGCCATCGCTTGGCCATGGCCGGTGGCTGCGCGGTGATGCTTCTTCTTTTGATGACCCTTTTGGCGGATTTGATCACCCCGCACGATCCTCTGGCGCTGGAGACGGCCCGGCGATTTATTCCGCCCTTCACGGATTCCACATTCCTATTGGGCACAGACGAGATGGGTAGAGACCTCCTCAGCCGGCTCATTTATGGCGGTCGTATCAGTTTGGTGGTAGGGATGGCGGCCATGTTCGCCACCGTGGTCACCGGCCTGATCATCGGCCTGATCTCGGGTTTTTACGGCGGCAGGACGGATAATCTCTTGATGCGCTTCACCGATACCATGCTTTCGTTCCCACAGGTTTTCCTGTTGCTGGTTTTAGCCGCCTTCATCACCCCTACGGTCATTTCCATCGCTCTTATTATCGGCTTGACCTCCTGGATGGAGGTGGCACGGATCATCCGCGCTCAGATCAAGCATATTAAAGAACAGGACTTTGTGTTGGCGGCCTTCGCCTTGGGCTCTTCGGAGATGCGCATCATGTTTAAAGAGCTTCTGCCCAACGCCATTGCCCCCGTGCTGGTCTCCGCGACCCTGAACGTCGCCAATGCCGTTCTGATGGAGTCCTACATCAGCTTCCTGGGCTACGGCATTCAGCCGCCTCTCGCCAGCTGGGGCAACATGCTGACCAACGCCCAAGCCTATTTCGACACGGCCACCTATCTGGCGATTCTGCCGGGGGTGATGATTACGCTGACGGTGATGAGTTTCAACTTTCTCGGCGACGGTTTGCGCGACGCTCTTGATCCTAAATTAAGAATGTAAAGATTATCGGCAGAGAGCGGGGTCGCGACCGCGATCCCTTTGAGGTCAACAGCAAACACACAAAGGAGGCAGCCTTATGAGTCGAAAGCATGTAACCCGCAGGCAGTTCATCAAAACCGCCGGCCTGGCGGCTGCTGGCGCGGCTTTTGCTGGCAGCGCCGTCGTGTTGACGCCGTCTCCGGCGTTGGCCAAAAAAAACAATGTCATCATCGGCATGACCCAGGAGCCGGTCAATTTCAATGCGCTCCTCTACGTCAACTCCGGCACCGAGGAGGTCCCGGAAGCCTGCGTGTTTGACGCGCTTTGGGACGTAGACGAAAAGGGACAATTCGTGCCCAACCTGGCAGTGCGCGTGCCCACCCTGGAAAACGGCGGCATATCCCCGGACGGCAAGCTCTGGAAGATCGAGTTGAAAAAAGGCGTCAAGTGGCAGGACGGCGCGCCTTTCACGGCCAAGGACGTGGAATTCACCTATAAGACCATCGTCAACCCGAATGTGGCCATCCGTTCGCGATCCGGATTCGATCTGATCTCCGATTTCAAAATCGTCAATGACCACAACGTCGAAATCACCCTCTCCAAACCCTTCGTGCCCTTTGCCTGGGCCTGGCAGAAGATGCACGTCGTCCCGGCGCACATCCTTTCCAAGGTGCCGGACATCAACACGGCGGCTTACAACAGCAACCCCATCGGCACTGGACCCTACAAGTTGGTCAAACGCGTGGCGGGCAGCCACATGGAGTACAAGCGCAATCCCAATTACCACCGGGGCGCGCCGGCCATCGAGTCCGTCATTCACAAGTTCGTCCCTGACCAGACCGTACTTTATACCCAGTTCAAGACCGGCGAAGTGGACGTGCTCGGCCTGCATGGGGTCCCGCCCGATCGCTTTGCAGAATCCCGTAAACTGCCGGGCCGTGATGCCCTGGAAACCCCCGCACCTTGGGTTGAGTTTATCTATTTCAATTGCGGCAAGCCCCAGTTCAAAGAAAAAGTCGTTCGCCAGGCTCTATACTTCGCCATTGATAAGGAAAAATGGATCAAGGACATCCAATACGGTTTGCCCAAGCGCACGCTCTCTTACCTGCATCCTACCCACTGGGCGTATAATGCCAACCTCAAGGATCCGGGCTACGATCCCAAGAAGGCGGCGGCCATGCTGGATGCGGCCGGCTGGAAGGTGGGAGCTGACGGAATTCGCGAGAAAAACGGCGTCAAGCTGAGCTTCACCATGTCGACGACCGCCGGCTCCAAGGCCCGGGAGCAGGCCCAAGCCATGGTCCAGGCCAATTGGAAGGAAATCGGAGTGGCGATGGAGATCAAGAACATGCCCGCCTCGGTGGTCTGGGGCGAGTACACCACTAAGAGCCAGTTCGACACGTTGATGGTCGGCTGGGAGCCGACGGTTGGGATGGATCCGGACTACTCGGCCCGCTGCCACTCCAAGCAGATACCGGTAAAGGACGGAGTCGGCTCCAACTACGTGCAATATGAGAATCCAGAGCTGGACAAGCTCATGGAGGAGGGGGTGCTGATTTCCGACATCCAGAAGCGCAAGGCGGTGTACGCCAAGATCCAGGAAATCCTGCATGAGGATGTACCGTTTGCTCCGATCTTCGCTTATATGTTCATGTATGGGAAAAAGAGCGATCTTGTGGGTTACAAAACCAATCCGTACGTAACCGATATTACCTGGAACATCCAGGAATGGTCTTGGAAGTGAAAACCCCATAAAATCTATTGAAGACCGCGCCCCAAGTTGCGATGGGAGATAGACAACGCCGCCTTGCGAACTTGGGGCGCTGCAATTAGTCGTAGCAAAGGGAGGAGACGAAGATGATTCAGACCAACTTGGCTGAAAAACGCGCTCCCTATTTCAGAATGTTGGGCGACGACCAGATCCATGAGCTGCTCCGGGCTACGTTTGGCGTGATGGAGCAGGTCGGCTTCAAGGTTCTGCACCCCGGAGCGAGGGAAATGCTTCAAAAGGCGGGTGCCGCGGTCAAGGGAGAATCGGTGAGGGTGCCCGAGTATATTGTACGGGGATGCCTTGCAACCGCACCCCAGGGCTGGACGATTTACAACCGCCAGGGCGAACGGACCCTGGAGGTGGAAGGCCGCAAAAGCTATTACGGAACTTCCACGGCCAGCCCCAACACCAAAGATGCCTTGACGGGGGAAATTCATCCGACCACGGTGGCGGATCTGGCTCTGGCGGCCAAGGTCGCTGACGCGCTAGAGCATATCGATTGGGTCATGCCCATGGGATCCTGTCAGGATGTTCCGGCCAAGGCCGCCGATCTGCATGAGTTCTGCGCCACGGTGACCCACACCGCAAAACCCATCGTTTTTCTAACCTACAGCGCCCGGGGCGCCGAGCTGGTTTACCAGATGGCGGCGGAAGTAGCCGGCGGCCTCGAGTTGCTCCAGGAGAAGCCCTTCCTGGTCCTTTACCCGGAATCGATTTCGCCGCTCACCTTTCCGGCAGAGGTCATCGATCGCATGTTCGTTGCCGCCGACCTCAATCTGCCCCAAATGATGGGGCCATCCATCCAACCCGGAGCGACCGGGCCGGTGACCATGGCGGGTGCGGTGGTTCAAGGCATGGCCGAGTCCCTGATGGGAGTGGTCTTGGCTCAGCTGCGCCGACCGGGCTGCCCCGTGGGCGCCGGCTGCAATTTCGCCATTTTCGACATGAGCTTGGGATTGTTATCCATCGGAGCCGCCGAGATGAGTTTAGGGCTCGCTGCCCAGGCGGAGTTGGCCCAGAACCTTGGCCTGCCGACGTGGGGGCTGGCCGGCGCCACGGATGCCAAGGTGGTGGATGCTCAAGCCGGGGCCGAGAGCGCTTTCAGCATCCTGGCCCAGGGACTGGCCGGCCTGAACTTAATTCACGACGTCGGGTATATGGATAACGCCATGGTGTGTTCCGTCGAGCAGCTGCTTCTGGGAAATGAGGTAATTGCCGCTACCAAGCGTTTCCTGCGCGGTCTGGAGATCAATTCCCAGACGGTCGCTCGAGATGTGATCGCCCGGGTGGGACCGGGCGGAAATTTCATTGAAGATGAACATACCTTTACCCATTTCCGCAACGAGCTGTGGCGGCCCAAGCTTTTCACTCGTCTGCATTATAGTGCATGGGTGAGGGAGGGTGCGAAGGATACGGCCCAGCGCATTCGGGAAGAGATCCGGCGGCTGGTTGAAACCCACCAGACCCAAGCCCTGCCGGATAAAACCCTCGCAGCCTTGGATGCGATCAAGACCAAGGGAGAGAAAGAACTGGCGTGATTCATACATACCAAACGACGCAACCGCTCGAATGCAGCGGGCACCTAATTAAGGAGAATGCCTATGGCGACCAAGGACATATTTGAAGCGGTTTTAGCCTGTGACGTCGTCGGCACGCCGGACAAAGTGAAAGCCGAACTGGACGCCGGGACGAATGCCGAGGCCATTTTGAAGGCGGGCCTGATTGCGGCGATGGACGAGCTGGGTGGCAGGTTTTCCAACGGTGACGTCTTCATACCGGAAATGATCAGAGCCGCCAAGGCGATGCAAGCCGGAGTGGAGGTCCTCAAACCTTTCCTCACGCAGGGTCTGTTTCAGTCTGCCGGAACCGTGGTCATCGGTACGGTCAAAGGCGACCTGCATGACATCGGCAAGAATTTGGTCAAGATGATGCTGGAAGGAGCCGGGTTCAAGGTCATTGATCTGGGCGTGGACGTATCGGCGGAGCGGTTTGCCGCGTCGGCCAAAGAAAACTCTGCCGATATCGTCGCCATGTCGGCCCTGCTGACCACCACCACGCCGACCATGGGGCAAGCGGTTGCCGCCATCAAGAAGCAGGGCCTGAAAGCCAAGACGATTGTGGGCGGCTCTCCGGTCACCCAGTCGTTTGCCGATAAAATCCAAGCCGACGGTTACGCCGAGGACGCCAAGGGAGCGGTTGAGCTGGTGAGGCGTCTCATGAAATAGCCTGTGCCTGAAGTCGTCATTAATGAACCAAGCTGGGAGGATAGATTCATGACCAGGAAATACGATGCGATCATCATTGGAGCCGGAATCATCGGCTGTTGTGTTAGCTTCGAGCTGGCAAAAAAAGGATATAAGACGTTGAATGTCGACAAACTACCGGCGGCCGGCTACGGGTCGACCTCCGGTTCTTGCGCCATCATTCGCTTCCATTACTCGACGCCCGACGGGGTCGCCTTGGCGCGGGAGGGTTATTTTTATTGGCTGGATTGGCCCAACTACCTCGGGGTGGCCGATGAGAGAGGACTATCGAAGTACATCAATACCGGCTGTTTGGTGATCAAGACGGCTCACAACAAAAACCTGGTCAACGTGATGCGCAGTCTGGATGAGCTGGGTGTCAAATACGAGGAACTGGATCTAGACGGGATCAAGAAGAAGATGCCATTGCTTGACACTCGGAGCTATTTTCCGGTTAAGCTTCCGGACGATCCGGGTTTTGGACGCCCTACCGGCGCGGCCGTTACCGGGGCTATTTTCGTTCCGGAGTCAGGCTACATGAGCGATCCGCAGCTCTCCACCCACAATGTTCAGCGGGCGGTTGAAGCGCGCGGCGGCGAATTTATGTTCAATACAAAAGTTGTCGAAATCCGAAAGCGTCAAGGTCGGGTGGCCGGTATCACCTTGGAAGACGGGCGCCAGATTGATGCACCCGTCGTTGTCAACGTGGCCGGCCCCCATTCTTATATCATCAATCGCATGGCCGGCGTTGAAGAGGGCATGCGAATTAAGACCCGAGCGCTGCGGCAGGAGGTGGCCCACGTCCCTGCTCCGGAAGGCTTCGATTACCAGAAAGACGGCATGATCATTTCCGATGGAGACGTCGGCACCTATTCCCGTCCCGAGGTGGGTAATAATGTCCTGGTGGGTTCCGAAGACCCTGAGTGCGATGTGCGTGAATGGGTTGATCCGGATGATTATAACCAGGATTTCACCCAGCAAGCCACGGCTCAGGCCATGCGTGCGGCCCAGCGCATCCAGGGGCTGCCCATTCCCAATACCATGCAGGGAGTGGTCGATCTTTACGATGTTTCAGACGATTGGATTCCCATCTACGACAAATCCGATCTGCCCGGCTTCTATATGGCGGTGGGGACCTCCGGAAACCAGTACAAAAATGCTCCCATCGTCGGCGTTCTGATGGCGGAGCTGATCGAGAAGGTGGAAGCGGGGCAAGATCACGACAAGCATCCGGTTCGGTTCACCATGAAATACACTGGCCGGGTGTGCGACATAGGCTTTTTCAGTCGTTTGCGGCAGATCAACCCCGACTCCAGCTTCTCGGTGATCGGCTGAGCCAATTATCCGCAATAAACAGTGAGCATGCCATGGATCTGAAAGGCCTACCCGGCGGTCAGTACAAACCTCTTGCCGAAAAGGATATTCAAACCATCCAAGAAGCAGCCCTCGGCATCCTGGAAAAGACGGGCTTCACGTATGAATCCGGCCTCGATGACACGCTGCACATGCTGGAAGCGGCCGGCGCCCAGATTGACCACACGACCGCCCGCATCCGGTTTCCACGAAAAGTTGTGCTCGAGCATATCCGCAAAGCGCCGCGCCAGGTTGTCCTTTACAGCCGCACCGGAAAGGACGATCTGGACCTGACCGAAGACCGGGTTTACCTCGGCACGGGCGGGGCCGCCATTCGCATCATCGACCTCGAAACCGGTGAATACCGGCCGACCACGTTGAAGGATCTCTATCTTCTCGCGCGCTTGGTGGACAAGCTCGATCACATCCATTTCTTTTTGCGGCCTTGCATCCCCACGGACATTGCCGAAGAAACTTATGACGTGAACATGTTTTACGCTTGCATGAAGGGGACCGGCAAGCACGTGATGTCCGGGGTGAACAACCTCGAGGGCTTCCACAAGGTGCTGGACCTCGCGTCCACCGTGGCCGACGGCCGCGAAAAACTTACCGAAAAACCCTTCATTTCCATCATCACCTCCTTTGCCATCAGCCCGCTCAAGCTCTGCACAGCATCGACTCTCATCATGCAGGAGGCCAGCCGCTATCGCATCCCCGTGGCGCTGTCCTGCGCGCCCATGGCCGGATCCACGGCCCCAATCACCATGGCCGCCAACCTGGCGCAGATCCACGCTGAGCAGCTTGCCGGCATCGTCATCTGCCAGCTGAGCAACTCCGGCGCGCCAGTGCTCTACGGCGGCATCCCCGGCCGGGCCAACTTGAACACCATGGGGTACCTGGGAGGGTCGGTGGAGTGCGGCATGATGAACGCCGCCATCCACCAGATGGCCCACCATATCGGGGTGCCGAACTACAACTCTTCGGCGCTCACGGATTCGAAGATACCGGACGAACAAGCCGCCTGGGAAAAAGGGATCACGACGCTGCTGGCAGCCATGGGCGGTTCCAATTTCGTGCACCATGCCGCCGGGATGATCGAATCCATGATAGCAGTCGCCTACGAACAGTATGTCATCGACGACGAGATCATCGGAATGGCCTGCAGGGTGCTCAAAGGCATCGATGTGGACCCCGAGCACCTGGCGCTCGAGGTGATCGACGCCGTGGGGCCCGGCGGGAACTTCATGACCCACGCCCACACGCTAAAGCACATGCGCACGGAATATTTCACCGGCAATGGCGTCACCGACCGCAAGAGCCGCACCAAGTGGGAGCAGGACGGCAAGACGGACGCCCGTGAAAGGGCCCGCCGGATAGCGAAGAAGATCCTTTCCGCGCCCGAGGTTTCCTATTTACCGGAAGAAGTGGACCGGGCTATCCGATTAAAGTACAAAGAAATCGTGACCGTTTAGTGTTACGAAGAGGTAAAAATGCTGGATGCCAAGAACGGCATAGTCTGGCTGCCGTTTATCCCCTTCAACAACACCTATTCCCTGATGCGGAAGACTCGGATTCTTTCCCCTTGAACCCTGGGTTTCTTGAATCCTGAGGTATTAGACACGTGAACCGACGCTGGAGGCAGGGCACGGAACTTGCCCTCGATTTCATCGGCAACATCAAGTGGAATGATCTGCCCACGGCGGTGCGGCATCAGTCCAGACGCTGCCTGCTTGATTTGACCGGCGCCCTGGTCGCCGGGCGCCGCACGCCCGTGGGCGACATCATGGCCGGTGTCGCCTGCGATCAGTTCCCGGGCGACCAAGCGACCATCCTGGTTTCCGGCGAGCGCGTCTCGGCTATGGGGGCGGCCCTGGCGAATGGCTTTGCCCAGAACGCGCTCGACATCGACGACGGCTACCGTCGGGTGAAAGGCCACCCCGGCGCAGCCTTTCTTCCGGCTCTGCTGGCAGCGCTTGAGCTGAAAGGCGGCT
>Ga0115028_10000185_pt1 | contig 9763 bp, 6 predicted proteins | sample Plant_0915_D1_FD_83894 | JGI IMG/M metagenome (GOLD analysis project Ga0115028, IMG submission 83894) | Wetland microbial communities from Old Woman Creek Reserve in Ohio, USA - Plant_0915_D1 | ecosystem: Environmental > Aquatic > Freshwater > Wetlands > Sediment ... | reverse complement strand
TGTCGTCTTTATCCGTGAAGGCAGGACGACACGAGTTGAGGTTCTGCGCGCATTCGATCGCATGGACACCAACACGTCCGTGGAAGGACTCTTCTGGGCGCGCTGGTACGAGTTCGCCTACCCCCCTCCTTCTCACGGGCCGCAGGCGTATCTCGTCAAGAACCTCATCGTTGAGTTCGACGACGCCGGCGTTGTCACACACTCAAAGGTTGCGCCGGATCCGCTTGTAGTGCAGGTGCTGTGCCAGGCTGTTGCCAGGCTTCCCACGTCCTCAATTGCATCCGACCCGTTCACGGTCGACGGTTCCTACTGGACCGCTCTCACGCGCCTGAAGGGACGCCCGATCCGGGGAACGATTACGGTTGACGATGCCCAGGTCCGGTTTGACGACACGATGAATCCATCGCGCGGTTTTCTCGTGCCGCTCAGGCAGGTTTTACGCGTGGAGGGCGGGCAATGCCCACCGGACGGACCGCTCAAGCTCTCCATCTTTTTCGAGCGGGCAGTGAAGCCCGTTACGAGGGTTGAAGCAATGATTTCCCCTGACGAAATCCTGAGGCTCCTGTCGGCGCTCCGGCGCGCGGGAGTCTCTCTAGAGTGGTAAGGAGATTCGTATGATCACCGCACTTCGTAGGCATTCCTTACAGGCGACTGCACTGGGGATTCTCTCGTTGGCTTCATCGGGTTGCATCGTCATCCCGCACCCAAGAAACATCGCAATTGCCCAGGGCTACGAGACCAGGAAACCGAAGCTGGATTCGATCAAGCCGGGCCAGACAACCCGGGAAAATATGACATCCCTCCTCGGTCCCTTTGACACCGACGCCTCCCGGGGTCGCTTCTTCTGGGCGCGCTGGCAGCAGGTCAAAGTGCAGGTTGAATGGTTCGTGGGCGGGTGCGCACAGACTGGTTGCGGTGCGGCGGGAGGATCAGAAAGGGTGTGGAAGATCCGGAATGTGCTCGCCTTATTTGATGAAGACGACTCCGTCAGCTATTACAGGGTGTGTAAAGAGACCAACGTGATCTCAAGCCTGAAAAACATTGTTTCCCGGCTCGATCCGGCGCCCGATGTGGACAGCGACCTCGTCCTTCCGGCGAGGCACCCTCACCCGCTCTTCAGCAAGTATGGTCACGGAAGGGTGATCATTGAGAACGGAACCCTGTCTTTCGAGGACCAGAAGGGACCCGAGCACAACTTTGGCCTATCCCTCAGTGCGGTCGAGCGGCTGGACGCCGCACATGGTTCCAGCCCCCAGATTCTTCGCCTGAAGCTGAACCTTAAGCGAGACAAGAGCCCACGCGAATTTGTCGTGGAAGCCTCGCCGGCTGAAACCGTCCGTCTTGTCGCCCTGATCGAATCGGCCCGGCGATGATAGAGGTGCCAGGTCTTCGGAATTCGGTTTTGCCGGGGGCGTTTGACCGCACCGTACCCAAAAACCGAATTCCGAAGACCGGGCACCTACCTGAAGAGAAGCGACTGAGGCGACCCGGATGAGTCCAGGAACCGGATCTGCCCGAAGCCCTCGGGGGCATCCGGCGTTTCCGGGCTCACAAAAACGATCGTCCGGTAGCCGGAGCCTGTGGCGTAGCGAGGGCATATGGCTTCTCTACCCGGAGCCAGCGGTTGGATGCCGGGCTCCCCCGTCAATGATGCCATCAGAAAATCGCCGCGCTCGTTCGTTATCCCGGCGAGCGCGAGCGCCGCGACACCTCCACTCGCCCGGATACGCAGGCTGCCCGTCATGAAGGCGGGCAGATTGTCGAACACCTCGAACAGGAAGAAGGCTCTCTTCTCACCGCTCGCCAGGTTGACCGTCGTCTTGCCCGCAACGGCATCCGATCCCAGGATCTCCAGCTCCACTGCGGCGGGAGCCGGTCCCGGGTTGAGCAGCGCCAGGCCGGTGCGCTGATTAGGGCGTTCGGCGAGCACGATGAGATCGTCGGTCATCAACGGCGTCGCAGGGATTCCTGCCTCCGAGGCCGGAGCCCCGTTCTCCCAGCGGGTAATAACCGCAGTCATAGCGGGCAGCGAAGGCCCGGAGGTAGGAGTAACGCGGGCATAGCCGAAGAATGCTGATGTCGCCCGAGGCAGAGTGACGCGCCTCAGCTGTCCCGGCAGCAGTTGAATGTCGATCTCCGGGTCGAGGCCTGCCGGCGCCGCAGGCTTCCCGTCAGGCGCGAAAAAAGCCAGCCTTGCAGCAACTGGCTGGGCCTGAGAGTTCCAGAGCAGGATGTCACTCGAATACGAGCCATCCGCGGTCAGGTGGGCGAAATAGAGAGGACCGCTCGAGGATGTCTCGAGCGGATAGGGCGTCATCGCGAAATCGCCCGCTGCATTTGCGATGCTTCTCAGCGTGATCGAATGGAAGGGGGCCGGTGCACTCAGCTCCAGCGAGCCGGCGAAGTCACCCCGGATGTCATACTTCTCGCGCACGAAGAAGGCCTTCGTCTCACCGGCAGCGAGGGAGACCTGGACGGCCTCGCCCTGGGGCACGCCCGCCTCGTTCAGGAGCCTGAGGGTGACGACGTTTTCTCCAGAGTCGTGGTTGAGGACCGCCACGGCCGTGTCGACCGCGCTGTCGCGTATGACCGGCGCGATGGAGCGCAACATCGGGCTGGACGCAGGCAGGCGGACGACCGAGGTCAGAACCCCGCGCGACTGATATTCCAGCAGCACGGTGGGCTTGAAGGAAGCGCCGCCGGCGTTTGTCATCCGAAGCCACCCGAGCTTCAGATCTGCGCCTGATCCATCCGTATAGAGCTGGAATGGATCTGGCGCCGCAACTGTGAAATCGGCCTTTTCTGCAGGGCTGTTGATCTCCACCTCATACCATACGGCGCGGTCGCGCCCGGTATCGATCTGGAAGCGCAGCGTCGTGCCGATGCTCTCGCCCGGCAACAGCTGCCTGCGATTGCCGCGCTCGTCCAGCGGGTAGACGCGTACCGTGCCCGCAGAACTGAGGCGCAGCTTCAGCTCCACGCTTGCGCTCCTGATGATCGGAGGGTCGCTACCCCAGCGGTTGTCAACGGAAGTCTGACTGGTGTTCCACACCATCCCGGTGTTCTGATGTTCGGTCCAGACCGATAGAATCATCCGTGTCGTTTCCCGCAGAGGAACGCCGTCACTGGACTGGAGCAGCACTGCCATGTGCTCCGGACTGGTGCCGCCGGCCGTGAACTCCCATTCGCCGAAGTTCACGGTCCGGCCCCTGATGAAGCCCACAGCTCCCTGGACTGCCGGCCCTTTGATCAGCATGTAGGCTGCTTGCGGGTTGTCGGCGTTCCACGTGAGTTCGCCGTTGCTGGCGACGACGCTGCCCGGCGCAAGAGAGTGGTCCAGGGAAACCGGCTCCGTGCGGTCGAACCTGTTGATGCGCAGCCGTGACTGCAGAAACGTGCGCCGGTCGAGGCCCTTGGATTCGAGAAACTGGCCGGCATTGACCTTTCCCGCGGCGTAACCTGCTGCGAGCTCGTCCGGACTCAGTTCCACACCGATGTCCTCTGCGGCAACGGTGCTCTGCCGGCCGAGAAAGATCCTCGAGCAGACGGGCATCTGGGCGAGCTTGACGGGATTTCCGGCCAGGTCGAAGAACGACCCGGTCGAAGTGCGTGCGAAATCCGTTGTGCTGCCTGCGTAGTCGAAGAGGTAGATGGCGTCCCAGTCCTGCAGGTTTGCGATTGCCGCCGCGAGAAGCGGTCCTTCGAGCGCGTAACGGTTCGGGAACACGTGGTTGAACTCGCTCACGGTGAAGGGTTTGGCCTCGACTGCCTGTGACGCGAGACCGCTGAATTCAGCCAGCTGGTTCACCCAGGGCGAGTTGGTAATGGTCCAGCCCGTCGGGGACCACGCTTGCCCCGCCGGCCAGGAGGGGTGATCCCAGTAGTAGTGACCGTCGACATAGTCCATTTTCGACTGGACTGCGGTGTCGCCGAGGTATCCCCACCAGGGGGCGGTTCCGGTCACCATCGCCCCGGCGCCGAGCGTATCTCTTACGAAGCTGCGCATCGCGGAGAAGTACTGCTCGTCCACTCCGGAGTAGAAGCGGAACAGATCATAGATTCTGGCACTGGTGTAGCGGCCGAGCTCCGACCGGTACGGCCGAGCGACCGTGCCTGCCTCGAAGGACTCGTCGGCTTCCAGCTCGAGCGGTCCCGACTGGCGGAACTCGACCTTGTCGATCCAGATGGTGTTGCTGCTCGCGCCGAGCTCGAATGTCGGGCGGACCATCGACGGATCGGTTTCGCCGGCACGGAAAAAGCCGCGGTATGGCTGCCACGCGGTCGTGAGCTGGACCGTCTTGCTCAAGCCGTAGTTGCTCCAGGGATCGACCCCCTTCATGACGTCGATCGTGATCTCCCCCGGCCTCGAGGCCCTTGCGTAGAAACTGATCTCGTACGATTTACCCGCCTCGATTGCGTGTCCGTTCTGGATGCACTGCACGTGCCAGTTAGTCCCGTCGGATATCACCTCCGCACGCAGGGCGGCGCTCCCGTCCGGGCCTGCACCCTGTTCCACCCGCGCCGAGACGGTCGCGCTTCCGATCGGGTAGACCGACCATTCGTTCATGCCGTTCTCGAAGCCGCCGTTGCGCATCATGTCCGTCGGGTCCACGGCCGGTTCCTGGCTCTTCCAGGCTGCCGCCAGCGCCTGGCGCGAGCCGTACTTTTCGCGCAGCCAGGTGTTCCAAAGGGTGTCGAGTTCCGAGCTGTATCGCTCGGGCAGGGCACCGGATACCCCGGGGAGATAGTTGAGCCCGCCGTCGTTGAGCAGGTTCCCGAAAAGAGAGTCCTCGTTTGCGATTTCGATGAACGCCACCACGGGATCCTCGGCGTAGGTGAGCCCCGTGTACGGGTTCCGGTGCGTCAGCAGCTTCCGGGCGTAATCCATTTGGAGCTCGATCATCCGCGAGTTGAAATGCGACACCCCTTGGAAGAAGGAGATGGGGTCGCCGAAGAGGTGCGTGTCCTGGAGGCCGTCTCCCGGACCGAAATGCCTCGCGACCTTGAGATTGAGGTTTATGTAAATCCCGTTGCGGCGGAGCTGATAGATGAGGTAGTCGAGCCTCTGAAGCGCGGCATCACTCAGGTGCTGCGTGTCATTCGGGTAATACTTCGGGTCCCAGATGCCGTTTGGGCCGGCGTAAAAATCCATGTGATGGAATCTGACGACATTGACGCCCAGCTTCGCGAGGTGCCGGGCAACCTTGTCTGCAACCCGGTCGTCCTGGAACTCTCCGGCAGACGGCGGCCGTTCCGGGCAGGGCGGGAAGTTCGCGTTGAAGGTGAAGTTGACTCCCCAGAATCGGGCGCGTTTGCCGGTCTTCTCAAAATAGAAATGACCGTCGCTGCCGGCCCGGAGGTGCCCCCTGGAATCCACGACGGCGGCAGGATCCTGGCCCGGATAGTCGGTCAGCAGGTTTGAGGCGTCAATGGCGGTTCGCGAAGCGTCGTCCCAGGGGAGCGCGAAAGGAAACCAGGAAGTCTGAGCCGGCAGGGCAGCGGCCAGAAGGAGGGAGCAGACTGCCAGGATGCCGGTGCGCATGAAGCTTTTCTCCAAGTAGGTCCGGTCTGTCAGACCGGACCTCTGCCGATCTCCGTCCAATCGAGGGTCCGGTCTAACAGACCGGACCTACTTGTCCCCACTGTGCGCGTGGAATTCTCCGATCAATACCTTGCTGATCTCGTCGCGCTGGATCTGGTTCGTTCCCTCGTAAATCTGGGTGATCTTGGCATCCCGCATGTACTTCTCGACGGGATAGTCGCGCATATAGCCGTAGCCGCCAAAAATCTGCACGGCGTCGGTGGTTACCTGCACGGCGACGTCCGAAGCGAAGCACTTGGCCATGGCAGAATACATCGTCGGTCGTGCGGTCGGGCCGGCATCGATGTGGCGCGCCACCGCATAGGTCAGCGCCCGGGCGGCCTCGACCCTGATGGCCATATCGGCGAGCGTAAAACGCAGACCCTGGAAGGACGAGACGGGCGAGCCGAATTGCCTGCGGGAGCAGGCATATTCGACCGCGAGGTCCAGCGCACCCTGCGCGATGCCCACTGCCTGAGCGGCGACTCCCGGGCGCGATGCGTCAAAAACCTTGAGCGCGGTGATGAAACCGGTTCCTTCGCGCCCCAGGCGATTTTCAACGGGAACGCGGCAATCCTGAAAGCTCAATTCACGTGTCGCCGACGCACGGATTCCCAGCTTGTCTTCCTTCTTGCCGAACTCGAATCCCGGCGTCCCCTTCTCGACCACGATGCAGGAAGCGCCCCGCGGGCCCTTTTCGGGGTTGGTCAATACGAAGACGGAGTAGATTTCCGCCTCGCCGCCGTTGGTGATCCACTGCTTGGTACCGTTGAGCACGTAGCAGTCGCCGTCGCGGCGGGCGGTAGTCGAGATTGCCCCGGCATCCGAGCCGGCCTGAGGCTCGGTCAGCGCAAAGGCAGCCAGGCGGCGGCCCGCGGCGATGTCAGGGAGGAACCTCCGCTTCTGCTCTTCGCTTCCGCTCAGGATGATCGGCATCGCGCCGAGCGCCGACCCGGCATATGCGAGCGCGATGCCGCCGCAGGCACGGGACAGCTCCTCGGTGACGAAAACCATGTTGAAGATGGGAGTGTCTCCGGCCATGCCTTCGTAGGCGCTGTCCACGAAGACCCGGAAAAGGTCGGTCTCAGCCATCACCTTGACGACCGGCCAGGGAAAGTCGCCGGTCCGATCGTAGTGCGCCGCCACGGGAGCGATTTCCCTCTGCGCGATTTCCCGGGCAAGCCGGCGGATGTCTTTCTGCTCGTCAGTCAGAAAATAGTCGATCATCTTCGTCAGCTACCTCCAAAGGGAGGGGCGCAACGCGTGAATTCTCCCCTTTTCTATCTTGATCCGGAAATTGCGGTCCAGTGCGCCGGGCGCGAATGAACTGACGTCAAGTTCGGCCTCGAGAGAATCGCGTGTCTCCGCCAGCGTCTCCATCTTGTATACCAATTCCCTGGGACCCACGTTCACGTCCCGAAATCGCACCGAAACGAGATTCTGTTCGCATTCGGACGGCATGTCCCCTTCCGGGTAGAGCCCTTCAAAACGATCTACGAAGGCTGCGAGGTCGTTCGCGCGCTCCGGAGAACCGGCAAACCGTGCCCAGCCGCAGATTCTGGCCTCGCGCGGATTGATGCTGTCCATCACGGTGTCCGGGGCTTCGGGTTTCGAATGTTCATAGTCGAGGTGCGGCCACTGGATGAGGAGCTCGCCTCCCTTCACCAGCAATCGGAGAACCAGGCCCTTCTTGTCCCGCACATAGAGCGTGCCGCCGGGCATCTTCTCCCGATGGTCCGACGGGATGGTATCGAGGATGGAGATCAGCTCACAAGGTACGCCCGACATGGCCGGACACCCCACGGGCTGAACGTGACGCACGACAATCGCCTCTTCCTCGGGCGAGAACTCGAGCCAGTTGCCCGAAAGCTGCGCCAGCCGTTCGCTGACCTCCCAAGGCAGAGAGCCGCATTTGATTTTGCCTTCGCATTCTGTTTCGAGCTGCATGAATTGTCCCTCCGAGCCCGGTAGAACGGGGCCCGGAAGTAGGATACTGAAACTCTCAGCCCGACACACGGAAAAATCCGGTTCTCGGCCTGACGGCCTTTACTCCCCCCGGGCACTGTGGTAGCTTGGGTCAAACCTTGCGGGGCAGCTCGTCCGGGGAGCCGATGGTATATGGAGCGGGCATCAGCCGAGCGATGGATGCGGGAGGCGCTCGAAGAGGCGCAGCGAGCCGAGACAGAGGGGGAGGTCCCGGTCGGCGCGATCATCCTGATCAATGAGAAGATCGTCGGCCGCGGGCACAACCACAGTATCAGATCGCACGATCCGACCGCCCATGCCGAAGTTCTCGCGTTGCGCCACGCAGCCCACAGCATGCGCAATTATCGCCTGCCGGGGTCCATCCTGGTTGTGACGATCGAGCCTTGCCTGATGTGCGTCGGGGCACTGATCCATGCACGTGTCGACGAGATCGTCTTCGGCGCTGCAGATCCCAGGGCCGGGGCGGTCCAGTCCGTGTTCCAGATGGCGAACGTCCCTCAACTCAACCACCAGATCGCCGTAACGTCCGGAGTGCTCGCGGATGAATGCGGCGGGCTGCTCCGAGGCTTCTTCGAGTCCCGGCGGTAAAGTCTGCTGACCTTGCCGGTGAAATGTGGTATCCAGAGTGCTGGATCTGCGGCCGCCGCCGGCGGATCATTTTGGCTTGAACCGATGATCGGACGACAACTCAACCAATACGTCATCCAGGACCTTCTCGGCAAAGGGGGCATGGGGACCGTCTACAAGGCCTGGGACACGCGGCTTCAGCGGCACGTGGCACTGAAGGTGCTCCCCCAGGACGTGACGGGGGATCCCGAGCGAAGAAGGCGCTTCCTCGGGGAAGCGCGCGCGGCCGCCGCTATCACGCACCCGGCCGTGGCGCAGGTCTATGACGTGGACGAAGCCGACGGTGTCACCTTCATCGCGATGGAGCTGATCGACGGCGACACGGTGCGCCGGCTCATTGAACGGCGCGAACTGGATCTGCCGGGAGCGCTCGACATCGCCATCCAGGCCGCAGAAGGACTCGCGCGGGCACACGAGTCGGGAATTGTCCATCGGGACATAAAGTCCGAGAACATCATGCTGACACGGGACGGGCACGCGAAGGTGCTCGACTTCGGGCTGGCCAAACTGGACCCGCTGCGCAGCGATGACGATGCCCGTCCGCAGGGTGCCGAGGACAGGATTTCCCAGCTGGCGACGATGGCGCAGACCCGCGCGGGCGCCGTGATCGGCACGCTGGCCTACATGAGCCCCGAGCAGGCTCGGGGCAAACCGGTTGACTTCCGCAGCGACCTCTTCTCATTCGGCGTGACGCTTTACGAGATGGTGACCGGCACGCTTCCGTTCGCCGGCGACAGTGCGTTGGACACGATGCACGCGATCGCATTCGAGGAGACCCGGCCTGTTACTTCGCTGCGGCCGAACATCCCGCCGGATCTGCATCGCATCATTTCACACTGCCTGCGCAAGCGGCCGGAAGACCGGTATCCCAGCACAAGAGAACTGGTCGAAGACCTCAAGAAGCTGAAGCGGGAGGTCGACTCGGGCTTTACGAGGCCCATGCCCCTGGTGGAGAATGTGCGCAGCCGCCTGCTCTCACTCGGGTTGCCGCGGAAACCGGTGCTGATTGGCATCGCAGCCGCTGCCGGGTTGCTGATAATCGGCGGACTCGTCTGGGTTTATCTCAAGGGCGGCGGCTTCTGGCCTGCTTTTCTTGTCATCATCGGGGCGCTGTGGTGCTATCGCCACGTGAAGAACAGGACGTCGAGACTGGCGAGGCGGTTTGTCGCGCGTGTGTCGAAGCTGCCGGAGGTAAGGATGGTAACGGCCGATGACAAACACCTGACCGTCGTGGTCGATCAGATACAGGCCAAGACATACCTCCGCATCCACGGTACGATCGACGCAATAAACCGGAAGCTGTTTTTCGGAGAGCCGCTCACCGTCGCGTTGAAGGACGATATCTCCCCCGAAGAATACCGCCAGATGCTCCGCGCCCCCGGCATTATCTATCTCCGGGACGACAACTAGTTTCTTTCGTTCAAGCCGTCTTTTGACAAGATTCGCCCCCGACAACTCGAACATCGATTTCGACTTCGACTTGAACCCGGGCGCAGACGTGGAGGATCGGGTTCAGCTAAACCGTCCACCTGCAAGTCCACGCCGAGGTCCGGGTCCACGCCCGGATCA
>Ga0115028_10000184_pt1 | contig 9822 bp, 7 predicted proteins | sample Plant_0915_D1_FD_83894 | JGI IMG/M metagenome (GOLD analysis project Ga0115028, IMG submission 83894) | Wetland microbial communities from Old Woman Creek Reserve in Ohio, USA - Plant_0915_D1 | ecosystem: Environmental > Aquatic > Freshwater > Wetlands > Sediment ... | reverse complement strand
CGTTCTGGGGAACCTGATTCATCTGCTCGTGCACAAGGATTTCGAATACACGGACTGGGGGATTCGGGACAGGACGCACCTGCGGTTCTTTACGAAGAAGAGCATGGTCCGGTTCTTCGAGGACAACGGGCTTCGGATCGAGAGGATTGTGGGCATCAACCCGATTACCTCCCCGAAGACGTCCGCGCCGTTGGCTTTGCTGCAACTGCTCGGGCATGGTGACACGAGATTCATGCAATTCGGCATCACCGCGCGCTTCTGACTCCCGCGGCGCGCGCCGCATGCCCGCTACCGGATACCGATGACGAATCGACCCAGAGTAGGCGCAGTACTCGTCAACTGGAATGGCGGGGACCTCACCATCTCCTGTATCGAATCGCTGCTGGCCATGACCTGCGGCCTGTGGCGGATCGTCGTGTTCGACAACGCGTCGACGGACGGGTCTCCGGACGACGTGGCGCGGAGGTTTCCCCAGGTCGTCATGATGCGGAGTCCCGAGAATCTGGGATTCACCGGGGCCAACAACGCGGGCATCCGGAAACTCATGGACGATGGCGCAGACTATGTCTGGGTCCTGAACAACGACACCGTCGTCGAGTCGACGTCGCTGGAGGAGCTCCTGGGGGCCGCAACGTCACACGCCGGCGTTGCGGCCGTCGGAGCGAAGATCCTGTACGCCGATCCGCCCCACGCGATCTGGTACGGAGGGGCCCGCCTCAACGCAGTCACGTATGACGCTCCGCACGAAGGAGTGGGCAAGCCAAGGGCTTTCGGGCCTCAGGCCCCCGTGGAGGTCGACTTCGTCACGGGTTGCTCGATGTTGATGCCGCGGCACGCCCTCGCCCAGGTTGGCGTGTTCGATGAGAGCTTCTTTGCCTACGCGGAGGACTTCGACTGGTGCGTGCGTGCGCGCAAACGTGGACTCAGGCTGATCTATGCCCCGCAGGCGGTGGTGTACCACAAGGTGTCTGCCTCCGTGCGTCGGAACACGATGGGGGACTCTCAGGGCACGGGTTCGCCCAGGGTGTACTACCTGGCCACGCGCAATTCCCTCTGGGTGGTTCGCAGACACGCCAAGCCGTGGCAGGTCGTCACCGCCGTCGCGGCCCGCTTGGTGCGGGTCGTGTACTGCTCGGCAGGCATGATTCTGCTGCGCCGCTGGGACAAGCTCTTCGCGCTCTGGAACGGGGTCCGCGACGGGCTGCGCGCACGGATTGCGGAGCCCGCGTGAGCGGGAATCGGTGATGCCGGTGCCGGACGTGAGTGTCCTGCAGAAGAACATCGCGGCGAACCTGGCCGGTGGCGTGTGGACCGGGCTGATGGGCCTCGTGTTCGTGCCCGTCTACATCCATTTCATCGGGATCGAGGCCTACGGCCTGATGGGGATCTTCGCCACGCTGCTGGCGATCTTCTTCCTGCTCGACATGGGCCTGAGCGGCACCCTGAACCGGGAAATGGCGCGGCTGGCCGTGCAGGAGGGCAGCGCCAGGGAGATGCGCGATCTCCTGAGGACCCTGGAGATCCCCTATTGGCTGGCCGGACTCCTGATCAGCGCGATCGTCATCGCGGCGTCGCCGTTCATTGCCTATCGCTGGGTCAATGCCGAACACCTGTCGCCGGGCACCGTTCAGACGGCCATCAGGATCATGGGACTGGCGGCGGCGTTCCAGTGGCCGATCGGACTGTACTCCGGGGGCCTGATGGGCCTGCAGCGGCAGGTGCCGCTCAACGTCATCGCCATCGTGATGGCGACGGTCCGCGGCCTCGGGGCGGTGTTGATCCTGTGGCTGGTATCGCCCACCGTGGAGGCGTTTTTCTACTGGCAGTTGGCCGTCAGCGCCGTCCACGTCGGCGTCGCCGCGTTCTTTCTCTGGCGCAGCCTGCCGCATGCGCCGGAACCGCCGTGTTTTCGCCGCGCCCTGCTCGTCAATGTATGGCGATTCGCCGCCGGCATGACCGGGATCACCGTCACGGTGACCATCCTCATGCAGTTGGACAAGGTGATCCTCAGCCGCATGCTGAGCCTGGAGATGTTCGGCTACTACGCCCTGGCCAACGTCGTGACCCTGGTGCTCTATCGCCTGGGCGGGCCGGTCTTCACGGCGACCTACCCGCGGCTGACGAGCCTCGTCGCGCTGGGCGCGACGGAGGACATCAAACGCCTCTATCACCAGAGCACGCAGTTGGTCGCGGTGCTCATCCTGCCCGCGGCGCTCGTGCTCGCGATGTTCTCCGAGGAAGTCCTGCTGCTGTGGACCCGGAGTCCCGTAACGGCGGAACACGCCCATGTTCTCGTCAGCATCCTGGTCGCGGGCACGGCCGTCAACGGCGTCCTGCAGATTCCCTACGCGCTCCAGTTGGCCCATGGCTGGACGCGGATCGCGATTCTCGGGAACATCGTGTCCGTCGTGCTCCTGGTGCCGCTCATGATCGTCCTCACGACATGGTATGGCGCCGCCGGCGCGGCCAGCATCTGGGTGGCGCTGAACGTGGGGTATCTGCTCATCAGCGTCCCGGTCATGCACCTGCGCCTGCTGCCCGGGGAACAATGGCGCTGGTACGCCCAGGATGTCGGTCGCCCCCTGCTGGCGGGGCTGGGGGTTGCCGTCGTGGGCCGCCTTCTCATCAAGGCCGATTGGCCTCCGCTGCTGATGGTCACGAGCCTCGCGGTGATCGGCGCGGGCACGCTCGCGGCGGCCGCCTGCGCCGCCAGCCAGCTGCGGGTCATCGCGAGAGGCCGCTCGATCGTGACGGCGCTCGCGCTGAGGCACTCGCACTCTGGGAATCCACGGTAGTGCGGGCCCCGCGGTGTGAACGAGAGCGAAGCCGCGGAGAACGGGTCGATCAGGTCGCCTGGCCGCACGTCCGCGTCCTGCTGCCGGGGGCCGGGCTGAAATGAACGCCACGCTCCTGCTGGGCCTGACGCTGCAGGCCGCGGCCGTCGCGGTCGTGCTCACCACCCTGCGCAGGCGCTGGCTGGCGTCTGCGGGAGGACTATTTGTCGCCGTTGCCTTTCTGTACCATGGCCTGTCCGAAATCGTCCAGCGTGCGTTCCCCGGCCACAACGACTACCGGATGCTCGTAGGCCTGGCCTCTGTGGACCTCTGGACCGTGCTCGCCGGCGCGGCGATGCTCTGTTTCGCGGCGGCGTACTGCCTGACCTTCCTCGGACTCGGCCCGCGCCGTCGCAGGGTCGCCCGGCTTCCGCTCGTATCCGGCGTGCCGGGGTGGGGCGTGCTGCTCATCCTCTCGGTGGTGAGCCGGCTCGTCATGCTCTCCGGCCAGGACCTGGGCTACTGGGTGAACAACATCGCAGCCTATTTCAGCGGCCTGATGCTCGTGCTGGGATGCGCAGGTCTGGTGCTGCGCCAGGGCCCCGCCTACGTGCTCCCCGCGGCGCTCGGCAGTTCGCTGTTCCTGGCGCTGGGCGGCAGCCGCGGTGAAGTCGTGTTGTATGTCGTCCTCCTGCTGGGCGTGCTGAAGAGGCTCGACATGCCACTGCGGTTCTCGCGCCTGGTCGCACTGGGCGCGGTGGTGGCGGTGCTTGTGATCCTAATCTCTGCCGCGCGTGTCGCCAGCGGCCGCCTCGACCAACAGGCCGAGAATACGGCGCCTGCGCTCGCGGATCGATTCCAGTGGCTGGCGAGCGGATCACAGGTGGCCGGGGCTGGCGAGCAGCAGTTGACGGCGCTGGCCGAGGACTTCTCCTACCGCTTCGACGGCAACGCTTTTCCCGCCCTCGTCCTCGAGGATCTTCAGGCGCGGCAGACGACACCGGGCCTGACCTCCTTCTGGCGGAACTTCGTCCTCCAGATACCGAGCGTGTTGATGCCCGGGAAGCTGGACCAGGATCCCAGAATGCTCTTCGAGGAGGACTATTCGATTACCTTCTTCCGGCTGCCGGAGGGCATTGACTACCTCCCGATGACCCTGGGCATCCTGTTCACCTATTACGGTGGACCGGGCCTGTTGCTGTTCGCGCTCCTGCTCGGTGCGATGTACGGGCTCGTCGACCACGTCGCCATGCAGCCGCGGAGCCTTGTCGCCCTCCTGACGGGCATCTCCTTCTCGTGGGCCGCGCTGAGGATGGAACAGGGCGTCATGGTCTACTTCGGGACGATTCGCACACTGCTCATGTACCTGGTGGCGATAGGACCCGTGGCGCTGCTCTGGTGGATGACGCGCGCGGTTGTCCGCACCCTCCGGTTCGAGCTGAAGATGTCGACTCGGTGACACCGGAGATCGCCGCCTGATGCGAATCGTCATCGCCTCGCTGCAGTACCACCCCGACGCGCCAAGCGGATCGGCGCGGCTGGCCTACGACGAAGCCGTGTACCTCGCCGGCCTCGGTCACGAGGTCTGGCTTGTCGCCCGCGACGGGTCGGGCCGCCAGCCGGAGTACGAGGAGAAGGATGGTCTGCGCCTGCTCCGGTACCCGCCCGTGGTCTCCCGGGGCGCCGACCCCTCGCGGTTCAGCCTCCACCAGGACCAGACCAGGCGCGTGCTCGAGACGCACCTGCGGGAAACGCCGGACTGTCTCCACGGTCACGCGCTCCTGCAATTCGCGGGAGCACTGTCGCTGTACGGCGGAACGGTTCGGACGTGCTACTCGATACACTCGCCCGCCCAGCTCGAGCTGCTGGCGGGAGCCGTCGGCGCAGGATGGGCCCGGAAGCTGCCGCTCTATCCCAGGGCGGCCGCGCTGCACGTCCTTGAACGGCGCTGCCTCAAACGGTCGGCGTCCATCACGGCCTTCTCTCTGTACACCCGGGACCTCGTCCGCAAGCTGCACGGGGCCCACGTGGCGGGGAGGGTCCAGGTGATCAGCGGCTGGGCCAACATGGTGCAGTTCGCGATGCCGATCGATCGGGAGGCAGGCCGGTCGCGGCTGGGATGGCCCACCGGCGTGCCCGTGCTGTTCACGGTGCGCCGGCTCGTTCCGAGGATGGGACTCGATCGGCTCCTCCGGGCGCTGCACGGCGTGCAGGCGGCCGGCCGGCGATTCCACCTCGTGGTGGCCGGCGACGGCCCGCAGAAGCCGGCGCTTCAGCGACTGGCCGGCGATCTGGGCCTCTCGTCGTCCGTGCAATTCGCCGGCCGCGTGGACGAGGATGCGCTGTCGAGGATGTACGCCGCCGCGAGCGCCTTCGTCCTGCCCACGGCTGCGCTCGAGTGCTTTGGCCTGATCGCCGTCGAGGCCATGGCGACCGGGTCCCCCGTGCTGGCGACGCCGACCGGCGCCATCCCGGAGGTCGTGGGCGGCATCGAACCGCAGTGGCTGGCGCGCGACAACAGCCCCGACGCGATCCGCGACCTGCTGATCCGGTTTCTCGACGGCTCGCTGCCGAGCCATCGGCCCGAGGACGTTCGCGCTTACGCCGAACGCCGGTTCTCGCGGACCCACCGCGTGGCCGACCTGGCGGCCGCGGTTCTCGGCGCGCAGGCGCCCGTCGCATGAGGATCGGCCTCAACCTGCTCCACGCGCAGCCGGACATCGGCGGCGGCTGGAACTACATCGCCAACCTGCTGGCGGGGCTCGCCGAGCACGCCGGCGACCACGAATTCGTGGCGTTCGTCACCGACGCGAGCGCCGTCCTCGTGCCTGCACATCCGCGGTTCCGCCAGGTTCACATTCCGCTGCGCGCCGCGTCGCGGGCCCGGCGCATTCTCTACGAGAACATTCGCCTCCCGGGCCTGGCGCGCCGCATGCGGCTGGATGTGCTGCACTGGTTCTCGAACACGCATGCGCCGCTCAGCCGCACGCCGAGCGCGGTGACGGTGTACGATCTCCTGGCCTTCACGCCGGACGCGCCCTGGGGGATGGTGAAGACAGGGTATCTGCGCGCGATGATCCGCAGCACCGTCTCGTCGGCCGACATGCTGCTGCCCATATCGATCGCCACCGCCGCGGACCTGCGTGCGCGCCTGCAGGCGCGCCCCGAGCGCATGACCGTGATCCCGTCCGTCCTCCCGCCCCGCTTCCAGCCCGTCTCGGCGGAACGCGTGGCGGCGTTCAGACTGACGTACGCGCTGCCGGAGCGATTCTGGGTCTACGTGGCGCACTTCTACCCTCACAAGAACCACAGACTGCTGGTCGAGGCGTGTCGGCAGCTCGCGACGATCGACCGCCACGCCGCCTGGCCGCTCGTCCTGCGCGGTGACGGCGATCGTGTCCGGGAGGACATCAGGCGGCAGGCCCACGACGCCGGTCTCGACGGCAGAATCGTCTTCCTTCCGCGCCTCGAGGAGGCCGAGATGCCTGCGCTCTACACGGGCGCGTCGGCGCTGGTCTTTCCTTCCACCTACGAGGGTTTTGGCATTCCCGTCATCGAGGCGATGGCCTGCGGCTGTCCCGTGATTGCCTCTGCGCAGCCCGCCATCGTCGAGTCCGGCCAGGACGCGATCTGGGCCGTCGCGGATCCGTCGCCCAGGGCGTTCTCCGAAGCCATGCGGGCGCTCCAGGCCGACGCCGGCCGCCGCGCGGACCTGAGCCGGCGCGGGCTCGAGAGAGCCCGGAAGTTCCGATCCGATGCGGTCGTTCCCCGTCTCATTGAGGCGTACGCGCGCGCCGCGCGGCAACGCGGCGGCGCCGGCACGCACTGAACGTCAACGGAGTCGTCATGTTCTCAGGCAAGACCCTGCTCATCACCGGCGGCACGGGAAGCTTCGGAAACGCCGTGCTCCGGCGGTTCCTTTCCACCGACATCGCCCAGATACGCGTGTTCTCGCGGGACGAGAAGAAGCAGGACGACATGCGCCACCGGTACGGGGGCGGCAAGCTGCGGTTCTACATCGGCGACGTCCGCGACCTCGAGGGCCTCCAGGACGCGCTCATCGGCGTCGACTACGTGTTCTGTGCGGCCGCGCTCAAGCAGGTGCCGTCGTGCGAGTTCTATCCGATGGAGGCCGTGCGCACGAATGTCATCGGCACCGACAACACGCTGACGGCCGCGATTGCCGCGGGCGTCAAGAACGTCGTCGTGCTGAGTACCGACAAAGCGGCCTACCCGATCAACGCCATGGGCATGTCGAAAGCGCTGATGGAAAAAGTCGTGATCGCGCGTTCCGCGATGGCCGCCGAACGGGGCACCACGGTGTGCGTCACGCGCTATGGAAACGTGATGGCCTCGCGCGGGTCCGTCATCCCGCTGTTCCTGAGCCAGATTCGCGACGGCCGCCCGCTGACCGTCACTGACCCGGCGATGACGCGCTTCATGATGTCTCTTGACGATGCGGTGGACCTGGTGCTGTATGCGTTCGAGCGCGGCGAGCCCGGAGACCTGTTCGTGCAGAAGGCCCCGGCCGCGACCATCGGGACCCTGGCCGAGGCCGTGCTGAAGGCGCTCGGCGCCGCCAATCCGATCCAGGTCATCGGCACGCGTCACGGCGAGAAGCTGTACGAGACGCTGCTGACACGCGAAGAGCGCGCCCGTGCCGTGGATTCGGAACGGTACTTCCGGGTGCCGGCCGACACGCGGGACCTGAATTACGCGAAGTACTTCTCCGAGGGCGAATCCGCGGTCAGCGCGCTCGAAGACTACAACTCCCACAACACCCGGCGTCTGGATGTTGCCGGCATGCTCGAGCTGCTGCGCAAGCTGAAATCTGTGCAGCAGGCCCTGCGCGGCGACACTGCCGAGATCCGGGAGGAGTAGGTGGCGGCGACATGAATGTGCTGGTCACGGGTTCGGACGGGTTCGTCGGCCGCAACCTCTGCGCCGTGCTGCGGCGGCTCGCCGACGTGCGGGTCATGGAGTACGACCTGGCCAGCCCGCCGCGTTCGCTCGACGAAGGGCTGGCCTGCGCCGAGGTCATCTTTCACCTGGCCGGCGTCAATCGGCCACAGCACCCGTCGGAGTACCAGACGGGGAACGCAGGCTTCACGGCGGAGATCTGCCGGCGGCTGGTCGATCTCGGGCGCGCCCCGAAGATCGTCCTGACGTCCTCGATTCAGGCCGAGCTCGAGAACCCTTACGGCGTGAGCAAGCGAGCGGCCGAGGAGGCGCTGCGCCAGTATTGCGAGGAGACTGGCGCCGTCGGCGTGGCGTACCGGCTCAAGAACCTCTTCGGCAAGTGGTGCCGGCCGAACTACAACTCCGTCACGGCGACATTCTGCCACAATGTCGCTCGCGGCCTGCCGATTCAGCTCTCCGACCCCGCGAACGGCGTGGATCTGACGTATATCGACGATGTGATTGCGGCGTTTGTGCGCGAGCTGACGTCGTCCGGCGACGAGCCCGGCAGCTTCCGCATCGCGGGGCCACTTCCGTCGACGCTGACAACACTCGGCGAACTGGCGAGCCTGATCGAGTCGTTCCGCGCGCACCGGGAGACGCTGCTCGTGCCGGATTTCTCCAGCGCGTTCGTGCGGGCGCTCTACGCCACGTACCTCTCGTACCTGGAGCCCGGTGATTTTGCCTACGCGCTGGATGTCAGGACCGACGCGCGCGGCAGCCTCGCGGAGTTCGTCAAGTCGCCGACGTTCGGCCAGGTGTTCGTGTCGCGGACAAGACCGGGCATCACCCGCGGCAATCACTACCACCACACGAAAGCGGAGAAGTTCCTCGTAGTGGAAGGCGAGGCCGTGATCCGGTTCCGCAGCATCCTCGACGGAACCGACGTCGTCGCGTATCGCGTGTCCGGCCGCGACTTCCGCGTCGTGGACATTCCGCCGGGTTACACTCACTCCATCGAGAACGCCGGGACGGGTGAACTGGTCACGATCTTCTGGGCCAGCGAGGTCTTCGATCAGCGCCGCCCCGACACACAGGCATTGAACGTCCTGCCGGAAAGCCCTGCGCCATGAAGATCGCCACGATTGTCGGCACCCGCCCCGAGATCATCAGGCTGTCACGGGTGATGGCCGCCCTGCGGCGTCACATGGACCACGTGCTCGTCCACACCGGGCAGAACTACGACTACGAGTTGAACCAGGTCTTCTTCGACGATCTGGAGATTCCGAAGCCGGACGTCTTCCTGGATGCCGCCGGACCGACCGCTGCCGAGACGATTGGCCTGGTCATCGCCAGATCGGACGCCGTGCTGCGCGAGATCAGGCCCGACGCCGTGCTTATTCTTGGCGACACCAACAGTTGCCTGGCTGCCATCTCCGCAAAAAGGCAGAAGATCCCCGTCTTCCACATGGAGGCGGGCAACCGATGCTTCGACGAGCGGGTGCCCGAGGAAATCAACCGCCGGATCGTCGACCACATCAGTGATATCAACCTGCCCTACTCGGCCATTTCGCGCGACTACCTGCTGCGGGAGGGGCTGCCGCCGGAGCGGGTCATCAAGACCGGCAGCCCCATGTTCGAGGTCCTCCACCACTACCTGCCCAAGATCGAGGCTTCCGACGTGCTCGCGCGCCTCGGTCTGCAGGCCGGCCGCTACTACGTGGTGAGCGCGCACCGTGAAGAGAACGTGGACGATCCGCGGCAATTCGAGAACCTGGTGAACGTGCTGACGCGTCTTGCCGGGTCCGGCCTTCGGGTGGTGATGTCCACGCACCCGCGCACGCGGAAGCGGATCGAGGCCGGGAACGTGGCCTTGCCGGCCGAAGTCGAGGTCGTGCGGCCGTTCGGCTTCAGTGATTACGTCAAGCTCCAGTGCCATGCGCGCGCCGTCCTCTCGGACAGCGGAACGATTACCGAAGAGGCGTCGATTCTGAATTTCCCGGCGCTGAATCTCCGTCAGGCCCACGAGCGGCCCGAGGGCATGGAGGAGGGTGCGGTCATGATGACCGGGCTGGCATGGCCGCGTGTCGGCGAGGCGCTGGCGCTCCTGGAGACGCAGCCGCGCGGCGCCGATCGGGTGCTTCGCCTG
>Ga0115028_10000183_pt1 | contig 9822 bp, 10 predicted proteins | sample Plant_0915_D1_FD_83894 | JGI IMG/M metagenome (GOLD analysis project Ga0115028, IMG submission 83894) | Wetland microbial communities from Old Woman Creek Reserve in Ohio, USA - Plant_0915_D1 | ecosystem: Environmental > Aquatic > Freshwater > Wetlands > Sediment ... | reverse complement strand
TTCATCCCCACCAGCTTGAGCAGCACCACGTCCCGGGCGAAGCCGTCTTTCAGCTTCGGATCGGTCATGGCGTTGCCGCCGTACTTGATGACGATAGTCTTGTCGTAGAAGCGCTTGATGTAGGGCAGGGCTTCGGACAGGATCGCAGCCTTGTCGGCGGGAGAGAGGAACTCGTTCATCGTCGTTGGGATGGAAGAGACGCCCGGATTCTAGCAGCCTGCCGCGGTCGCGGCATGATTCACCCCGACGCGGTCAGAACGGGAACGACGGCCGTATCCGGCACTGAGATCATCGGTCGGCCCTACCTCTTGGCAACACAAGGGGGCCGGAACGGCCCCCTTGATTTCGATCTGCGACCGCAGCCGCGGACGGGTGTGCCCGTGTTCAGTCGATGGCAAGCCGCCGGGCGCTGGTGGCCGTTTTCTTCGGCAGCGTCAGCTCCAGCACGCCATCCGTAAACTTGGCGGTCGCTTTCGACTCGTCGATGTCCTGTCCGAGTTGGAAGCTGCGGGAGACTTTTCCGTAGTAGCGCTCGGTGCGCAGCACGCGCTCACCTTCCTTCACTTCCTTTTCCTGCTTTCGCTCGGCGCTGATGGAGACCATCGCGCCATCGATATGGACGTGGATGTCTTCCTTCTTGATGCCCGGCAGCTCGGCGTGGACTTGATAGTTCTCGCCCTGCTCCTTCACGTCCATCTTGATTTGCGGTGCTTCGGCGGGGGAGCCGAATTCAACCGGGCGCACGAAAAAGCCGCGGAAGATGTCGTCGAACGGGTCGTAACGCGTAATATTGGCCATGATTCAGCTCCTTTCTGTACGGGTCTCGATGTGACCGCTCCTGTCTGCCTTGAATATGGGGTGGAGCGATCGTGTTTCAAGGCGTTGGAGATGCGGGGAATGGACGATTCCGGTGCCGGGCAAAACGAGACGGGGTCGGACAAGGCACGGACTCAGCCTTGTCCCGGTTGTGGCGATGATTTCGATTGCGGCATGCTGGCCGGGATCCAGCCCTGCTGGTGTGCGTGCTTGCCGCTTAGACGGCCGGTGCCGGACAAGGCGGCAACCTGCTACTGCCCGCGCTGTCTGGAGAAACTCGGCTAGGTGCCAGCCGGTCCGCACGCCCTGCACTCGTGACGGGGAGAACCGAGAGAGCCAGGATCAGCCGGGATTCTGCGAAGGCGAAAGTCCGCCAGTCAGCTTGGGGAGCAGCATGATCGCCTCACGATTGCTCCAAGAGAAGCACTTCTCCGCGGCCTCCCGCCACGGCAGCCAGAGAAAACCAAGGTGCTCGTTCGGGGCGACGCGCACCGGCGTGCCTGGCGGTACCGTCAATGCGAACACGTGCTCGGTGTTGTGGGTGACGCCCGGAGCATATCGGTGACGCCATTCCGGAAAGATGCGGTAGCGGTTGGTGATTTGCCAATCGATCAGCGTTTGCCGGCGGGCGTCGATGCCAGTTTCCTCCGCCACTTCGCGGACTGCCGTTTCCACCAGCGGCTCATCGTTTTCCCGGCTGCCGGTCACCGATTGCCAGAATCCCGGATGGGATGCCCGCTCCAGCAGCAAGACCTCTAGGAGCGGGGTGTGGATCAGGACCAGGACGGAAACGGGGGTCTTGTACGGCTGCGTCACGGCATTTGCGGCAAGTGGGTCATGCCCTCCGCGTGAAGGTCCACCAACGTCCAAAACGGCAAGCCTTCTTCGCGCCAGAAATCCGCGGCGGCATCGAAGATACGCAGCGCCATGGCGAACTCTTCCTCCTGGGCAACACGGAAATCCTCGGCTCGGGAGAGGATCACGAGGTAGCCCTCGGCCGGCTGCCACGACATGTCGGTGAGACAGTCCTCCAGCGCATCCCAGTTATGGCCGAACCACTCCGGAAAGCCCAGCGCATGGGATACCGCGAGAAGAAATCCCTCCTTCGTCCGCACGCCTTCCAGCCGGACCCGAAACTGTGCCAGCCCGCTGTCCTTGGCCGCGGCTCGGAGATCGGAGATTCCCTGCTGGGGCAACTGATAGACGCCCGCATGGGACAGGTCACCGAGCACGGTGGCGAAGTGCTCCTTGCTCATTCCGCGATCCTTCTGAACGTGCGGTAGTGGTCTCCGGTGTAGTAATACTCACCCGAGGTGCGAACGTCACCGGAATCACCCCGGCCCGCGACGATGCGCCGCGCGCCGCGATCGGCAGAACCGGGCGTGGGCACCGTGTACTCCCGGTAGTAGCCCCGCTCCCGAAGGGGCAAGCGCCGCTCGCGATTCTGGAATGCTACGCCGTCCTTGCGGTAGGGAAACGGTCCCCCCATTTTGATCAGCCGCAGCGTGTCGCGCGCTTCCCGCGGCAACTCGCCGATCCTCACCACCTCGACCCGGTCGACTTGGCCGGGCTGTTCGCGCGCGCAGGCCGGCGCCGTCGTCACAGTCACCAGCAGCAAGAGTACCAACCGTACGATCGGATTCTTCATCGCCGCGACGTCGGCGCGATTCACGCGGGCGAGGTCTTCGCCGTGTCGGTCTGGCGCAGGCGGATATGGAGTTCGCGCAACTGCTTTTCGTCCACCGGACTCGGCGCCTGGGTGAGCAGGCACTGGGCACGCTGGGTCTTGGGGAAGGCAATGACATCCCGGATCGACTCGGCGCCGGTCATCATGGTCACGATCCGGTCCAAGCCGAATGCCAGGCCGCCGTGGGGCGGCGCGCCGTAGCGCAGAGCGTCGAGCAGGAAGCCGAACTTCTGCTGCGCTTCCTCGGCGCCGATGTTGAGGGCGCGGAACACCTTGGACTGGATTTCCTCGCGGTGGATCCGCACCGAGCCGCCGCCGATCTCCCAGCCGTTGAGCGCAAGGTCGTAGGCTTTGGCAAGACACCGTCCGGGGTCGGTCAGCAGCAGATCTTCGTGGCCGTCCTTGGGCGAGGTGAACGGATGGTGACAGGCGCCCCAGCGCTTCTCTTCCTCGTCGTACTCGAACATGGGGAAGTCCGTCACCCATACCGGGCGCCAGCCCTTTTCGGCATGACCCCGCTCGTGACCGATCCTGACACGCAGGGCGCCGAGCGCGTCGTTTACGATCTTTGCCCGGTCCGCACCGAAGAAAATGAGGTCGCCGTCGCCGGCGCCGCAGCGATCGAGAATCTGCGCCGCCACGTCCGGGGGCAGGAACTTGACGATGGGCGATTGCAGGCCGTCGGCGCCCTTCGCCCTTTCATTCACCTTGATGTAGGCCAGTCCCTTGGCGCCGTAGATGGCGACGAAGGCGGTGTAATCGTCGATTTCCTTGCGCGTGAGACTGCCGCCACCCGGTACGCGCAGCGCGGCGACGCGGCCGTCGGGCAGGTCAGCCGCAGCACGGAACACCTTGAACTCGACCTGCTTCATCAGATCGGTCAGGTCGATGAACTCGAGTTTGACGCGCAGGTCGGGTTTGTCGGAACCGAATCGCGCCATCGCTTCCGCATGGCTCATGCGCGGGAAGGGGTGCGGCAGGTCGACGTCGAGCGCCTCCTTGAAAACGGTGCGGATCATCTCTTCCATCAGGCCGGTAATCTCGGTCTCGTTGAGGAACGAAGTCTCGATATCCACCTGTGTGAATTCGGGCTGACGGTCCGCTCGCAGATCCTCGTCGCGGAAGCACTTGGTAATCTGGTAGTAGCGGTCGAATTCGGCCACCATCAGCATCTGCTTGAACAGTTGCGGCGACTGCGGCAGGGCGAAGAACTGACCGGCATGCACGCGGGAGGGCACGAGGTAGTCGCGTGCCCCCTCGGGTGTGGAGCGGGTGAGCATCGGAGTCTCGATGTCGATGAAGCCGTTGGCGTCGAGGAAGCGGCGAAACGCCATCGCCGCCTTATAGCGCAGGCGCAGGTTGTGCTGCATCTGGGGACGGCGCAGATCGAGTACCCGGTGCGTGAGCCGCACGGTCTCCGACAGATTGTCGTCGTCGAGTTGGAACGGCGGCGTCACCGACGCATTGAGCACTTCGATGTCGTGCGCCAGCACCTCGACCTCTCCGCTGTGCAGGTTCGGGTTGATGGTTCCCTCGGGGCGGCGACGCACGCGGCCGGTAACCCTCAGCACGAATTCGTTGCGCACGCCCTCTGCGCGCCGGAACGACTCTTGACGGTCGGGATCGCATACCACCTGTACCAGGCCTTCGCGGTCGCGCAGGTCGATGAAGATGACGCCGCCGTGGTCTCGCCGGCGATGAGCCCAGCCGCAGAGCGTGATGGTCTGTTCAAGTTGGCTCGCATTGACGAGGCCGCAGTAATGGGTGCGCATTTTATCTTCCGCTAACGACGTCGGCCGCAAGGGCCGGCGAATCAAGGGTTCTGGGGCTGGGGCAGATTCTTCGCGGGAGGCGCTGGCGGCGTCACGACGCCCATCGAGATGATGTACTTGAGCGCTTCATCGACGCTCATGTCGAGTTCGATCACGTCGACACGGGGCAGCATGAGGAAGAATCCTGAAGTGGGATTGGGCGTCGTCGGCACATAGACACTGACGAAATCGCCCGGCAGGTGCCGCGCAGCGTCGCCGCCGGGCTGGCCGGTCATGAAGCCGATGGTCCACATGCCCTGCCTCGGGTATTGCACCAGCAACGCCCGGCGAAATGCCACGCCGCTGCTGGAGAAGAGGGTGTCGGATACCTGTTTGACCGAATAATAGATGGACTTGACGATTGGAATCCGCGCCAGGACGCCTTCCCAGAACAGGAGGAGGCGCTGCCCGAGAATGTTGGTGGCGAGCACCCCGGTGATGAGGATGACGAGCAGCGTGACCACCACGCCGATGCCGGGCACCGCTACGCCGAACAGGTTTTCGGGACGCAGAGCGGTGGGGACAAAAAGAAGGGACTGGTCCATGGTGCTCACGATCAGGTGCAGCACCCAAACCGTGATCGCCAGCGGAACCCAGATCAGGAGTCCGGTGATGAAGTACTTCTTCATGTACTGCAGGCGGGGCACGCCCCGGCGCCGCATGCGGGGGCAGGCTGGCTCGACTTGCTCTCACCTTCGGATTTCGATGTCCCCTTCGTCCCTTTGAAGTCGGTTGCGTACCAGCCGCTACCCTTGAGATGGAAGCCAGGTGCGGTGAGCATCTTCTTGAGCGTTTCCCTGCCGCAGGAGGGGCAGGTGGAAGGGGGGGCGTCGCTGATCTTCTGCAGGTATTCCTTCTGGAACCCGCAGTCGTCGCATCGATATTCGTAGATCGGCATGGGAATCTCCGGAAAAGCGCGCATTATAACTAAGTCGTTGCCGGAAAAGCAGATATCTGCCTCTCGGAGGGCCACTCGCAACCTTCAGGTGTGGGCGGCCATGGGAGTTTTCAAGCGTGCCTGCCAGGGGGCGCATGCCCGGAATCTGTGCTGCGCGCAGCCATCCTTAGCGCACCTGGGCTCCAGGCATGCGCTTAGAAGAGCTGGAGGTAGTTCTGGGTAAGTGTCCTTCCCCAAAACAAGGCGATTATCCCGGCCGCGGCAAGATACGGGCCGAACGGGATTGGCACGCTACGGCCGTGCTTCGTCGCGACGATCAGGAAGATGCCGACCACCGCACCCACCAGCGACGACAACAGAATGGTCAGGGGCAGGATCTGCCAACCTAGCCAGGCGCCGATGGCCGCGAGCAGCTTGAAGTCGCCGTAGCCCATACCCTCTTTGCGGGTTGCCAGTTTGAAGAGCCAGTAGACAGCCCACAGGCTGAGATAGCCGGCCACGGATCCGATGATGGCGCTCTTGAGGTCGGTAAAGGTGCCCGAGAGGTTGAAAAGCAAGCCGAGCCAAAGTAAAGGCAGGGTGATGGTGTCCGGCAGCAACTGTGTGTCGAGATCGATGAACGCGAGCGGGATGAGGGCCCACACCATTAGCAGTGCGCCGAGGCCAAGCCACGAGTAGCCGAAGTGCCAAGCGACCAAACCGCTCAGCAGAGCGGTCAATCCCTCGATGATCGGATAGCGTACCCCAATCGGCGAGGCGCAGCTCTTGCAGCGTCCACGCAGCATCAGGTAACTGAGAATCGGGATGTTTTCCCATGCCGCGATGGCGTGGCCGCACTGGGGGCAATGCGAACGCGGGCTGGATAGTGTCAGGGGTTCGAACTCTGGCGCCGGTTCGCCACGCAACTCGGCGCACTGCAACTGCCATTCGCGCTCCAGCATTTTCGGCAGGCGGTGGATCACGACGTTCAGAAAGCTGCCCACGATCAGCCCGAGGATGGCAACTGTTGCCGTGAAAGCAACTGGGTCGTTCAGCAACGGCATCGTACGGTTCGTTCCTCCGAAGTGTTCTTCGCGGATGGTAGCAGTCGAGCGAATGCAGTTTCCTGCGACGCTGGAACCGCGAGGCTGCGCGCAGCGGATGTCCGGCCGATCAGATTGCTGCACCGATCTTGAAGATGGGCAGGTACATGGCCACCACGAGTCCGCCGATCAGCGTGCCGAGCACGACCATGATCATCGGCTCGATCAGGCTTGCCATAGCCTCGACTGCGTCGTCGACCTCCTGCTCGTAGAAATCGGCGACCTTGGATAGCATGCCGTCGAGTTGTCCGGATTCCTCGCCGATGGAAACCATCTGCACCACCATTACCGGAAACACATCGGAATTCTGCATGGCCACGGTCAGGCTGGTACCGGTGCTGACCTCGGTCTGGATCTGCTTAGTGGCCGTTCGGTAGACATGGTTGCCTGATGCACCGCCAACCGAGTCCAGTGCCTCGACCAGAGGCACGCCCGCAGCGAACATTGTGGACAGGGTTCGGGTCCACCGGGCGATGGTTGCCTTCCTGATGATTTCGCCGAACACGGGCAGCTTGAGCAGAAGGCGGTCCACGGCGAACTGCACCTTTTCCGACCTGCGGTGCGCCACATAGAATGCGTAGCCCGCGGCGCCGATCGCACCGAAGATGATGTACCAGTATGCGACCGCGAAATCCGACATGGCGATCACGGCCAGTGTGGGCGCCGGCAAGTCGGCACCGAAACTCGTGAACACCTTCTTGAACTCCGGGATGACGAAGATCAGGATCACGGTCGTGACGATGACGGCGACGACCATGACCGCGATGGGGTAGAACATGGCCGATTTGATCTTGCTCTTGATGGCAAGGATCTTTTCCTTGTACGTGGCAAGGCGGTCCAGCAATGCATCCAGAATTCCCGCCTGCTCGCCGGCCGCGACCAGGTTGCAGTAAAGCGGGTCGAAATGGGCTGGATACTTGCGGAATGCCTGGGACAGACTGCTGCCGGTCTCGACCTCGGTGCGAATCTCCATCAAGAGCCGGCCGAGGGCTGGATTGCCGGCACCCTTGCCGACGATATCGAATGCCTGCAGCAGGGGAACCCCGGACTTCATCATGGTGGCGAGTTGCCGGGTGAAGAGCGCGATGTCCTTTTCCGTGATCCGGGAACCGCGCCGAAATGTCTGCTTCTTGACCTTGGTGACCAGAACGCCCTGCCGCCGCAGGGTTGACTGAACCAGGGCTTCACCCGTGGCCCTCATCTCGCCGCGGATTGCCTTGCCGGACTTGTCCTTGCCCTCCCAAAGGAACATCTGTTCCCTGGCAAGTTCGATGCGTTTCGCGGCACGTGTAGCGGTTGCCATGTCTATCCCCTGGCGGTATCAATCGTTGGTGGTTCCCAGCACTTCTTCGAGCGAAGTGACGCCTTGCTTGACCTTGATCAGTCCCGATTGCCTCAGGTCCAGCACGCCCTCGCGCCGCGCCTGTTCTTCCAATTCCATGGAGTTGCCGGTGGTCATGATGATGCGTTGCATCTCTTCGGAGATGGGCATGACCTGATAAATCCCGACGCGGCCCTTGTAGCCGGAGCCCTTGCAGCGTTCGCAGCCAACGGGCCCATAGAGTTGCCAGCTGCCATCGAGCTCCTCGTCGGTGAAACCGGCCTGAATCAATGCTTCGGTTGGCACGGCGAAGGGTTTCTTGCACGAACAAAGCCGGCGCGCCAGGCGCTGGGCGGTGATCAATATGACGCTGGAGGCGATGTTGAAGGGTGCCAAGCCCATGTTGGCCAGGCGAATCAGCGTCGATGGAGCGTCATTCGTGTGCAACGTGGATAAGACCATATGCCCCGTTTGCGCCGCCTTGACAGCAATTTCAGCGGTTTCCAGGTCGCGGATCTCGCCCACCATGATGATGTCCGGATCCTGGCGCAGAAAGGCACGAAGGGCAGCGGCAAACGTGAGGCCAGCCTTGTCGTGGATGTTGACCTGGTTCACTCCGGAGAGATTGATTTCCGCCGGGTCTTCGGCGGTCGAGATGTTTACGCCCGCCTTGTTGAGTATGTTGAGGCATGTATAGAGGGACACCGTCTTGCCGCTTCCGGTCGGGCCCGTGACCAGAACCATGCCGTAGGGACGTTCGATCGCCCGCAGCAGCTTCTCCTTCTGGTCCGGGTCGTATCCCAGCGCTTCGATGCCGAGCATGGCACTCGACGGATCGAGGATACGCATCACGATCTTTTCCCCGTGCAGCGTCGGCAGCGTGCTGACGCGGAAATCGATCGCCTTCGTCTTGGATAGCACGAGCTTCAGCCGGCCATCCTGGGGAACCCGCTTTTCCGAAATGTCGAGGCGAGAGATGACCTTGATGCGCGACGCGATCTTCTCCTTCAGTACAAGCGGCGGCTGCGCCACTTCACGCAGGATGCCATCGGTGCGGAAGCGGATGCGGTAGTACTTTTCATAAGGCTCGAAGTGGACGTCGGACGCGCCCTCGTTGATAGCATCGATGAGGATCTTCTGGATGTACCGGACCACTGGTGCGTCATCCACTTCGACGCTGGCGGCTTCCGCTGCCGCGCTATCGGTTTCCTCCGCGCTGAGGTCGATGTCTGCCAGTTCTTCGCCGGTCATCCGTTCCAGCGTAGTCTCGGTGGTCTCCGAGAGCTTGGTAACGAGGCGAGCAAGCTTGTCTGCTTCGACGACGATCGGATCGACCGCCAAGCCCGTCTGAAAGCGGATTTCATCCAGTGCCCGAAGGTTGGTCGGGTCCGACAGGGCGACCGCAATGCGATTGCCGCGGCGGCTGAGTGCGATGACCTGGTGCCCCCGCATCAGCTTCCGATCGATGGCGTCTCGCACCAATTGGGACTCGTCGATCGCATTTAGATCCACCAGTGGATGGCCGAAGATCTCCGATGCAAAAGCCGCAATCTCACCCGGCTTCATCGCCGCGTTGGCGATCAGTTGCTGCGCCAGGTTCATTCCCCGCGCAGCGGCTTCGAGGGAATAGGATTCAGCCTGGGCTTCCTTGAGACGCCCATGCTGCACCAGCGCACGCGCCAGCCCACTCAAGGCTGTTTGCGGATTAGCTGCCATAGATCATTGATTCATCAGCATATGTTGTTTCTGAAAAAAGGATGATGCCCACGGGGCCCGAGTTTGTAAAGGTGGCACGCCGGGGAGGCTTCCGGGGCACTATACCCTTAGTCGCGCGCAACGTTGGCGGGACGGGAAAGCCGCACCATCTTAACCATACGGTCCTGTGTCTGGAGTATTTCCATGGGTACACCGGCGATCTTTACGCTCAGGCCGGACTCAGGAATATCCTCGAAATGCTCCAGAATGAGTCCATTCAACGTTTTTGGCCCCTCCAAGGGCAGCGCCAACCCCAGCTTGCGATTGATCTCCCGCAAATTGCGACCGCCTTCCACCAGCACACTGCCGTTTTCCCCCCAAGCCAGTTTCAGGGGTCCGGACGGAACGCTGGTCGTGAATTTCCCGATGATCTCCTCGATCAGGTCCTCGAGGGTAACCAGTCCGTCGAGTTCGCCATATTCATCCACCACGAGCGCGACCCGCTGCTGGTG
>Ga0115028_10000182_pt1 | contig 9824 bp, 6 predicted proteins | sample Plant_0915_D1_FD_83894 | JGI IMG/M metagenome (GOLD analysis project Ga0115028, IMG submission 83894) | Wetland microbial communities from Old Woman Creek Reserve in Ohio, USA - Plant_0915_D1 | ecosystem: Environmental > Aquatic > Freshwater > Wetlands > Sediment ... | reverse complement strand
CGCGGGGGTGTTCCGCAGGTTCAGGGATCCGAACGCCTCACGCAGGCGGCGGGACGCACCGGCGCCCCCGGAGTCTGCGCCGAACGCGGGTACTAAGCGTCTCTAGCCGGCCGACGCCGTGACCGAACCTCAATCCGTTACCTGCATGTGCCGCTGTGCCAGCCGGCGCGCGACAGCCCCATCGCCGTCGTTGAGGAATTGGAAGTTGTATTTCTTGTTATTGCGTGTGCGTATGGAGATCGCGTTGCCGTCTATCGACAGGCTGCGAATATCCGCGTAGGCTTCGAAGAAACTATGGTCGGTTTCCGAAGTCCTGAACTCCACGCCGCGATCGGTCACCTGGAGAGTTCCGCGGCAGCTGGAGAACGCATGCTTGTGCTCAACCGGGAAGGCGGACTTCTGAAGCGCCTCGATCTGAGCCCGGTTCTGCAGGTCCTGGATCATCTCCTGCAGCCGATCCTGGCTGTAATTCTCCACGCCGCCAAGTTCCCTGGCCTTACGAAGATGTTCCTCAGCCCGCTTGTAGTCGTGACGGTGCTGATCGTACAGAATCCCGAGGTTCAGCTGCGCCAGGGCATTCCTGGGATTTAGCGTCACGGCTTTCTCGAAGGAGAGGATTGCGTTGTCCAGCTGTTTCTGCTCGAGGTAAGCGGCTCCGATCGAGAAATAGGCCTCGTCGCTGTTTGGCTCGAGCTTGAGGTACTCCTGCCAGTCGGAAATCGCCCGCTGGTAGGAACCCGTCCTGTATGCATTCAGGGCGGACTGCCGCAGATTCGCGATCCTCTGCCGCGATTGCTGCTGTTCCTCCTGCATCCCCTGCAGCCGTCGCTGCTCCGCCTGGGCGGCTTCCTGCAGCTTCCCCTCGACCATGGCCAGACGTGTCTTGCTGTAAAGATCGTCGGGAAAGTACTGCAGCACCGTCCGGAAATCGGTCCGGGCTTGCTGCCAGTCGCCGTTGGCGATCCTGGTGTCACCCCGGTTCTGGAGCGTTTCCTTGAGGCGAACCATACCGGTGCGGGCATACGCGTTCTTCTTGTCCAGCCGGAGTATATTGCGCATGCAGTCGAGCGCGTTTTCCTTTTCCGGTGGCACCAGCGTGCCCGCTTTGAACGCAGCCTCGGCCCTCTCCTTCCAGTCGTCAATCTGCTTCTGCCGGTCCTTGGTGCCGGCTTCGATCTTCTCTGAAAGGTCGGCCAGCCGCTCGCCGATCGTGGTGTCGTCCGGGAAGAGGAGGGCCAGCTGTTTGTACTGCTTCTCCGCTTCGAGCCAGTCGCTGCGGGCATAGGCGACATCCGCAGCACGACGAATGCTTTCGGCCAGCTTCGACTTGGCCTCGAGCGCATAGGAATTGGCTGGATCGATCTCGAGTATCCTGTTGGCAAAGTACCAGACGTTGTAGTCGTCCGGAGGGGGGAGCAGTATGTTTTCCTTGAAGGCGCTTTCGAGCTTCTTGCGCAGGTCTTCAACCTGCGCCAGCTGCTCGTTGCTCAGCTGCGCGACCAGCGGTTCGAGGGCCAGGTGGAGACTCTCGGTAGAGTAAGGTACCACCTGGACTCCCTGAACCAGCTCCTTGTAGCCCTCCATCGTCACCCTGACCTGGTACACGCCGGTACGCAGGTCGGACAGAGTGATCGGAGATACGCCACGCTGTTCGCCATTGAGCCAGACCATGGCGCCGGCAGGCACGGTCTTGACAAGCAGAGCACCGTACTTCGGCCTGAGGTACTGGTAGAAGAAGACGGCGGTGAAGGCCAGCACACCGGTCATCACAAGGATACCCAGACCCAGAACGAGAGTCCTGACGCTTACCGTCGCTTCAGCCGGCGGAAGGTCTTCCACGACTTCGGGCGCCCCGGCTCTCTGTTCCCCGCCCTCTTCGAGATGGCTCCCGTCAACGGGGCAGAATTGGAACGGCTCAGGATACGAGTTGTCACACTGAGGACACTTCTTCATGGCCTTAGGCGCATAGCATACCATTTTCGGATTGCAGAAATCGCGGCACTTGGCTTAAATGGCCGCGGCGGGCAACGTAGGCGGACAGGGAATCGGTAATGAATATCCTCGTGGGCGTTGCAGGCGGCACAGGTTCGGGCAAGACCACCATCGCTCAGGAGATCTGCCGCAGCCTGGGCAACGACACGGCTGTTCTCGTGGAGCAGGATTCCTATTACCTGGACCTGGACCCGCATCCCGTCGGCGAAAGGGCCGGTTTCAATTTCGATCATCCCTCCGCTTTCGACTGGGAACTTTTAAAAGAGCAGGTCGGCGACCTGAAGTCGGGTCGTCCGATCCACAGACCGGTCTATGATTACCGGACTCATACCCGGACACCACACGGGATCCTGCTGGAGCCGAGGCAGGTCGTGATCCTCGAAGGAATCCTGATTCTCGGGGATCCGGACCTGCGCCGCCTGATGGATCTGAAGATCTTCATTGACGCGGCTGCGGACATCCGGCTCCTCAGACGCCTGCAACGAGACATCCGGGAGAGGGGCAGGTCGCTCGAGTCGGTTGCCGACCAATACCTGAGCACCGTCCGCCCGATGCACGAGCAGTACGTTCAACCCTGCGCGAAGCACGCAGATATCATAATCCCGGAGGGCGGATGCAACCCGAAAGCCGTCGCGGCTGTTGTCGGGGGTATACGCGCCCTCCTCGAATGGAGGAACTGATGAGACCACTGAGTAAGGTAGCCCCCGGATGGTGGGATTACACTACGCTGGACAGGGCGATTCTGGACGAAGCCGCACAGCTCACCGCAGAGGACCTGCCTCGACTGCGCCGGGATGGATTTGACATCCGCTTCTATGAAACTATCGAGGATTTTTACCTGGCTGAGGCCCTGGAATACGTCACCGCCTGGCGTCAGGCAACTCCTGAGCGACCCGCCGGCGTCTGCGGTCCGATAGGACCCACGGAACAACTGCCCCTGGTGGCGAGGCTGGTCAACGAACTGGGATTGAATCTCCGCCACTGCCACTTCTGGGGCATGGACGAGTGGGTCGTGGACGGCAAGGAGGTCGGCATCGATTTCCCGCTGGGCTTTGCCCGCACGGACATGGAACTCTTGTTCAATCGCATCCGGCCCGAGCTGCGCATGCCACCCGGGAACATTCACTTTCCTGCGGCCGATCCCGCTCGCTACGTCGCGTCCTGGGAAAAGGCTCGCTGCGTGGTGATGCAGGGAGGCCAGGGGGAAGTGAAGCACTGGGCATTCAACGATCCCCCGCGGCGCGAGGATCCTTACAGAGACGCTCCGCCTCCTCCTGAGGTGTATCGAAAGCTGAGCACGCGGGTCGTCGATCTCCATCCGATAACGCTGATTCAGAATGCGCGCACCTCAGGGGGAGGAGTGGTTCAGAATGTTCCGCACCAGGCTGTCACGGTGGGACCGGCGGAAACCTGGAAAGCGGAGAAGGTCTCCATCTGGCACGCGGGCTGCCATGACAACCCCTTCGGGTTGCGCCTGACGACCCTGATGATCTCGAAGCGGATTGCGGACACGGCAGTCCCGATGTCGCTTCTGGCCGATCACCCTCACGTCCAGTTCAATTTCCTGCGCTCAGGCATCGGAACCTGCGAAGTCAGCATGCACTAGTCGGCGGCAGTGGGTCCGGTCTGTTGAGGCTGTCTCAGAAATCTATGGAGCGGGCCTTCAGCCCTTGATTCCTGGGATTGCATGCAAACCCGGGGCTTCGCCCCGGGCTGGTATGAACACGCGCCTTCAGCGCTCAACATGCTCATTGGAGTACGCTTCGAGGGCCGAAGGCCTGATTCATACCAGCCTGGCGCAACGCGCCAGGTATAGGAGTAGCAATGCTCCGGAGGGCTGAAGGCCCGTATCATAGTTCGTTTTGAGACAGCCTCGCCAGACCGGACCTACTTACCGGATCTGCTACTTGGGCCCGAAACGCCTCGTGTAAGCCTCCGCGTGGACCGACTTCGCGGCAGCGACCATCTCCGGGTAGGGGGTGTCGGTCACGTCGACAAAGCCTATATTGTAGTTCTCACCGTCATAGATCCGCCCCACCAGCGGCTCGTCGAAATACTGGAACCAGGCACACCCGACGAAGGCGGGATTGTCGATCACGCTGTGGATGTAGTCCCTGTACATCTCCGCCCGAGCCGCCTGCGACGGAGTCGAGACGAGTCCGGTGTGGAACATGCCTCGATCCACGGCCCCGAAGTGAAACTCGCCGATAATGCACGGCTTCTTCAGCGATTTCGTGAAATCCCACTCCTCGGGAACGACACGCGAACGGTAGATGTTGAAGCTTACTACATCGCAGTATTCCGCCGCCGCCGCCACAGCCTCGGGAGTGGGCCAGGCGAATCGACAGCCGAGGTAAAGGTGATTCGGGTCCTGCTTCTTCTGCGCATCATGTATGACGCGGAAATACTGCCGTGCAAACGCCGTCAGGAATTCGGTGAAATCCTGCCGCATCGGGCCTGCGAGTTCGCCTTCAGGCTTGAAGGGCTGCGCCCGGAACTCCTCCCATGAGGCAAGGGCGGTGCCCCAGGACTTGTTGAGGCCTTCTATCTTCCGGTAACGCTTCTTCAGCAACTCGATGAACGCGCCCTTTGCGGGCGATTCCTTCCCGCCTTCGAGTGTGCCGTAGACAAGGCCGAAGTGCTGGCGGTCGTTCCCTGTTGACCCCCAGGAAATCTCGTTGTCGATGAAATAGCCCACGCACCAGGGGTCGTTGCGGTAAGGGGCGACCTTCTCCAGGATGCTCCTGTCCACGGCGGCAGCGAACCTGGGGTCGAACGGGTCATGCATCTTGCCCCAGTAGTCCTGCCCGCTCGCGACACGGGCGTATTCGCCGCTGAGATCCAGCGTGGCCGTGTAGGGAACCCGCTTCATGGCATAAAACTCCGGCTCGGACCAGTTGGCGACGGTCGTGAATCCCCAGGCCTGCAGCCGGTCGAGAGAAACCTTGCGCCAGCTGGCGACATAGTCTGGGCCGTACTTCCGTTCGAGGTTCGCACTGTAGAAGTTGAACATCCGGCCTTTCTTGGTCGGCCCGTAGAGCACATGGTCGGCGACGCCGTAATGCCTGGACAGCGGGTCGCCCTGGGCGGGGAGCCAGCTGAACATGTCTTCGCGGTTTTCGACGATGGTGAATCCGTCCGAGATAAGAAGCACATCCACGCCGAGCGAAAGGTAGAGATGACCGCTCGGCGTCACGAGCCACCATTTGCCGTCCCGCTCGAGCGTGCGGAAGAAACCGGTCGCCTTTTCCTGCGGGCCTCCTGCCCAGCCTCCATACTCGTCCCGGTCGGGCAAGACCGGTGCCGCTTTGATGGCGGCGTCCTCTTCAGCCTGCAGACGCTTGAAATCCGCGGCATCTTTCACCTTCCCGGGCCAGTTTATCCGTGTGTACTGTCCATAGTTGTCGACGATCTTCTGGTAGGAAGTGGGCGGCAGCAGACGGATGTTGTCCACGATCAGGTTTCGCCCGGCCATCGGCCGGTCGACGAAGATGTGCATGGCCACGATGTGCGCTTCGTTCACCAGCGGTTCCATCCTCAATGAGGTGAAGGGCTCGATGCCCGGCAAGGCCGGCCCGCCCCTCATGCCTTTCGCCATCGACGAGTTGGAGCCGAAGGGAAGTGCGCAGGTTAACGAGCGGCCCGCCGAGATCGTGCTGCGGCCCGCGGTGCTGTGCTCGGCCTGGGTAGCCGCCGGGTCGTCGTCAAGGCGTATCCCGAACGAGACCTCCGCCTCGGACAGGTTGGTGATGTCTACCGCCAGAGTATCGAACCCCTGCCAGTTCCAGGCGCCCTGAGCGGGCAGAATATCGAGACTGGCTCTCTCCCCAGTCTCCGGTAGTATCTGGAGCGCGGCCTTCCCGTCAGTGACGTGATCGGCCACAAGCTTCACAGCGGCACCGGAAAGCCTGAAGGCTGAGACTTCTTCGGCCGACTCAAATGAAAAGAGCTTCAGCCCCTTCGCCTCTGGAGTCTCTCGCGTGGTGCAGGTGACGGAGAATATCGATACAAGAATCAAGAGAGCCGCCAGCAATGATTGACGCATCGGTTCGACCTCCAGATCTAAGTCACAAATTGAGCAGCCGGCGAGGCTGAGAAAGCCCTGGGGCGTCCCCAATCACACGCCGGGATCTCCACCCTTGATGGCCGTCGATGGGGCTTCCGATCAGGCAGACCGGAGGCGCGGCAGGTACTCTCCGGACCCGGGACGGCCCATCACCTTACCTTCACGCGCAATGACCCGGCCGCGGAGCAGGACCAGCCACGGTGCTCCGCGAACCTTCATACCCTCGTAGGGGCAGAAGTCGGCACGGGACAGCCCGATTGACTTCGAAAGCGTCAGCTCAGCCTTGGGATCGAAGATGATCATGTCTGCGTCGCTCCCGATGGCCAGGCTCCCCTTGCGCGGGAACAGGCCGAAAAGCTTGGCGGGGGCGGTGGAAAGCAGTTCCACCAGACGGTTCACGGTAATCTTCCCGGTGGACACACCCGCGGCGTGGAGCAGGGCGACGCGCTCCTGGATCCCCGGGAAACCCCGCGGGGCAAGGCTGAAGTTTTCTTTACCGACGTCCTTCTGCCCGGCATGGTTGAAAGCGGCGTGGTCGCTGGCCACGACGTGTATATCGCCGGAAGCGATCCCCTTCCAGAGGATCTCCTGGTGCCAGGAGGGCCTCAGAGGAGGCGTGGTGTAATACTTGATCCCCTCCGCCTCGTCGTAGCGCTCGCTTCCGCTCACCAGGTAGTGAGAACACGTTTCTGCATACACGGGCTGGCCTTTGTCGCGTGCCGCTTTCACCTTCTCCAGCGCGTGGGCCGAAGATACGCCTGTAAAGTAGACGCCGACCTTGGCCAGGTCCGCAAGGGAGATCGCCCGCCCGGTCGCTTCGCCTTCAAGCTCCGGCGGGCGGATGGCGTTCAGATACTTTATGGAGGTTCTCCCCTCGGCGGCCATGCGGCGGCCCAACAACTCGATCACCTCGCCGTTCTCGGCGTGTACGCAGGCGAGCGCTCCGGCAGCGTTGACCCTCTGGATGAACTCCATGACCGCAGCATCCCCGATCCGCCGCTCTGCATCGGCATCCAGCGAGATCTTGAAGCTGGTGACACCGGCATCAACCATCGGGGGTATCTGGCTGAGTGTGCCGTCGTTCACCTCCGACAGCGCTATGTGAAAGCCGTAGTCGATGACCGCACGCGGGCCGGCTTTACCCTTCCAGTCTTCGAGCGCCTGCATCAGGTTCATTCCGGGTGACTGCTCCGCGTAGTCGACAACCGTTGTCGTGCCCCCGGCCGCAGCCGCGGCTGTGGCGGTCTCGAAGTCGTCCACGGTCGGCATCCCATTCCACTGCGAGTCCAGATGAGTGTGGACATCCACTCCTCCAGGGAGGACCCACTTGTCGGTTGCGTCGATAATTTCGCTCGCTATCTTCGAGATCTCGCGGCCAATCTCGTAGACCACGCCGTTCTTGACCAGGATGTCAGCCCTGCAAGTATCGGTCGCGGTGACGATGGTTCCATTCTTGATCAATGTCGTCATAAATTCTCCGGCGTTAAGGCACAAAGCACATCGATACCGTCCGAGGCATTATATATACCGTGGAACAGGACTGAGCAGGAAAATGCGGGTATCAGTGCCCCATCACGAGCTCTGAAGAAAGCGGGTTGCCTGGTCAGCCCTGCACAGCGACGCGAATCATCGCCATCCACGGGGTCGGAATCGGGGTCGCGATCGGCATCGGCATTCGAAAGCATGATCGGTAGACGGACCGCCGGAATTCGAAATGGGGGCTAAGTCAGGGTCGATACCGACTGCGATGCCGATTCCGACACCGGTCCCGATTTCCTGGAGCAGGCACACGGTTTTTCACCCTACCCGGCGAAGGTCCCGTTGTGCGAGAATCCCCACGGTTCCATGGCTGAGCGCATTATTGAAATCTCCGGTCTGAAAAAATCCTTCCACGGCCACGAGGTCCTGCGCGGTATTTCACTCGACGTGGCCCCGAGGCAGCTTACCGTCCTGATCGGACCTTCCGGTTGCGGAAAATCGACCTTGCTGCGCTGCCTCAACGGCCTGGAGGTCTTCGACGAAGGCCGGATTTCCGTCAATGGACTGCGGCTGGAGAGACAAGCAGGCCACGCCCATGCAGACCGGGAATACCATCGCGTCACGCACGAGCTGCGCCGAATGATGGGCATGGTCTTCCAGGCTTTCAATCTCTTTCCTCACATGACCACCCTGGACAATGTTGCGCGCCCTCCCGTCATCGTCCGCTCGGTTCCCCTGGCTCAGGCTCGGAGCGAGGCTATCCGGCTGCTGGAGAAAGTCGGACTCCGTGACAAGGCCGCTCTATATCCCAACCAGCTCTCGGGCGGGCAGCAGCAGCGCGCGGCGATCGCCAGGGCGCTGGCCATGAAACCAAAGGTCATTCTCTACGACGAGCCTACTTCGGCGCTCGATCCGGCCCTTGTCGACGAGGTTCTCGAGGTGATGCGGGAACTGGACCGCGAAGGCATCACACAGCTCGTTGTCACGCATGAAATGCGTTTTGCCAGGGACGTCGCCGACAAGATCGCCTTCATGTCGGAGGGGATGATCGTCGAGGAGGGGGATCCCGACAAGATCTTCTCGAGTCCCGCGGACGCCAGGACCCGCCAGTTTCTGAAGCGTTACCTGTGAGGAGACAGCCCGAATTGCGCGGTCACCGTTTTGTCTGCGACACCTTGAAGCCATCCCCGGGCTGCCTCCCGGCTTCACTCCTATGCATCTGCCTGTTTGGAACGCTCAGCCTGCTTCCGGCGCAGACGCAGGCAGCGAAGCCGCTGCCGTGGGGAGGCGATGCCGAGGGCGGGGCACCCTACCAGTTCCAGGACCCGAGGGATCCGCGGCGGGTGATCGGCTTCGAAGTTGACATCGTGGATGCCATCGGCCGGAGCCTGGGCCGCCGACCCGAGTTTGTGCAAAACCAGTGGGAAGGTCTTGTTCCGGGACTCGAAAGGGGCAATTACGACATTATCGTCTCGGGCCTGGAGATCACGCCTGACCGGGCCGAGGTCATCAATTTCAGCCGCCCCTACTACGTCACGTTCGAACAGCTCACCGTGAGAAGGAGCAACGACACGATCCTGTCCCTCGATGATTGCGGTGGCAGAAAAGTGGGTACGCTCCGCGGAAGCCTCGCACAACGGATACTGGAACAGCGGCAAGGCATCGAAACGCGCAGCTATGACGGGCAGGTGAACGCCTACGAAGACCTTCTCAACGGCCGGCTCGACGCCGTGCTCATGGATCACATCATCGCACTCTACAACGTGGCTCCCAGCCCGGGGCTGAGGATGGTGGGCGCGCCCGTCGGACGGCTGGAATACGGCATCGGCGTGCGCAAGGAAGACACACAGCTGCTCTCAAACGTGAATCGGGCTCTCGAGCAGATGATCCGGTCGGGAGAACTCAGAAGAATCCTGGAGAGATGGGGAATCTGGACGCAGGCCTGCGCCGACTACTTTGGCGACCAGGCTCCGGGCAGCCAGCGGCCGGTCGCTTTCGAAGAGTACCTTGGCAGCAGGGCCGTCCAACGGTCGGCCTGGGAAAGTGCGAAGCAATATGCGGGGTATCTGCCCCTGCTCGGGAAGGGGGCGGTCGTCACGCTGGAGCTTTCCGTGCTCGCCATGACTCTGGCGGTGGCGATCGGTCTTCTCGTCGCGCTGTCGCGGCTTTACGCGGCAGCGCCGTTGCGAATCCTGGCCGGTGTCTACATCGAATCCATCCGCGGGACGCCGCTGCTGATTCAGCTCTTTCTCATCTTCTATGGGCTGCCGCATATCGGCATCCGGCT
>Ga0115028_10000180_pt1 | contig 9833 bp, 8 predicted proteins | sample Plant_0915_D1_FD_83894 | JGI IMG/M metagenome (GOLD analysis project Ga0115028, IMG submission 83894) | Wetland microbial communities from Old Woman Creek Reserve in Ohio, USA - Plant_0915_D1 | ecosystem: Environmental > Aquatic > Freshwater > Wetlands > Sediment ... | reverse complement strand
GCGAGCGAGCTCGAGCCCCCGAGGTGCCCGACCTTGCCGACCCCGATCATCTCGATCAGGTCGGCGCGCAGCGTCAAGGCCATGCGTTCCAGTTTGCGAATGGTGGCGGTGTCCGTCATCGGTTCATCACTCCCAGCGGTGAATGTAGGCACGGCGTTCGCGCGCCTCGTCGAGGGTCGGTGCGACCACGTGCAGGCTGAGCCCGCGGCAGGGGAGGTGGCGCCGGACCGTCTCCAGGTCCTCGATCGTGAGGTCGCCCCAGAGGATGAGCCCCCGGGTCTGCATGATCTTGGAGAGGACGGGCAGCATGTCCGCGACCCCCGGGCCGCCGATGTCCTTGTTGACCTCGACCACCTTCAGCCCGTCGAGCGTGAGCAGCTCGTCGAGAATGAAGAAGGAGGCCGGGTGGAGGTGGACGGCCGTGTGCGGGTGCCCCTGCAGGATGGTGCGGGCGGAGTCGAGGAAGAACTCGCGGTAGACCCTGGGCGACAGGATGGCCGAGAGGTCGTCCTGGAACCAGATCGAAGGCCCCGGCGCCCAGACGTGGTAGAAGCCCAGGCTCGTGCCGCCGTGGAAGGGCGGGACCCGGCGCGTCTGCGCCGCGATGACCGATAGAAAGGCGCGGGTGACCCGTTCGACCAGCCGGCGCATGAGCGCGGGGTCTTCCATCATGAGCGCCAGCACCATCTCCTGCTGTCCGAGCAGCGCCCCGAGCATGTCGGTCGGGCCGCGCATGATCGGCATGCCGACCGGGTAGCGGCCGCGGCCGGCCTGCACGAGGGCGTCGGTGAACTCGAGGTATTTCCTGAACCACGGGTTCTCCGGGTCGAGGCGCACCTGCGCGAGCGCGTCGGCCGGCGATTTCAGCCACGGGCGCGACGTGAAGCTCTCGCGCCCGGCGCGGATGGGGCAGCCCAGGATGGCCTCCATCCACGGGATCCCGGTGAAGGGCTCGCCCGCCCAGAAGCCGTCCTGGCCGATCGCCTCGGACTCGGCGAACATGCGCTCGTAGTCCGGGAGAAAGGCGCAGACGTCGAGCATCCCCGGCTCGATCAGCCGGTCGGGCTCGAGCAGGGGGTGAGCCGCCTGAAAGTGGCGCGAGAAGAAGAAGTCGCCGACCCGGAAGGACGCCAGCGGCCGGGGCTGGGGCTCGCGCGCCCAGAAGCGCCGGTGCAGCTCCAGGCGCTCCTCCAGGCGGGCGGGCGGCGTGGCGGCAGGCGGTGGCGGCGGCCGCTCGGACTCGGCCCGCAGCCGATCGATGGTGCGCACGACGTGCTCCTCCATGAGCCGTTCGGCCTCCTGCGCGTCGCGGGCGCGGACGGCCTCGATCAGCAGGCGATGGTAGTGCAGCCCATCCAGCACTCCGAGGGTTGACACGATGTTCTCCATCGAGATGCTGAGGACGCTGCGCAGCACGTTGTTGACCTTGATCAGCACCGGGTTCGCTGTCGCCTTGGCGAGCACCAGGTGGAACTCCAGGTCGGCCCGGGCGAACTCGGCCACGTCCTCCCGGGTGGCCTGCATGCGGTCGTAGACGGCCTCCAGGTCGGCCAGGTCCTGCCCGGTCGCGCGCTCGGCCGCGAGCGCGGCCGTGCCGCGCTCGACGATGCGCCGGTACTCGAGAACGTAGAAGACGTCGGCGGGGTCGAGGGCCAGCAGCGGGATGAGGGTGTTGAAGTAGATGTCGCCCGTGAGCTCGCGGACGAAGGTCCCCTCGCCGTGGCGGGTTTCGAGGATACCGATGGAAGCCAGGCGCTGGATCCCCTCGCGCAGCGAGACGCGGCTGACCCCCATGCTGCGGGCGAGCTCGTGTTCGGAGGGGATCTTGCTGCCGGGCGGCCACGTGCGCCGCAGCACCTGGTCCCGCAACTGGCGGAACACCTGGGTGCGGATGCTTTCCTTTTTAACGGGCTTCAGCTGCGTGGCCAACCGAATTCCCTCCCGAGCTCGATGGGGTTGTCTGATATCCTACATCCGACATCGCTGTCAAGGGGAAGGCCTGAGTCAATCCGACGGATCCGTCTAATCTGTCGGATTGGTCCTATATGACCGCTCAACGATATTGTGCTAAGAGAGGGCTTGAACTCAAACGGGAGGATCCGCCTTGACTATGACCAGCCGCGACCGCGTCCTGCGGGCGCTGAACCACCAGGAGCCGGACCGGGTGCCGCTGGATCTGGGCGGCACGCACGACAGCTCGATCGTCGTGGAGGGGTACGAGCGCCTCAAGGCGCATTTCGGGGTGAGCACGCCGACGCAGATCATGCAGCGCATGACGCGCGCCGCGACCGTCGACGAGGCGGTCCTGCAAGCGCTCGGGATCGACACGCGCGCGATCGTCATCGGCTCGCCGCGCCGCAGTGTTGCGGCCGAGCTCGGCCCGCGGGAATACCGGGACATGTGGGGCGTCGAGCGGGTGCACCCCGAGGGCGGCTACTACTACGACCAGCGCCGGGCCCCCCTGGAGGGGAGCATCACCGTGGCGGATGTCCGCCGCCACACCTGGCCCGACCCCGAGGACCCGGGGCTGCTGGAAGGCATGGCCGCGCGGCTCGCCTGGATCCGGGCCCACACCGAGGCCGCGGCCATCCTGACGTTGCCCGCCCCCTTCGTGCACCTGAGCCAGTTCATCCGCGGGTTCCAGGACTGGTACACGGATTTCATCCTCGGCACCGACGTGCTCGAGGCCCTCTTCGACGCCGTGCTCGACATCACCATCCGCATCGCCGAGCGCGAGCTCGAGGCGTTCGGCCGGGACGTGGACGTGGTCCGCTGCGGGGACGACCTCGGCGGGCAGAACGGCCTGCAGGTCGGCCGCGAGCACTACCTGCGCTACATCAAGCCCCGGCACGCGAAGTTCTTCCGCCGGGTGCGCGAGCTCACGCCAGCCAAGCTCATGTTCCACTCCTGCGGGTCGATCGTCGACATCCTGCCCGACCTGATCGAAACCGGGGTGCAGATCATCAACCCGGTCCAGGTCACCGCGCGCGGCATGGACCCGGCCTTCCTCAAGCGCGAGTTCGGCCGCGACCTCGTGTTCTGGGGCGGCACCGACTCGCAGAAGACCCTGCCCTTCGGCACCGCGGAGGAGGTGCGGGCCATGGTCGCGCGGCTGATCGACACCTTCGGCCCGGGCGGCGGGTTCGTCTTCTCCTCCTGCCACAACATCCAGCCCGACGTCCCGCTGGAGAATGTCCTCGCCATGTTCGCGCAGGCGCGGGAGCACGTCCCGGCCTGGCGCCGGTGACTCGGACGGGGTCGGGCAGCCCGCCGGTTGACACGCGCGCGCTTCTCCCCTAACAAGTAGCTCTCCGGAAACCCATTGGACAGGAATTCGACCGGGGCGCCGCTGCGGGCCGCCTCCGGCCGAGGCGCAGCCCGCCGCGCGGGACAGGCTGAAAAAGGAGGCTTAGATGAACGCGAGGATTCTGGTAGGTCTGGTCTTGATTCTGGCGCTGCTGGTCGGGCAGGCCGCCGCCCAAGATGTCTGGCGCATCGGCACGATCCTGCCGCTCACCGGCCCCCAGGCCAAGAACGGCATCAAGAACTTTGACGGCATCAAGATCGCAACCGACATGATCAACGAAACCGGCGGGGTCCTGGGCAAAAAGGTCGTTCTGGTCAGCGCCGACGCCTCCGAGCCGCAGGCCGCCGCGAGCGAAGCCAACCGGCTCATCACCAACGAAAAGCTCACGGTCATCGTCGGCACCCAGTCGAGCAGTCTCGCGATGGCGGCGACCGTCGTCGCCGAGCAGAACAAGGTTTTCTACCTCGAAAACGAGGGGGTGTCCTCCCAGATCACCGGGCGGGGGTTCAAGTACGTCTTCCGAACCACCTTCAGCGGCGACATGATGGCCAACCAGATGGTGGACTACGCGGTCCAGGTCCTGGCCCCCAAGCTGAACAAGGATGCCAAGAGCCTGCGCATGGCCATCATCCACGAGGACGGCGGCTTCGGCACCTCGACCGGCACCGCGCTGCAGAAGCACGCCAAGGCCCTGGGGCTCAACATCGCCGCGGTCGAGACCTACAGCGCCAAGACCGCCGACCTCTCGGGCCTGGTCCTGAAGCTCAAGCAGAGCAAGCCCGACGTGCTGCTGACCGCGCAATACATCAACGACTCCATTCTCTTTCACCGCCAGTCGGCCGAGCTGCGCTTCAGCGTGCCGGTGATCGGGACCACGGCCGGTCAGGGCACCCCCGATTTCTACAGCGCGCTGACCAAAGAAGCCGAGGGCATCCTGGCCGGCGGGATCCCGTCCGAGATCTCGATCGACCGGCTGGGCGCCGAGCAAAAGGCCGACGCCGGCGAGTTCGTGAAACGCTACCAGGCCTCGCACAACGGGGAGTACCCGAGCCCCACCGCCTTCGTCGGCTTCGCCGGCGCCTGGATCCTCTACAAGCACATCATGCCCAAGGCCGGCGGCCTCGACCCCGAGAAGCTGCGGGAGGCGGCCCTCGCGCTGGACGTGCCGCCGGGCAAGGGCGTTCTCAACTGGGGGGTCAAGTTCAGCCCCCCCGGCGCCCCCGATGCCGGGCAGAACGTGTATGCCTCGGCCGGTATCAGCCAGTGGCAGGACGGCAAGCTGCGGCTGGTCTTCCCGAAGGAAATCGCCGCGGCCGAAGCGAAATGAGCCGCCCCACATCCCGTGAGGTGCGGTCGTGGACCTGACCCTGTTCGCGCAGCTCCTGATCTCCGGGCTGCTGCTGGGCGGGGTCTATGCCCTGTCGAGCATCGGGCTCACGCTGATTTTCGGGGTGATGAAGATCGTCAATTTCGCCCACGGCGAATTCCTGATGATCGCCATGTACCTGAGCTTCTGGCTGCACCACCTGCTGCGCATCGACCCCTACCTCTCCATCGCCATCGTGGCCCCGGCCCTTTTCGGGCTGGGGCTGCTGACGTACCGCGGCTGCGTGCGGCCCACGCTCGGGGCCCCGCACCTGAGCCAGATCTTCGTGATGGTCGGCCTGTCGATCGTGATCGAAAACGTCGCGCTGCTGTGGTGGTCGGCGGATTTCCGCACCGTTTCTCTCGACTACCTGCGGGCCCAGATCGTGCTCGGCCCCTGGCCGGCTGTCGGCATGGAGGAGATCATCGTCAACCCGGGGCGGTTGATCGCCTTCATCGTCGGCCTTTCCATTTCGGTGGCATTCTACTTCTTCCTGAAGCTGAGCTACAGCGGCAAGATCATCCGGGCCACCGCCCAGGACCGGTCCACGGCGCTGCTGATGGGGATCGACATCGACAAGGTCTACCGGACCACCTTCGCCGCCGGGCTGCTGCTGGTCGGGGTGGCGGGCGCCCTGATGATCCCCATGTTCACCGTGCACCCGTTCGTGGGCTTCGAGTTCGTGCTGGTCATGTTCGTGGTGGTGGTGCTGGGGGGCATGGGCAGCGTCGTCGGGGCCGTCCTGGCCGGGCTCCTCATCGGGGTGCTCGAGGTGTTCACGGATTTCGTGATCGGCCCCGACAGCAAGCAGGCCGTCTACTTCCTGCTCTTTATCGCCGTTCTGGTGCTGAAGCCCTCCGGGCTGTTCGGCCTGAAGGGCGAAGAGGAGATCGAGCGCATTGAAGCCATCGAATAGCCGAGTCGCCGGCCTGCTGATCTTCCTGGCAGCCCTGGGTCTGGCGCCGCTCTTCGTGCGCAACGACTTCTATCTGGACGGGTTCATCCTGGTCTTCCTGTGGGCCAGCTTTTCCGGGGCCTGGAACATCCTGGGGGGCTACGCGGGGATGGTGTCGCTCGGGCACAATGCCTTTTTCGCCATCGGCGCCTACACCTCCACCCTGCTCTTCCTGCGCCTGGGGGTCACGCCCTGGTTCGGGATGCTCGCGGGAGGCCTGCTGGCGGCGGCCGTGGGCGTGGCGCTGGGCATCGTGTGCTTCCGGCTGCGCAGCCACTATTTCGCGCTGGCGACCCTCGCCTTCGGCCAGGTGGTGTCCATCCTGACCATGAACTGGCGGGGGCTGACCCAGGGGGCCGAAGGCATCTCGCTGCCGATCACGCCCGACCCGGGCCACATGATCTTCGCCTCCAAGCTCGCGTACGTCTACCTCGGGTTCGGCCTCTTTCTGGTCGTGCTGGCGGTCGCCATCGCCATCGAGCGCTCGCGCCTCGGCTATTTTCTCACGGCGTTCCGGGAGAACGAGGACGCCGCCCGCGCCCTGGGCGTCCGGACCGGGCAGGTGCGGCTGATCGCCATGGCGCTCAGCGCGTTTCTGTCGGCGATCGCCGGCACGTTCTACGCGCAGTACGTGGTCTACATCGACCCCTCGGGCGTCAGCCGGCTGCAGCTTTCGGTCCAGGTGGCGCTGTTCGCCATCGTCGGCGGGCTCGGGACCTCCATCGGGCCGGTCATCGGCGCCTGCATCTTCGTGCCGATCACCATCGTCCTGCGCAGCCACCTCGGGACCACCGCCCCGGGGCTGCACATGATCATCTACGGGGTGATCCTGGTCCTGACCGTCCTGTACATGCCCCAGGGCATCACCGGCATGTTCAAGGCCCGCTCGGCGCGCCGCGCCCGGCAGGAGGACCGCGAATGACCGCCCTGCTCGAGGTGGCGAACGTCAGCAAATGGTTCGGCGGGAACCGCGTCCTGCAGGACATCAGCTTTTCGATCGAGCGCGGCGAGGTCGTGGGGTTGATCGGCCCGAACGGCGCCGGCAAGACGACGCTCTTCAACGTCATCACGGGCTTTCTGCGGCCCAAGTCCGGGGGCCTCTCGTTCGAAGGGCGGGAGATCGCCGGGCTCAAGCCCGAGATCATCGCGCGCATGGGCCTGTGCCGCACCTTCCAGATCACCAAGCCCTTCGCCAACATCCCGGTGCTGCAGAACGTCATGATCGGGGCGCTTTGCCGCGAAACGCGCGTGAAGGCCGCCCGGCGCCGGGCCGAGGAGGTCCTGGATTTCGTGGGGCTGGCGGAGAAGCGACACCTGCTCGGCCGCAGTCTCACCATTTCCGACCGCAAGCGGCTGGAGGTGGCCCGCGGCCTGGCGACATCCCCGCAGCTGTTTCTGCTCGACGAGGTCATGGCGGGGTTGACCCCCCACGAGCTGCAGGCGATGATGGCGCTGGTGGACCGCATCCGCGCAACCGGCGTCACGCTGTTCATCATCGAACACGTGATGGCGGCCATCATGCAGCTTTCCGACCGGGTGATCGCACTCGATTACGGCAAGATGCTGTGCACCGGCGACCCGGCACAGGTGACCTGCAACCCCGACGTCATCAAGGCGTACCTCGGCGAGGACTATCCCGGTGCTCACGGTTGAACGCCTCAACGTGTTCCACGGGGACGTGCAGGTCCTCTTCGACGTGGCGCTCACGGTCGAGCCGGGCGAGATCGTGTCGATCGTCGGCGCCAACGCCGCCGGCAAGACGTCGCTGCTGCTGGCCATTTCGGGCCTGCTGCGGCGAAAAACCGGGGACATCCACTTCGAGGGCGACCCCATCGGGGACCTCGCGCCCAACGCCATCGTGGACCGGGGCATTGTCCACATCCCCCAGGGGCGACGGGTGTTCCCCATGCTGAGCGTCGAGGAAAACCTGGAGGTCGGGGCCTATACCCCCCGCGCGCGCCCCGACCGCAAGGCGCTGCTGCAGGAGATATACGGTCATTTCCCGAAGCTGCACGCGCTCCGGCACCAGCTCGCCGGGTCGCTTTCCGGCGGCGAACAGCAGATGCTGGCCATCGGCCGGGGCCTGATGGCCCGGCCGAAACTCCTGACCGTGGACGAACCGTCCCTGGGGCTGTCTCCCATCCTGGTGGAAAACACCTTCAGGATGATCGAGCGCATCAACCGCGAGAAAGTCGCCATCCTGCTGGTCGAGCAGAACGTGGTCAAGGCACTCACCCTGGCCCACCGCGGCCTGGTGCTCGAGAACGGCCGCATGGTGATGGCCGGCACCGGGAGCGCGCTGCTCGGCAACGAGCACTTGAAAAAGGCCTACCTCGGGATGTAAGAATCGGCATGACGGGAGCCCCCGGACGCCCCCCCATGATCTCGGAGCGGCAATCACTGATCCACATAGGGAGACACCATGCGATTGGTCGACGAGCCCACGTATAAGCGATTCATCACCGGCGAGCTCCGGCGCTTCGACGACCGGAACACGGCGTTCAGCCGCGGAGCGGTCGACGGGCAAAAATACACGCGGATGCACGATCAGAGCCTCGCCAACCTGGCGAAGGCCGTCCCCGGCAAGACCATCCTGGACCACGCGACCTGGGTGGCCGGGCGCACGGGCGACTACACCATCCGCCGCGCCGCATTAGGTCGCGAACACCAGCCGTACTACAACCGCACCTACCGGCTTCGAGACCCGAACCCCGCCGCGATGAGCCGGATCGTCAAGCAGACGGCGGCCTGGATCGGGGCCGACCGGGTGGGCATCGCGCGCCTGAACCCGCTCTGGATCTACACGCACTGGGGAATGCAGAACGTCCACTACTCCGGCGCGGCCCAGGCGGGCGACCCGATCGAGATCCCACCCGAGTACCAGACGGTGATCGTCATGATCCACCGCATGGATTACGACGTGATCCTGAGGTCGCCGGCGGTCGAGCATGAAACCGACATCGGGTACTCCAAGGCCGCCTGGAGCGCGGCATCGCTCGCCACCTTCATCACCGAGCTCGGGTACAAGGCCATCCCCGCGTGCAACGAGCTCGGCATCAGCATCGCCATGGCGGTCGATGCCGGCCTGGGCGAAATGGGACGGAACGGCCAGCTGATCACGCGCGACTTCGGCGCGAGTGTGCGCATCAGCAAGGTGTTCACCAACCTGCCGCTGGTCCCCGACCGGCCGGTCGATCTGGGGGTGCAGGGCTTTTGCGAACAGTGCGCCCTGTGCGCCAAACACTGCCCGAGCCGATCCATCCCCCCCGGCGAGCGGACCGACCAGCCCAACAACGAGCACACCTCGCCCGGCATGTTGAAATGGCCGGTGCACGCGATGAAATGCCTGGACTGGTGGGTGAAGAACGGCGCGCACTGCTCGATCTGCATCCGGGTCTGCCCGTGGACCAAGCCGAACAACTTCCTGCACCGGCTGGTCCGGCCGATCGCGGAGCGCAACATCGCCACCCCGCTGCTGGTCAAGATCGACCAGATGCTCGGTTACGGCCGGCAGTCCAAGAACCTGGGATTCGGGCAGGACCCGGGCGTCGTGGAGGTGAACCCGAAGGGGTAGGCCCGGCGCTCACTTCAGCGGGCGGTTGCCCTGGGGCCCCCGGCCCTTAACGGCGCCCGCCGCCGACCCGCAGACAGGAGCCACGAAAATGGTGACCAACGACATCATCCGAAACGCCATGACCGTCCGGCTCGAGGCCGTGTGTGACCGGCTGCCGCCCGAGCCGCAGTTCGCCCCGGGCATCCGCCGCGCGCCCGTGCGCCCCTTCAACCTCTCGCGGGCGGACACCGTGCTCGCGCTGAAGAACGCACTGCGCTACGTGCCGCCGGAATGGCACGCGGAGCTGGCCCCGGAGTTCCTGCGCGAGCTCACCACCCGCGGCCGCGTCTACGGCTACCGCTTCCGGCCGCCGGGGCCGATCACCGGCCGCCCGCTCGACCATTACACGGGCAGCTGCATCGAAGGCCGGGCCTTCCAGGTCATGATCGACAACAACCTGGACTTCGAGGTCGCGCTCTACCCCTATGAGCTCGTGACCTACGGCGAGACCGGGCAGGTCTGCCAGAACTGGATGCAGTACCGGCTGATCAAGCGCTACCTCGAGGTGCTGACGCGCGAGCAGACGCTCGTGGTCGCCTCCGGCCACCCGGTCGGGCTCTTCGCCTCCAGCCCCGAGGCGCCGCGGGTGATC
>Ga0115028_10000178_pt1 | contig 9852 bp, 7 predicted proteins | sample Plant_0915_D1_FD_83894 | JGI IMG/M metagenome (GOLD analysis project Ga0115028, IMG submission 83894) | Wetland microbial communities from Old Woman Creek Reserve in Ohio, USA - Plant_0915_D1 | ecosystem: Environmental > Aquatic > Freshwater > Wetlands > Sediment ... | reverse complement strand
TCTGGTGACGCTGTCAGTTTCCGTCATGCCGGCAACAACCAATTACGCACTGCCTTTCACGACCAACTATGCAGTAACGTTTCCCGAAGGCCAGGCAATAGCGATCGGGAGTTCACAAATGACGGTGCTCTCGTACCAGAATGAATTAATCTCGGATATTGATGGCGACCGGCAGAAACTTGTGGTAGGTGAAGACCGGGTGATATCACAACGGCGTGCATTGATCACAACCTTCGGTGTAGTCAAGCTCATGGATACCAATTTCCAGATAAACCTGAAGTATAAGGGTAACCGGGATAACCTGGCATATTTCGATATGTCGATCCATACCTCCCAGCAGGTATCGGATATGCTGCTCAATCAGCTGCTTCCGGCCGAGATCCATGCACAGCCTATGTGAGCGGAGAATGGTATGAAAAAATTTTTTACCATTACTACCTTTAGCATCTTATTTTTCGGGCTCATTTTCGCGGGATGCACGAATTCATTCCTGCCGGCCCAGACACCAGTTTCATCGAACGCATTGACGGTCCCATCGACGGTTCTTACCGCAATCCCAACCGCCGAACCCTATCCAAATGCTCTGGGCCTGGATGAGTACTCCTGCTTTGGGTGCGACAACAGGCAGGCGGGTGCAACGGTGTACCGGTATGAAATACGGCCATACTACAACTGGACATCGCCATCATGGAACAGCCCCCGCGAACAGGCTGCTGCATCACAGCCCCTGGAACTGCAGGGCGGGTATACCATGGAGAAACCACATGAAGGAAACACCTTCCTGTTCATTTTCATCCGTGTAGAGAATGTCGGGACCCTGGGCGTGAATGTCCCTTTGGCAAAACAGTTCGTCGTATATAGCGGGGGAAATATGTATAATTATACCCCTGTTCACAGTCCCGATGTGATCATTGACAGAGTGAGCGGTTCACAATATGGTTACCAGACCGGGCAAGAGGGCAGCGGGACTGTGGGGTACATCCAGTCCGGCGAAAGCAACCGGGCAGAAGGCTATCTCATCTATGAGATACCTGCCTCGTTCTCTCCCAATACGACCTATGTTATTGCGAACCTTGACAATCAGAACAAGGCAGAATGGATACTCGGCTGATCGGAAATGTTCCGGCCCGCTCCATTTTTTTAATGTACCGACAATCGCAACCATGGGATGCCCGGCAGCGGGGAGCCCTCCCAATATCCAGGGTTTACATGATTTTCATGCTTCGGGTGCGTACTCCCGTTCATACCTGTTTCTGCAGAGCAAAAGTATCATTTCGCAATCAGATCCCGATCCCTAAAATCGATCAAAGTTTTTCATCCTCAAATCGGATTCTGATTTTCATATGAAAATCGATCCGCGATTTTGATCTCACAATCGGATCCCGATTTTTTAAAACTCCAGTCGCGATCACGATCGCGATCGAAAACCGTTTCGGACAAATCAGTAACCGGTTTTCATTGCACTATCGTATCCCGATTTTCATGTAAAATCGATCCATGGATGGTTTCTCCAGAGCAGGAAAATTAAAAAAAGGAGATCTTATCCGGAACTATGCTTCAATAGCATTCCTTGGAAAGCACATAGATCTTATGAACTCCGGATTGTGATCGTTCTTTTAACCCGGTTACCGGCGTTTCTTTTGCATCCGGTCGTGATACTGATATATCCGGCGTCAGTTGCGCGACTTGCAGATGAGCATGCCGAAGAGCACGCCTATCCCGGCTGCTGCCAGGACCGCGGGAATAGGATGATCGAGGATGACTTGCTCGACAGGTTCAACACGCTTATGGTAACCTGCTTCGATCCTGTCGTACTCAGCCCCGCATTCTTTTTTGAACCTGTTTACCCTGTACTCGACATTGTGCAGGATCTCTTTCACATCCTCTCCCCGTAATGCCACATCAGTATCCCGCAGCCTGCGGGCAGCATCTTCGAGAGCTTCAGCAGTCTGGATCTTCATGTGGTCAGCCCCGGCAACTCCGGCATTGACCATACGGTCCCCGGCACTTGTTGCCATGATTATGCACCTTCTTTTCGTGCGTGGGTAATTTTCTTGTACATCGATTCCAACTCCGTCTATTCCCTGATATGATATTTTTATGATGTAATGGAGGAATAATCTGAACGATTTCAGTTTTTTCACTCATATCAGAGTGAAGCAGCATAGAGGGAGATGGTCATAAGAACCTTAGTGGTTGTTGCAAAATTGGATTCGATAGCGTGTGTATGGTATGGCTTATTACTCCCACCGGTTTCTTTTCAACTGACCCGGAAGAGGATTGGTTTTGCCAGGTCTTGTCAAAAAAGGTTGGGTTATTCTCTCTTCCTGTATACGATGGCTGCGGCACCGCAAATCCCGATGGCGGAGATTATGCTGACAAGTGAGATCGGGGACCGGGTCTGAATGGGTGCAGGCTGGGTGACACCTGTTGTAAAGGTCGACTGGGGGATGGTAGTGGCTGCAAGCGTTCCCGAAACATCGGTACTGCTGCCGGCTGCCACGTTCACCGTTGACTGCCAGTCCTGGTACCCGTTCATCTTCAGGAGGATAGTGTGACTTCCTTTCGGGATCTCGACAAGGGTAAGCGGTGTCACGCCTTTGTATAAATTGTCAAGGAAAATGTCAGCACCCGAAGGGCTTGACCTGACCGTGATCTGGCCGTTTGAGTTAGGTGTCGGACCGGGCGTTACCGGTACCAGGTTCGCACGGATATCATACACTCCCCCCGCTGTGACAACAGCGGTCATGGTATAGGGCTGGTAATTTGCAAGGGTAATACGGACCGGGTAGGATCCCGGGCTGAGCTGCGTGATGTACAGAGCGGATGACGAAATGGTGGTTCCCATGTAATTATTATTCACGTAGACTGCCGCCCCCAGGGGGTACGACTGTATCCGGATATCTCCATAGCCGGACGACTGTGAATAGGGAGTCAGGGCCGGGTACTTTGTCGTAGTCTGGCCTGAGACTATCATCAGCGATTCCGTATAATCATAGTAACCAGCCTTTCTGAGTACCAGGGTATGAGCGCCTGCAGAAAGACTGCCGATAGTCTGCGGGGTTGTTCCATAATACAGGTTGTCAAACCAGATATCGGCATCATTCGGGTTGGAGCCGAGATCGAGGGTTCCGGTCTGCGATGGGACTGAAGCAAGCGTCACCAGTAAGTTGGTTGTAACGTTTGGATTGCCGGTATATACCGACTGGGTAGTGAAGGACAGGTAACCATCCTTGTAAAACGAGATAGTATGGCCGCTGTTCGGGATTGTTGTGAACGTGGTTGGCGTCAGGTTACAGGTATAATGGTCGAGGCAGGCCATTGCGTTCGTTGGATTCGAACTTACCTGGATATATGACATACCATCAGCTGCGGCTGCAAATCCGGCCATGAGGCCAATAAGAAGAATCGCCGTGAAAAACAACGTTCGTGGGTTCATGAATCTTTGTGGCATAGGTTACTGCATTATTTTATTAAATTAATAGCATGCGCACGAATTCTATTATTTGGGACTCCTTTTGCACACTGTCTGAAATAACAGAATGGTTCCAGGATCCGCTTGACCGGGATACGTTCTATGGCATCAGGATAGTCATTTCAAAAAATGTAAACTGGGTTAATCCTTTTTATGTATTTAAAAAAGTTTTAGTTAACGTAAATTATTGATCGTATGTACGTGGGGGTTTTTGAGTTTAACCATACGGATATCTCCCTCGTAGTACGGGTGGCGATGCCGGCAGATGAAAAAAGGGAACAGTAAAAAACCGGAAGCGGCCCCGAAGGACCCTGATCAGCATTCCGCTCCTAAAAAGAAGAAAAGACAGTCCCCCGGTGTTGCGCCATCCGGCCAGAAAGTTGCCGAACCGGAGCCGGCGCTGGAAATATTTGGGGAGAGCGAATCCATCGTGCGCAGTTTTTTTGACTCTGCCGGCGTCATGCGGGGCATCGTGGAAGTGATTGCAGAGGATGATGTGCTCCATATCGCTGATAATGCAGTAACTGCCTCCTCTATCGGCCTGACACCAGCAGCCATGAAAAACAAACGTGGTTCCGAGCTGGGTGAACCGCGTGATATCCTGCGGATGTGGGTCGGTTACTTTACCGAGAGTGAAAAGACCAGAAAACCGGTGACGTTCGAATATCTGGACAAGCGGGGAGAGACCGAAACCTGGCTTCTCGCCACCGTCACATACCTCGGGACACCCCCCCTCGGGTACCCCCGGTTCGCCTATGTGATTCTCGATATCACCGGACGTAAACAGGCAGAAGAGGCGCTGCGCGAAGCGCAGGACAGGACCTCCACGATCCTCAGGGGCATTGCGGATACGTTCTATTCGCTTGATGAAGAATGGCGTTTTACCCTTGTGAATCCGGCTGCTGAGAAAGCACCGTTCGGCAGGCCGGTCGCAGAACTGCTCGGCAGGGTCATCTGGGATCTCTACCCGGACCTTGTCGGGACCCCGATCCACCGGCATTATCTTGATGCGGCAGAGAAGTCCGCGCTCGAGCACTACGAAGCGCAGTCACCGCTGAACGGGCGGTGGTACGAGGTCTTTATGCAGGGCCGGAAGGGAGGTGTCGATGTTTACATGCGGGATATCACCGGCCGTAAGCGTACCGAGGAAGCGCTCAGGGAGAGTGAGGAGCGGTTCCGGGTCATTGCTGAGACATCCCCCGTGCTGTTATCCGTCAGCAGTATAGCGGACGGCACGGTCCTCTTTACCAACCCTGCCTATGATCGCGCATTCGGATTTGTGCCGGGCGAGATTACCGGGATGCCTGCAGAGGACCGGTTTTACGATCCCGCCGAACGGAATGCATACATCGATACCCTGCGTGAAACCGGCGAGATACAGAACCGCGAGGTACGGGTCATGCGAAAAGACGGTACCCCCTTCTGGGTCTCTGCATCGCTCGCCCGCATCAGGTTCGGCGGGATTGAGGCGATGCTGGGAGCCTCGGTTGATATGACGGAGCGGAAATCAGCAGAGGAAGCGCTGCTGAAAGCCCGCGACGAACTGGAGGACCGTGTCGGGGAGCGCACCGCTGAACTGAAGGAGGCGGTACAATCGGTCAGTACCGAACGCCACCGGCTCTATGACGTGCTGGAAGCGCTCCCTGTCTATGTCTGCCTGCTTGACAGGGATTACCGCATGCCGTTCGCGAACAAGTACTTCCGGGAGACCTTCATGGAACCGGAAGGGCGCCGGTGCTATGAATTCCTCTTCAACCGCACCGGACCCTGTGAGACCTGCGAGACCTATACCGTGATGAAGACGCATGAGCCTCACCACTGGTTCTGGACCGGCCCTAACGGCAGGGACTACGATATTTATGACTATCCCTTCACCGATTCAGACGGTTCGACCATGATCCTCGAGATGGGCATCGATATCACGGAGCAGAAGAAGGCCGAAAAAGCGCTCCAGAAAGCGAATGTGTATAACCGGAGCCTGATAGAGGCGAGTCTTGACCCGCTGGTCACCATCAATCCGGACGGTACGATCAGTGATGTCAACGAAGCAACGATCCGGGTCACCGGTTATTCCCGGCAGGACCTGGTCGGGACCGATTTCTCGGATTATTTTACGGAACCGGCAAAGGCAAAGGCAGGCTACGAGACGGTATTCCGCGACGGGTCGGTGACGGACTACGCGCTGGATATCCGGCACAGGAACGGGCACGTGACCCCGGTCCTCTACAATGCGACCGTGTACCGGGACACCGCGGGGAATATCATCGGTGTCTTTGCCTCTGCACGGGATATCACCGAACGGAAGAAAGCTGAAGAGGCGCTCCAGAAAGCACACGATCTTCTTGATATCCGAATAAAAGAGCGGACAGAAGAACTTGTGCAGACCAATGCCCGTCTCCGGACTGAGATCGAGGAACGCAGAAAGGCAGAAAATACCCTGCGCGAGACGAGCCAGTACCTGGAAAACCTGATCAATTATGCCAATGCACCGATCATTGTCTGGGACCCGGAATTCAGGATCACCCTCTTCAACCGTGCATTTGAACACCTGACAGACCGGACGGCAGCAGAAGTTATCGGCAAACCTCTCGATATCCTGTTACCCACAGGCTGTATGAGTGAGGTGATGGCCCTTATCCGGAAGACCGTGACCGGGGAGCGATGGGAGAGCGTGGAAATTCCCATCCTCCACAAAAATGGAGGGATCAGGATGGTGCTCTGGAACTCATCCTCGATTTTCGGAGCTGACGGGAAGACTATTGTTTCAATCATCGCACAGGGACAGGACATCACCGACCGGAAAAAGATTGAGTCGGAGTACCGGCTCCGGGCTTCAGAATATGCAAAAATGAATGTGGCGCTTGAAGAAGAGATCCGGCAGCGAAAAGAATCCGATGCCACCCTGAAAAAAACCTTATCGCTCCTCAACGCATCCCTTGAATCAACCGCGGACGGTATCTATGTTGTCGACAGGCAGGGTACCATCACCGGATATAACCAGAATTTCATGAGCATGTGGGATATTCCCTCAAAGCTGCTGGAATCCGGAGATAACGAGAAGGTGATGATCTCTCTCCTGCCGCAACTTAAGGATCCCAAAGGATTTGTGGCCAGCATTAAAGAGCTCCACTCCCACCCGGGACGCGAAAGCTTTGACATGATCGAATTTGATGACGGAAAAATATTTGAGCGGTATTCAAAACCGCAGAAGATCGGGGACAGTGTTGTCGGCAGGGTCTGGAGTTACCGGGACGTTACCGATCGCAAGCATGCAGAGGAAAAACTGGTGGCATCGCTCCAGGAAAAGGAAGTTCTGCTCCGTGAGATCCACCACCGGGTCAAGAATAATCTCCAGCTCATCTCCGGCCTGCTGGACATGACCCGGATGCGCACGGGGGATGAATCCACCAACAGTATCCTGACAGACATGATGCTGAAAATCCAGACCATGGCACAGATCCACACCCGGCTGTACGAGAGCAAGCAGTTCGGAAAAGTCAGTTTAACGGGCCAGATCCAGGACCAGATAGCAGCATTATCCAATATTTATTCCCACAAGGGACACGAGATCCACTGTGAGATCCATTCAGCGGAAGTATTTCTCCCGGTCGACCAGGCCATTCCCTGTGCGCTTGTCGTGAACGAGGTTCTCTCCAATGCGTACAAACATGCCTTTACCGGGAGAAAAAAAGGAACTATCGGGATTTCTGCAGTGCAGGAGAACGGCCGGATCAGGATCACGGTCCGCGATGACGGGATCGGATTACCGGCAGATTTTGATATCAGCCGAACGAGCAGTCTCGGGCTCAAACTGATCCGGACGCTGGTGCAGCACCAGCTGAAGGGATCCCTTAATCTTGAGAGTAAAAACGGTACTGAAATGACCATGGAATTTCCACTGACACCCGCGGGGGTCTGAATTTATGTCAAAGATACTTGTTGTGGATGATGAAGCAATCATCACGATGCAGCTGGAAGAACGCCTGACCATCATGGGATATACGGTTGCCGGGATGGCAGCCTCGGGTGAAGACGCAGTCGATAAGGCCCGGCGCATCAGGCCTGATCTCGTGCTGATGGATATCGTCATGCCGGGAAAGATGAATGGCATTGAGGCAGGAAAAATCATCACAATGGAACTGGATATTCCGGTTGTTTTTGTCACCGCATATGCCGACGATGCCATCATTGAAAAGGCAAAAAGTGCCCGCCCCTACGGCTATATTGTCAAGCCCTTTAATGAACTGGAGATCAAGGCAGCCATTGAAGTGGCACTGTTCCGCAAGGCAGCTGAACGGGAGGAGAAAACACTCCTGAAATCTGCACAGGAAAAAACACGGGCGGGGACGGAGAGCCAGCCGGCACAGGATGACCTTGCCTGTCTCGATCTGCCGGAAATAAAAACCGTGCTGCTGCAGGATATCTTCACCGACATCGTTCTCTTCCTCTACACGGACCAGGTTGCAAAAGAACCGATATTCAAATTCGCACTGGAGGAGGGGATAAAAAAAGGAGGACGCAACCTTTTTGCCTATTTCCAGTCAACGCTCCCGAAATACTTCTTAAAAGAGATCCAGAAAAAAGAACTGTACTCTCACCGGATAAAGCGAAAGGAAGTCTATAACCTGCTGCCCGTTCTCGATAAGTGCACCGGTTCCCTGTCGGGTTCAGGTACCCCGGCTTCCCTGCAAATCCTGCTGGATTTTTCAGAAACCGATGAGTTCGACGATATCCTGGCAACAAAGAAATTACTGCTTGCCAAAAAGGAGACCGGGATTCCGGTCTGCGGGATCCTGGCCATGAATATCGGGAAGATCGATCATACCCTGATACAGTCCCTTGCCGGGGGGATTCCCAAGATCATCGTTTCCACCGGCAAAGAGACTACCCTTTCGTTTGCCCATCATACGTTTCCTGCCGGCTCGGTTTCCGTTGTCCCCCAGTCAACCATCGATGACGTGGTAAAAAAATCCCTGGAACCGGTGGTCCTTTCGCTCCTGGACAAGCCGATATCCGGGTATGATATCGTGCACGAGATCCACAACCGGTACAAGGTGCTGATCCCGCAGGCACGGGTTTATACGCTCCTCCATGACCTCATGGACAACGGGTACCTTGAGATCAGGGTTTCAGGAAAATCCAAACTGTATTGTCCCACGGAAAAAGGAAAAAAACACATCAGCCAGAAACTCAATGACTTCAAGCAGGTGTTCCTGCATATCATGAGTGGCGGGAGTGAGATTAACGCGGATAACCATGATAAAAAATAATACGGGAAGCGGTTGGCAGACACCGGTGAACGAAAATGGGCCCCATGCCGGTATCCGGAAATACATTTTTTTCCTTTTTACCAGAACGGCTCATGCGCCTTTAAAAAAAATGTAGCAAGAATTGCAAAGTCTGGTTGGGTTTATCTTCTTTCATAATAAGGTAGTCACCGGGTATAATCGTACCTCTGGGGAGCTTGCAGCCCTCTTAAAAGAAAAAAAAATCTCATCTCATGTGACCGTTTGGGGGCTTGCCACCAGCATCGAAACAATGCCACACGAACGGATGTACCCGGGGATTGTAAACACAGGGGCCATGGTTTACATCCCGTACATCCGCAGGGAAATTCCCTCTAACGAAGCAAATACCGGATACAAACCACACCGATCAGGTTCACTAACGCGAATGCACTGCCAAAAGTCAGTGATCCTGGTTGTACACCCGCTATCGATCGGAATATTTTCACCCCGATCATTTTCCCCTTATGCTCCGGGAAATACCAGGAATGAATCCCGGGGAATAACCTCATCGAAAAACCAGCGGGCGCCAAAAAAATGGAATAGGAGAGCAGGATTATGAGACCAGGGAATTTGAAAAATCACAAAACACTCAAAACCATTGAACCGGTTACGACGGTTATTGATGAAGGAAAATTCCTCCGCATTGTAGCGGAGCTGCCGGGCATTGCAGAGGAGAAGATCAAGATCGACCTGGAAAACCATTCAACCTCGGTCACCATTGTGGCGGTCAATACCGTTTCACAGTTTAAAAGGGTGATCACCATTCCCTGCGAAGTCAGGTTCAGCAAGAAACGGTTTTCTGATGGTGTTCTTGAACTGACCCTGGAAAAAACAAATCCTGCCTCTCTCTGACGGTTCCTGGCAAATCCTTTCCTTTTCTCCCGTTCGGGTAATCACCTGTATTGTGTTTCAGATTTTGTTTCAAAATCTGATTTTTGCAAAAGAGCCTATAATATTGCCCCGTCAATTCCGGAACGGGTGAGACAAAATTCCTCTTCTCGAAAATTCCGACGGGCTCTTCATGGCAGGAGAAGACCTGGACCATGTCTGGCGCAATCTTCGCCATTGGAAAGGAGAGACCTGGGTGGA
>Ga0115028_10000177_pt1 | contig 9853 bp, 10 predicted proteins | sample Plant_0915_D1_FD_83894 | JGI IMG/M metagenome (GOLD analysis project Ga0115028, IMG submission 83894) | Wetland microbial communities from Old Woman Creek Reserve in Ohio, USA - Plant_0915_D1 | ecosystem: Environmental > Aquatic > Freshwater > Wetlands > Sediment ... | reverse complement strand
CACCTGCTGCCCGAGGCCCTTGATCCGGCTTCCCGGGCGCACCGTCTGCGAAACATTGACTCCCACGTCCCCGATGCGAAGCAGGTCTGGCGCGCCGGGCAGGCGCACCGGTACCTGCCGAACCCGGAGTTGCCCGTTGACAGGAAGGCACATGTCTCCTAATCTTCAACCGATTAGTTGATTATAGAGGCTGCAATGGGCGCCACGCTGATGATTCTCAACGATCCCCCCTATGGCAGCGAGCGCAGTTACAACGGCCTGCGGCTTGCCATCGCCTTGGCGAAAGCCGAAGGCCAGCCGGTGCGCGTCTTCCTGATGGGTGATGCGGCGTCCTGCGCCAAGGCCGGGCAGAAGGTGCCCCAGGGCTACTACAACGTCGGCGACATGATCGGCATGGCGGCGCGGCGCGGCGCCGAGATCGCAGTCTGCGGCACCTGCATGGATGCCCGCGGCATCGCGGAAACCGACCTCGTGGAAGGCGCCGGGCGCGGCACGATGGCGCAACTTGCCGAGTGGACGCTGGCCGCCGGCAAGGTGCTGGTGTTCTGATCCGGTCGCGCGGTGCACCGCCCGGGCGCGCCGCGTGCGTAGCGGCGAACCGGACTGAGGCATGGGCACGCGCCGGACACCGCTTGCGGCCCAAGGGGTGCCTGGCGGGTCAGTTCTCCACCGGTAGTCCGGCCGCCTTCCACTCCGGGAAGCCGTCCTCCAGCCGACGCGCCTGGAAGCCCTTCTCGCGCAGCAGCGCCACCGCGTCCACCGACATCAGACAGTACGGCCCGCGGCAATAGGCGATGATTTCCTTACCCTTGGGCAGCCGCTTGAGGTGGCCGGCGAGGGTATCCGCAGCGATGTTGATCGCTCCCGGCAGATGGCCCGCCGCATACTCCTCGGGCGGGCGCACATCGAGCACCGTCACCAGGCCGAGCTGCGCCCGCTCCAGCAGCTCCTCGGCCGGAATCGGCTCCAGGTCGTCGCGGGCGGTGATGTAGACGCGCAACAACTGCTCCACCTCGGCCAGACGGCTCTCGGCCACCTCCCTCAGCCCCGCCAGAAGCTCCACCACGTCGGGTCCCGCCACCTCATAGAACACGCGCACGCCCTCCTTGCGCGCCCGCACCAGTCCGGCATGCCGCAGATCCTGCAGGTGCTTGGAGGCATTGGCCATCGACAGCCGCGTCATGTTCGCCAGTTCGTCCACGCTGCGCGGCGCCTGGGCCACGAACTCCAGCAGCTCGAGCCGATTGGCATGTCCCAGAGCCTTGCCGATGCGCGCCAGCTGGCCATACACGTCCTGCTTGAAATTGCCGGTTGACATCATGGCATGCACTTTCTAGTATTCAACGTATTGATTGATTATTCAAATAATATCCGTCTTGCCTTCCCGGGCCAAGGCGGGAGTGTAGGAGGAGCGGCAGTGTCATTCAACGAATTCGCGCTCGTTCACGAGCCGGCAATCCGGCTTGGGGCATTCTTCGGTATTTTCGCCCTGATGGCGATCTGGGAAGCGGTCGCACCGCGACGAACGCGACTCTATCCGCGCCGCGTGCGCTGGGCAGCCAACCTGGGGCTGGTGGTACTCGACAGCGTGATCCTGCGCCTCGCCTTCCCGATGGCCGCAGTGGCTTTCGCCACGCTGGCGGCGGAGCGCGGCTGGGGTTTGCTCAACGCCTTCGCGCTGCCCTACTGGGTGGCCTTCGTCCTGGCCGTGGCGGCGCTGGACTTCGCCATCTATCTCCAGCATGTGATGTTCCACGCTGTGCCGGCCCTGTGGCGGCTGCACAGCGTACACCACGCCGATCCGGATTTCGATGTCACCACCGGGGCGCGCTTCCATCCGGTCGAGATCGCGCTCTCCATGCTGATCAAGTTCGCCGTCATCGCCGTGCTCGGGGCGCCCGCCGCCGCCGTGCTGATCTTCGAAGTGCTGCTCAACGCCACGGCCATGTTCAATCATGCCAACCTCAAGCTGCCGCCGGGCATCGACCGCGTCCTGCGCCATTTCGTGGTGACGCCGGACATGCACCGCGTGCACCACTCGATGGAAGTGGCCGAGGCGAACAGCAACTTCGGCTTCAACCTGCCGTGGTGGGATCGCCTGTTCGGCACCTATCGCGCCGCGGCGCACCTGCCCCAGGAGCGCATGGCGATCGGGGTGCAGGGCTTGACCGGCGACGAGCGCTGCGTGCGGCTGCCCGGCATGCTGGCGCTTCCCTTCCTCGGCGCCGGCAGCGACTACGCCATCGGCCACGATCTGGAACCAACCCGTGACGCGCGCTAGCGCGCTGCGTGCGGTGCTGGTCGCCGCGCTCGCCGTAGGCATGATTCTGGCCTTTACCCAGCGCGAACTGATTTCCGAATCGAGCCTGCGCGACTGGCTGGCTCAGGCAGGGTGGTGGGCGCCACTGGCGTTCATGGCCCTGTATGCCGTGGCAACGGTGCTGTTCCTGCCGGGCTCGGTGCTGACGCTGGCTGCCGGGGCGCTGTTCGGCGTATTTCCCGGTGCGCTCTACAGTCTGGCCGGCGCCTCCCTGGGTGCGGTGCTGGCGTTCCTGGTGGCGCGCCATGTCGCCGGCGACTGGGTGGCACGCAAGGCGGTCGGGCACATCGAGCAGTTGATCGAAGGCGTGGAGGCGGAAGGCTGGCGCTTCGTCGCCTTCGTGCGGCTGGTGCCGCTGTTTCCGTTCAACGTGGTGAACTACGCGCTGGGGCTCACCCGCATCCCGCTCGGCGCCTACGCCCTCAGCTCGGCACTGTGCATGCTGCCCGGCGCGCTGGCCTACGCCTGGCTCGGCCATGCCGGGCGTGCGGCCCTGGCTGGCGACGAGAATGCCGTCCGCAACGGCTTGCTGGCGCTGGCCCTGGCCGCCGCGCTGATGTTCCTGCCGCGGCTCGCGCGGCGCTTCAAGGCCGGGCTGATGATCACGCCGCAGATGCTGCTGGCGTTGCAGTCTGAGGGCGATATCGCCGTGGTGGATGTGCGCGATGCCAAGGACTTCGAAGGAGAGACCGGCCATGTTCCCGGCGCCCGCAACATTCCCTTGCCGGAACTGCCGGGGCGCATCGACGAGCTCGATCCCTGGCGCAATGACGCTGTGGTGCTGATCTGCCGCAGCGAGGTGCGTTCCCTCCAGGCAGCCCGGCTGCTGGCCGGGCACGGATTCGGCGAACTTCGCATCGTCGGCGGCGGCATGCAGGCCTGGCGGCGGTTGGACTGTCCGACGGTCTGGTCCGGTCCCGCTCCCGCCGATGCGCGCCGGCACGCTTGACTTGGGCGCCCTCGGGCGCGCCCCGCATCTCGCCGCCGCCGGCGAGCTCGACACCTCGCTTTCGCGCTGCCGACCGACGCTCGACGCTCCCGGAGACCGCGAAAAAGCTACTGGGCGCTGCTCCCACAAGGGGTCTTCTGATCGACGGCTGCGACCGAAAGGCACGCCGAATCCACCTCGCGCGACGGCGCATCTTCCGCGGCAGGAGGCTTCGCGGCGGCTGCGTCGGCGAGGACCATCCAGTCCTCGACGATGTCCCAGGCGGTGAACATCTTGACCAGGTAGTAGCGCGTCTCGTTGTTGACATAGACATGGACGTGAGTGCGCGTTCTTGCTCTCTTTTTCTTCTTCTTCAGCACGACGACTTTCCGATACTTGAAAGCCTTCACCGGAAGATCGAGCGATTGGGCGGCGTCGGGGAGATCGCCCGGGGGAAGTTCGCTGTACAGCTTGGCGGACTGCCGGCCTCCGGCGTTGTAGGCTGCAATGGGATAGGCCGCACCGACCTGGTAGTCCTCGCGGAACAGGCGCAGCGCATCGTCGGGCATTCGGGCCAGCTCCAGATCCAGCAGGCACACGGCCGCGCGGATGCTGTTCTTCAGGTCGCGGGCGCCGCGATCGAACGATGAAATCAGCTGCGCGTCGGAGCATCGGCGCACGATCGAGGAGTAGGTTCCCGGCCTGCTGCCCTTCCAGTTGTCGGTGAATTGATAGGGCCCGATGGCGTCCGCAGACGAGTTCGCGTAGTAGAACGGTTCGCGATTCATCGCATACTCGATCGCGATCGCTTCGGCCGTGCGCAGCGCATCCGCGCGGAATTCGCCATCGTCCGCCTGCTCGATGGTGCCCAGCATCAGCAGCACCTCCGGCGGCCAGAGCTGGGCCAGAGACTCCTCCGGAAAGGCGAAGGAACGGGCCCCGCTCTGCTTCAGGCCTTCGAGTGCGCCGCGGATGTCACCGAGCCATCGGCGCACGCCCGCCTCCACGAGGTCCTCGGTGAACGGCCGCCGGTGGTATTCCGGCTGGTATGCCGAGTACACGACCGCCTTCGTGTCGTCGAGCAGCTGCGGATCTCCGCTGCGCCAGTAGCGGGACGGGATGCGCGGATGCTTCATCGCCAGGACGGTGAGCGGCCGTCCGTCCTTCGATACGGAAAACTTCAGCCGCGCCACGCCCATGCCTCCCTCGTGGGAAACCTCGTAGCCCGGAGTGAGGCGGGTAAACACGAAGGTCGGCACGGCTTTGCGCCCGTTCCCAGCCGCATGCGCAGGGAGCGGATGCGGCACGCGTACCGCCACTGCGTGCAGGCTGCCGTCGCATTCGTCATAGGCCGCGAGGGTGATGCGGCGGGAAAGCGCGACGTGCGTCTCCTTGCGCACGACAGTCCGCTTCGCGGAGCGGCCTTTCTTTCCCCGCACGCGCACCACGACCTCGCGCTCCCTCACGGTCTTTTCCCCTTCGATGACCGGCGTGTCCAGCCTCTGAAGGTAGTCCTGCGCCTTGTGCGCCTGTTCGAGGAATTGCTCCGCCGTGAGAAGTCGCGCCTCGGCTAGGCAGTCGCCCTCGTCCGCCCCCGCGGGGCGCGCGATTCCGGCGAGCATGCCGACCATGAGAAGGAGGAAGCACGCGGAACGGCCCCAAGTCTTCCCCTTGCGTATCCAACCCGCGCAACCATGTGCTTCCTGGCATTCCTGCATGAGTCCCCCTTCTCGAAGGCGGTATTGTCGACGCCTCATGTCGTCGCGCGCAAGGAATACAGAAGGATGCCTGTGGGAGGCGGAGGGGCCGCGGTTCGATTTGGGCGCCATGGACGACCAATTCGTGGCCCGGAGAACTCCGCTAGTGCGATGCGCCCGTGCATGCCTGTTCGTCGGTGGGGCCGTCTGCCCCACGGGCGACCTGGGGTTTACTCCCAAGAGGGATTCGATCGCACCCGCTCCCGGTCGCCTGCAGGCCTGGACGCCGGGGAAGCGCCGGCAGCCTCAAAGCCTCGTCTGCGACTGGGCAAATGGAAACGGCAGGGTCGCCCCTGCCGTCGTCCTTACGGAAGTAAGGTTACTTGGCCGGAGCAGGCGCCGTGCCAGCAGCAGGCGTCGTGGACGCGGCAGGAGTCGTCGACTTCTTCTTGGAGCTCTTCTTCTTGGTGGACTTCTTGGCCGGGGCGGCTTCGGCGGGCTTGGCGCCTTCGGCGGCGGGCTTGGCTGCTTCGGCGGCAGGCTTGTCCGCCGGGGCGGCTGCAGCCTTCGGGGCATCCGCAGCGATGGCGGTGGTGGCGGCGAACAGGCCGGCAACGAGGAGGGAGAGAAGCTTGTTCATCGAGTATCTTCCTTTGCAAAGTTGAGTCGGATTGGGAATCGACGCACGCAGGTTTCCGCGCATCTGACGCTTAAACGCGGACAACCGGACCAGGTTGACGCGGATGCTCGAATATCCTCCGACAGATAGTTGCCTGACATATTGCTGACAACATGGCCCGGCGGCGGCGTTCGCCGCTACGGTCGAGCGGAGCATCCGCCCCGCAAACAGGACTTGGGGCAAAGCCGATGTGCAGCCTCCGGCCATCGCGGGGTATCGCCCCGCAGCATCACGGTCGAGACGAACACGGCGGCCGAACTTCGGCGCAACGCTTCCAGTCTAAACGACGTACGCGTTCCAGGCGCGGTGGCGTACTTGCCCGGCGCAGGCGTTCAGAAACGGACGGACGGCACGCGCCTCCTTCGCCCGGCGCCGCAATTCCGCAGACAAGCTGGCCGGAGGTGACTCGTGGAAACACCCATGCACAGCATGAGCAATCTGTTCGACCAACTCGGGCTGCCGTCGGACCAGGCGGCAATCGAGGGCTTCATCGAGACGCACAGCCCCTTGGCACCGGGCGTCCTTCTGTCCGAGGCGCCTTTCTGGACGCCGGCGCAGGCGTCGTTCCTGCGCGAGGAAATCATCGAAGATGCGGATTGGGCAGAAGTGGTGGACGAACTGAACGCCGAACTGCGCGTGAGGGGAACCTAACCCCGGTCACGGCCCAGGCGCGCAACCCGCCGCAGCGTCCGCCGGGCACGCGTCCATCCGGACGTCCCGTTGACCTTTGCCGCGCAGTCCCCACATCAGCCCAATGGGCGCACGTCCGATCTTCGTTGCCTCAGACTCGCGCGCCACCGCTCCGGCGACCCCGGACGCGGCGGGCGACGATACGCTGCTGGACGCGTACTCGCGCACTATTGTCGAGGTGGTCGATCGCGTCGGTCCGGCGGTGGCACTGGTGCAGATTCGCAGGCGCGCCGGCGACCGCTCCGGCCGCGACCGAGATGCCGCCGGCTCCGGGTTCGCGTTCACGCCCGACGGCTATCTGCTCACCAACCATCACGTCGTGCACGGTGCACGCCGCATAGGCGTGACGCTGCCCGACGAGCGCGAGTTCGACGCCGACCTGATCGGCGAAGATGCGCCGACCGACCTCGCCGTCATTCGCGTCGGGGCCAACGGACTGCCCACCGTGCCGCTGGGCCATTCCGGCGGCCTGCGCGTGGGGCAGATCGCGGTGGCCATCGGCAACCCGCTGGGATTCCAGAACACCGTCACCACCGGAGTGATCTCCGCACTCGGCCGCTCGCTGCGCGCCGACAGCGGCCGCACCATGGACGACATCATCCAGACCGATGCGGCGCTCAATCCCGGCAGTTCGGGCGGCCCACTGGTCAGTTCGACCGGGGAGGCGATCGGCGTAAACACCGCGATCATCCCCGGCGCACAAGGGCTGTGCTTCGCGGTCGGCATCGATACCGCGCGCTGGGTCGTGGGCCAACTGTTCGCCCATGGGCGCGTGCGACGTGCGCGCCTCGGCGTGGCCGGCGCCACGGTGCCGGTGGCGAGACGCATCCAGCTCGCGCTCGCCCTCGATCAGCGCACGGCGGTGCGCCTGGTGGAGGTCCAGACAGGAACACCGGCCGCGCGGGCCGGAGTGGAGGTCGGCGACCTGCTCGTCGCGCTGGACGGCATGCCCGTGACGGGAATCGACGCCCTGCAGCGGCTGCTCGACCACAGTCGCATCGGCAGGACCGTGACGCTGGAGGTGTTACGCCGGGGGCGTCTGTTGAAGCTCGATGCGGAGCCCGATGACAGCGCCACCTGAGCCGCCTGACGCCGTTCCGCCGTGAGGATCGCGCCGGTTCGCGGTCGTCGAAGCGGACAAGCTCAGAGAGAAGCCGCCTCAGCTCTCGCCCTTGAGGGCGTGCCAGAACTCCTTTGCACCCTGGCTCGTCGCGCGGCCGATGGTGCGCCCTGCTTCCGCCGCGCCGTGGCCGATCTTCTTGCCGGCATCCGCAGCGGCATGTCCGATCTCGATGCCGGCCTTCTTCGCACCCTGGCCGATGTCGTGGAACACCGAGCCGGTGGCCCGTCCCGCCTGTTTCGCGCCCTGTTCGAGACTCTGGTCGGCGGCGAAAGCCGCAGTGCCGAACAGCGCTGCAAAAAGGATCACGCCGGCTCCGCGCAGGCGCACCCTCGCCCCGCGCCTTCTGCAGTCGATGATCCCGGCATGGTCTTTCATGCCGCCCGATGGCGACAGTCTTTCCGTTGTCGTCTTCATGGCAATTCCTTTCGCTGCCGATCTGGTCTAGATGATCGCCAATTATATCGTGCCAACCCCGCCTGCCACCCGGGGTAGCCGATCTGCTCCGGGATGGGCTTGACCAGGAATTGGGTCCGGCACCTGCGGCATGCGACGCCCGCAGCATCGCCGCCGCGCTTTCCGGTACCGTTATGGACGCTACACTGGCGGACGCAGCGTCCGCCGATTCCGTGCTTTCCGTACATGACGATATCGAAGCCCACCCCACCTGATGCGATGAACCAAGTCCCGAGAATCGACCCGCGCTTGATGCAGTCGATCCACGAGGGCAACTGTGTCGCCTTCGTCGGCGCCGGATTCTCGGCCGCCGCCGGTCTGCCGTCCTGGAAGGACCTGATCCGCTCGATCGCGGCCGAATTGCCCCTCTACGAAGGACGTCCGGAGAGCAAGTTGGTGCATTCCCTGCTCAACGACAGCCCTGCCCCGTCCAGCCGCGAACTGGAGATGGCGGCGCAGATCCTGTACGACGCCCTCGGCGGGGACAAGTTCCGCGGGCGACTGGCCGCGGCATTGCACAAGAACCCCCTGCCCGAAGTCATGGAGCTGCGCCTCAAGCATCTGCGCGGCATACCGTTCCGGGCGATCGTCACGACCAACTTCGACCCGCTCCTTCCCGGTTTGCCGCCCACGGCGGATGCCTACCGCAGGCTGTTGCGCAGCCGGCGTCCCTCCCCCTGGCGCGACGCCATCGCCCGTGTCGCCCTGAACCTCGCGCCCGCGGGCGGCGTACCCTCCGATGCGGACTCGATCGTCGTCCAGCTTCACGGCAGACTCGATGACGCGGAATCGCTGGTGCTGACGCGCTCCCAATACCGCAAGCGCGTCTATGCCGATCCGGCTTACCTCACGGTCCTGAGATCGCTGCTCGCCACCACCACCGTGCTCTTTCTCGGCTACTCGCTCACCGACGCCTACCTCAACGAATTGCGTTCCGAACTGGTGGAGGCGTTTTCCGGCGGCCGCTCTGCGGGCGATCCTCTGGCGTGGGCGGTGCTCGAGGACGTGTCCGAGGTGGCCTGCCGCTACTACGAGCAGTACGAGGGGCTGGGCGTGGTCGCTTATCGCAGCGGCGACAGCGGCATCGATCACAGCGCGTTCGACGCCATCCTGAAGGCGATCTACGACCGGACCAACCCGATCCACCGCCTGGGCGAACTGTTGGCCGGTCGCCGCGTGCTATGGTTCGACCCGAATCCCGACCACAACAATCGCGGCCGCGAGTTGCTGCGCGCCGCTGCCGCCGAATCCGGCGACGACGCCGATTCCTTCGGCGAACGGTTCGTCGAGGCAACCACGCTCGACAAAGCCTGGGGCCTCCTGTCGCAAGCCGGCAAGTTCGACCTCGTCATCAGCCACTGGGGCCACGGCATGTATCCGGACGGCCGCGCCAACGGCGACGAACTTCTGCGCCGCGTGGCCAGGCTGCGGGCGGAGGGAAACACCGCGCCGCCGGTGGTGATCTTCGCCGGCGGCGGCGACTTCGAGGTGGAGAACCGGCGCCGCGCCCTGGGCCTCGGCGCCGCCGAGTTCGTCTCCCGCTGGGAGGATCTGATCGCGGTGCTGGAGCGGGTGCTCGAGGAAACGGTTTCAAGGAGGTAGGCCGGCATGGCCGTGTCAGGTGTTCGATAAACTTGCACGCAGTCCAGACAGGCGGGAGGGGGAAGGTTGAACAAACAGATGACGCGGGCGGTAAGCGAGTTGGAGCGGATTCGCAAGCCGCTGTCGTGATGTCGGATACGAAACCTGACCCGGACCGCAGCGACGACGCCACCGTCATGAACGACAGGACGGTGCGACTGGCCGGCCCGGCTCGGACGGCGCTCGGTTCCGAGCCGCCGGCACCCCATGCCGACGCGATCGACTATGCCGGAAGCTACTCGGTGAAGGGCCTCATCGGCCAGGGCGGCATCGGCCGCGTCTATCTCGGTTTCGACCAGACCATCGGGCGCGAGGTGGCCAT
>Ga0115028_10000175_pt1 | contig 9858 bp, 5 predicted proteins | sample Plant_0915_D1_FD_83894 | JGI IMG/M metagenome (GOLD analysis project Ga0115028, IMG submission 83894) | Wetland microbial communities from Old Woman Creek Reserve in Ohio, USA - Plant_0915_D1 | ecosystem: Environmental > Aquatic > Freshwater > Wetlands > Sediment ... | reverse complement strand
GCCGCGCAGGAGAACCTGATCTCGATCCTGCTCGGCCGCAACCCCGGGCCGATCGAACGTGGCAAGACCATCGACCAGCTCATCGCGCCGCTGATCCCCGCCGACCTGCCCTCGGCGCTGCTGCAGCGCCGGCCCGACATCCTGCAGGCCGAGCAGAACCTGGTGGCGGCGAATGCCAACGTCGGCGCCACGCGCGCGCTCTACTACCCGAGCGTCTCGATCACCGGCCTGCTCGGCAGCGTCAGCACGGCGTTCAGCAGCCTGTTTACCGGCCCGGCAAGCGCCGGCCTGATCGCTGCCGGCGTCAGCGGCCCGATCTTCACCTTCGGCGGGATCGAGGGACAGGTCAGCTCGGCCGAAGCGCAAAACCGGCAAGCGCTGCTCCTTTATCAGCAGACGATCCTCGGCGCGTTTCGCGAGACGAACGATGCGCTGACCGGGTCGCAGAAGAAGATCGAGGAAGTCGCGCTGCAGGGCAAGCGGGTGGACGCCTTGCGCGAGTTCGCCCGTCTGTCGAAGCTGCGGTTCGACAAGGGGGTGGCCGCTTATCTCGATGTGCTGGTGGCCGAGAACGAGTTGTTCGCAGCCGAGCTGGCAGGCGTGCGCTTGCTTGCCGATCGCTACACGCAGCTGGTCAATGTGTATCAGGCGATGGGCGGTGGCTGGGTCGACATCGCGGCTTCGCAGAGCACGATGACCGTGCAAGCGCAGTAGCCAAGGCGCCGTCTACATGACTGCCCCGCCGACAGCGCGCAGGTCGGGACAAGGCTCAACCCAACACTTGTTCAAAGGAATGATATTGACCCACAATCTGCGTAGCGCCCCGAGGCGCGCCCTCCCCATCGTCACGGTTGCCGCGATGTTCAGTCTGGTTCCGGCTCTCGCGCCGACGATGGCGCGGGCCGACATCAACCTCGTTGCTCCGAGCCGTATCATCGACCCAGCCGCGCCGTTCAGGCTCTCGCTGATGGTGACCGGTGAGGTCGAATCGCGTTCCTATTCCCTGCCGGAGGTACTTCGCGTCAACCTGACGCCTGACCTGGGTGCCGTGGCTCGCGTGGAATTGCGTCGCGAGACGCCGGTGCCCGACCAGATCAATCTGCGCCAAGGCGAATTCAGGCGCATCGACTATGTCGGCGAGGTGCCACCGAACCTGCGCGGCCGGGTTCGCGTTGACGCCATCGACATGGACGCGCCGGCCATGCTGGTGCAACTGTCCACACCAAGGGAACGAGCAGCGGTAGAACCGCTCCTGTCGCCAGCCAGCGGCGGCGACCGCATTGCGCCGGCCGGCGAGGCAGTGACGACCGACCGCGCGCCGGTCACGATCCTGAGCGTGCGCTCCGACAACGACCCAAACCGGCAGGATGAAGGCCGCCTGAGCTTTCACGAACCCATGTTCCTCGTTGCCGGCGCCGGCAGCGATGCCAACGCGCAGGCTCAGTTGAGCTTCAAGCTGCGCCTCTACGAACCGGCCGACAAGAACTCGCGCGGGTTCTTCGACAACCTGTACTTCGCCTACACGCAGTCGGCGTTCTGGGATCTCACTGCGGATTCGAAGCCCTTCCTCGACACCAACTACATCCCCAGCTTCTTCTACTACGTTCCCAACACCGACTGGCGCGTCGGCGGCAATGCGGTCGGCATCGCGGCTGGTTACGAGCACGAATCCAACGGCAAGGACGGCATCGACTCACGCAGCATCGACACCCTGTTCGTGCGACCGTACTTCACCTTCGGCGACACACGCGATTTCTACTGGACCTTCTCGCCCAAGCTCTACGCCTACATCGAAAAGAGCGAGAACCCCGATATCCAGAAGTACCGTGGCTACGGCGACTTCCGCTTTACCTACGGCAAGAACGACGACTGGCAAGCGGCCTGGATCCTGCGCAAGGGAACCCAGTCGAATGCGTTCAGCTCCGACCTGCAATTCACCTACCCGCTCAACAAGCTGCTCCCCGGCCTGGCCGGCTACCTGATGGCGCAGTATTTCACCGGCTACGGCGAATACCTGCTCGACTACAACCAGCGCGAGCCGTGGAGCGTGCGTGTCGGCTACGCCATATCGCGCTGACGGACCGAGATCACGCCCAGCTCGCCGCAGCCATCGCCGATGGCACCATCGAGAGCAGATCCGACGCGTAGAACGCACCGATCGGGTCGCCAGCGCCCGGCCCTTCAGCGTTCATGATCTTTGTCGGGTCAGCGACTCGGCGCGCGCAATTCAGGCGCCCGGGCTTTGCCGTCGCTGCCATGAGCGGCGCGGTTCAATTCGAGGCGCAGGTCGACAATGCCCGCGTCGGCCCCCGTCGTCACCGTGAACCCGATGTGTCGCGCCAGGCCCTGCATGCGCAGGTTGCCGGCGAGCGTCTCGCCACGCAGCAGGCCGATGCCGCGGCTGCGCGCATAGTCGACGATGTTCTGCAAGAGCAGCCGGCCGAGCCCGCGCCCCTTGAGTTCGGAGCGGACGACCAGTGCGAAGTCGGCGACGGCGTTGTCGGGGTCGGCGACGACGCGGACCTCGCCGAGCGAATGTTCGACGCCATCGGCGTCGCGCTCGATCGCCACCAGCGCCATCTCGCGGTCGTAGTCGATCTGCGTGAAGCGCGCGAGTTGCGAGCGCGGCAGCTTGCGCATCGTGTCGAAGAAGCGCATGCGGGAATCCTCGGGCGCCAGCGACTTGAGCAGGTCGCCCAGCGTATTTTCGTCCTCCGGCCGGATCGGGCGGATCAGCAACTGGCGGCCATCCCAGGCGATGCGCGTTTCCAGTTCCTTGGGATAGGGCCGGATGGCGAAGCGGCGCAGGCCGGAGCGGCGCCCGCGGCGGACGGTGCGGATGGCGACGTCGAACGCGACGACGCCGGTGGCCTCGACATGCAGCGGATCGAGTTCGACGGCCGCCACTTCGTCGATGTCGGTGAGCAGTTGTGACAGGCGCACCAGCGCGCCGGCGACCGCTTCCTCGAGCGGCGCGCGGGCCTCGGCGGCGAAGTCGGCGGCGAAGCGGCTGCGCGCGACGAGATCGCGCGCCAGCACCAAGTTGAGGGGCGGCAGGCCGACGACGAAGCTGCCTGCCGATGCTCCGCCAGCGGCGGACGGGCCGAGAAAGATGACCGGCCCGAAGACAGCGTCCTCGGCGACGCCGAGGCGCAGCGCAGCGACGCCGCTGCGCGCCGCGCTCGGGCGCAGCCGGTAGCCGCTGACGCGCGTGCCGGGCTGCTCCGCCCGCGCCCGGCTACGCAGCCCGCGGGTCGCAATGCGGATGTCGCCTGGCGAGTGGAGTCCCGCCGCGTTGTACCCGCCTTCCGCGGCATTGGCCAGCACCAGACCGAGATCCACCGGGTAGCCGATCTCGTCGGCGACGCGGATCGCGTCATCGACGCTGCCGGCCAGCGGATACTCGGTGGCGGCGATGCCGTAAGCCTGCAGCAGACGGCGCGCCTGGCGCGGCGGCAGGGCGCCGCCGCCTGCCTGCACTTCGCCGACCGCGCTGCGGGCGGCGGCGGTGTCGGGCGCGAAGCCCTCCGCCAATGACGGCGGCATCTGCACCAGCAACTGGCGGTTGCGCCGGTAGTTGACGATGCCGAGAAAGACCGCGATCGCCTTCTCCGGCGAGTCGTGACTGAGGACGCCGTTGGCCGCGGCGATCGCCTGCGCTTCCACCATGCCGGCGCCACCGACCCAGCAGGTGAAGACGCTGCGTCCGGTCTCCCGGCTGACCTTGCAGATCTCGGCGGCGACCTCGCTGCTGGCGGCGAACGGCGACGGCGAGCAAACGGTCAGCACGGCGTCCGTCTCGCGGTCGGCAAGGACCACGGCCAGTGCCGCCGCCCATTTCGCCGGCGTGATGTCTGCCGGCAGGGCGAGCGGGTTGCCGAGCGGCGTCTTCGTCTGCAGCAGTTCGCGTAACTGCCTGACTGTCTCGCGCGACAGCGTGGCGAACTGGCCGCCGCCGTGCAGCAGCGCGTCGCCGGCAATGCGCCCGAGTCCGTGGCCGTTGGCGAGGATGGCGAGGCGTTCGCCGCTCGGTGGGCGCACCCGCGCCAAGGCCTCTGCGGCTTCGAAGAGGTCGCCGAGCGTCGCGATGCTGACCCAGCCGGCGCGGCGCAGTGCCGCTTCGTAGACATCGTCGATCGACAGCGGGCCGCCGGCCGGCTGCCCGGCCTCGACCCGCCCGCCGCGAATGGCGACGACGGGCTTGTTGCGCGCCGCTGCACGGGCCGCCGACATGAACTTGCGGCCGGCCGCGACCGTGTCGAACTGGACAAGGATCGCCTCGGTGTCGGGGTCTTCGGCCAGCCAATCGAGCACGTCGGCGAGGTCGACGTCGATGGCCGCGCCGAGGTGGAGCACCGACGAAAAGCCGATGCCCTTGCTGCAGGCGCGATCGAGCACCGCCGCGGCGACCGAGGTCGATAGCGCGACGAAGGCGATCTTGCCGGCGCTGGGAATCGCGGTCGCCACGCTGGCGTCGAGGCCGCGGGCCGGCACCGCGAGCCCGCCGCTGCCGGGGCCGAGCACGCGCAGCAGATGCGGGCGGGCGGCGTCGAGAATCGCCTTGCGCCATTCCCGGGACTGGCTGCCATCCATCGCGTCGCCCATCGTCGGCCCGATGATCACCGCACGTGTGCCGGCCGCCCCGAGCTGCGCGATGATCGGCGCGACATTTTCCGGTGCGGCACAGACGATCGCCAGGTCGGGGGCGGCGGCGAACTTGTCGAGGCGGAGACTGCCACCGATGCCGAAGCGCGAACGCCGCCGCGCGACGATTTCGAAGACCGGCCCCGGAAAGCCGCCAGCGCCGAGGTTGCGCCTGACGACCTCGGCGTAGCGGCCCGCCGCGCCGGTGTCGACGACGACGGCGACGGACTGCGGATGAAACAGGAACTGGAGGTTGCGGACGGTCATGACTACCCTGACTGGCTGTTCAGCATGAAGCTATCATCGGCAGCCGGGGCGCGGTTGAACGATCACTCTATTTCCGTCCGCGCCCGCAGGAGGACGCACTCTTCACAGGCCAAGGAAGCCCCGGATCTTGTCGAGCATGCCTGCCCGCGGCGGCGACGGCAGTTCGGCGCCGGCATCGGCGAACTGCGCGACGAATTCGTGGATCTCGACGTCGCGGCGCCAGAGGATGTCGGCCATTGCCTCGGCGATTTGCGGGCGCGAGCGGATGACTTCCTCGACCGTCGCCTGGTCCAGCCGGTAGCAGACGACATCGGTCTTGGCCATCATCGTCTGGCGGCGCAACTCGCCGGTCATCACGCCGCGCTCGCCGAAGGTGCTGCCGGCAAGGATGGTGCGGAAGTGCCGGCGCGGCTGGCCGGGAATGTCGACCAGCGCATCCACCTCGCCGGTTGCCAGCAGGTAGAGCCAGTGCGCCTGGTCGCCCTGCTCGAAGATGATCGATCCGCGGGCGAACGGCGCGGGCACCATGCGCTCGCCGATGGTGCGCAGTTCCGCCTCCTGCAGGCTGGCGAAGAGTTCCACCTTGCGCAGGTCGGTGACCCGCCGCCCGACCTCGCGCTGGTGGACCGACTCGCGATAGGCTTCGTTCTCCTTGGTGATGTGCACCGACTGCTCCGGCACCGCCAGTTGCATGCCGCCGCGCTGCAAGGCGGAGTAGACATGGACGCGGACCTCCGAATCGGTGACGTCGTCAGGCTTCGGGTCGAGCAGCCAGTAGCGCAGCGCATAGCGTCCGTAGCCAGGGCCGAATTCCATCAGCACGCAGCTCGGCGCCGGTTCGCGGGCGACGTTGGCGATCTCGGCGGTACGGATCTCCCGTTCGATCTTCTCGATCACCTGCACCGCTGACGAGTCGTAGGTGACGTTGAACCAGACCCAGCGCCGCCATGGCCATTCCTTGCGGCTCTCGCGGGCATACACCGTGAACCGCCCGCGCATCAGCTGGCTGTTGGGAATGACCACCAGTTCGCCGTTGCGCGTCAGCACCGTCGTCTGCCGCCAGCGGATCTGGGACACCTTGCCGGTGAGATCGTCCACCCTGATCCAGTCGCCGACCTGCAGCGAGTTGTCGAGCTGCAGCGCGACGCCGCCGAGAACGTTGCCGAGGGTGTCCTGCATCGCGAACGCCAGCACCGCGGTGATGATCGCCGACGTAGTCAGCAGGCTGGACGGGTCGAGCCCGATCAGGTGCAGCCGGGCGACGACGAAGGCGGCATAGACGATGAGCAGGATGATGTCCTCGGCAATGCGCGCGACGATGATCCCCAGCCGCGGCAGGACGATCCGGAATGCCACGTGGCCGAGCAGGCGCAGCAGCGCAAAGCCCGAACCGATGATGAAGCCCTGGTGGACCATGACCGCCAACCGGGAATACTGCAGCGCCCCGAGCAGTGCCCCGATGATCTGTCCCGCCACGCAGACCGCGAAGAGCGCGGCGATGTTGCGCAACCGCCGGCGGTCGTTGGGCAGCAGGCGGAACGCCAGCAACGCGAAAACCACGAAAGCGGCGATCACGTACTTGGTCTCGGGCAGCCAGAAATAGGCGAACGTCTTTTCGATCAGCGCATTCATCGCATTTCCCTCGTCAGGCATCCGCGTCGGCATCGGGATTCTTGAAGACCCGGACTTCGCGCTGCGGGAACGGGATGCGGATGCCGTTGTCGCGGAAGGCACGCCAGATCGCCAGATTGACGTCGGAAACGACGCTGCCCTTGCCCTCCTCCGGGTCAGCGATCCAGAAGCCCAGCTCGATGTTGATCGCGCTGTCGGCGAACATCGTCACCAGCGCGCGCGGCGCCGGCTCGGCGATGACACGCGGCTGCGCCGCGGCCGCCTCCTGCATGACGCGCATCACCCGTTCGAGGTCGGCGTCGTAGGCGACGCCGACAGTGGTCGCGAGGCGCAGCCGGTTGTCTGAATACGACTGGTTCTGCACGACGTTGGCGATCAGCGCCTCGTTGGGGACAATGTATTCGGTGCCGGTCGGGTGCTTGAGGACCGTGTAGCGTGTGGTGATCCTGGTCACCTGGCCGCTGTCGGCCCCGACCTGCACGACGTTGCCGAGGCGGATGGAGCGGTCGAGCAGGATGATGAAGCCGGAGACATAGTTGCTGGCGATCTTCTGCAGGCCGAGGCCGAGGCCGACGCCGAGCGCACCGGTGAATACCGACAGCGCGGTCATGTCGATGCCGACCAGCGACAGGCTGACGAGCAGCGCGGTGACCGTCAGCAGCGCCTTCGCCACCCGCACGCCGACGATGCGCAAGCTGGAATCGATGTCGGAGAGACGCATCAGACGCGCCTCGATGACCCCGGCGACCCACAGCGCGGCAACCAGAGTCAGGAAGACGGTGAAGATCCCGTGCACGATCATCCACAGGTCCACGCGCTGCCTGCCGAACCTGAAATCGACCTGCTCGAGCGCATCGATCACGTAGGGGGCGAGATCGGTGATGTACAGCGCCAGCCAGCCCCAGACCAGCAGCGCGATGACGCGCTCCCCGGTGCCCAGCCAGGTCGCCGAACGGAACGCCTGGCGCAGCACGAAGACGACCATGCGCACGATCGCCAGCGAGCCGAACAAGGGCAGCGCCAGATTGAACAGGTTCACCTGGATGAAGTTCTGCAAGGCGAGCTTGCCGACGCCGGCCAGCACCAGCGCTGTCAGCGGAAAGACCAGGCGCAGCCCGGCTTCGGCCAGGCGCCCGCTGCCCTCCTCGTGGCGGCCGTGCCACCAGCGGGCGATCAGCCAGGCTGCGCCGAGACAGGCGGCGAGCGCCGCCACCTGCCACATGAAACCCGGGGCGCTGACGTCCTGCCAGAGGTCTTGCAGGAACTTGAGGGCGGGCTGCTTCTGGGTCATGTCTTGCGCTCCAGGATGGCGGCGAAGAAGCCGTCGGTCGGATGCCGGTGCGGCAGCAGGCGCAGCGTGTCGCCCGGCAGATCGATGCCGTGCCGGGCCAGCACCGCCCCCGCCGGCGTCAGCGCGAAGTCGGGATGGGCAGCGAGGAAAGCATCGACAACCGCCTCGTTCTCCGCGGTCAACAGACTGCACGTGGCATAAACGAGGCGCCCGCCGGGTCGCACGAGACGGGCCGCGGCGGCGAGGATGGCGGCCTGCTTGGCGGCCAGTTCGACGATCGCCGCCTCGTCCTGGCGCCACTTGAGGTCGGGGTTGCGGCGCAGCGTGCCGAGCCCCGAGCACGGCGCATCGACCAGCACGCGGTCAACCTTGCCGGCCAGGCGCTTCACCTTCTGGTCGCGCTCGTGCTCGATGCGCACCGGATGGACGTTGGACAGGCCGGAGCGCGCGAGGCGCGGCTTGAGGGCGGCAAGGCGGCGGTCGGAAACGTCGAGGGCGTAGAGGCGGCCAGAGTTGCGCATCAGCGCGCCGAGCAGCAGCGTCTTGCCGCCGGCGCCGGCGCAGAAATCGACGACCATCTCGCCGCGCCTGGGCTCGACCAGATAGCCGAGCAACTGGCTGCCTTCGTCCTGCACCTCGAAGCTGCCGTCGAGGAAGGCCGGATGCCGCGCCAGCGCCGGCTTGCCGCGCAGGCGGACGGCGAACGGCGACAACGTGCCCGGCGCGGCGGCTATGCCGTCGGCGGCCAGGCGGGCGAGCAGCGCCTCGCGCGTCGTCTTGAGGACATTGACGCGCAGGTCGAGCGGCGCCGGCTGGTTCAGCGCGTGCGCCAGATCGGCAGTCGCCGCCGCGCCGACCTGCGCCGCCAGCGCCTCGTACAGCCAGTCCGGCAGGTCGCAGCGCACGGCCGGCGGCAGATCATCGTCCGCCATGGCGCGCGCCGCCGCCAGCCAGTCGTCGTCGCCCGCCTTCAGCACCGGCGCCAGCTCGCGCTGGTTCCAGCCGCGTGCGACGACCAGCGCGGCGAGCAGCAGATTGCGGTTCGTCACCTTGCCGGGACAGCGCGCTTCCAGGCTACGGCGGCGGCGCAGCACGGCGAACACCGTCTCGGCGACGAAGGCGCGGTCGGCGTGGCCGAGCTGGCGATGCTCGCGGAAATAGTGCGAGACGACCCCGTCGGCAGCGTGCTCGAAGCGCAGCACCTGGCCGAGCACGGCCTCGGCATGGGCAAACAGTGCGGAGGTGAAGCGAGCGGTCATCGGCTTCCCAGTTCAGTGGCGACTTGCGCGTAGCTTTCGCCCTTGTTGTCGGTGAAGCGGATTTTAACCGGCAAGCTGGCATGGTCGAGCGCGATCCAGACTTCCGTCGTCCTGTCGGTCATCGCCCGCAGGTGCAGCGTGCGGAAACGGCCGGCCGGCGTCTCGATTTCCTCCTCGCCGAGCGAGTCGACCGCGTAGCGCACGTACTTGCGGCCGGTGACGACACCGATGCTGACGCCCTCGGCGAGGCGGCCGAGGTAGGCGAACTGGTAGTTGAGCGAAAGGATGTCCTGCGCGCCGGGCGCGATCTGGCGCACGCTGCCGTCACGCGACAGGCGCACCTCGCGGCTGGCCCAGTCGAACTCGGCATTCTCGTTGGCGTCGCGGCCATTCTTCAGCGTCGTGTAACGCTCCGGCTGCAGGCCACCGGCCACCAGCCGGCCGCGGCTTTCCACCTCCATCCGGACCGGCTTGAACAGCGCGACGAGGCCGCTGGTCTCGGTCGTGCCGGTCAGCCGGTAGCTGCCGTCGTCGGCGAACTCCCACGAGTGCTCGGCGCGGCCGATCTGCAGGCCGAGCGATTCCTTGAATATGGCGAAACGGATGCTGCCGGACGCCGGCAGAACCGGCCGGGGCGGTTCCGCCAAGGCGACCGGGGCGTCGGCTGGCGCGGTCGACGGCATTTCAGGGGCGATTTCCATGGTCGGTTCCTCGATCGCGGGCGCGGCGGCTGGCAACTCGCCGGCGCTGGCCTGGCGCGGCGGC
>Ga0115028_10000171_pt1 | contig 9879 bp, 8 predicted proteins | sample Plant_0915_D1_FD_83894 | JGI IMG/M metagenome (GOLD analysis project Ga0115028, IMG submission 83894) | Wetland microbial communities from Old Woman Creek Reserve in Ohio, USA - Plant_0915_D1 | ecosystem: Environmental > Aquatic > Freshwater > Wetlands > Sediment ... | reverse complement strand
GGTATTCCAGTCGGTTTGGCGAAGCGAATTCGATCCCGGCCCCGATTGCGATTCCGATACTGACACCGACTCCGAAAAGACTCGCCATGAAGGAAGTCCGACGCCTGGCTCTGCGGGGCAGGCCGAAACCACGGCTTTTAGCCGTGGTCGGTTACCTCACAGTCGGGAGGGGTATTTAGGACATCATCGGTGGTAACATGTAACCAAATTCCTTCCAAATGTGTTCGGGAGGTTGCCATGCTGGATACAAAGTCCGGAGGATACGCAACACATCTCGTGGAGCGGCAGATGCTGTTTCACGAAGCGCGGGAGAGAATCGTCCAGGAAGCGCTGCGCGGTGCGCAAGCAAGCCGGTACCGATTCGTCACGGTTTCCCGACAGCCCGGGAGTCTCGGCGCCGATATCGTCCAGGAACTCGGCGGACTTCTGCATTGGCACGTCTATGACCGCGAGATCCTCGAGAGCATAGCCCTGAGCGCCAACGTCAGGCACCGCCTGGTTGAGCAACTGGATGAGCGGGCGCAAAACCTGGTTCACGAGACGGTCCAACGATTCCTCAGGATGGCCGAAGGAGGGTCATTCGGTGCCGAGGAGTATCACGACGGTCTCCTCAGGACTCTCGCCGGGCTGGCAGCCAAAGGGGAGGCGGTACTGGTTGGGCGAGGCGCCAACTTCGTCTTGCACGGCCATGAGAGCGGCCTGCACGTGCGTATCATCGCCTCTGAGGAGGCTCGAACCGGCCGCCTTTGCCGGCGCTGGGACGTTCCGGCCGCGGAAGCGCTGCGGCGAATGCGCGAGATCGACCTGATGCGGAGCAGTTTCATCCGCTCCCACTTCAAGCACGACATCGGCGACCCGAGGTTCTACGATCTCGTCCTCAATACAGATCATCTCGCGCCGCGGCAGGCGGTCGGAATCATCATCGGGGCGATGCTGGCCGAACGTGCCTGATTTCGTTAAATCGCGTCCGGGCGACTGACGATAAAGCCGGGGTACCTGAATTCAACGATCTGCCGCGAACGGCATGGGCGCGGGGAGCCCTCTACCCGGGCGCTTGTCCGTCGGGCAACGAAGCGAGGTGGCGTGAGCGCTGACACGGAAATAGCAGGCGGATCTGCGCCCGGATCCAGCCCTCCAGGCGAAGTAGTGCTTCGGTGTGAGGTGGGGAAGGAATTGCGCACGCTGGTACACGAACTCAACAACCCGCTTGCGGTGATGATGGGTTTCACTCAATTGATACTGCTGAACAACCGTTGCGACGGCACGGTCCGCGCTGACCTGGACAAGGTCTACTCCGAAATGAAGCGAGTGGCGAGGGCAGTCGAGAAGTTGCACAGCTACGCCCTGTCGCTGCAGCAGCGCGGGCTTGCCGGAGAAGGGTGCGCGAAGGCCGGAGCCTGACATCGCGGATGGCGGCGGCCATCACACGTCAGCTCGTGGTTCCGGTCACCTGGTCAACCGCCCTGGTATTGATGCGGATCTTGCCGGACTTCTCGAGCCCGTCGGTCACCTGCCTGATGTAGTCCTGGAAGTAGGCTTCCCGGAGCACGGAGAGCAAACGGGTGCGAAGCTCCGCCTTCTGCTTGTTGAAGGCCTCCTCGTCAAAAGGAGTCCGCGACTTGACCTGGAGTACGATCTCGCGGTTCCCCCCCTCGATCGGAATCGGAGCGCTGATGCCTCCCACAGGCAGGCTGAAGGCGTCGGCTGTCGCGGCCTGAGAGCTGGCAAGCTCCGGCTCCGACGCGCCCGTCTTCTTGAAAGGCTTGCTTGTCTGGACGGTCAGACGCTCCTTCTTCGCGGCCGCTTCAAGGCTGGCGGCCTGGACCGCCTCGCCGGAGAGCTTCTTCGCCTCAGCCTGCATCAGCTCCCCCGCGCGAGCGTCGATCAGGTCCTTCTCGACCGCGGCCCGGGCTTCGGCGAAGTCCGGCGGCTTGGGCAGGCGCGTCTCCATGAGTTGAGGAATCGCCTGGCCCATGGGATGCTCAACGGGCTTGCCTATTGAGTTGATCTCCTTGAGCTGGAAAACCTCGTCGAGCATCTGCTGGCTGATCCCGTTGGCGAGAGGGTCGGAGTCCTTTGCCATGAGACCCGTTTCGCGGACCTGGGCAGGGACACCCAGGGATTTCGCCACGGCATTGAGATCCTTGTTCGTTTCCGTCAGCCTGGCCGCTTCAGCCGCCTTGGCTTTTGCCACCTCGCTTGCACGCTGCTGCTGGATGGAAGCCTCGATGGACTTGCGGTTTGCTTCCAGCGTCGGGACCTCGCGGCTCAGGACCTTGATGATGTGATATCCGAACTGCGTCCGGACCAGGCCGGACACCTCGCCCGGCTTGAGAGAGAAAGCGACGTTTTCGAACTCCCTGACCATGCGGCCGCGCGTAAAGGGCCCCAGGTTTCCGCCCTGCTGCGCGCTCCCGGTGTCTTCGGAGTATTTCCTGGCGAGCTCCGCAAAATCCCCGCCCGCCTGGATTTGTTTGAGGACCTGCTCTGCCTTCGCCCTCACCTCGGCATCTTTTGAGGGATCCTCCAGCTTGAACAGGATGTGGCTTGCGTCCACGGTCTCGTCGTGAGGCTGTCTGGCCCACGCATCCTGTATGTCGTTTTCGGTGACCTTGATCGTCGGGGCAAGCTCGGGGATCGAGAGGAGGAGGTACCGTACCTTCCTCTGCTCCTTGATGAAATACTTGTCCTTGTTCTTGTCGAAGTAGGCGCGCAGTTCGGCTTCGGTCGGCTTGACATCCTTCTTGAAATCGTCCTTCTTGAGGACGACAAACTGCACCTGCGCCTCCTGATTCTGACGGATGAACTCGTCGCGGATTTCCTTGTCCGACACCTCCACCGAGTCGGCAAGGACGTTCTGCAGCTTTCTCCCGAGCAGCGAGTTGCGCACGTTGTTCTCGAATTCGGTCACGGTCAGGCTGTTGGCTGCAAGGACAGCCCGGTAGCGTTCCACACCTATGAAGGCGCCGCGGTCCTGGAAGCCGGGATACGTCTCGATCGCCCGGCGCAACTCATCGGGAGTGACCGTCAAGCCCATCCTCCTGGCTTCGTAATCCAGAACCTTGGCGGTGATCAGCGAGTCGAGAGCCATCTTGCCGATGCCCAGGGCCTTGATCATCTCCGGATCGAGCCGATTCCTGCCGCCGGCGCTATAGTTATCCAAAACCCGCCGATAAGTCTGCCAGAAGTCTTTGAGGGGGATTGGTTGACCGTCTACCGTAGCAGCGGCAGATCCCATGCCGGAATCGCCCATCTGTCCGCCGGGGACGAAAAGGAGAAGCATACCGAGTGCCAGGCCGATAATTACCAGCCAGAGTACAGCCTTGAGCCGCGTTTTGCGGCGCATTAGGTCGAGCATGTCAAACGCCAGCCTCCAGGGGAGATATCGAAAGGCGAAAAGTATAGCACATCGTGTTCACCCAAGAGCGGCCTCCGTGCGAAAATGGCGGGTGCTGCCTGCCGGTAAAAGAAGCGGGCGCGCTTCGCGGAAGCACGATTTCCGAGCCTGCCGCGCTGACCAGGGACGCTGTCGATGAGGCGTCCGATTCGGGCCGCCCGTAACTTACTGGATTAACAGTGGAATCATGACTTTTATGAGGGGAGCCCTATTTCTGCTATAATAAATGACTTTCGGGAAGCAAGGGGTAGGTCTGCCCCCGAGCTGACGATGACCGGAACGTCTGTTGAACGGGCGGGTCCGGACGCCACTTCTCCGGCAGCAAAATCCTTGTTCCCACATACTTGCCGATGCAGGCGTAGTCTTACTTGATCCGTGGTTTCCTGATGCCGGATGTAATCAAAATTGGTGTTCTCTACGGCGAGGCAGAGCCCCGGATATTCGAAGACCGTTTGCCGGAGGAGGTGCCCTGGCGATTCGAATTTTATGACCACAAGGCTCTTCTGGCAGGCCCGTCGGTGTCGAGGCGCGACTTTCTGGCTGTTCTCCTTCCCGCAGATGCGGACGAGGACAGTGTTTGCAGGCACCTCGCCACAATATTTCCGGGCGCGGAGCTGATTGGCTACCGGACCGACCCGAAAGCAGCCACTGCGGAAACCCTGACCAGTCAGGGAGGCAGACTGGTCCTGCGGCTTCCTCTCCCGTTCGCGCTTGCGCGGTTGCTGGTGGACACGCTGTCGCTGTCGAGGGCTCACCAGCATGAACTGGCCGGGCTGCGGCGGATGGCTGACAGACTCGATGATTTCTTTGAAGCGCTTGTCAGTGTGATGGAGTGTTCCTGGAGTGTCAGCGATCGCCGGCTGGGTATGAATCTCCTGATTCACAGGATCCTGGCTCACGTCCCGGCAGAGGAGTGCCTGGTTTACCTCGTCGGTGAGGACGGGACCGGTTTGCAGAGGAGCTACAGCACGGACAATATCAAGGATATCGACATCTTCCACGCCGAGGCAAATGCGACGATTGTGGACAACGTGCTGCAGACCGGTTCGCCCTACGTCAACAATAGTTACTCGTTCGAACTCAGGCCTTCTCACGGCCGGGAAGGCACGCCGATCCAATCCATTCTTTGCTTTCCTCTGCAGCTCAGGGGAGAGCGGATCGGCGTTATCGAGCTGATTAACAGGAAGGAAGGCGGCTTCACCGCTGAGGATGAGAAGCTCATCCAGATGCTGATCCATCCGATCACGGTGGCGGTACGCACCATTCACATGTTCGAATACTCCGAGAGGCTGACGGTCACGGACGACCTCACCAAGGTCTTCAATTACCGTTACCTCATGGGATACCTGGTGTCGGAGGTAAAGCGCTGCCTGCGGTACAAGAAGAAACTCTCACTCCTTTTCATAGACGTCGATGGCTTCAAACGCATAAACGATACCTTCGGCCACCTCGTCGGCAGCCGAGCCCTCGCGGAGCTGGCCCAGGTGTTTCGCAAGATCGTGCGTGAGACAGACATCATCGGGCGGTACGGCGGCGACGAGTTTGTCGTCATACTCCCGGAAACGCCGCTCAGCGGCGCCATGGTAATTGCGGAGAGGATCCGCAAGAAGGTTGAGGATTACGAATTCGTCGCGCAGAACGTGAACATCCGCATGACGGTCAGCCTCGGGATCGCGAACTGCCCCAAGCACACCCTGACTGCCGAGGGATTGATCAAGAAGGCGGATGCCGCCATGTACCGCGCGAAAGAACTGTCCAGGAACAGCATAAAGGTTGCTGTATAGGGAACTATGAGCTTCCGGTCCGTATTCAGTTTCTTTTCGAGTGATCTTGCCATCGATCTTGGTACCGCGAATACCCTCGTTTACGCCAAGGGGCGCGGAATCGTGGTGAACGAGCCGTCGATCGTCGCCCTTCAGAGGAACAACAAGAAGGTTCTCGCCGTCGGCCATGAGGCGAAGGAGATGCTCGGCCGGACACCGGCCGACATCGTCGCAGTCAAGCCGATGAAGGACGGGGTCATCGCCGATTTTGATGTCACCGAGGTCATGCTGAAATACTTCATCAAGATGGCTCATAGCCGCAATCACCTGCTGAGTCCGCGCATCGTCATCGGGATTCCGGCGGAAATCACCCAGGTGGAAAAGCGTGCCGTACAGGAGTCCGCGTTGCGCGCGAAGGCGAGCGAGGTTTACCTGGTCGAGCAGGCGATGGTCGCGGCGATCGGAGCTGGGCTGCCGATCACGGAAGCGTGCGGCAACATGATCGTCGATATCGGCGGCGGGACTACCGACATCGCGGTCATTTCGCTCTCCGGAGTCGTCTACAGCCGGTCCGTCCGCGTGGCCGGAAACGAGATGGATGAGGCCATCATCCAGTACGTGAAGCGCAAGCACAACCTGCTCATCGGTGAGCGCACCGCGGAGATCATCAAGATCCAGGTCGGCTCGGCCGCGCCGCTGGAACGTCCTCTGACGATGGAAATCAAAGGCCGTAACCTCATCGAGGGCGTTCCCAAGACCATCACCGTGACCGACGAGGAGATACGGGAAGCCCTCAGCGAAAGCGTGTCGATCATCGTCAACGCCATCAAGGTGGCGCTGGAACGCACTCCCCCGGAACTTTCGGCCGACATCATGGACCGAGGTGTGGTCCTCACCGGCGGAGGAGCTCTGCTGAAGCGCTTCGACAAGCGGCTGTCGGACGAGACGGGGCTCCCCGTCTTTGTCGCCGAAGACCCGCTGTCGTCCGTGGTCCTCGGAACCAGCAAGATGCTCTACGACATGAAACTGCTGCGGAGGATCTGTGTCCCTTGAGGTGGCTCCGAAACTCAAGGAAGGGCGGGCGGCGATCGTACTGATCCCGCTGCTGGTGATGCACCTCGTGCTCATCTCCCTGCAGATCGAAGACAGGGGCGGAACCACCCTGTTCAGGAAGTGGGTGGTGACATCGGGAGCCCCGTTCCTGAGCGCGTCGTCGGCAGTGTCCAGGGCGTTGGGGGGCGTCTGGAGCGGCTACGTCTGGCTGGTGGGCGCCCGCGCCGAAAACCACAGCCTGCGGGAGACCCTGAGTGCGCTGACGATCCAGAACCAGGCCCTGGCCGGTCTCAAGCTCGAGAACGATCGTCTGAAGCAGCTTCTCGAATTCAAGGACAGCCAGGGCATCCAGACTCTTGGCGCGCGTGTGGTCGGGCGGGTGCCCGACTATCTCGCGCACATGGTGTATATCGATCGGGGAACTGCGGACGGCGTAAAGGTCGACATGGCCGTGATCTCGGGGTACGGTGCCGCCGGCCGCGCCGTCCTGGTATCCCCTCACCAGGCGCAGGTCCAGCTCATCACCAACGCAGATGCCTCGGTCGGGGCGATGCTCGCGACAAGCCGTTCTCCGGGCGTCCTCAGAGGCACCGGGGGAAATCTTCTGCACCTGGAGTATGTCAACAACACCGAGGAGGTCGCGGTCGGCGAGATAGTCGTGTGCTCAGGATTGGACGGTGTGTTCCCGAAGGGTATTCCCCTGGGGAAGGTGGTGAACTCCAGGAAAGGCAGGACCGTGTTCAGGGAGATCGAGGTTGAGCCGTTTGCGGACCTGCTCCGGATAGAGGAAGTCCTCCTCGTCGTGAGGGCCGGCGACCAGGTCGAACCGGCGATGCCGCCAGCACCGTGAACCGCGGCCCAGGTTGTTATGAAATATCTCTTCCTTGCCATCTCGTCGATGCTGGCGATCGTGGCCCAGATGATCGCGGGAAACAGTTTCTTCCTGTTCAATTTTCTCGATATTCCCCTGATCCTGATAACCTACTGGGCGCTGTATCGAAGCCGGGTCCAGGCGCTTTTCGTCGGCTCGCTGGCCGGGATTCTGCTGGACGCCGTGCTCGGCTGGCCCCTGGGCTTTAACGGCTTCGGTAAGACCCTGGCCGCCTTCCTTATAGGGCAGACGGCGAAGCACTTCAACGTGGAAGAAGGGTGGATTCGATTCACGCTGCTGGCGGGGGCCTCTTTCGTCAGCTCGCTCAGTGTTTTTCTTCTGTTCCTGCTGCTGGGACGACGCGTGAGCCCGGTCTTCCTTGAAGCGTCGCTGGCGCAGGCGGTGATCACGGCGCTGGTCGGAGTCCTGGTCCTGGCTGCCCGCGACTCCTATCAGCAGGCTCATACGGGCAAGGCGAACTGAGAAGTGAACCTGCAGGCGGACTCCAGCAAGCAGTTGATCCAGCAAAGGCTCAACCTGTTCTACGTGCCGATCATCGCGGTGGGTGCGCTCCTCGCCGTCCGCCTGTGGCAGCTGCAGATTCTCAGCGGCGCGGAGTACGCCCTCCTGGCGGAGAAGAACAGGATCCGTACCATCCAGGTTGTCGCGCCGCGCGGGACCATCACGGATCGCAACGGAATACCCCTGGTCGAGAACCGGCCCTCCTTCAACATCCTCCTGTACCGAGAATCCGTAACGAACACGGATGAGACCGCCGCGTTCGTGACTGCCAGGCTGGGAATCAGCCAGGAGGATTTCTCGGCCATCCTGAGCCGCAGCAAGGCGCTGCCCATGTACCACCCCATCGTGATCAAGGAGGATGTCGGGATCGACGACATCTCCGTTGTGGAAGCTCACAAGCAGGAACATCCCGAGCTGCAGATCGACCGCGAACCGCGGCGCCTGTATCGGTACGGCCAGGTCGGAGCGCACGTGGTCGGTTACGTCAGCGAGGTTTCCGGGGACGAGCTCGCCAAAGGCACGTTCCCGGGGGCCCGGGTCGGCAGCCTGGTGGGCAAGTTCGGCGTCGAGCGGACCTACAACGATAAGCTGACCGGGGACGACGGAAGCCGCGTTGTCCTTGTCGATAGCCTGGGGCGAGAGGTTGGTCTGCTCGAGGAAGTCGATTCCGTCATCGGCGACAACCTCCAGCTCACCCTGGATCTCGAATTGCAGACGACTGCACAAAGCCTCCTGGAGGGGAAAGTCGGCGCCATCGTCGCTATGGATCCCATAAACGGTGAGATCCTGGCACTGGCCAGTTCCCCATCTTTTGATCCCAACAACTTCTCGACCCGCATCTCTCCGGAAGCCTGGAACCAGCTAGTGAACGATCCTGATCGCCCGCTGCAGAACCGGGCGATACAGAACGCCTATCCGCCCGGCTCGATCTTCAAGGTGATTATGGCCGAGGCGGGATTGGATGAAGGGCTGGTGGACGATAACACTCGCGTTTTCTGCCGGGGGTCGGCCTTTTTCTACAACCGGGAGTTTCACTGCTCCGCCAAGCAGGGGCATGGTTCTGTCGGCATCGAAGATGCGATCGCCCGCTCCTGCAATATCTTCTTTTACGAGTTGGGAAGGAGGCTGGGCATCTCCAGGATTGCCGAGCACGCCCAGGCGTTGGGTCTCGGCACGAAGACGGGAATCGATCTGCCTGGCGAGCGGAGCGGCCTGATGCCGTCGCCCGAATGGAAGCAGCGGACGCGCGGCGTCAAGTGGTACGTGGGGGAGACGATATCTGTTTCCATCGGGCAGGGAGCAGTCACGACGACACCGATCCAGATGCTCCGCGCCATCGCGTGTATCGCCAGCGGCGGTCGGCTCACGACGCCCCACGTATTGCTGCGCGCCGAGGGTGTCAAGGACGAGTCTCAGTTCCGGACGGAGCAGTCAGCACTCGTCGACCCGGAGGCAATGAGCACGATCCGGGCGGGAATGTGGCAGAGCGTCAACAACTGGGGCACCGGGCACAGCGCGGCAATCCCAGGCCTGGACATCTGCGGCAAGACAGGGACGGTGCAGGTTATCGGTGCCGAGCGGAAAAAGGAACTCGACGGTAATCTGCCGGCGCTTGAGGATCACTCGTGGTTCGTCGGTTTCGCCAGCCGGGACACCCCGGAGATAGCCGTGGCGGCATTCATAGAACATGGCGGCAAAGGAGGCATCACGGCCGCTCCGCTAGCCAGGGAGGTCTTCCGCGTGTACTTCGCCCGGAAGCAGTCCCCCGTGCTGATCACTAAAGCTGCTCCCGCCGGATCAGGAGGCCGACCATGAAGGTCAACCGGCGCTTCCTGCTCAGTTTCGACTGGGTCTGGTTCCTCGCGCTCCTCGGGCTCGCGGGTACGGGGCTGCTGGCGATCTGGAGCACCACAGTCGGGACCAGCCTGGAATCCTACCTCGGACGCCAGGTGGTATATCTTTGCGTCGCGCTGGTGGCCTTCCTGATTCTGCTCTATTTTGACTACCACCTCTATTCGGATTACATCATCCTCGCCTATGTCTCGGGAGTAGCCCTCCTGACGCTCGTGCTCGTGATAGGTCGGACGGTCCACAACAACAAGAGCTGGATCAACCTGGGAGGCAGGGCATTCCAGCCTTCGGAGCTGGTCAAGATAGTAGTGATCGTTGCACTGGCAAAGTACTTCTCCGAGTCGGATAGTGAAGACCTGGACCTGCGCGAGCTTATCACCGGGGGACTGATCGTTCTCGTTCCGATGATTCTGGTCATTTTG
>Ga0115028_10000169_pt1 | contig 9910 bp, 7 predicted proteins | sample Plant_0915_D1_FD_83894 | JGI IMG/M metagenome (GOLD analysis project Ga0115028, IMG submission 83894) | Wetland microbial communities from Old Woman Creek Reserve in Ohio, USA - Plant_0915_D1 | ecosystem: Environmental > Aquatic > Freshwater > Wetlands > Sediment ... | reverse complement strand
GCCGATAAAGGCGTCTTCCATGGTCGGGTCGGGTCGATCCGGTGCGCGGAAGCGCGCCTTCATCTCCGCCGGGGTACCCTGGGCCAGGGTCTCGCCGTCCGCCATGATCAGCAGGCGGTCGCAATAGTTGGCCTCGTCCATGAAGTGGGTGGTCACCAGCACCGTTACGCCGTGCTCGGCCAGCAGGTTGATGCGGTGCCAGAACTCGCGCCTCGCCAGTGGGTCAACGCCCGAGGTGGGCTCGTCCAGGAACAGGATATCCGGCTCGTGCATCAGGGCCGCGGCCATGGCGAGACGCTGCTTGTATCCGAGCGGCAGGTCGCCGCTGGCCATGTCGGCGTAGGAGGCCAAATCGAAGCCGTCGAGGGCCCAGCGGATGCGCTCGCGCCGCCGCGCCCCACGCAGTCCATAGGCGCTGGCAAAGAAACCCAGGTTCTGGTCCACCCTGAGGTTCACGTAGAGAGAGAAGCGCTGGGCCATGTAGCCGATGCGTCCCCGGGCCTTGGCAGCGGCATGGCGCAGGTCGTGGCCCGCCACCTCGAGGTGCCCCGCGGAGGCGGGCAGCAGCCCGCACAGCATGCGGAAGGTCGTGGTCTTGCCCGCCCCATTGGCCCCCAGCAGGCCGAACACCTCGCCCCGATGCACCTCGAAGCTAACCCCTTTGACCGCAGCGAAGGCGCCAAAATAGCGCTTGACCCCCTCGACCCGGATCACGGGACCGTCACCGGGGGCGCCCGAAACCGGTCGCATCTCGGGGGACTCGGGGACCGCGGCGTCCGACTCGTCGCGCAGTCGGCTGATGAATGCGTCCTCGAAGATGGGCGGGATCGGGCTGATCTCAGCCGGCCCGTCGCCGCCGATTTCGGACAGGTCCGGGGGTCCCGCCTGCCGCATCACCACCCGCACCCGTTCTCCGGCGATGATGGCGTCCACCACGCCGGGCAGTTCCGCGAGCCGGGTCTGAAGCCGGCGTTTGGGGATGCCCGGCACGTTCACCTGGAAACTGTGTCCGGTCAGGGGCTGGCTGAAGGAGCCGGGGCTGCCCTGGCCGAGGAGCCGGCCCTGATGGAGCAGAACCACCTGGTCGCAGCGCTCCGCCTCGTCCAGATAGGCGGTGCTCAGGAACACGCTCATGCCCTCGTCGCGCACCAGCCGGTAGACGATGGCCCAAAGCTCCCGGCGCGAGACCGGGTCCACGCCCACGGTGGGCTCGTCCAGGAGCAGCAGACGGGGCGGCCGCACCAGGGTGCAGGCGAGTCCCAGCTTCTGCTTCATGCCCCCGGAGAGCTGGCCCGCCAGGCGCCGCATGTAAGGGGCGAGACCGACCATGCGCAGGAGTTCATCGTAGCGGCCCCGGCGCTCGGGCACCGGAACTCCCTGGAGGTCCGCGTACAGGTCCAGGTTCTCCTGAACGCTCAGGTCCTCATAGAGCCCGAAGCGCTGCGGCATGTAGCCGATGGCGGACTGGACCGCCAGTGGCGCCACGGCCGCATCGATCCCCAGTACCCGGACGGAGCCCGTGTCTGAGCGCAGCAGGGCGGCCGCGAGCCGCATCAGGGTGGTCTTGCCGGCCCCGTCTGGCCCGATCAGGCCCGTGACCCGGCCGCTCTCGACCGAGAGGGTCAGGTCGTCGAGGGCCTGGATGGTGCGCCCGCCGGGGTGGAACGCCTTGCTGACGCCCTCGAGTGCCAAGGCGGCATCAACGCTCGGTGCAACTTCCATCGGGTCACTGCCAAGGGGTCAGACGCCGCAGGGGTCGGCGCCTTCCTGCTGCGCCCCGTTTTCCGATTGGGGCTGGTCCAGCGGGATGACGACGGTGGCGGGCATGCCGAGCCTCAGCTCATCCTCCGGGTTGCAGACCAGGACCCGCACCTGATAGACGAGCCGGGTGCGCAGGTCCGGCGTCTCCACGTTCTTGGGCGTGAACTCGGCCGTCGGTGAGATGAACCCGACCCAGCCCCGATAGACCTTGTCCGGAAAACTGTCGGTGCGCACCTCAGCGCGGGCGCCGGGGACGATCCGGCCCAGATCCGGCTCCGGCACATAGGCCCGCACCCACAGCGGGTTCATCAGGGCCAGCGTGAGTGCCGGCGTCTGGGGTGAGGCCATGTCGCCGGGCTGGAGTATGCGTTCGCGCACGACGCCCGCCGCCGGAGCAATGAGTGTGGCGTCGGAGAGTTGACTGCGGGCGAGCTCCAGGTTCGCCCGCTGGGCCTCGAGCTGGGCCTGGGCCTGGGCGATCTCCTCGGGGCGGGCGCCCGCCACCGCCAGCGCATAGGTCTGTTCAGCGGCCTCCGCCTCGGCCTCGGCGGTGTCCGCGGCGGCCCGGGCCTGGTCCAGGTCCTCGGGGGAGGCGAGCTTCTGCTTGGCGAGCTTCTGCTGGCGCTCGAAGGTGATCTGAGCGGTGCGCGCCCGGGCCTTGAGGGCGTCGGCCTGCGCCCTGGCGCGGCGGATCTCCTGGGGCCGGCTGCCTGCCTGGAGCGCCGCCAGGACCTGGTCCTGCGCCGCCACCTGAGCCTGAGCCGCGGCGACCGCCGCCTCCAGCTTGCCGGTGTGCAGCCGGCCGAGCACCTGACCGGACTCCACGCGGTCTCCTTCCTCGACCAAAAGCTCCGCCAGGTGCTCGGTTGTCCCGAAGGCGAGGTTCACCTCGCGGATGTCGATATTGCCGTACAGGGTCAGCTGCGACTCGGAGCGCGGCGCCTGCGTGGATTGGACCCACCAGTAGGCACCCGCCCCGGCGGCGATGAGTAGCGGCAGGACGATCAGTGGTTTCTTGCTCATGGATCTAGCGCCTTCCGACCGGTGGGAGCATCAAGGCACCGGTTGTGATACCCGCACGGGTGGTCGTGCTGCCGCTGGGCACCTGTGTACCCAAACGCGCGGCGACAGCCTAACAGATCCGCTAATTGTCGCCCCGCGTCTTGCGCAACGACTGAGTCCGGGAACAGTGTCAAGCGACGTCCATCCGGCCTGCCGGTGCCTAAGCCCGACCATCGGCGCCTGAAACGGGGTGATGCCCGGGCGGCCGACAGAAAACCGGGGCGTCGGGTATATGCTGGACTGGCGCCGCTCGAGCAGCCGCATCCGTCCAACGCAAATCACCAGGAGGCCAGACGATGAGTCCGAAGACCAAGGCGTGGCACGACACCAGCCGCAGTCGGGTACTGGAGCGCTTCACATGGATCGCCGCAGCCATCCTGCTGCTCGGCGCCCTCGGCTTCCTCGGCATCGCCGAGGAGGTGATGGAGGGAGATACCCTGCGCCTGGACGAGCGCATCCTGATGGCCATGCGGGTGCCCGGGGATCCCTCCAAGCCCGTGGGCCCCGCCTGGGTCGAGGAGTCGTTCCGGGACTTCACCGGGCTCGGCGGCGTCGGGGTGCTGGGCCTGCTGACCCTCGCCACCCTGGGCTATCTGTGGCTGATGGGGATGCGGCGCCCGGCACTGTTCCTGCTCCTGGCCATCGGCGGGGGCCTGCTGGTCAGCCTGGCTCTCAAGGCCGGCTTTCACCGGCCGCGGCCGGACCTGATCTCCTACGGGTCCATGGTCTACACGTCGAGCTTCCCGAGCGGCCATTCCATGCTCTCGGCCGTCGTCTATCTCACCGGGGGCGCCATGCTGGCGCTCACGCACCAGCGCCGGGCGGTTCGGGTCTACATCCTCGGCTGTGCCGTCCTGGCGACCGTCCTGGTCGGCATCAGCCGCGTCTACCTGGGCGTCCACTGGCCCACCGATGTGCTCGCCGGCTGGGCCGGCGGGGCCGCCTGGGCGGCCCTGAGCTGGATGGTCGCCCGCCGGCTGATCGCCCTGCAACCCCAGGCCCACGGACAGCTGGAACCGGGGGATGCCTTGGGCAAGTCAGGCGGCAGCCGCGGCAGCGCCGCCGGATGAGCCCAACGCCGATCAGCACGGTGCGCTCAACCGCGCGTCCGGCCACGTCTCATTCGTGCGCAATGCCTCAGTAGGGTCGAGCCGGGCGGCGCGCCGCGCGGGGAAGCAACCGAAGATAACCTCCCCCCGGCGACGGAGAACGGGACGACGATCCCCGTCGCGCGGCCAATGACAACCCGCTCAGCTCGCGCAGTAGGCTCGAACTTTTGCATCGGGAAGGTTCTTCTTTTCCACCTTGCGACAGGCATTCATGCAGCCAGTCCTGGACTTGAATGGCTTGACGTCCGCGGCCGGGTTCTCGGGGCCGGCGCAGCGGCGTTCCCGACAGGTGAAATAGCTCGTGGTTCGCTCTTTGTACTTGTCGGTGATGCTGCAAAGCAGGTATTGCCCAGGTTTGACCACCACCTCGGACTCCACCGCCGCTTTGGCCGCCTTCACGACTTTCCCGGGCGTGACCGAGGTACCGGCACGAGCCGTGGATGGCACGCTCCCGACGGACCCGGCGGATGGGGCGGCCTCGGAATCGCCTCTTCCGAAGACTTTGTCCAACGAACAGGCAGAGAGTGCAACAGTGACCGCCAGGGCCACAAACAAGATACGTGGGTACAACACCGATCCTCCTAAGAGACGCGATTAATCCATCCGTTGCGCCGCGGGGCGCCCCAACCCGGGAGGCCCTGAGCCGAGGAGCTGACGCCGCCGGCTGCTCGGCCAAAGCCCGCGTACTTTATTGACCAGCCGGTACCGAATCAACACCCCGGCGCCGGGTCATTCGTGACGCAAGGCCTCGATGGGGTCGAGCCGGGCGGCGCGCCGCGCCGGGAAGTAGCCGAAGATGACGCCCACAGCGGCGGAGAACAGGAAGGCGATGGCGACGATCCGCCCGTTGAAGACGAAGGGCACCTGGAGCACCCCGGCGAGGCCGAGGGACGCGCCCAGGGCCAGCAGGATGCCAAGCAGCCCGCCGATGGAGGACAGCACCACCGCCTCCACCAGGAACTGCATCAGCACCTCGCCCTCCCGGGCACCGATGGCGAGGCGCACGCCGATCTCCCGGGTGCGCTCGGTCACCGAGACCAGCATGATGTTCATGATCCCGATGCCGCCCACCAGCAGGCTCACGGAGGCCACGGCCCCCAGCAGGGTGGTGAGCACCCGGGTGGTGCCGGCGAGCATGTTGGCGATCTCGCGCATGTCGCGCACCGAGAAGTTGTCCTGCTCTCCGGGCACGATGTGTCGGCGCTCGCGCAGCAGGCGCTCCGCGTCCGCCTGGGCCCGCTCCGGTGAACGGCCCTCCCCCACCGAGAGATAGATGACCCGCACCTCCTGGTTGCCGGTGATGCGCCGCTGCAGCGTGCGCAGCGGAATCAGGACGATGTCGTCCTGGTCGCTGCCCATGCTGCTCTGGCCCTTGGCCTCCAGGAGCCCGATCACCTGGCAGGCGATCTTCTTCAGGCGCACCTGTTGGCCCAGGGGGTCCTGGGCGCCGAACAGCTCCTCGCGTACCGTGGCACCGAGGAGGCACACGGCCTTGCCCGAGCGCAGCTCGCCGTCGGTGAAGGCGCGGCCGGCGGCGATCGACCAGCTGCGGGCGCTGAGATACGCGTTGTCAACCCCCGCCACCGAGGTCGACCAGTTGTTGTTACCCGCCACCGCGGTCATCGACTGGGTGGCCGCCGGGGCCACCGAGGCCAGGGCGGGGATGTCCCGGCGCAGTGCCTGGACGTCGTCCATGGCGAAGGCGGGGGCGTCGGAGCTCATGCCCGGCCCCATGTGCTGCCCCGGGCGCACGATCAGCAGGTTGTTGCCCAAGCTGGCGATCTGCTCGCGCACCGCCAGTGTCGCCCCCTCCCCCAGGGTGACCATGACGATCACCGCCGCCACCCCGATGACGATCCCGAGCAGGGTGAGGATGGAGCGCAGGACGTTGCGGCGGATCTCCCGCAGGGCGAGCAGCAGGCTGTTCCAGAGCATTAGTGGGCCTCCGCGGTGCTGCCGTCGCTGTCGACCAGGCCGTCGCGGAAGTGCACCACGCGCCCCGCATAGGCGGCCATGTCCGGCTCGTGGGTGATCATGACGATGGTGATGCCGCGCTCGCGGTTCAGCGTGGTCAACAGATCCATGATCTCGCGCCCGCGGGCGGAATCCAGATTGCCGGTGGGCTCGTCCGCCAGGACCACGGCAGGGTCGCTGACCAGGGCCCGGGCGATGGCCACGCGCTGCTGCTGGCCGCCGGAGAGCTCCGCCGGGGTGTGGCGCTCCCAGCCGGTGAGCCCCACCGCGGCCAGGGCCTCCCGGGCGCTGCGATGGCGCTCCGCGGCCGGGGTACGCCGGTAAATGAGCGGCAGCTCCACGTTCTCCAGGGCGGTGGTGCGCGAAAGCAGATTGAAGCCCTGGAAGACGAAGCCGAGATAATGGCGGCGCAGCAGGGCGCGCTGGTCGCGGGTCAGGCCCCCCACCTCCAGGCCCTTGAACCAATAGCTGCCGGTGGTGGGGGTGTCCAGGCAGCCCAGGATGTTCATGGCGGTGGACTTCCCCGAGCCGCTGGGGCCCATCACCGCCACGAACTCCCCTCGACCGATGCTGAGATCCACGCCGCCCAGGGCCTGCATGGCAGCGGTTCCGCGGCCGTAGACCTTGGTCACCTGGCGGAGCTCGATCAGCGGGGCACCCACCGACCCAGGGTCCGGTGTTTGGCCCGGCCCTAGGTCCGGCACCAGCGCCGGTCTCGTCCCTGACGGCGGCACGGTCAGCGCCCGCCGCCCAGGGTGTCCACCAGGACCTCCATGCCAGGCTCGAGCGGGCCCTCAAGGACCTGGGTCAGGATGCCATCCGTGGCCCCGGTGTGGACTTCAATCGCCTCGGGTTGGCCGTCGCGCAGCACCCAGACCTGCTTGCGCCCGTCCTTGGCCTTCTGTCCGGCGTCGGAGGGCTGTTTGTCGTCTCGGGGGCGGCGCGGCAGCAGCATCCCGACCAGGCCGCCGCCGCCGGATCGGGCCTGTCCCGCGCGAGATCCTCCGGCGCTTCCGGGGGGCGAAAAGCGCAGGGCGGCGCTGGGCACCAGCAGCGCATCCTTGACCTCCTTGACCAGGATCTCGGCGGTGGCGGTCATGCCCGGTCGCAGCAGGAGCTTGGCGTTGTCCACCGACAGCAGGGTCTCGTAGGTCACCACCCCATCCACCGTCTCGGGGGCGAAGCGGACCTGCTCGATATGGGCCGGGAAGCGGCGGTCCGGGTAGGCGTCCACGGTGAACTCGGCGCTTTGGCCCTCGGCGACCTGGCCCACGTCAGCCTCGTCCACGTCCACGTGGAGCTCCATCTGCGCCAGGTTCTCCGCCAGCGTGAAGAGCACCGGGGTCTGGAGCGAGGCGGCCACCGTCTGCCCGGGCTCCACCTGGCGCTTCAACACGATCCCGTCGATGGGTGAGCGGATCACCGCCTTGTCCAGCACCCGCCGGTTGGAATCGAGCTCGGCCTGGGCCTGGTCCACCTGGGCGCGGGCCACCGCCAGGGCCGCCTCGGCGCGGGCCGAGGAGGCCGAGGCGGAGTCCAGCTCCTCGGGCGAGGAGAGCCGTTTGCCGATCAGGTCGCGGGTGCGCCGCAGCTTGTTGGCGGTCTCGATGATGGTGGCCTCAGCATCCTGGACCCGGGCGCGGGCCAGGGCCAGGGCGGCCTCGGACTGGCGAAATCGCGCCTCGAGCTGGGTGGTGTCCAGACGCGCCAGTACGTCCCCCTTGCGCACCCGGTCGTTGTAATCCACCTGAACGGCTTCGATGGTGCCAGATACCTCGGTGCCCACCTCCACCTGATTGACCGGCTCCAGGGTGCCGGTGGCGGTCACGTGCACGGCCAGCTCGCCCCGGGTCACCGGCTGGGTCTTGAATCGAACCCCCTGATCCGAGGTACCGGTCCCGAAGACCCACGCCAGCGCGATGAGCCCCAGCACGCCGAGCGCGACCAGCCCGAGCACCACGCGGATGCGGCGCCCCTGCACCCGCGCACCGGAGCCGATGACCTCGGCCAGGTCTGCCGCGCTTGCGGCCTGGGGCTGTGACATGGGGGTTGGACCTCTTGGGATGACGCGAGTGGGGTCCGGCGACGGACGGGATCTCCGGGGATGCTGATTCTGGATCGCACGCCCGCGCCAGTAAACGCCCGAGCCGTTTGGATCCGGATTCCAGACTATCGCCAAAGAGCGCAGAAAATGCGGAAGGACCACTCTGGGGAGAGCGCAGCAGCGGTCGGCTCGGCGCGGGGCCAACGGTGGGCCCTTCAAAAAAAACGCCGGGGCGGGCGGCTCCGGCGCAGAGGAGGGGGAATTCGGCCGACCGGTCCGAAGACGTCGGTTTAGGGGGTCGAGTCGTCTCTCATGGCGGGCCGGGGCGGGGTTGAGTGGAGGTCCCCGGTCCAGCCCTCTTAGCGGGCGCTCCCGCCCAGTGAGTCGCTCTCGGAATCTCAACTCTCGGGCTCAGGGCCGGCCCGGTCAGCCGGGCGGAACGACCCAGCAGGTAAGCCGCGGACACCAAGAGGAAGGAGTTCATGACTGGATCCATGGTGGTCTCCGGTGGTGGCTGACGGGTGTCACACTGTGTGCCCAGTCTAGCTGCGCGTCCCTGGCCGGAGGATTGCCTGCAGATTAACGATCGGACATGCGGCGCTTCGCCCGCTCGGGAAGAAGGCGCCTTACCGGCTCCCGGACGCCGGGCAGGGGTAGAGCCGCTCCAGGACGGCTTGCACGGCGGTTTCGGCCGGGGCCTCAGGGTCAGAGCCGGCACGCAGTGCGCCCACCACCTTGCGCACCGTCGCGTCGATCGTCTCCGAGTCCGGGACACACCAGGGCAGATCACCGTCGTTTGGGTCCCGGAGCTTGCAGGCGCAGGGGGCCGCATACCACTCGCAGGTGGCCGCGTCGCGCCCGGTATAACCCTGCTCGAAGGCCCTGTCGCAGACCCGCAGCAGAGCCCCCACAGAAGGACCGGCCGCCAACACTGCTGGGCCGGGCAACATCAGCAGGGGCAGCAAGACAGGGGCAAGCCCGTTGAAGTCGACTCGGCTCGGGTTCCGGTTCGCACGCATGGCCGCACCTTAGACCTGAGCCGCCCCGGGCTCAAGCCCTGTCCCGGCGCCGGACCTCCAACCGGACGGCCTGGCCCTATGCGACAATCGCGGCCCTGCTGTAACCGACCCGCAAGTCCAGTCGCATGTCCCGCCCCAAGACCGCCCCTGAGCCGACCTCCATCCTGCACTCCCCATTGAACCCTCCCCTGCCCGCGCGGCCCGGGGAGCGCCTCCTGTGGGGCCGGCTGTATGGGGCCTCGGCGGCACTGGCCATCGCCCAGGCGGCTCGGCGGCATCCGGGGCTGATCCTGGCCCTGGTGGAAGACGTGCAGTCGGCCAGCGCCCTGCGCTCCGAGCTTCAGTTCTTCCTGGCGGCTGAACCGGCTGGGGACTCGCGGATCGATCCGATCCCACTGCTCGGATTCCCGGACTGGGAGACCCTGCCCTACGACGTCTTCTCCCCCCTGCCGGAGCTGGTCTCGGAGCGGCTGCTCACACTGCACCGGCTGCCGGACCTGGCGCGCGGCGTGCTCGTGGTGCCGGTGGCCACACTGATGCAGCGCCTGCCTCCCAGGGACTATGTGGACGGCCACTCGCTGGTGCTCTCGGTGGGCGACCGGCTGGACCTCGACGCCACGCGCCGCCGGCTCGAACGGGCCGGGTACGCCTGCGTCTCCCAGGTCATGGGCCACGGCGAGTTCGCGGTACGCGGCTCACTGCTGGACGTGTTCCCGATGGGCAGCCAGGAGCCGCTGCGCATCGACCTGTTCGACAAGGAGGTCGAGAGCATCCGCAGTTTCGACCCCGACAGCCAGCGGACCCGCGAGCGGATGGAGCGGGTGCGCATGCTCCCGGCCCGGGAGTTTCCGCTGAGTGAAGAGGCCGTCTCGGCCGTCCGCCAACGCTACCGGGCAACCTTCGAGGGGGACCCCAAGTCCAGCCTGATCTATCGGGAGGTG
>Ga0115028_10000168_pt1 | contig 9932 bp, 8 predicted proteins | sample Plant_0915_D1_FD_83894 | JGI IMG/M metagenome (GOLD analysis project Ga0115028, IMG submission 83894) | Wetland microbial communities from Old Woman Creek Reserve in Ohio, USA - Plant_0915_D1 | ecosystem: Environmental > Aquatic > Freshwater > Wetlands > Sediment ... | reverse complement strand
GATTCCCTACGGGACGGTCAGCACGCAGTCGGATGCGGGCCCTGCACCCCTCCTCCTGCAGACACTGAACATGCCCCCCAACGAGTACCCTCCCGACAGGTACTCGGCTACGGTAAGTGGTGACGGGTACTACGAGATTGGCAACAGCACTCGGCGGCTGCTGGTGTATGTCACCGAGGCATCGCTACCCACAAGCAGGGTCATTCGTCAACTGACCATCGCAACCAACGAGCACAACATCTTCGATACGATCTCGTACTCGGAGAACACCAGCGGCGACACCGAGTTTCGTTGCCTGTACCTGCACAACCTGTTCTCTGACCCGGTGTGGTTGCGGGTATCCATCGTCTCCCAGCCCACCAACTGCACGCTGTCCATAGGCAACGAGATGTCAGGGAATCCTCCATGGCCCCTGCTCTATCAGGGCGAGGAGTGGGGGCTCGTATCCCGTGACCTGTTCCTTGAGACGAACGCACCCACGGTGAAGTCTCACGAACCGATGACTACGGCCACCGACCTGTTCGAGTTGCACCCATTGGTGATGTTCGAGGACGGTCAGCAGTCCACGGATGGGGAGTTCGGGGACGTGGCGTACATCATCGTGGGTGAGTCTGACCCCACCTCCCAGTTGGCGGCTGTCGTCTTTGGCAGCACGCTGCAGTTCAACTACCCGATTCAGTCGGGGAACATGTTGTCGGTCTGGTTCAAGCGGGTGAAGGCCGCTGGAGTGGTGGACCCCACCACGGACACCTTCCAGTTCAAAATCGAATACTTCACCGACGTAATAGATACCCCTTGGTAGGAGATCACCATGGCTTCCGGTCTGTCTGTCTACTCTGCAAACATCATCAACAACCTCCTGCTGAGGACGGCCTCAGGCACTGCGTTCACCAAGCCTGACCAGTATTGGATCATGCTGATGACAGGAGGTGGCTCCACGCTCAATGCCTTGCTGCGTGCCGACAACCTCGCAAGCGCAGTGTCATACGAAGTGAGTACATCCGGGACGGCCTACGCACGCCTGCAGGTGGACGGTCGGGCCACGGGCGGGGCCACGGGGCGCATATTCTCAGCCTCCAGTTCGGGCCTGTCCGAGAACACTGCGACGTGGGCCTTCGCGGAGTGCACTGCGACGTGGAACACCGTCACCACAGGTGCGCTGGTGGACGTGTCTTCCGGGTCATCGGGGCATATCTGGTACTGGGCAGACTTGACGGCGAACAAGCTGGTGTCGCCCCCGGACATCTTCCGCTTCCTCACAGGGGCGTTCGACGTTCAGATGTAACGTGCCATGACGTTCTACACGCTCCCGAAACGGGCTATTAACGCCAGTGTCAGTCATGGGGCTACCCCCTATGACATGGGGCATTGCGTCTCTATCCGCTCCCCCTACTGGCAGTGGAACTCTGCCTTGCAGGGAGAGGCAGGGGTGGCGTGTTTTTTTGCTCCCCACTTTGCTTACCGAGGTACAGGGTACGGAACGGAAATTGATGATCTGACGTGGGGGGCACAGTTAGCCTATATCGATGAGGACCCAACAACCAGCACCTCCGAGTACCTCGGGTATGGGTCCTACAGCACGAGCAACTACCTGTTCCCTCGTATCTATTGGAGTGGTGCGGGAAAGATCTGGGATGGGGTGCGGCTTTTCTCTGAACCACGGTCCAGTTGGCCCTTGGCCTTTAGCTGGTGGCAGTGGTGTCACGCCCACATCGATAGTAACGGTGTTGAGCGGGTCATCCTTGCGGCTGAGGGGAGTGACGACGAGGGAGCCACCAGCAACGGGGTCTGGAATTGCTTCTACACCACGACGTATGGGAAGACAGGCTACTACCAGCAGTACGGTGAATACTGCCTAAACACTAGGGTGAGTGGGTGGAACACGGGGAATCGTCCTGCTGGCATCTGGTCGATCAGCACCACGGTCTCCTACCTGTTCTTCATCCGCTCTGGGCAGGTGTACTTCGTCAAGCGTGACGACAATGCAGACACATGGAGTGCCCAGACTCAGGTAACGACAGGCTCAGGGACGATCACCAAACTGCTGGTGCGCCCAGTGGGAGCAGGGCAGTCCACCAAGCTGTACCTGATCACGGACAACGGGGGCAAGGTGTTCGTGTGGGACTGGAGCACCGAGTCATCGGTGTCGTCCTCCTTCACGATTGCGGCATTCCCGACGCACATGCCGAAGGACGCCCCGATCAATATCGGGAGCGACTACTACCACTTTCACTGGGTGTTCGAGACCAGAACCCTTTACCGCTGGAAGTACACGTCCTCGACGTACACGAACCCAACGCTGACGACCTTCTCGGTGCCGTCGATGCCGGGGTACACCAACGAGTGGTACATCGGGTTCTCCATCGAGTTCAACACCAGCACCAGTGAACTGTATGCGGTGGCGTATTTCCGTAACCGTACAGGGTGGTACCCGACCGGGGATTGGCACTGGAGAATGCGGTATGCAGAGGCAACTGCTACCACCCCCTCATGGAGTTCGACGGCTTACCTGATCGGTAAGCGTCAGGTGATGAGCAATGGTGGAGATCCATGGAGCCACGGCATCTGGCCGGTTGCTCCGGGGACCTCACCGGACGGGTCCCCGTGGTCAGCCTATGGGGTGGACGACCCTATCTGTGTCTCCGTGTACTCCGCTTACAGCCATGGGTCGAATAACGCACTGAGAAGGACCGCAGTGCTGACCACGCTGGAGACGGTTTACTACACCAACCCGGAGGAAGAGAACGTACTGAGAACAGATGGGCTGTTCCTGAACTTCTGGGAAGACGGGGTAGCGTTCTACGCGGATGCCGGGATGACGGTGGCTCCTGAAACCCTAGTGGGGATGGAGGGAGTCACGAATGCTGATGGGCAGCTTTCCTGTGTCATCACGACCTCTGTGATGATGAATGAAAGCTACTCGTCCGAGTACAACTTCAGCAGCAAGTACGACATCGAGGCCCCGAACTTCAACGTGGACGGGGAGATCTTCATTGCCCAGACCACAGTGGTGGGCATGGATGGCTCGCTGGCCTCTGATAACTGGGTGGCGGGGCAGATCCTGATCGATATCACCACCACGGTGGCTCTGGATGCTACGTCCACCCCGACGTTGCCACTGGAACTCAGTTTCCATGTGCCATGGATGACGCTAGGCACTAGCTATCACGAAGAGTTCCTGCTGATTGTCAACGCGAAGCGGGCTGAGTACGGGCTCCCGCCCTACCTGCTCCCCACCGAGGCCATGTACGTGAAGTGGACGGATGTGGCCCAGCTTCACGCCGACAACATGGCGGCAACCCGCACGTTCGCCCATGAAAGTGCAAGTCTGCCTTCTGAGTGGGACACCTACCTTGAGCGGTTTGCCGTCTCAGGGGCCGAGGGGATGGCAGAGAACATCAAGCTCGACTTCCCCGAGCAGTACATCAACTACCCGGTATGGGATGACAACACCATCCTGAGCCCGCAGGAGGCGTTCGATGCGTGGTGGAACAGTCCCGGTCACCGTGAGAACCTGCTCCGTGATTGGAGCAGTGAAAGCATCTACAGTTGGTTCGGGATCAGTCTTGGGCAGGTCCCGGCATCGCTGGGCTATGACGACGTGGGGTTCTACCTGTGCCACGTCATGGGCAGGTATGGACCGGAGGCGACGGTAATGGCTCAAAAAGACGGCTACTTCCACATCTCCTACGATTCCGTGGGGGCCATGATCGAAAGTCTGAATGTCAGCTACGATCTGGACACCTACGCTAACGTCAGGGCAGCGCATTCTGGGAGCTACTCCCTGCGGGTCGCCCGAGGGCACTCCGTTGACTACGGGGCCCGAGTTGCCGTGGCACATGAGGCCCCGATCTACTACAACTTCACGGCCACGCACCAGATGGACTACTCGGGGACGGTGAGAGTCCGCGCCGCCCTCGAAACCCCCTACCGGATATTCACCCGCAATCTGGTGCAGAGGGCGCACGCGAGCCCGTATGCGGTCAGGATCAGCACGGACAACGTAGCCCCATACAGCGTCCCGCCTCCCGTTCGACGTGCACATGAGTGCAATTACTCCGTGCCGGTCCCTGTGACGGGAAGCCACACCCTGATGTACGGGGACCCTCCGGTGGTGAGGGCCGCAAATGCCGCCCTCTACGGGGAGCCCCTCTCAATCAAGGCGAAGAACGAGGCCCCTTGGAGCATCCTGACCACTGTGCGGGCAGCCCACACCAGTGGCTATGAGATGACCCAGCCTGTGCACCGTGCCTTCGAGGGAGGCTACGACATCCTCTCTGTCAATCTCGTACAGCAGGAGCACAGGACGTTCTACTCTCTGAGCGGAGGTGGCGCAGGCATCCCTGTGACCAACCTCGTTACCCTGACCGTCCCCGGAGGCTGAGATGACCCGAGTGTTCAGTATCGTGGACATGGTGTTCGAGTCCTCCGAGTCCAACTCGGTGTGGTCTGGGGTGTTGAATATCACGAACCCTGATGACTTCGCAGTGACCGCAGAGGGGGACGAGGTGGTGCTCAACGTCGGGAACGAGGAGTACAACCTGATCGTGCTCACCAAGAGCATCAACAGGTCAGACCCTGCCCGTATCTCGATGCGCATCAACGTGGCCAGCAGGCTGGTGCTCAAGGACGCCCCCCGAGCCGCGCCACAGACGTACTCCTTCGACACCCCCATGTCTGCGTGGGCAATGGTCGAGGAGATCCTCGGGGAGACCGTCGAATGGGAACTGGTGGACTGGATGATCCCGGCAGGCCGGGTGAAGTTCGAGGAGGTCGTGCCGCTGGCGGCAGCCCGGAGGGTGGTCGAGGCGGCAGGAGGGATCATTCAGTCGAAACCGGACGGCACGATCCTCGTGCGCTCCCTGTTCCCGATTGCGACGAATTTCTATGCGACTGCGACTCCCGACCATGTGTTCACGGACGATGACGACAACCTGTCGGCCTCGGCCAACTACGAGTACCGGGACCAGTTCAACCAGTTCAGGATCTCCGAGGCTGAGACGGCACAAGGGGATCGGTTCGAGTGGGTTCCCAGCGAAGGGAGCGTGCTGATAGGGACCCTGAGGTTCTACCCCTCACCATGGCGTGAGACGGCCACCATTCGCACCACCGAGCCCGTGGCGGGCACCACGTACACCCCGATGGGGGTGGTGTCCCGCATGGAGGAGGACGAGGAGGTGGAGTTCAGGGATGGCATTGCCTCCTTGAAGTACCCCATCTTCGGGGCACCCACGGTCGAGTGGTTGTCCTCCCCTCTGGGGGCCGTCACCCATGTGGACTTCGGCACGAGCCTGACAGCCCCCCGGAGCGTGAACGGGGGTTACGGTTTGGCTAGAGTGACTTATCGAGTACGGGCCATCGAGTTCGCTGTCACAGGAGTTGACGGCACCTCGGTGCAATTCATCGCAGAGGAGTTGTAGCAGTCATGGCAGGTATTACCACGAGTCTCGTCATTCGGTTCCAGACCTCTGATGGGATCGCAGCAGAGAATGCCATCCTGAGTGCCGAACTCGACTCTCGGGAGGAGGGCCTGAATGCGGGCAAGAACAGGTTCATCTACGGGGACAGTCCCGCCTACCTGATCTACCGCACGGACAACGTGACCTACACCCAGCAGAGCACTGCAGGGTCGGTGCAGTACGTGGAGACCGGCAGCATTCAGGTGATCGAAACCATCTCCTTCGTGGCCGACACCGAGTCCAACCTGAGCAAGCCTCCGCTGGGAGGCGTGACCTTCACGCTGGTAGCCGGGAATGGCATCGATGTGTCGCAGTTGACCGTCGTGGGCACCAAGGTGATCAGCCCCACGGAAGGACTGGCCGTGGTGAAGGCCCAGTACAACACCCAGTACGAGGCGTATCGGCTCACCAACGTCAGTGACCCGATGATCGAGGACCTCGAAGATTACGAGGTCATCATCTACATCTTGGGGACGGTCACCTGATGACGGTGGACATCATCGTGCAACGGGGCACAGGGGATCATCCCGGAGAGGACATCATCGACCCCCTGATCAGCGAGATCTCCGTGGCCTTGTCCCGTGGGCAGGTGGAGATCGACAAGGTGGCCAAGGGCATCCCTGTCACCCTGAGTGTGCGGTTTAGATCCGGCATCAGGACGGGACAACTGATCGAGGTGGTGGACTCCCTGCAGGGGGCCGCATGGCGGGGAAAGATCACTGGAGTGGAGCATGGTGTCGAGGGGCCTGTGCTGCTCTCCACGCTACAGGTGGTCCGGTATGACTAAGCTGCTGAACGACATTCGTGTGCTGCTCAGGGAGGAGTCTCCTTCTGCCCGAGTGGGCGAGGTGGTGGAGGTGAGGACCTCCTCCGTGGTGGTGAAGACCGTCGTGGGCCTGAAGGAGTACACCGTGATCACGCCCGGTCAATTCAGGGTGGGGGATCGGGTTCGACTGTCAGGGGACATCGCAGTGTCAAAGATCTCCAGCACCTCATCCCTGCCTACGTTTCAGGTGTGAGCCATGACCGTCTACTACCTCGACATCGTGAACGGCAGCGATGCGGCCAACGGACTGTCGTGGGCGAATGCCAAACGGTCGCCTGCCAGCCTGTGCTCTGCCTACGCACTCACGGGTGCGGATGAGGTTCGGTTCGCCAAGGACTGCACGCCCTACGACTTCTCGACCACCGCAAGCTACAGCCGCTCCACGATGGGCCGCTACGTCACGATGGGCGAGTCTGTCGAGATGTATGACTTCCTGAACGAGTTCATCACCGGGGCTGCCACGGTCTACAACTCTGCGACCAAGGGCACCTTCACGGCAGGAAATGCCAACTTCACCGGGGTGGCCACTGCCGGGAGCACGATCTCGACGTGTCAGTTCACGCTGCCAGCGTCCCCGGTGGTGAACACCAAGTATTTCGTGTGCGCCCCTGCTGGATGGGCTACCACCCCCATCGACCTGTCTGCCTATCAGGAGATATGGGGGTTCATTCAGGTGGCAGGTACGCTGCCCACGGCCCCCAACAGCAAGAAGTGGCGGCTCTGCCTGTGCTCCGACACGACGGGCACCACCATCGTGGATGACCTTGAAATCGAGTACATGGGGGTCGTCTCGACCACCCAAGTGACGAACTCGTGGATGCGGTTCAGGGCCATCAAGTCCGGGGGTGCGAACCTCGGGTCTGCCATCCAGAGCGTGGCCCTGTACTCCGGGACTTCCACGGTGTGGACGGGCAGCACGACCCACACGTTTGCCGGGGCACTCTACGGGTGCAAGACCAACGGCAAGCTGAAGATCGGTGATTTCCTGTGGTTCGATAAGACTAACCAGACCCACACGCTGCTGGTGCACAGTGCGGTGATCGGAGGCACGACCTCTGCGCCCAAGATCTACCAGATGCAGTCCACCAACTACCCCGTGGGGCAGGACTTCTCCGGTGCGGCTGTCAAACGGATACGCCCCCGCTATCGGTTCGAGTCCGAAACAGCGTGGGGGGCCACGCAGTCAGACATCACGGCCAACTACCCCTATGGGACCGGCACTGACTACATCAAGTGGAGTGGTGGGTGGAACACCTCGACAAGCGTGAGGGACGGCTACACCACCCTTGGCAACTACGACATCATCGACCAGAACACCAAGTGCCTGATCGGTGCAACCACCGGGTTCGCTAACAACTTCTACTGGTATGCCGAGGGGTTCATCATCGGTTCCAACTGCGGACTGTTCGGTGTCAAGGGAGACAGCATCGAGGGGTACTTCAAGTATTACGACTGCGTGGGGCTTGGCACCAACTGCGTGTTCATCGAACGAACGGATATCACAGCTACCCGAGCCTCAGCCCGAGTGGTCGATGCCAACGAGATCTGGTCCACGTTCCCCATCCCTGATGTCGGGGGTACCGCAGCGAAGGGGAGCCGACTGTTCTACTCCACGGTCAATGCGGCCACGAACAAGTATCTGGACGTGTACAACATCACGATCCGAAACTCGTGCGTGAGTGCTGGGGCCCTCCACACTTATCAGTACACCGGGTGGAACGGGAGTTACTCGGTTCTGTCATTGACAGATGTGACCTTGGTGGGAGACACCGCAGGGGATGGCACCACCAATGACGCATGGTTCGATATCGATTTCACCCGTGTGATCTTCGCAGATGCCGTCGTGACGGTGTACACCCGAGACATCTCCACCATCGGGATGAGCATGACGATGGATGATCTGACTTTCTGGCACAACGGAAAGTTGGACTACATCGAGCCGGGTGGCACGACCTACAACCGGCCTCGGGTTATTCCCACCCTGTCGAACTGGGCCTTCTATGGTGCGCAGACCTTTGCGACGGTCTGCACCATCACTGTCCCAGACAAGGACAGGAAGACCCTGAACAGCCTCATTGTCCAGCAGTCAAACCTTACCCTGCATCTCGCAGGGAACCTCGAAATCACGAATCTGGACCTGTCCAGCGGGTCAGTTTTGCGATTGGCCGAGCTTCAAGGTGAACTCACGGGCCCCGCATCCACTGCAGAGAATGTCGTCGTCAAGGGGGGCACCTATAACGCCACGGTGAACGTGAACTTCGCCACGTCCACGGACAGGTACATCGGCACGTTCGAGAACGTGGACTTCATCTTCGGGGACAGCATCACCGTCTTCCTGAACGGGTACTACACCTTCGTGGATTGCACGTTTGCCACGGCAACCGGGGCACCCTCCGTGCAGAAGATCGTCAGCGTGGGCTCGTCCGCCTCGTGGCGTTCCGTAACCCGGTTCGAGAACTGCGTATTCAATGGCATCGGGTTTGCCCCTTACAGCACGGCTCCGATGGAGGGGCGGCTGTTCTTCGATTGGTGCGAGTTTCAGAACCTGAGCAGCACCAACTACGACATCCGGTTGCGGTCTTCTTCTACCACCACTGCATGGCTGGACGAGTTGGTGGCGAACAACTGCCTGTTTGCCAATGGGGGTGTCTATTACGGGGACACCAACAATAGCTGGTATCAGTTCCGTGGCCGAGCAACCATCAGGAACAAGAATCGCACCGTGGGCCTGCACGAAATGCTCTACGCAGGTGGGCTGCTGTACACCCAGACATCGGTACGCCACACGGCTTCTGGGTATGCGTGGCTCTTGACCCTGCCGCAGAGTGAATATAACGCCAGCCAGATAGGAGGCCCTCGAACAACCCGGTGGCCTCTTGGCCGCATAGCGGTAAAGGATGGCTCTGCAATACGGATCTCCGTATGGGCGAGGGCCGTCACCACGGGGAGCCTCACCATGGTGGTCCCCAAGAAGCAGATCTCGGCCACTCAAGCCGAGATGACTGCGACGACGACCACCACAGGCGCATGGGAAGAACTGACCATCGACTACACCCCGGATGCCTCTGGGATTCTGGAGGTCTACATGAAGGGCATCCTCTTCGGAGGCGACACGATAGTGGTCAATGCCAGTTATCAGGGGGCAGGGTACTGGGACGACTTCAGTGTGAGCAGCATCTGATGCCCAAGTACGAACGGGAAGGCTACTGTTGCCGTTGCGGGGATTGCTGCCGGGGCAACCCGGATGGCTCCGGTACCGACAAGGACCTGTGCCCGTTCCTGCGCTTCGAGGCGGATGGCAAGGCTGCGTGCGTGGACTGGAACAAGCCGAACACGTACTGGGCGAAAGGCTGCATCGTGTGGCCGACCAAGCCTGAGCACATAGCCGACCTGCCACGGTGCACCTACTGGTTCAGGGAGGTGCCTGATGGCGACTAAGACCTTCTGGTTCACCAATACTGGGAACGGCACGTACTCCTCCATGTACATGCAGATGGATGGCACAGCCCCCACGACGGTGACGACTACCTGCGGGTGGACGGTTGCTAAGTTGGCCCCACCCAATTTCAGCTACTTCATTTGGGGGGGAGAGCGGGACACCACCAGCTTTATGACTTCGCTGCCTGCCCACCCACCTGCTACCTCGT
>Ga0115028_10000166_pt1 | contig 9934 bp, 10 predicted proteins | sample Plant_0915_D1_FD_83894 | JGI IMG/M metagenome (GOLD analysis project Ga0115028, IMG submission 83894) | Wetland microbial communities from Old Woman Creek Reserve in Ohio, USA - Plant_0915_D1 | ecosystem: Environmental > Aquatic > Freshwater > Wetlands > Sediment ... | reverse complement strand
TTCGCTTACGCCCGTGAGGTCGTTTCCGACCTGGTGACCAAGGGCAGCTTCCCGCAATTGGTCCTGCAACACGTGAGCTTCGAAGCCCTGTACGCCCAGCACCAGCAGCAGGCGGCCGCCCAGCGGGCTGAGGCTGACGAAGCCGGGGTCCGTCAGCATTGAGCGAGCGCCCCCGCGACAGGGCACGCGTCGCGGTCTTAGGCACCGGGTCCTGGGGCACGGCGCTTGCCATCCAACTCTGTCGCAACGGCCACCAGGTAGCGCTGTGGGGGCATGATCCCGGTCACGTGGCGGAGCTCATCCGCGACGCTGAGAACAAGCGCTTTCTCGCCGGGTTCTCTTTACCCGCCACGCTCGCCCCCACCGTCTGCCTGGACCAGGCCCTGGCGGGAGCCGACGCGTGTCTTGTGGTCGTTCCAAGCCATGCCTTCGGCGAGGTCGTCTCCGCAGTCTCAGGCCGCCTCGCCGAGGATATGGGTCTGGCTTGGGCCACCAAGGGCCTGGACCCGATCACCGGGGGGCTGCTGCATACGACCGCACGAATGGCGCTGCCCCGGACAAGTCTTGCAGTCGTCTCTGGTCCCAGCTTCGCTGGAGAGGTGGCGCGGGGGCTCCCCACGGCGGTCACCGTCGCTTCGGATGACAGTGAATTCGCTGCCCGTATCGCCGGCCTGTTACACGGCGGGCGGTTCCGCGCCTACACGAGCGGAGACATGGTCGGCGTGGAGATCAGCGGCGCCGTCAAGAACGTCCTGGCCATCGCTACTGGAATCGCCGATGGACTGGGCTTTGGGGCCAACGCGCGCGCCGCCCTGATTACCCGCGGACTGAGCGAGTTGATTCGGCTCGGAAGCGCGTTGGGCGGCCGGCCCGAGACGTTTACAGGGCTCGCCGGAGTGGGCGACCTCGTCCTGACCTGCACCGACGATCAGTCGCGCAATCGACGCATGGGCCTCGCTCTTGCCCGCGGGCTCAGCGTGGATCAAGCCAAGTCGGAGATCGGCCAGGAGGTCGAGGGCGTACCGACCGCACGCTCGGTGCACCGCTTGGCTCACTCCCTCCACATCGAGATGCCGATCGCGTACCAGGTCTATCGGGTACTCTACGAAGGAGTTTCGCCGTTGGAAGCAACGGCGGCGCTGCTCGAGCGTGAGCCTAGGCCCGAATTCGGCTGAGGGTCAGGCCCGGCGGAGCCTTCGAAATCCTGCTGGCGCCAGGCCTCGAACAACACGACGGCGACCGCGTTCGACAGGTTCAGGCTGCGGTTTCCCGGGCGCATAGGAATGCGCAGGCGCCGCTCGGCTGGGAGGGACTCCAAGATCCGCTCCGGAAGACCTCGGGTCTCGGGTCCGAACAGAAAGGCATCACCTGCCTGATAGGCTGAATCCGTGTAGGGAGAGCAGCCGCGCGTGCTGACCCCGAACAGACGCAGCGGTCCAAGGATCTGAAGGCAGGCGTCAAGGTCAGGGTAGGTGGCCACGCTGACCCACTCGCGGTAGTCGAGTCCCGCGCGACGCAGCAGGCGGTCTTCCAGGACGAAGCCGAGTGGTTCGATCAGGTGCAGCCTGGCGCCCAGGTTGGCGCACAAACGCATGATGTTACCCGTGTTCGGTGGAATTTCCGGCTGGTAGAGGATCACGTGAAACATCGCGCCTTCCCCGGTTGTCCCAAGCGTGTTAAAACTTGGCAGCTTGCAGCCCAGCAGGGACGACGGGGTGCAGCGGCGCCGGTTGACCGCCGCCAAGTTCGGCGTGGTATATTAAGAGTTCGGCATTTACTAACTTCGCCGACAGTATTCGATTCCACCCTAATGGGGACAAGTCCATGAGCGATATCGAGTCTTTGAAAACTGAGAAGCAGGAACTGATCAACAAGATGCTCGAGATGCAGAAGCAGTTCATCGAGTACGAGCACGAACACGGGGTCAGCGGCAAGGATTATTGGGCATCCCAGGACGGCCTGCTGGCGAACTATCGGCAGGAGTACCTGGATATGGCCAACCGGGTCGTCGACATCGCCCACGAGATCGTAGGTTCCTCCCGCTTCTGATTTGGCGTTCCCGCCGCCGCCCGCAAGGGCGGTGGTTTGCTCGCGCTGAAAAGCCCGTGGTCGCCACGGGCTTTTTTGTTTCTGCCACGGAGACCCGATCCGCTCCCTGAGCGCGGAACGCGAGGCAGGTTTGCAAGGGACCCGCCTCAGGAGCGGATGTGCTCAATGTATTTGGCAACGTCGAGCAGATCGAGGCGCGCCGAGGTCCCCGCAACGTCTAAGGGTTCCGCCACGCCCTCAAAGCGGATCCGGAATCGGATGTGGCCCCGGCTGGTAAAGGGGATCGGGACCATGTCACGGTAGGTGTAGACATTGTCGTCGATATCCCCGCCTACGCAGGTGAGGGGCCCAGCCTGGGCCGGCGGTGGAACCTCGACCCCCTCGAGGATCAGGGAACCCGCCTGCCACCAACGCGTACGTTCCTTCGATCCGGTCATGCTCTTGACGAGTAAGGCCCGCGAGAAGTCGATCCGCAACGTACCGGAAGCGACTGAGATGGATTCGATCTCTGAGCCGGGCAGGTGAATCTGGATGCTGTCCAATGGCTGATCCTCGGAAGCTGTAACGGGGAGTGATCAGCTAATCTGCGTGCCAAGCGCCGGACTTTCAAACGCGAACCGGCCGGGGCATCCACTCACCGAGGTGGCTCTTGCGGGTCGTTGTCAGTCTCGAGTCTCAACTCTTTGATCTTGCGGGTCAGGGTATTGCGACCCCAGCCCAAAAGACGGGCGGCGTCCTGGCGGCGCCCCCCGGTGTGCTCCAAGGCGGTCTGGATCAGAATCTGCTCGAAGGCCGGCAACGCCTTATCGAGCAGGGCTCCCCGGCCCTGTTTGAGACTCGTGCGCGCCCAGCGGCGAAGTACCGTTTCCCAGGGCTCGTCCCGAGACCGCTCGGGGTTGACCGCGCTCAGCTCGGGCGGCAGGTCTTCGGCGTGGATCTCCTTGCTCGACGCCATGACCGTAACCCACCGGGCGGTGTTCTCGAGCTGACGTACGTTACCCGGCCAATCCAGCCGCTTGAGCTGCTCGATGGCGCTCGGAAGCAGCACCTTGGTCTCGCAGCCGAGCTCTTGGGCCGCCTGGGCAAGGAAGTGGCGCATCAGGTGCGGAATATCCTCCCGTCGGTCCCGCAGTGCAGGCAGATGGATCCGGATGACGTTAAGGCGGTGGAACAGGTCCTCGCGGAATCGCCCATGACGCACCAGATCCTCCAGATTTTGGTGGGTCGCCGCGATGATGCGCACGTCGACCCGGATCGGGGCGACGCCGCCGACCCGGTAGAACTCCCCGTCCGAGAGTACTCGCAGGAGCCGGGTCTGGAGCTCCGCCGGCATATCCCCGATCTCGTCGAGGAACAAAGTCCCGCGGTCGGCCTGCTCAAAACGGCCCTCGCGTCTCGACTGGGCACCAGTGAAAGCGCCCCGCTCGTGGCCGAATAATTCCGACTCAAGCAGGTCTCTCGGGATCGCGGCCATGTTGAGCGCAATGAAGGGACGATCCGCCCGCGGGCTGTGCCGATGCAGAGCATGGGCAACAAGCTCCTTGCCGGTACCCGACTCACCATTGATCAAGACCGTGATGTTTGAGCGCGCCAGCCGGCCGATGGCCCGAAACACCTCTTGCATCGCGGGGGCTTCGCCGATGATGTCGGGGCTGCGGCTGACGCTGACCTCCTCGTGGGCGTCCGCGCGAACGCGACGGCAGGCACGGGCCACTTGAGCAACCGCCTCATCGAGATCGAACGGCTTGGGCAGGTATTCGAAGGCTCCGCCATGGAAGGCGGAAACGGCGCTGTCGAGGTCGGAGTGGGCGGTCATGATGATGACGGGCAGCCCCGGGTAGCGGGCCGTAACCTGCCGCAGCAGGTCCAGGCCGTCGATGCCTGGCATCCGGATATCCGTGAGAATGGCATCAGGCTGTTCGCGCTCGAGTGCCTCCATCACCCCGACGCCGTTGGAGAAGCAGGTTACGTGCATGTCCGCCTTGCGCAGGGCCCGTTCGAGCACCCAGCGGATGGAGCGGTCGTCGTCGATGACCCATACCCTGGGCTCTCTAGTCATGGTCGGACTCCAGGGGCAGGTAGACGAAAAATCGGGTATCCCCCGCACGGCTGGCGCATTCGATCAGGCCGCCATGCTGGTTGATCAGTTCCTGGGCGATGGGAAGCCCCAGGCCGGTACCACCCGGATGTCCCGAGACCATGGGGAAGAAGATCTGGTCCTCCAACTCCTCCGGGATGCCGGGACCGTCATCACGGATCTCGGCCCGCAGGACCAGTCGATGGCGATTGGCGCCGATGGTGAACTGGCGCAAGACCCGCGTGCGGAATTCCACGCGGCCTTCCTTGCCTGTCGCGGCCGCGGCGTTGCGGGCAATGTTCAGGAAGGCCTGTATCAGGCGGTCCTGGTCCGCGATCAACTCCGGGATGCTCGGGTCGTAGTCGCGCAGCACTGCCGGCCCGCCAGGATACTCGGCCAGGATCAGACCCCGTACATGTTCCAGGACGTCGTGAATATTGACCGGGGCGCGTGTCGGCATGCGGTTGGGGCCGATCATGCGGTTCATCAGGCTCTGCAGACGGTCCGCCTCGTCAATGATGATGCGGGTGTACTCGCGCAGGCCGGGGTCGGGGAGCTCGCGCTCCAAGAGCTGTGCGGCACCCCGCAGGCCACCCAACGGGTTCTTGATCTCGTGGGCCAGTCCGCGGATCAGCGCCTGAGTCGCATGATGTTGCGAGAGCAGGTGCTCTTCGCGCGTGATGCGCAGCTGTCTGTCGACTTGATGGAGCTCCACTAGGAGCTCAGGCTCCGCATCAAAATGGTGCAATGGTAAAACGGTGCAGTTGACCGTTATGGTGCGACCATCGATCACGCTCACATTGAGCTCGCGCTCGGTAAATGGATGGCGCGAGCGCAGCGCCTTGCTCAGACGATCCTCGACTTGACGACCCGGGCACGGCAACAGGTCAGCGGCATGCTGCCCGACCACGTGACGGGAGCTGACTTGGAACAGCATCTCGGCAGCAGGATTGAGATAGATAAGACAGAGGTCGGAGTCAAACAGCATCACCGCCGTGTTGAGGTGGTCAAGAACCGTCTTCTCCAGCGGGGGCTTGGGTGCTGGGCTCGTGGTCATTGTGGCTGGATGAAGCGCCTCTGGGGTTGATCGTGGCCAGTATTCCGGGAGCATCGGCCGGGCCGCGCCGGTGGCTTCGGGCGACGCCGCTACCGAAACGGTTCAGCGTACCTTGGCTGAAGTAAGGCCGAAGGTCTGCCAACGAATGTTTAAGCAAAAAGTAAGCCATCGGATTCCGAGGGTTTTCGGGCCCGTCCCGATGCGTCGAATGTGGTTGGAGTTGGCGACAGGCTGGGGGCAGCGCACCTCCCCCGCTGGGGCTACTGCAGCACGCCTGGTGGCAGTGGCTTGCGCAGGTGGAAGCTCACCGAGGCGGTACGCGCGATAACGGCGTTGGCGCTATTGCGAATCTGAGCCTCGGCGACATGGCTGCCATAGGCTAGGCCCGTGAGCGAGATCTGGGTACCGACCGGCTGCTCGACCGGGATGGACGTCCCGTCCAGCACCAGTTCGAGGCGATGCCCACTGATCAGAGGGGGGTCGAGCAGCAAACTGATCGGTAGGTTCGCTGGCTCCTGACGCAGGGTCTGGTTGGGTTCCGGCGAAACGATCTCGAAGCTCGCGTAGGGTCCAAGAAGTGGCGTGCCGGGCGAGGACCGATCGGCGGGATCCGGCACCCCGGGCCGTTCTTTTCCGTCGATTCGTAGCGCCTGCGCATTCGCCGCGGGCCGATCGGAGTAATGAGTGCGTCCTTCCGAATCCACCCAACGATAGACTTGTGCGGATATCCCAGTCGATATCAGGGCAAGAAGTGCGAATAGGTACGCTCTACGCATGAGGGAAGGATAGACGAGCGTCGGGTCAGTCTCAACGAAAGATGCGACACCCCGTTTTCAGGCGAGGTGTCGCACCCAGTTGCCCGGCGCCAGGGCCGAGCGGGAATTACAGGCTGTAGTAGAGATCGAACTCGATCGGGTGGGTCGTCATTCGAATCTGCGTGACCTCCTGCATCTTGAGCGCGATGTAGCCGTCGATCAGGTCGTCCGAAAAGACGCCGCCCGCGGTGAGGAAGTCACGATCCCGGTCGAGCGCGTCCAAGGCCTGGTCCAGGGCGTGGCAGACGGTGGGGATCGCCTTCTCCTCCTCTGGGGGTAGGTCATATAGATCCTTGTCCATTGGATCGCCCGGATGGATCTTGTTCATGATGCCGTCGAGACCTGCCAGCATCATGGCGGAGAAGGAGAGGTACGGGTTGCCCGTGGCGTCGGGGAAGCGCACCTCTATGCGGCGGCCCTTCGGGTTCGCCACATAGGGGATGCGGATGGAGGCGGAACGGTTGCGGGCGGAGTAGGCCAGCATGACCGGAGCCTCAAAATGCGGCACCAAGCGCTTGTAGGAGTTCGTGGAGGCGTTGGTGAACGCGTTCAGGGCGCGGGCGTGCTTGATGATTCCACCGATGTAATAGAGGGCCGTCTCGGAGAGGCCGCCGTACTTGTCACCCGCAAAGATGTTGTGGCCGTCCTTGCCCAGAGACTGGTGGACGTGCATTCCACTGCCGTTGTCACCGACCATCGGCTTGGGCATGAATGTGACGGTCTTGCCATAGGCATGGGCCGTGTTCCAGATCGCGTACTTCGTGATCTGATTCCAGTCGGCGCGCTGCACCAGGGTACTGAATTTGGTACCGATCTCGCATTGGCCAGCCGTCGCGACCTCGTGGTGGTGCACCTCCACCGGCACACCCATCTCCTCCATGGCCAGACACATGGCAGCGCGCAGGTCGTTTAGTGAGTCAACCGGCGGAACGGGGAAATAGCCGCCCTTGACGCTGGGGCGGTGACCCATGTTGCCGTCTGCGTAGACCCGTTCGGAGTTCCATTCGGCCTCCTGGGAGTCGATCTTGACGAAAGACCCGCTCATGTCCGCGCCCCAGCGGACGTCATCGAAGACGAAGAATTCGGGCTCGGGGCCGAAATAGGCCGCGTCGGCGATGCCAGTCGACTTGAGGTAGGCCTCGGCGCGCTTGGCCAGAGAGCGAGGATCGCGCTCGTAGCCTTCCATGGTGTTTGGCTCGAGGATGTCGCAGCGGATGATCAGGGTGTTCTCGTCTGTGAACGGGTCCATCACCGCGGTTTCGGGCTCGGGCATGAGCACCATGTCCGACTCCTGGATGCCCTTCCATCCAGCGATGGAAGAACCGTCAAACATCTTCCCGTCCTTAAACATGTCCTCGTCCACCTGGGAGCTGGGCATCGAGACGTGCTGCTCCTTACCCCGGGTGTCCGTGAAGCGAAGATCGATGAACTTCACCTCATTCTCTTTGATCATCTTCATGACATCTGCCATTGGATCGTCTCCGATGCTGTTGCTGTAAACGTGTTTTGGTGATCGCGCGCGTAAGAATCGGCGGGTCGGTCGGGGCAAGCCGGGCCCCCGGGGCATCTCGCGCAGGAGCCTATCAGGTTGGGGCTGGGGCTGCATGAGGCCGCGCTTCAGAGCCACCGACCCTCCGGTTCTCGTCGCGGGGTGTCGTCATGGCCCGCGGCTAGATCTTGACCCGGCACCCCAGAAATAAGCAAACGCCGGGCCATGATGACTCTGCACGCGAGAGGACGCGCTGTCAGCCCGAGTGGCCGCACGGCTTTGCGCTCGGATGTAGGTGCGCGACAGCATGAGTGGTTGCCATCGCCGGCGCTACAGATCGTTTCCTGGCGCCCTTCAGGCTTCGACTCCTTATAAGCGCCCATGGACCCGCATGGATCGAGTGGTACCTCTGCACGGGGTTAGAGACGCTTTGCGCGGGACTGGTCAGACCACTACGCACTACAACGGACGAGCACCTCGACAGATCGCACCAGAATAGTGCGAATTCCTCTAGCCGTAGTAGACGCGTGGGTTACGGAACTCCGGGTGGCCTGCGAGGGGCTCTTCAAGGCTTGTGTGCAGGGCATCCGGTTCCGCTCCAGGGCGGGTGCAGGCGGTCATGGGAAAGAAAACGTCTATGTCGGTCGCACCCCCCAAATAGTGGAGAACAACACGGGTGCGCTCCGTGGCAGTGGGAATACTCGACCACAAGGACGCCAGCCGGGCCAGTACCTCCGCGCGCGGGGGAGGTGCGCATTGGGCGGCCCCTGTTCATCGTCCTCCTGTGGATCAATGTGGACCGTCACGTCTGTGATCTCATCGATTTCGCGCTTGATTCGCTCTTCCACCGGCATACTGACGATGTGGCCCTCCGAGACGCTGACTGACGGATCCACGAGCACATGAACGTCGGCCGACGCCCAGGCCCCCATGGCGCCGGGTGCGAAGCATAGAATATCGCGAACCCTGCCAGCTGAGCGGATAGTCTCGCGCACTGCATCCACGCGATGGGATTCGAGCCCGGTGTCAACAAGTTCGTTCACCGCCGCCCAGCCAAGCTCCCAGGCGATCTGAGCGATCATCAAGGCCACCATGAAAGCGGCGATGGCGTCGAGATAGGGCAGGCCAGCCATGGTGCCGGCGATACCTACGAGGACCACCCACCGAGGAGACGGCATCCGATCGGTGGTGCCATGCGTTGGCACGGAGCAGGTCGGAGCGGATGCGTTTCGCGTAACCCAATGTCCACCAGTAGAGCCATTCCTTGACCAGGATCGACAGGAGTGCCGCTGCCAGGGCCAGCATGTCAGGGCGCAGAAGCTGCGCCGGGGCGAACAGCCGGTGGCCGGCATCCCAGCCGATACCCAAAGCTACCGCGAGCAGCGGAAAGCCGAGGACCAAGGTCGCAACCGTCTCGTAGCGGGCGTGGCCGTAGGGATGATCACGGTCGGGCGCCTGCACCGCGTGGATCCCCGCCCACAGGACAAGCGCATCGGAGAGGAGGTCGGAGAGCGAGTAAATGCCGTCCGCGACCAAGGCTTGGGAGTGGCCGAGCAGACCCCCAGCGATCTTGAGCTCGCTCAAGATCAGATTGATCGCGGCACCGACAAGGGCGGTTCGGGATACGGCGTCGGCACGCGCCTTGGCCGAGGGCGGAAACGACGGGGCTAAGGTCGGTTCGGGGTGGGCCACGGAACTGTTCAGGCTTGAGTAGGAGAATGTCTGGCGTCGCTCAAGGCAGCCTCATTGGCTCCGCGGATTCAGCGTAAATGGCATTCGGATCTCGCTCGAATCTGTCGGCCGAGCTCGCGGTCTACGGACCGTGGCATCTGGTCTACCGGAATCGATATACTGGCGCGGCTTTGCCACAGTATCGTGAGGGCGTCGGTCGTGAATGTCGTCGGTGCGGACCTGTCTACCTTCCAGGGTTTGATTTTCGCTTTGGAGCAATATTGGGCCGGGCTCGGCTGCGTTATCGTCCAGCCTTATGACATGGAAATGGGGGCTGGGACTTTCCATCCCTCGACGTTCCTGCGGTCCATAGGGCCCGAACCTTGGCGCACTGCCTATGTCCAGCCCTCGCGCCGTCCCACGGATGGGCGCTACGGGCAAAATCCCAATCGGCTTCAACACTACTACCAATTCCAGGTGCTGCTGAAGCCCTCGCCCTTGAATATCCAGGATCTTTACCTGGACTCGCTCAGATCCTTAGGCATCGATCCCTTAGTGCACGACATACGGTTCGTGGAGGACAACTGGGAATCTCCGACCCTTGGCGCTTGGGGACTCGGCTGGGAGGTCTGGCTCAACGGTATGGAAGTGACCCAATTCACCTATTTTCAACAGGTGGGTGGGCTCGACTGCCGCCCTGTGAGCGGCGAGATCACCTATGGGCTTGAGCGCATCGGCATGTATCTGCAGCGGGTGGAAAGCGTCTACGACCTGGT
>Ga0115028_10000165_pt1 | contig 9946 bp, 8 predicted proteins | sample Plant_0915_D1_FD_83894 | JGI IMG/M metagenome (GOLD analysis project Ga0115028, IMG submission 83894) | Wetland microbial communities from Old Woman Creek Reserve in Ohio, USA - Plant_0915_D1 | ecosystem: Environmental > Aquatic > Freshwater > Wetlands > Sediment ... | reverse complement strand
CCGAACGTCTTCGCGTCCGGCACCATCTGCCTCGGCACACGCTGGTCAGCAACGGAGGGACTGGACCTGTTCGTGCAGCGCCTTGCACGCCTGCTCACGTTCGATCCGCTGCTGGTGAACGTCGCCTCGGCGGCCAATCGAGAAGCGGCGGGCTGGTACGAACGCACACGGCGCCAGCACCCGCAGGCGTTCCCGTCCGATCGCCCGGATTTCGGCATCGCGGCAACACGGCAAACCCGGGCGCGCGTCCGTTGGCAGGAAACTCCGGTGGAGGACGGTCGCGTTGATTACCGCTGCCCAGGTTGCGCCCGCACGCTGCGGCTGCCATCCGGCCGCGCGGGTCGGGTGCGCTGTCCCGGCTGCGGCACGCGCTTCGAGGCGCGCACCTGATGCGCTGGGTCGAAGTGACCCCGCGGTTGCCACTGCAACCACTCGGCGCGCTGGCGGGTCGCGAACCGGCGCTTGCGGAGAGCGCAGGGCATGCCGCGGCTCCGGGACTGCAGATCGCGATCACGGCGCACGCGCAGGCGGCCGCACTGCGGCATCTTGCCGGGCATCCGGAAGAATGCGGCGGCCTGCTCCTCGGTGAAGTGTTTGCCGATGGCGACGACCCCGCGCGCAGCAGGGCGGTGCTCGTGACGCAAGCGGTCGCCGCCGAGGAGTTTGCGAGCACGGCGATCTCGCTGCGGATGTCGAGCGACGTCTGGGAGCGCGCGCGCGGGCGACTCGGCCCGCTCGAACTCGTCGTGGGCTGGTACCACAGCCACCCCGGGCTCGGCGCGTTCTTCAGCGCCACCGACCGGCGCACGCAGCGCGCGTTCTTTCCGCACGCGTACAGCGTCGGCTGGGTCGTCGACCCGGCGAGCAACGAATCGGCGTGGTTCGTCGGCCGCGACGCCACACCGTCCGACAGCGTGCTCTACTGCGGCGCCGGCGTCGCCGGCAGCACGGGCCCGGAGTCGAGGAACGGCGGCGCGCCCACGACCTCGACTCGGTCGATGAAATAGTCCGTCTCGCCGAAGCAGTTCGTCGGCAGGCCGCGATGCTCCGAGTAATGCAGCCGCACCTGCTGGCCCACGGCCGCCTGCAACTTCTCGATGACCGCAGCGTCGCGCGCGCTGAATTCCCAGATCTGCGGTGCCACGCCGCCCACGACGTACATCGCGAGCTCGCCTTCGTGTGTCTTGCAGATCCAGCCGCGCTTCGAGAACTTCTGCAGCACGCCGGCGCGCTCGCCTTCGGAGTAGCTCCACCAGAGCAGGAACAGCGTGTACAGCGCGATCAGCACCAGCGCGCCGAACACGCTCCACCAGAAATACGACTTGAAGCTGCGACGCGGCGGGCGCGCGGCCGGCGGCGGCGGGCCCGATGAGCTGCTCGAGGTCGGAAAGCCGGGTGCGGACATACGGGATTCTTCCGGGGTTGCGGTGCGCGAATCATACCCGCGTGTCGCGGGATTGCCGCAGTCAGAGTTGCGACTCGATCGGCACGATCCTGAGCAGCGTCACCGTGAGCCGCCGCCCGGCGCTCGCGTCCGGCTCCCGCTCGAGCCGCCGGTCCTCGCCCTTCACCCGGTCGTACCAGACGAGGCCTTCGCCCTCCTCGAGCACCACGCGATAGCTGATCTCCGGGCCGGTCGTGCGCTCGAACTGGGCGCGCAGCTGTTCGGCGAGCTCCGTGCTCTCGACCAGGATGCCCATCTCGGTATTGAGGTTGGCCGAGCGGGGATCGATGTTCATCGAGCCCACGAACACCCAGCGGCTGTCGATGATCATCGCCTTGGTATGCAGGCTGGCGCCGGAGGAGCCGGTGACGCTGAGCTGGCTGCGGCCGGTCTCGCTGCCGACCTTGCGCTTCATTTCATAGAGCTCGACGCCGCCCCGCAGCAGGTCGCGCCGGTAGCGCGCGTAGCCGGTGTGCACGGCGGCCACGTCGGTCGCGGCGAGCGAGTTCGTCAGAACGACGACGCGCAGGCCACGATCCACCTGCTCCACCAGGCTGGCAGCGCCGCGTTTGCCGGGCACGAAATACGGCGAAACGATGAACAGCTCCTCGTTGGCCGCGGCGGTTGCGCCGGCCAGGCCCGCGAGCACGTTGGAGGCTCGCACGCCCTGCTCCTCGGTGCCGACCTTCGCGGGATCGTCGGCCAGCAGTCGCACGGCGCCGACCTTCAGCGTCGGCGCCTCCTGCAGCAGCAGCTGGGCGCGCTTGCGCTCGTCGCGCAGCGCCTGGATATAGGGTGAATCCCCTGCCTCTTCGCGGTACTCGCGCGCATCGGCGATCAGCTTCTCGAGGGCCGCCGGCGGCGGCGCCTTGCCTTCGAAGCGCGCGACGGGCACGGCGTTGGGGCTGTTCCAGTACTCGTCGAACGATGCACTGACGTCGGCGACGATCGGACCCGCCAGCAGCAGGTCCAGGTCGCTGAAGTTCGAGTGCTCGGACGCGCCGAAGTACTCGTCGCCGATGTTGCGGCCGCCCACGATCGCGACCCGGTTGTCGGCGATCCAGGCCTTGTTGTGCATGCGGTGATTGAGCCGGCTGCCGCGCAGGATCATCTCGCTGACTTTGCCGAGCAGGCCGGAACGGCTGTAGAAAGGGTTGAAGACGCGCACCTCGAGATTCGGGTGCAGGTCTGCGACGACGAAGAGTTCGTGCTTCGCGCGCGCGTCGATGTCGTCGATCAGCAGCCGCACCCGCACGCCGCGCTCGGCGGCTCGCATCAGTTCGGCAGCGAGCAGCCTGCCGGTGAAGTCGTCGTGCCAGATGTAGTACTGCACGTCCAGTGTGCGCACGGCCGCCGCTGCCGTCACGGCGCGGTAGGCAAAGGCCATCGCGTTCTGCTCGACGAGCTTGACGGCGGAAGCGACCGGTTCTGCGCCGAGGTCCCGGCGCACCTTCGTATCGAGCTGGCCCGCGTCGCCGGGTGGAATCGCGTAACTCGGCTCGATGCCATCCAGCCGCGGCGCCGTCGCGCAGTGCGTCAGCAACGGCAACAGCGCCAGCAGCGCGAGGCGCGCAGCGCGTCCCGCCGGGCGCGGCAGCGACAAGCTAGGGCTGTGCCTCATCATTGCCGACGAACCCGTCGAGACGCTCGATCAGGTAGGAATGAAACGGGTTGCTGCGCTGGCGGGTCAGCGCCCAGGTCGGCAGTGCCAGCACGCCGTTCTCGCCGCGCACCTCGATGCGGCCGAGCTGCACGTGCGCAGCGTCGGCATGCGTCTCGTATCCGTAGAGCGGATCGTCCGGAGGGAACGGCAGCGCGACGTGCGAAAGCGAGAACACCGTCCGCGGCCACGCCAGTTCGAGAAGCCGCGTCACCTGCTCGCCCGAACCGGCCGCAGCGCGCAGTTCCTTGACCTGCAGCGTGTCAGGCGTCGCATTGGTGATCACCGTCAAGCCGAAGGGCCGCGTTGGCATGGCAAGCAGTCGCTGCGTGAGCGGGCCCGGGTCGCGCACGAGCAGCGGCTGTACCATGGCATACCGGTTCACGTCGAACAGCACGAGCTCGTGGCCCTCCGGCGCGAGGTGCTCGAGGAGCGCATCGACGACGGCATCGGCCAGCACGGTCGAGTCGACCGTGGACAGGAACGCCAGCACGGGCGGGAAGCCGCGAATCGGCTGGCCCTGGGCCTGCCGCTCGACCTGCCGCGTCACCCGCGTCGTCAGGCGGTACGTTTCGCCGGCCGCGTTGAAGCTGAACGAGTTGTACTTGTACGGATCGAACTCGGTCTCGATCACCTGCCACGCCGCACGCTCGAAGCCGGGCACCGACGAGAGTCCGGTCCGCGTCCGGGCCAGCGCGGCGAACCGCGAGATCGCGATTGCCGGCGACACGAGCACGAGGCCGGCCGGCATCGGCAGCGCCTCGCCATCGAGTACCGACAGCGCATAGTCGACGGCCAGCGCGGCACCGTTCGAGTACCCAGCAATATAGATCGGCTTGTCCGGGCCGACCTGGCGGCGCAGGTCGAGCATCGCGAGCCGCACCGCGGCCTGCATGTCCTCGACGCGGAACTTGAGCAGGCCGGATGGCGCCGTGCCGTGGCCCGGCAACCGGAGTCCGACCACCTCGAAGCCGCTCGAGGCGAGGTGCTCTCCCACGGAGCGCAGGCTGTAGGGCGAGTCCGTCAGACCGTGCAGCAACAGGGCGGCGCCGCGTCGCTCGCCGGCGTCGCTCGCCGGCTGCAGATGGTAGGTCCGGTTCCAGTTGACCGGCCAGATGCCCGGATCGCTGCGGCTGCCCGCGTTGAAGCGGTTGAACGGGATGCGATCCGCCGGCTCGGACTCGGCATAGACCTCGTCCAGCAATTCGGCGAAGAGCCGATCCTCGAGCCGGACGTATCCCTTGAGGTCGGTGATCTCGTCCGCATCCGCCGCCGTAAAGTCGGCCAGGGCGACCTGGTGCCAGGGCCGCGGCTCGGGACCGCTGCGCAAGAAATGCCAGTACAGGGCCAGCGCGATCAGCACCAGGCCGAGCAGCACGGAACCTGCGGCGAACACGACCCAGCGCGCGAGCGAGCGAACCATGGGTATTCCCGGACGGAGCCGCGGAATGCGGCGGCGGATCATAGTCCGAAAGACCCCCCTCTCGTAAAACCCGAATGGCCGCTGCGCCCTTGCGGGGGCAGCATCGCGACACTGTCGCCCATGCAGCTGGCCGTCATGTCCCGACCCCGTCACCCGCAGATCCTCGCGTACATGACGCCATTTCCGTACTCGATCGACATCGAGGCACCCTTGGCGGAGGCACACGCTTTCCTGCGCGAGCGCGGCATCCGCCACCTGCCCGTGACCCGCGCGGGGGTGCTTGCCGGCATCCTCACGGACCGCGACATCAAGCTCGCGCTCGGTCCCGACCTCGGGTCGCCGCCCGAGCGCGAACTTGCGGTGCGCGACGTCTACCAGCCGGAATCGTACGTCGTCGACGCCGGCGAGCGTCTCGAGGACGTCGCCAACACAATGGCGGAGCGGCACGTCGGCTCCGCACTGGTGACCCGCGGCGGCAAGCTGGTGGGCATCTTCACGACCACCGATGCCTGTCGCGCGCTGTGGCGGATCCTGCGTGAAAAGCACCCGGACCCCGGGCCGGACCAGGTGGCCTGAGACGCCGATGAACGACGAGGCCGGGTCGATCAACGCCCGCTGCGCCGACCGTTTACGCGAGGCGGCCGACCTGCTCGAGGCCCAGGGCGCGAACCCGTTCCGGGTCTCCGCCTATCGCAAGGCGGCGACCACCGTGCTCGAATTGCCCGAGGATCTCGCCGCGCGCGTCGATCGCGACGGCTTGCCCGGCCTCGAAGCACTGCCCAACATTGGTCGCGGCATCGCCGCGGCGCTGCTCGAGATGGTGCGAACCGGGCGCTGGACGCAACTCGAACGCCTGCGCGGCAGCGCCGATCCGGTGCAGTTGCTGACAGCCGTGCCCGGCCTCGGTCATCGCCTCGCCGAGCGCATCCACGAGGAGCTGCAGGTGGACACGCTCGAGGGCCTCGAGCTGGCAGCACACGACGGTCGGCTGGAATCCGTCCCCGGCGTCGGCCCGCGGCGGGCGGCGGCCATTCGCGCGAGCCTGCAGACCATGTTGTCGCGCAGCCGGCCGCATCGCGCCGCGCCGCGCCCCGACCAGGCCGATGGGCTCGGCGTCGCCGTCCTGCTTGCCGTCGATGATGAATATCGACGGAAAGCGCAAGCCGGCAGCCTGCCGACGATCGCACCCCGCCGCTTCAATCCGGAGGGCGAATCCTGGCTGCCGGTGCTGCACACGGTCCGCGATGGCTGGCATTTCACCGCTTTGTATTCGAATACCGCGCAGGCGCACCAGCTCGGTCGCACGCGTGACTGGGTGGTCCTCTATTTCTACGACGACGAGCACGCCGAGGGGCAGCACACCGTCGTCACCGAAACCCACGGCCCACTCGCAGGCCTTCGCGTCGTGCGCGGACGCGAAGCGGAGTGCCGCACGCACTACTCGAGCTAGGCTGCGTTTCCCACACGATTGGCGACGGTGGCCGGCCGAGTCCGGGCGGGGAGCGCATCGTCAGGGACGTCGTGAACCCATCCCTGGGGACTCCGCGCGCGACATCGTGTCGCGCGACGGCCCTGACGATGCGCTCCCCGCCCGGACTCGGCCGACACGGTGCGGCTGGTGTGAAAAACCCAGGCTAGACGAGATACGCGAACGCGAAGACCCCGAGCATCGTGAACACGAGCGCGAGCTTCGCAAGCGTGCCGAAGATCAGGCCCATCCAGGTGGCGAAGCCGGCCCGAGCCGCCTGCTGCATCTGGCCGTGCGACAGCATTTCGCCCGCGATCGCGCCGACGAAGGGTCCGAGGATCAGGCCGGGCAGGCCGAGGAAGATGCCGAGAAACGTACCGATCAGCGCGCCCAGAACGGCAAGCCTGGTCGCGCCCACCCGCTTCGCGCCCAGCGCAGTGGCCGCGAAGTCGATGACGAACGAAATGATCGTCAGCAGACCGAGCACGACCAGCGCGATCCACGACACGCGCTGGAAATCCTCGGCCCAGGCCGCCAGCAGCAGACCCGCGAAGACCAGCGGCACGCCGGGTAGCGCCGGCAGGACCGAGCCGGCCACGCCGATGCAGACGAGCACGACCGCCAGCACCAGCCACAAAGTATCAACCGACATCGCGGACTCCGGCACGCTTACTGGGAAGCCAGTTTGCAGGTTCGCCGTGAATGCGTCACGCGCCCAGTGGCGGCCGGGTTGCGCGCTGTAGACTGCAACGCTGCCGCATGATCGAACTGCCGTCACTGCCCATCCTCGAAGCGCTGCCGGAGCTGGGCGGGGTACTCACGGCTGGACGCGCCGTCGTACTCGAGGCGCCCCCGGGGGCCGGCAAGAGCACGGTCGTGCCGCTTGCACTGCTCGATGCCGCCTGGCGGGGCGACGGACGGATCGTGATGCTCGAGCCGCGCCGGATCGCCGCGCGCTCGGTCGCGCAGCGCATGGCAGCCACGCTTCACGAACGTGCCGGCGAGCGGGTCGGCTTTCGCACCCGCCTCGAGACCCGGGCGGGCCCCGCGACCCGCCTCGAAGTCGTCACCGAGGGAATCCTCACCCGCATGCTGCAGCACGATCCCGCGCTCGAAGGGGTCTCGTGCGTGATCTTCGACGAGTTCCACGAGCGCAATCTGCAGGGCGATCTCGGCCTGGCGCTCGCGCTCGAGTGCCGGCGGCACCTGCGGCCGGACCTGCGCCTGCTCATCATGTCGGCGACGCTCGATGGCGCAGCACTCGCGCGCGCCATCGGCGACGCGGTCGTCGTGCGCGCCCCGGGCCGCATGTTCGACGTCGAGACCCTGCACGTGGCAGCGCCGGCGACCACGGCCGGACGCCCACCCGCCGTGGCGCAGCCTGTCGCGAACCTGATCCAGCGCGCCCTGGCGGCGCACGAAGGCGACGTGCTCGCATTCCTGCCTGGCGCCGGCGAAATCCGACGCGTCGTCGGGGCGCTCGCAACCGTGCTGCCCGGCGAGCGTTACAGCCTGTTGCCGCTGTATGGCGACTTGACGGCCGAGGACCAGGATGCGGCGCTGCGACCGGACCCGCATGGCCGCCGCAAGGTCGTGATCGCGACCAACATCGCCGAAACGAGCCTGACGATCGACGGCGTGCGGATCGTGATCGACGCCGGGCTCGAGCGACGCCAGCGGTTCGATCCGGCGACCGGGATGAGCCGGCTCGAGACGGTGCGCATCTCGCGCGCATCGGTCGACCAGCGCCGCGGGCGTGCAGGACGTACCGCTCCGGGCGTCTGCTACCGATTGTGGAGCGAGTCGGTGCACGCTGCGCTGCTGCCGCAGGCGCCGGCCGAGATTCTCGAAGCCGATCTCGCACCGCTCGCGCTCGAGCTCGCCTGCTGGGGAAGTCTCGACCCGGCGACCCTGACGTGGCTCGATCCGCCGCCCGCGGCGCCGCTCGCGCAGGCTCGCGACCTGCTGCAGCGACTCGAGGCCATCGACGCCACGGGTCGCGCGACAGCGCTCGGGCGCGAGATGGCCGCGCTGGGCCTGCATCCACGGCTCGGCCACATGGTGTTGCGTGCGCGCGGTCTCGGTCTCGCGCGCCTCGCCTGCGAGATCGCGGCCGTGCTTTCCGAGCGCGACCCGGTGCGCGGCGCGCCTGGCACGCCCGATCCGGACCTGCGCACGCGACTCGACGCGCTGCACGGTCGAGCGCTGCCGCAAGGCGTCACTGCGGATCGCGCTGCGCTGCGCCGTATCGAGCGCGTCGCGCAGCAGATCGAGCGACAACTCGGTGGGTCCCCGCAATCGCACCGCGGCGACGGCCCGGCGATCGCAGATCCCGCGGCTGCGGGCCTGCTGCTCGCCTTTGCCTATCCGGACCGGATCGGCCGAGCCCGCGCGGAGACCGGGGGACGCTACGCATTGAGCGGCGGGCGAGGTGCCGTGTTGCCGGGCCCGGCGGCGCTGGCCCGCTCGGAATACATCGTCGTCGCGGCGCTCGACGCCGGTGAGCGCGAGGCTCGCATCCAGCTCGCGGCGCCACTGGATCCGCAGCAGCTCGAGACGCATTTTGCGGACAGCATCGAAGAGACCACGCAGGTCGAGTGGGACCCGCGCAGCGAGACCGTGGCTGCGCGCCGGCTGCGGCGACTCGACCAGCTGGTGCTACGTGAGGAACCCTTGCACCGGCTGGGGCCAGCCGCGCTCCCCGCGATGCTCGTCGGCGTGCGTTCACTCGGCTTGCGCTGCCTGCCGTGGACGCGCGACCTCGAGCAATGGCGCGCTCGAGTGGCATTTGCACGCGCGAACGATCCGCAGGGCCGTGATCACTGGCCCGACGTCGCCGATGCCGCACTGCTCGACACCGCCGAGGCGTGGCTCGCGCCCTGGCTCGAAGGCGTCACGCGGCGGGACCAGTTGGCCCGCATCGACCTGCGCGCCGCGCTGCACGCGATGCTCGACTGGGACGCGCAGCAGCGACTGGACCGCCTGGCACCCACGCACCTCGGCGTGCCGAGCGGCTCGCGAATCGCGATCGACTATTCCAGTGGCGTGCCGACGCTCGCCGTGCGGTTGCAGGAGGTGTTCGGAATGGCCGAGTCGCCACGCATTGCCGAGGGACGCGTTCCGGTCACGCTCGAGCTGCTGTCCCCGGCGCGCCGCCCGGTGCAGGTAACGCGCGACCTCGAGAGCTTCTGGTCGCGCGGCTACCACGAAGTGCGCAAGGAGCTGAAGGGCCGCTATCCGAAGCACTACTGGCCGGACGACCCGCGCGAGGCGACGGCCACGCGGCGGGTGCGCCCACCGGGCACCTGAACCGGATCACTCCGCGCGCAACGCTTCGACCGGATCGAGCCGCGCGGCGCTGAGCGCCGGCAGGATGCCGGCCACGAGCCCGATCACGACCGACAGGCCGAGCGCGAGCCCCATGAACAACGGCGAGAAGCTGACCGGCAGCTGGCGAACCGTCTCGCCCAGAACCCAGGCCACGCCGGCGCCGAAAGCGAGTCCCGCGAGCCCGCCGAGCAAGGACAGGGCCACCGCCTCGATCAGGAAACAGGCCAGCACCTGGTCGCGCTCGGCGCCGAGCGCGCGCAACAGGCCGACCTCGCCGGTGCGCTCGCGGACGGCAATCGTCATGATCGTGAAGATCCCGACGGCGCCGACCAGCAGCGAGATGCTGCCGAGCGCCGCGACCGCGAATGACAGCACGCCGAGCACCGAGCCCAGCGTGTCGAGCATCTGCTGCTGGGTGGTGATCGTGATGTCCTCGTCACCGTGGCGATCCAGCATCAGGCGCCGGATCCCCTCGACGACCTCGGCCACCGGCGCGGATTCCTCGTACAGCACGTCCACCTCGAACAGGCTCTCGCGGTCGAACAGCTCCAGCGCGCGCCCGGCCGGGATGTAGACGGTGTCGTCCAGGTCGAAGCCGATCATCGTGCCTTTCGGCTTCAT
>Ga0115028_10000164_pt1 | contig 10013 bp, 1 predicted proteins | sample Plant_0915_D1_FD_83894 | JGI IMG/M metagenome (GOLD analysis project Ga0115028, IMG submission 83894) | Wetland microbial communities from Old Woman Creek Reserve in Ohio, USA - Plant_0915_D1 | ecosystem: Environmental > Aquatic > Freshwater > Wetlands > Sediment ... | reverse complement strand
TGAAGATGATAAGGATCAGCGATACACAAAGGACCAGCCCGATCTTCAGGTATCTGCTTTGGTTATCTGCCTTTTTTACTTCTGCATCCAGTTTTGCACCGCATTCAACACAGTGGGTAAAAAAGTGGGGATTCGTCTTACCGCATTTCAGGCATTTTTTTGCTGCCATATTCCACTCCCGCCTGACCCGGACCCGGTATGCGGGCTTTTCTGGTCAAACCAATATACCGCGATGATTCCTTTTATTGTTACGCATATTCTCTCAACAGTAAGCTGGAATATATCATGAAAAACCAATCAGCGGGCCATGCGGCAATCTGTTGAAAACAGCCCCGACAGGAATGGCAGAGGACGCACTCAGGGATCCCTTTAAGGTTGTTTCGATCGAATAGTACGTGATTCAGACAGGCTTACCATGAGTCAGCTATCCCCCGTGAAAGGCAAAGGTGCGATCACCACCCAGCGGTATACCTTTGCCCCCCGTATGGCCAAAACGCCCAAATCGTTTATCCGGGAGATCCTCAAGGTGACCGAGAGGCCTGAGGTCATCTCGTTCGCCGGTGGTCTTCCCAGCCCGGCCCTGATCGATGTCGAAGGGATCCGTGCTGCCTGTGCATCCATCCTGGAAAAAGACGGGAAGGTCGCATTGCAGTACTCCACGACCGAAGGATATCTCCCGCTCCGCCAATTTATTGCTGACCGGTATAAAAAACGGCTAGGCTTGTCCGTTTCCCCAGACGAGATCCTGATCACTAACGGATCCCAGCAGTGCCTTGACCTTATCGGGAAGGTTATCATCGGGGCCGGCGATCATGTAGCAATCGAGCGCCCGGGATACCTGGGGGCGATCCAGGCCTTCTCCCTGTACGAGCCAGTCTTCCACCCGGTCACGCTCGGGGAGGAAGGCCCGGAAATTGCCGAGCTTGAAACGACCATCAGTACGTCTCCCGTCAAGATGTTCTATGGGGTCCCGAACTCGCAGAACCCCTCAGGGATCACCTATTCCCGGCGGAACCGGCAGGAAGTGGCCCGGGTCATGGAAGAGTACGGGGCATTGTTCGTGGAGGATGATGCCTATGGCGAACTGAATTTCTCCGGCACATCGCTGCCATCGGTGCGGACGTTCCTACCCGGGCAGACGGTTATCACCGGGTCCTTCTCCAAGATCCTTGCTCCCGGCATGCGGATGGGCTGGGTTGTTGCACCTCCCGCGATCATGGAACAGCTGGTGATTGCCAAGCAGGCGTCCGATCTCCATTCCAATTACCTTTCACAACGGATCGCGTACGAATATCTTACTTACCAGGATATCGACAGCCATATCCGGAAAATCCGGGAAGTATACCGGAACCAGTGCGATGTGATGGTCCGGATGCTTCAGGAAGAATTTCCTAAAACCGTTTCGTATACTCATCCGCTTGGGGGTATGTTCATCTGGGTGACGCTCCCGGATGGTTGTTCCTCCATGGAAGTGTTCGAGCAGGCCCTGAAAGAGAATGTGGCAGTCCTTCCCGGCATGCCTTTCTATGTTGACGGGGGAGGCGCAGATACGATGCGGCTGAATTTCTCCAATTCAATGCCCGAAGATATCGTCAGGGGCATGAGCAGGCTCGCCCGGGTCATCCAACGTATAAGTTGTTAATACAAAAAAATGCAGGATCAGGAAAAAACGCAAACGTGAATAAAAATACTATTAACAAATCAGTGCCTCACATCTATCATTACCGGAAAGGGTATATGGCGCCGGGGTGCACCTTTATACCAGTATTGATCTGTGCGGCAGGCGCCCGCGATAGCCCACACGACGGCAAGAGGTATCCATTTCCATGAATAATAAGAGTGATGCGGAAGCATTATTGCGGCAGGGCATCGAACTCTATGACCTTGGCAGGTTTCAGGAAGCCATTGTCATGTTTGACCGGGGTCTCACCCTGTATCCCCGGCTCGCAAAAGCCCATTATTTCAAAGGTATTGCACTATATGACCTGGGAAAATACGATGAAGCAATATCGGCATACGACGAAGCCTTTCTTCTGGACCCCTCTGATCCCAATACGTTATACAATAAAGCCGCAACACTTGCCCAGATAGGCAGAAACGAAGAAGCGCTCGATACCTGTGACCGGCTCCTCGCCCTGAAAGTCGACAATGCTGAAGGCTGGATCCTCAAGGGAATTGCCCTGTATGAACTTGGCCGGTACAAGGATGCGATTGTCGCTTACGACCATGCCCTCATGGTGGATCCGCGTCATGCCAAGGTCTATTACAACAAGGGAATTGCGCTTGCAGACCTTGGGCGTCACATGGAAGCAATCCTTTCCTATGATAAGGCAATTGAGGTTGTTCCTGGTTATGCAAAAGCGTTCTATAACAAGGGAATTTCCCTGTATGAACTGGGTAAGTATGATGAAGCTCTCCAGGCGTTTGCCCAGGCATACGATTTTGATCCATCCGATGCCTGGGTCTGGTACTATCGCAGCTTCATCCTTGCCAAACAGGAAAAAAATGACGAGGCCATAAAGTCAGCAGACATATTCCTTGCAACGGAGCCGGACCATGCGGACATCTGGACGCTCCGGGGAATTTCCCAGTTCAAGACCGGGAAGTCCGGTGAGTCTGTGTCATCCCTGAAGCGTGCGCTGGACCTGAATCCGGATATGGCTGATGCATGGCTGTACCTTGGTCTTGCGTACAATAACCTGGAAGATTATGAGGACGCAATAGATGCCTTTGCCCACAACATTGAGATAACTCCGTCAAATGCTCCTGCATATTATAACCGGGGAATCGCGTATCAGCGGCTGAAAAATTATCGTCAGTCGATTGACGATTTTGATGAATCACTGTCGCTCTCGCCACGAAATCCTGATGCATGGTACAAGACAGGGATCGCCTGCATCTATCTGAGCCGGTACGAGGATGCACTGGATGCGTTTACCAAAAGCCTGGGCCTCCGTCAGGACCATGCAGGATCGCACTATTACAAGGGACTCGCCCATGCAAAACTGGGCCGGCTCAAGGAATCGATCGAATCGTTCGAAAAGGTCCTGTCCCTTGACCCCGGATGCGCTTCTGCCGCGTTCCAGCAGGGCCTGACGTATACCAGTCTCGGGCGGTTCGCCGAGGCAGTTACCGCGTTCGACATGGCACTGCAGATAAGCCCCGACTATGCAGAAGCCTTGTACCAGAAAGGGTTCGCGCTTGCCAAGCTCGGAAAGAACGAAGAAGCTATCACCGCTTTTGACCAGACCCTTTCAGAAAACCATGACAATGCCCAGGCGTACCACCAGAAAGGTTCGCTGTTACTGAAGGTTGGAAGGTACGAGGACGCTATTGCTGCATTTGACCAGAGCATCGCGCTCAAACCCGGGTATGCACAGTCTTTTTATGACAAGGGGATCGCGCTCCTCAAGCTCCAGCGGTTCGATAATGCAATCGATGCATTTGGCTATGCGCTGAACATCAACCCCAATTATGTCAATGCTTTTTATTACCAGGGGATTGCATTTACCGAACTCGGCCGTTATGAAGATGCCATTGACAGTTTCGACCATGCGCTGGAGATTGATCCGATCCATTCCCTGGCTTTGTACCACCGCGGCGCAGCACTGATGCAGGTCCAGCATTATACCGATGCTGTCTCGGCCTTTGATGCCCTGCTCGCCATCTCGCCCCAGTATACTGCTGCGATCTATGAGAAAGGCATCGCCCTCCTCCATCTCTCCCGGTTCCACGAAGCGTGCCAGACCTTTGATGAGGCACTGGACCTGAACCCGTCCCTTGCTGATGCCTGGCTGTATAAGGGCATTGCCCTTGTCAGTCTCGATCAAAGCGAAGATGCGATTAGTGCTTTTGACCGGGCACTGACCCTGAACCCCCGACGGACAGAGGCTGCGGTGCGGAAAGGCATTGCGCTCATCAACCTTGAAAAATTTGATGACGCAGTCGTAGTATTCAACCGTGTCATCGAGGACGACTCCCGAAATGCTCGGGTCTGGTATTATAAGGGAATCGCTCTCACTCATCTTGGACGGGATCTTGAATCAGTACGGTCCTTTGACAAGACGCTGGAGATTGATCCGTCGTGCACACGTGCATGGGCGGGCAAAGCCGATGCTTATCTCCATCTTCAGAAACCGCATGAGGCACTTGCTTCGTATGACCGGGCTCTTGACCGGGATCCCGAAAACCCGGATATCATCTTCAGGAAAGGTCTGGCACTGTTCAGTCTCAGAAAATATGAGGACGCGCTCTTCGCCTTCAGCCAGGTCCTCGGCATTGACCCCGAATTTACCGATGCAGAGTTCCAGCGGGGCCTAATCTTCCTTGACCTCGGGAACCTGGACGAGGCAGTGAACGCTTTCAATGCGGTAACTGAGCAGGATCCGGAGAATATTCCGGCACTTAACGCCACGGGTACTACCCTGAACCGGCTGGGAAAGTATGATGAGGCAATTGCGATTTTCAACCGCCTGCTCCTCGTTTCCCCCCAGAACGCACATGCGCTGAGCCAGAAAGGGCAGGCATTCATGCACATGGCCCAGTACCAGGACGCACTGGAAGCATTCAGGACGGCAGCAGAATATGATCCTGCCCTTCCTCTGGTGGCTCTCAATACCGGCATAGCCCATGCAAAACTCGGATCTGATGACGAAGCGATTGCCGCATTTGAACAGGAACTGGCCCTGAATCCCAAGAACATGGAAGCAGCTACCCGCAAGGGTGTATCCCTCCTCCGGCTCGGCCGTCATACCGAAGCGATTAATATTCTTGCAGATTCCGTGGAGAATGATTCTCGCAATAAATGGTCATGGTTCTATCTTGGTGTCGCGTATTCGTCTGTGGATCATCTCGATGATGCAGTCCGGGCTTTTGACCATGTGCTGGAGATCGACCGCCGGTGTGCCCGTGCATATTTTGAACGGGGAAATGCCCTGGCCCGCATGGGAAAACCGCTCGAAGCTGTCGTTTCCTACGACCAGGTCCTTGACCTTTCGCCCAGGAATGCCAAAGCCCTGTTCCACAAAGGTATCGCCCTTGCCCAGCGGGAGAAATATGATGATGCAATCCAGGCATTTGAAAAAGCCCTTTCCCTTGAACCGGACAATGCGGAAGGCCTGTATTACCTTGGTATTGCCCTGACCGGTAGGGAGCGGTACCACGAGTCGATCAACGCATTTGATCGTTCCCTCGCGCTCGATCCCACAAATGCACTGGCGCATCACTACCGTGGTATTGCTCTTATCCAGGCCGAGCAACCGGAAGAGGCACTCGGGGCATTTAACCGGGCGCTTGAGCGCGATGCTACCAATGCGTTTTCCCATTATTATCTCGGGCTCGCCCATCTCCAGATGAAACATTATTCAGAAACCATCAGTTCTTTCGATCGGGCGATTGCCCTGGATCCCGGCATGACCGATGCGTACATGTACCGGGGAATCGCCCTTGCGGCAATAAACCGCCACGAGGATGCAATCCAGTCGCTGGATCACAGCCTTGCGTCCAACCCCTCCCTTATCGAAGCACTCATCTGCCGTTCCGGAGCACTCTTCAGTCTCGGGCGATATGAGGAGACTATCGAAACCGATGACCGCATCCTTTCCCTGAACCCTGCGCTTATCGATATCTGGATGCAGAAAGGTAATTCGCTTTCAAGCCTGGGAAGGAAACAGGAAGCCATCCTAGCGTACAGCAAGGCACTGGAAATCAATGCTAACCTTGCTGAAGGTTGGGTGAAAAAAGCGGATGCACTTGGCGATCTCGGGAAGAGACAGGAAGCCATCTTAGCTTATACCCGGGCACTTGACATTAATCCCGCTCTCCATGAAGTCTGGATGCGCAAAGGGGATACATTAAATGTACTCGGGAAGAGCGAAGAGGCCGTGGTCTCCTACAAGAAATCCCTGCGGATCAACCCGGAACAGGAGACCGGCTGGATCAAGTGCGGCCGGACCTTCTTCGAACTCGGGCGGTACCAGGATGCGATCGATGCCTTTGACAATGCGATCGGGCTGAACCAGCGGAGCACCGAGGCGTTTTATTACAAGGGCCTTTCCCTGGAAAAGATCAACCGGGCGGAAGGAGCAATCCATGTCTTTGAAGTGCTTCTTGAGATCGATCCCAAAAATGGCGATGCTCATTATCATAAGGGACTTGCACTTGCCACTCTTGGAGACCACCGGGATGCGGTCAGTTCGTTCAACCAGACTATCGAGACCCTGCCTGCTTTTGCGCCGGCATGGTATCAGAAAGGCAAATCGCTCTCTGTCAACGGCAAATATGACGACGCTATTGCTGCATTTTCAAAAGCGCTGGAGCTGGAACCTTCTTTTACAGAGGTACATTTCCATCTTGGTTTTGCGCTTTTAAAAACCGGAAAATATGCCGAGGCAATTGACGCATTTGACCGGAACCTTGCAAAAGATACGGGGAATGCCGCCGCCTATTTCAACCGGGGTATCGCGTTTGAGAAACTGGAGAAATACCAGGAAGCACTTGACGCTCTCGACAAGTCTCTCATGCACGATCCGGAGAATGCTCTCGCGTTCTACCACAAGGGAAAATCCTATGCCGACCTGAAACGGTACAGCGATGCAGTTTTTGCTTTTGACAAGACTCTGCAACTGAAACCGAAATACACTGATGCAAGAATGCGCAAGGGTCTTGCATTGTATCACCTCGGCCATTACCGTGATGCCATTACTGATTTCGACCGGACGCTTCTTGAAAATCCCCACAATTTCCATGCCTGTTATTTCAAGGGCCGTGCCCATCAGGACCTGAAAGAATTTTCCGAGGCCATCGATGCGTTCGATCATGCCCTTGAAATTGATTCGCATAATGCGGAGGTACAGCTGTACCGTGGTACAACGCTCCTTGCACTCTCGCGGCTGGATGATGCGCTTCATGCGTTTGACCAGAGCCTGCTTATCGATAATGGATATGCGCTTGCCCATTATCACCGGGGATACACCCTTATAAAACTCGGGCGTGCACGGGAAGCGATTGACTCGTTCGACCGCTGCATTGCCATCACTCCTCAGTTCGCACCATCATACTATCTGAAGGGACGGGCGCTTTATTCACTCGGGCTGAACCAGGACTCGGTCTATGCTTTTGACCGGGCTCTTGAATCGGATCCCCTCTGTAAAAAAGCGGCGATTTCCAAATCTGCAGTTCTTCATGACCTGGGAAATAACGAGGAATCCCTGGCCTCAAGCGAAATGGCCATCGGGATTGATCCTGAGTCCGCGGAATCCTGGTACCGGAAGGGAGTTGCTCTTGTGGATCTTGACCGGGCCTCCGATGCCGTTGACGCATTCGACAAATCCATTGAACTCGATCCAGCCACTGCCCAGACACAGTACGACAAGGGTCTTGCCCTGATCAAGCTCGCCCGGTACCTTGAGGCAATCAATGCATTTGACCGCGTTCTTGAGATCATCCCGAGTTTCTCCCCTGCATTCTTCCACAAGGGAATTGCCCTTGCTGAACTGGGTATGCACGAAGAGGCGATAATGTCGTTCAATATCGCCCTCGAAATCACCCCGCAGGATTTCGCCACCTGGTACCAGAAAGGCCTGTCGCTTGTCCGGCTGGAAAATTATGAGGATGCCATCGCGTCCTTTGATGAATCATTCCGGCTCAAACCCCGTAACGCCGACCCCCTGTACCAAAAAGGTCTCTCGCTCGCAGCGCTCGGGAACCAGGAGGGAGCTGAAGCAGCCTTCAATGCTGCGCTTGAAATTGATCCCGGCAACAAGGATGCCCTGTACCACAAGGGGCTTGCCCTTGCCGAGATGGGTAAATTCGAGGAGGCAATCGATGCACTTTCGCGGACGGTCGAGGCAAACCCGAAGATTGCCAATGCCTGGCTTATCCGGGGGTTCTGTCTCTTTGCTGTAGAACGGTTCCATGACGCGGTACTCTCCTACAATAATGCGATCGAGCTTGACCGGACCAATCCCCATACCTGGTTCTACAAGGGGAGGTCTCACCTCAGCCTGGGGAGCAACGAAGAAGCCATCGCTGCATTCGATACTGCCATTTCCCTCGTGGCTGACTTTGGTGAAGCATATTATTACAAAGGTGTCGCGCAGTTCCGTCTTGGCAAACATGCTGAGGCTGCAGAGATGTTCGGGGAATCCACCCGTCTCATGCCGGACTTTATCGATGCGTTCCGAGAATATGGCCGCACACTCGGGATCGTGGGCAGGCACCAGGAAGCGGTGGAGGCATTCGGACGGGTCCTCTCCGATCTCCCCCAGGACCTGACAGCACTCTACGGGCAGGCACGCGCATATGACCATCTCGGGTCATATAAAGACGCAGTTGCTTCGTATTCCCGTGTGAACCGTGTCGAACCTTCCTGTGAACGGGCGTTCTTTTACAAGGGTTTTGCCCATATCCTGCTGCACCAGTACGACGAAGCAGTGGATGCATTCACGCATACGATTGAGATCAATCCGGAAAATGTGGAAGCGTGGCAGGAAAAAGGTAAGGCTCTTGTTGTCCTTGAAAAATACGAAAGTGCTGTCGAAGCTTTTAACGGGTTCCTCTTGCTTCGTCCGGAGAATGCCGATATCGTCTTTGAAAAAGGACTGGCACTGACAAAACTGGAGAAGACCCAGGAAGCGCTCGACGCGTTCATCCGGTGTATCTCCCTTGACATGGATACTGCACATGTCCACGCGGAACTTGCGTATGCACTATTCCGGCTGGCCCGGTACGACGAGGCACTTGTCTCACTGGACCGGTCCCTTGAACATTCTGCAGACAATGCGCATGTTCATCTGGTACGCGGCGAGTGCCTGACGCATCTCAAACGTGATGCTGATGCTCTTGCCTCTTACGATGCCGCGATTGCACTGGATCCGGAAAATGGCCGGGCGCACCGCGGACGCGGCCTGTCACTGGTAAAACTGGAGCGCTATGAAGATGCTGTGATCAGCCTGGACCGGGCACTGGAATCCGATTCGGCAAATCCCGAACTTCTCACCTCCAAGGGTTATTCACTGTATCGGCTGAAGCGGTACAAAGAAGCCGTGGAAGCCCTTGGGAAATCCATTAAGAGAAGGCCACAGAATCCGTTTACCCGCCTCTATCGTGCAAAATCATACCGGAACCTCTCCCAGTGGGAAGAAGCGCTCGATGACTTTGATAAGTACCTTGAACTTGATGACAAAAACGTATCAGTATGGTATTTCAGGGGTCTCTGCCTTACCCGTCTGAAGCATCCCAAAAAAGCCCTTGATGCTTTTGACAAAACGCTCTCGCTTGATGATTCCTGTGCTCCTGCATGGTTCAACCGGGCCTGCGAACTGGTAACGCTGAAGAGATATGAGGAATCCCTTCCGGCGTTCGACCATGCTCTCGAGCATGCCCCCGCAATGCCGGGTCACGTGGATATTGGCGATCTCTGGTTGCGCAAGGGGACGATCCTCCTTCATCTCGAGCGTTACCAGGAATCTATTGACGCGTTCACCCGATCGCTTGAAGTAAACCCGGACACGGTGGCTGCGTGGTACCGGAAAGGTAAAGCCTTTATCCACCTCACCGGATATCCCGAAGCGGTTGAATGTTTTGATCAGGTAATCTCCCGGGACGATGACTGTGATGGCGCATGGTTAAAAAAAGGAAGTGCCCACCTCTCTATCGGCCAGTTCGAGTCCGCAGTTCTGGCATTAGGCCGTGCGCTCGAATTGAAACCACGGAACGCAAACGGCTGGTACGACCGGGCAATAGCCCTTATGGAGCTGAAGCGTTATGAAGAAGCTGTGGATTCTTATAATCATGCCATCGCGATTAACAGCAAGTACACGAATGCCTGGTATGACAAGGGTATCGCCCTCATCCGTCTTGGCAGGGACAAGGAAGCGATACAGGCATTTGACAGCACCCTTGCGATCGATCAGCATTTCGCAAGTGCGTTCCTTGAAAAAGGTCTCGCGCTTGAACGCCTTTCCCAGGATAAGGATGCCCTCGCGGCACTGGAATCGGCATTATCCCTTGAT
>Ga0115028_10000161_pt1 | contig 10062 bp, 9 predicted proteins | sample Plant_0915_D1_FD_83894 | JGI IMG/M metagenome (GOLD analysis project Ga0115028, IMG submission 83894) | Wetland microbial communities from Old Woman Creek Reserve in Ohio, USA - Plant_0915_D1 | ecosystem: Environmental > Aquatic > Freshwater > Wetlands > Sediment ... | reverse complement strand
TTTCCGTGATCACCGTGAAAAGCCGGGCCTCTCTCGGCCGCGAACGGCAGGCAGGAAACGAACACTGGCTGCGGAAGAGAAAAAGAAAGGGAAATGGAGCGGGGGTGGTTGGAGCCGTCCGCAATCGAGACCGACCCGGAGAACAGCCGTTCGATCCACCGCCTGTGCTAGGCAAATCGGGCGTGATTAGTAACAATAGGACGCTCTCGCGATCCCCGCGTCCTGGACCGAAAAAGTAAGTCGCACGCCATGGCGACCTCCCTGGAACATCTCACCCGGCTGCTGCTGGCCACCCTCGACGACGTCGCCCGCCTCTCCACCCTGGTAGACGCGGCGATGCAGCAAAGCGCTCAGCCCGCCTTCGAGCTCTCGCCGGACGGCGTGATCTGGTATCTGAACGGCGCGGCGTGCGCGGCGATCGGGGTGGACCCCCAACGCGCGGTCGGCACCCGGCTGGCCACCTACGTCGCCGATGGCCTGATGACCCAGCGGCGGTTGGAGGCCTTGAGCCAGCGGCCGCAGGCGCAGTCCTGGCCGGATGCCTGGCGGCGCGAACCGCAAATGATTCCGTGCCAGTTGACCGGCTTCGCCCTCCCCCACGCCCTGGCGAGCGCACGCGCCCGGCTCCTGGTCTGGGCCGAGCCGTCGGGCACCCCGCCGGCGAGTTCCTTGCCGGCGGACGGCGAACCGCCGGCGGGCGCCCTCCTCCCCGCCGACCGGCCCGTCTTGGCCAAAGACCTCGACCCACTGCGCCGGAAGCTCGGCATCGGGGTCAACCGGTTTTGCGAGCTGCTCGGCATCACCCCGGTCACCTGGTACGCGTGGCGTAAGGACCCGGACGCGCCTCTCGCCAACCGCACGACCGCGCTGCACCTGCGCCTGCTGGACGCGATTCCCGAGCTGGCCCAACTGGGCGCCCAGCCACTGGATCTGCAAGAGGCGTTACGCGCGCAGCGCGGCATCGACTTGACCTTCACCGAACTGGCGCTGCTCCTGGGTGTGGAGCGGCGCGCGGGGTATGGCTGGTCGCGGGGCTATCCGGCGAGCGATCAGGTAAGGGCGCTGACGGCGTCCCTGCTCTATTTAGTGTTCAACCAGCCGCGGGCGGCGTGGGACCAGTACCAACGCCTGCTCGACGCCCAGGCCGCACTCGAAGGCGTGGACCTGGCGACCACGAAATCCTGGTCGGCCGGCGCTCGAACTGAATCCACCGAGCCCAGCGCCGTGCCGGCTCGCCCCGCCCAGCGCGGCCGACCCTTTCGCCAGAAACGCCCACCGGCTTCCGAACCCGCCCAGCGCGGGGGAGCCGACGTGCGCCCCGAACCGACCCATCCCGGAGAACCCGCGCCGGACCTCCCGCCGGTCCGCCCGGCCGAACGCCGCCACTCCGCTCCCCTCCCTGCCAAGGAACCGATTCCCGAGGACTTCCATAACGAGCGATCGCGCGAGCCGCCGTCAGCAAAGAAACGCGGTCCGCGCCGTTCCTAGGCGGCGCGGAAGACGGTTTCGGCGCCGGTGGCCATGCACTCGACGCGGTTGCGGGTTTTGGCGCATGCAACCCGCTGCGCCCGAATAGGACGCTGTCGATCGAGCGGGCGATCTCGCCGACCGGCCACCGTCCGACTCCAGCGGATGACGCCTCCCGCCACTGAACCTGGCAGGGGGATTGAGGGGGATTGAGGGGGATTGAGGGGGGAGTTCGGTCGGCCCTGCGGAACGACCGTTCTGGCTGGGCGAGACCTTCACCAAAGTGCGCGGGCTTCTCCTTCCGATCCTTCGGATCGACCCGCCGCCGCTGGCGATAGCTCACCGCCGGCAGGGGCGCCGGTCCACCCGAACGCTTCGCCGCTTCGCGCGCCTGTGGCTCGGCAGCCCTGCGTTCCGGGTTCCGCCGCCGGTTGCGCTCGTTTTCCTCGCGCCGCCGTTGCTTTTCAGCAGCCCGCCGCTCCCGCTCGGCAATCCGTTCGGCCTTGGCGCGCTGCTGCCGCCGCTCCAGCGCATGGTGTGGCCGGTGGCGGGCGGACGCTTACCGCTGCCGCTTCTGGTGCTCGCCCAGCAAACGGACTGCCTCGCTGCGGGCCAGGGCGTCCACCTCGCCTGCCGGTTTTCCGTCCAGGTCGTAGCGCCACCCGTCGCGGCGGTGGATCAGCGCCAGCAAATAGCCGGCCCGTCCGACGTGGTTGGCCAGCACCCGCCGCACCAGGTCGGAATCGACCGGCTCGCCCACCTCGGCCAGCCTCATGAGGATGTCCGCTTCGATGCCGAGCTTGAGCGGGAGGATCGCGTCGTAGTCCTTCGGGAACGCCTTGGGGAAGCGTTCCATCAGCCGGCGATGCAGGGCGGTGGCTTGTTTCTTGGCGGTCGACATGATTTCAAGCGGGACAGGTGCAAGCGGGAATTAGCCGTATGCTACCGCACGGGACGCCTTCCGGGGCAGGGCTGGGTTGAACCTCTGGCCCCAGCGCGCTAAGCTTCAACCAACATCCGTCCACCGAACGTTCCGTCGTGGCAGTCACTCCGGTTGTTCTGAAGGTCGAAACGGCGCTGGCCACCTGTCGGGGCGACCTGGCGCTGGCCCGGATGCTGATCGACCAATACCGCACGAGCCTGCCCGAAGAGCGGGCCGCCCTGGTTCGGGCGCAAGCGGCCACGCCCCCCGATTGGGAGGCCGTTCGCGAGCGGGTACACCGCTTGCAATCGGGCGGCGGCTTTCTCGGCATCGAGCGGATCGCGGTCGCTGCCCAACGCTTGGAAGCGGAAATTCTCGCGCAGGCGACCCCGACGGTCCTGGACGCGGCATGGCGGGGGTTAGACGGGGCGTTTGACGAATTTTTGGCCGTTCCCAACGAGGAATGGGAAAGACGGCTGCGGGTCGTACACAGGCCCGCAGACGGCGCAGCACCGTGACCGCATCCACACAGTCCTGGGGTTTCATCATAACGCGGTGACCCTTCACGCTCGCGGCCGCCCCACGAGGCTCGGGGTCGGTGGCGGGTATTGGTGATGGGGAGGTGATACCCATGAAACCGCATGCTGATCCACCCAGCCTGTTCTTCGCGCGTCCCGGCCGCCCGATCGCTCGGTCGGGTTCCTCTCGTTCCGTTCGCGCGCTCGGGTTTCTCCTGAACGTTCTGGCGCTGGCCACGCTCGGAGCTACTGTCAGCGGCGTTGCCGAAGCCCGTCCGCTCGGCGAGCGCGACGCGGCGGACGGGGGGATTCGTCGTGGGTGCTGACCCCCGCGCGGTTGCCCCAACGCCTCGACGAAGCGCCCAATGCGATGACGGTCATCGACCGGGCGATGATCGAGGCCTCGGGCGCCCGCCGGCTGGCCGAGGTCCTGCGGCTGGTGCCCGGCATCCAGGTCGGCTACAAATACAACAACCAACCCACCATCGCCTATCACGGCCTGTCGGACGAATTTGCGCGCCGGGTGCTGGTCCTGGTCAACGGCCAGCGCATCTTTCAATATTCGGGCGGCGGCGTCGATTGGAACAACCTGCCCATTCCCTTGCAGGACCATCGAACGGATCGAGGTCATCCGCGGTCCCAGCGCCGCCGCCTATGGTTCCAACGCGCTGACGGCGGTCATCAACATTCAAACCGGTAGCCCGGCGGAGTATGCCGGCTGGGCGGGTCAAGCCGCCGCCGGCAGCAACCGCATCGCCGACGGCTTTGTGCGCGGGGGCGGGCGCATCGGCGCGCTCGACGTCGCCTTCTCCCTGGCCAGCACCGGCGAGGGCGGCTATTCCGCCATCCACGACAACCGCCGCAATAACCTGCTCTTGCTGCAAGGCGAACTCCCGCTCGGAGATGCCGGCGAACTGCAGCTGCTCGCCGGGTACGGACGCGGTGACTACGAAGCCCAGAACGTCAACCCCGCCTACCCCGGCACTTTCGAACGCGACTTCGTGGATACCAACAACTTTCAAAGCCTCCAATGGCGGCGGTCCTTCACCCCCGACGACGAGCTGCGGGTGACCCTCTCCCACAACCGGGTCCACCACGGCGATCCCGGCTTTTCCAGCGCCGCGATGATTCCCGGCGTCACCCTGAAGATCGATTTCCAGTTCGAGGAGGAGCGCGAGGAATTCCAACTCGACTACACCCGGCGGTTCTCCGACCGCTGGCGGGGGGTCGCCGGGGTGGGCTATTACCGCGATGCGTACCGCTCGCCGTATTACCTCAATACCGACGCCACCGTCGCCACCCACGTCACCCAACTGTTCGGCCACGGCGAGTACCGCCCCTGGGACGACGTCGTCTTCAATCTCGGCGCCATGCTGGAGCGGGCGCCGCTCTCGGACGAGTGGCTGGTGCTGCCGCGGCTGTCCGCGCACTGGCATCTGGACGACCGCCAGACGCTGCGGGCCATTTACGCCACCGGCTCGCGCCAGCCGTCGATCTATGAAAACCAGGGTCAGGCCGTCATCCGGGGCGTCAACGTCCCGCTGACGATCTACCGGGTCTACGCGACCGGCATCGACCGGGGCGGCTTGACGCCCGAACGCAATCGCGCCCTCGAACTGGGCTATTTCTGGCAGCCGGCCCCGGCGATCAACCTCGATCTGCGGGTGTTCCAGGAACGGATCAGCGACTTTATTACCGCCTTCAATCGGGTGGAAACCGACTACCCGACGGCCCAGCCAGGTCGCACCGTGGTTGATTTCGGCAACGACAATCCCATCACCGTGCGCGGCGCGGAAGCCCAGCTCCAATGGCGGAATCGCCGCGGCACCCGCCTGTTCGCCGGGTATGCCTGGCTCGAGGCCGACGCCGACCCCTCGCGGTTCGAGGTCGACTACGGCCGCGGCGTGCCGCAGCACAGCGCCAGCCTCCTGCTCGGTCAGGAGTGGCCCGGGGATTGGCAGTCCAGCCTGGCCTACACCTATCAGTCGGCGATGCAGTGGTATCGCGAGGCGCCCATCGCGGCCTACCACCAGCTCACGGGCCGGATCGCCAAGCGCCTGCGGTGGGGTCACACGCAGGCCCTGGCCGAACTGATCGGCGGGAATCTGGTGGAAGACGTCAGTGATTACTTGCCCGGCCGGACCTGGGAGCGCGGCGTCTTTTTCCGCTTCTCCGTGAATTATTGAGCGACGGATCCGAGCGCGCATGCGGCTCCGAGCGCTCGGCCACGGGTGGCTGATCCTCTGGTTAACCCTGCAGCCGGCCGCGACCGGGGCGGCCACGGTCCTGTTTCTGACCGGCGACCCGTCGCCGGTTGCGGGGCTGCTCGGCGGATCGTGGCCGCCCGCGGACGCACGGTCCGCGCCGCTCTCGATCGGCCGGCCGTCGGGGGAACCCTTGCACGGTTTCTTCGCGGCGAGCCCGCCCCGGCCCGCCCCGATCGCGCCCGACGGCGTGGCCCTCGCCCCCCTGTGCCGGCAGGATCGCCCCGACGCCCTCGTCGCCATCGGCCCCGAGGCGGCCCAGGCCGCCGCGCACGAATGCCCCGTGCCGCTGCTGGTGGTGCGGGTCTCTCGCCAGCAGGTCGCGCCATGGCTGGCCGAGGGGGACCACGGTTCCCGCTCGGCGATCTATCTCGAAGCCGAGCCATCGCTCAACCTGCGGCTGGTGCGCGCCCTGTTGCCCGCCGCCCGCACAGTCGGGGTGCTCGTGCCCACCCCCGCGCCGGGGTGGCTGGCCCCGCTCCGCACCGAGGCGCACCGCTGGGACTTCACGCTGGACGAAATCCCCGTGACCGACGATCTGGGCGCCGTGCGTGCCCTGCGCCCGCGCCTGCCCGGCCTGGACGCCGTGCTGTTGCCGCCCGAGACGACCGTGATCAACGAGTGGTCGCTGAAACCGCTGCTGCTGATGACGATCCGCCAGGGCGTGCCCACCTTCGGTGGGTTGACCGCGCGGTACGTCGATGCGGGCGTGTTGGCGGCCGTGGTCGCCGACGAGGGGCGCCTGCCGGCGCAAATCGAGACCGTCGTCGCCGAGTTGGCCCGCGGCCGGGCGCCCGCGCCGGTCTATCCTGCGGCGGTTCGCGTCGCCGTCAATCCCACCGTGGCGCAAACCCTGGGCGTGCCGGCCGAGGCGGTCGCGCGCGCCCGGGCGCTGTTTTCGAGACCCTAAGCATGCGGCCCTTTTCCCGTGGTCCTTGTCGTCTCAGCATCCATCGCCAGATCCTGGCGATCGCCCTGGCCCCGGCCCTGATCGTGACCGGTTTGTTGCTGTTCGTGGTCTATCAAGGCAACCTCCAGCACAACCGGCGGCTGCTGGACCAGCACGGCCAGGTGCTGGCCGCCCAGCTGGCCGGCGCCCTGGAATATAGTCTGGCCACCGGAGCGCTGGAACAACTGCCGGCCATCATCGACGCCACCGTCCAGCCGGCGACCGCCATTCTGGGCACCCCGGTGCGCGGCGTCAGCGTCACCGACGCGGCCGGGCGCGTGCTGTACCGGCAGCCGGCCGCCGATCCGGCCCCGCCGGCGCCGGAAGTCTTGGCGGAGCTCGCCTTGATCCCCGCCGAAGAGGACCGGGTGCGGTTCGCGGCGCCGGTCCTGCTGCGGCCGCTGGTGCTGTCCGCCGCCCCGTCGCCCCCGCGGCCGCTGGGCGAAGTGGCCGTGGAGCTGTCCGTGGCCATCGCCCAAGCCCGCTGGCACCGCGGGCTGGCCTGGGATTTAGGGCTGGTCCTGCTGACCTTCGCGGGAGCCGCCGGCCTCGCCCACTGGACCGGCCGGCGGCTGTCGGGCGCCATTCGCCGGATCGCGACCGCCATCGAGCGCATTAAAAGCGGCGATTTCGCCGTGCGGGTACGCCCGACCGACCGCAACGAGCTGGGGACGCTGCAGGACGGGGTGAACCTGCTGGCCGACACCCTCGCCCGCGGCAAGGCCCGCCTGGACCTGGAACTCGCCAAGGTCCGCGCCGAGTACCAACAGGCGCTCGACGACCTCCAGGTCCAGACCCGCGCGGCCGAACGGGCCAACGCGGCGAAAAGTCTGTTCCTGGCCAAGGTCTCGCACGAGATGCGCACCCCCTTGTACTCGATTCAGGGGTTGGTCGAATCCCGGCTCAAAACCCTTGCGGACGAGGCCGAGACGGCGACCCTGCGCACGATCCTGGCGGCCGCCCACACCTTGTATCGCCACATCAGCGATATTCTCGACTACACCCAACTGGAGCAAGGGAAATACGCGCCCGCGTTGACACCGCTGGTGGTGTGGGACGAGGTGGAAGCCATCGTCGCCCCGCTGGAACCACTATTGGCGCCCCGCGGGCTCTACCTCGATGTCGTCGTCGCGCCGGACGTGCCGCGCGCGGTGGCGAGCGATGCCAAGGCGTTCCGGGCCATCCTGACCAATCTGCTCGGCAACGCGGTGAAATTCACCGAAGCCGGGGGCATCGCGCTGGCGCTGGAGGTCGCCGCGCCCGCGCTCCGCCCGTCCCCGACCCGCCCGCCGGTGCTCCGCATGCGGGTGACCGACACCGGGTGCGGCATTCCCACCGACCGGCTGGAGCGGATCTTCGCGCCGTTCGAGCAGGTGGACGAGGCCCTGAATCGCCGTTACGCCGGCATCGGGTTGGGTCTGTCCATCGTCAAGGGATATTGCGAGTTGTTGGGCGGGCGCGTCGTCGTCAGCAGCACGCTGGGGGGCGGCTCGACCTTCACGGTCGAGTTGCCGCTCCTCCCGGCGCCCGAGCCGACCAGCGCTCGCCCGCCGGCGGCGGACGTGCTTCCGGACGGGCGGCGGGCGCTGGTCGCAGACGAACGTGCTTCGTTCCGGGCCTCGGTCGCGGCGCGCCTGGCCGGTCTGGGGATCGCGGTCGAGGCGCAGGCGTTCCCGTGGCGGGCGCTGGTCGCGGCCCCGGCGCCCGAGAACCCCTACGACCTGCTGGTCGTCCAAAATCTGGCGGCACCGCCCGGCGCGGTGGGGGGCGGCGCGATCGCCGGGCTGCGCGGCTGGGCGAAGGTGCTGGTCACGCTCGAAACGCGCGACGACGCCGAGGTGACCCGGCGGCTGCCCGAGGCCGGCCCGCTCCTCGCCCTGTGGTCGGGCGCGACCCGGGAGCGCTGGCGCACCGCGCTGGCGCGGGTCTGGCAGGACGCCGCCGCTGCGGCGGCGCCGCCGGACCTGCTCCTAGCCGGCTGCACCGTGCTGGTGGTCGAAGATTACGCCATCAACCGGGTGATTATGGTCAACCAGTTGCGGGGCCACGGCGCCCAGGTGCGCGAAGCCGGCGACGGCGACGCGGCGGTGGCTCGGGCGGCGGAACCCGGCCTCGACCTGATCCTGATGGACATCCAGATGCCGGGCAAGGACGGCATCGCGGCCATTCAGGAAATCCGGCAGTCGCCCGCCGGCGCCCGGCTGCCGATCCTGGCTTTTACCGCCAGCGCCGACAAACCGACCCACGCGCGCATTCTGCAGGCCGGCGCGGATGGGGTCTTGACCAAGCCGCTCGGTGAAGCCGACCTCGTGCAGGCGGTGCGCCGGGCTTTGCGGCGAAACCGACCGGCCGGCTCGACGACGGGAGAGGAACCGTGATGCTGCGCTTGAACCGTTTCGCCGTCCGCTGGGCGCTGGTTTTCCTGATCGGCGCCGCGCTGGTGGCGGGGTGTTATGCCTACCTCGACATACCGCTGGCGCGGTGGGCGTACCGCCACCAGTTGCGCCAGTACGGTCTGTTCCACGGGTTGCAGGCCCTGGCCGATGGCCTGGTGCTGCTCGCGCCGGTGGCCCTGCTGGCCGTCGGCGGCCGCCGGCTTCGGGGCCGGACCGCGCGCTGGGATCGCGTGGCGCTGCCGGCGGCGGTGAGCGTCCTGGCGGTTTCGCTGCTCAAGTACCCGCTCAAGTGGGCCTTTGGACGGACCTGGCCGGCGACCTTTTACCAAAACAATCCTTCGCTGTTGCACGACGGCGTCTACGGGTTCCATCCCTTTCAGGGGGGAGTCGCCTACAGCGCCTTTCCGTCGGGCCATGCCGCCGTGGCGGCGGCGGTCGCCACGGTGCTGTGGATGTACGCGCCGCGCTGCCGCGTCCTGGCGGTGGGGCTGTGGCTGGCGGTCGCGGTCGGCCTGCTGGGCGCCTATTACCATTTCGCCGGCGACGTGCTCGCCGGCACCCTGTTGGGCGTCTTCGTGGCGTCCCTCGTCCGGCGCTGCGACGTCCGCGCGCCGGAACCGCGACCCCCCCACCCCGATTGAACGGGAGAACCGCGCCATGGCCGCCGAGAAAGCCACGCCCCATCTGCTGGTCATCGACGATTGCACTCTGACGTGCCGCCTGCTGACCGCGCTCCTCACCGCCGAAGGCTATCGCGTCACCACCGCCCACGACGGTACCAGCGGCTTGGCCGCCGCTCGCCACCACAGCTACGATCTGGCCATCGTCGACCTGCATCTGCCCGATCTGTCCGGCATCGAGGTGGCGGGCCTGCTCCAGCCGGAGGTTCCCTTTCTGGCGCTCACCATCGACCGGTCGCCCGAGGCGGTGCAGGCGTGCATCGACCAAGGCGCGCTCAGCTATCTGGTCAAGCCCCTCGACGCCGAGAGTTTCCTGCGCCAGGTCCGGGTGGCGCTGGAACGGGGCCGGGAGCAGCGCAACCTGCGCCGCGCCCTGCGGGACAATCACGTCGTTAACAAGGCGCTGGGCGTGTTGATGGGCTACTTCCAGCGTTCGGAAGAACAAGCCTTTCAATCCCTGATGGCGTATGCCAGCACCCGCAACGAACGGGCGTTTCGCGTGGCCGGGCGGATTCTCGAGGCCATCGAGCAGATGGGAAGCAGCAAAACCGCCACCCGCCGAGGGAATGGTGCGGGTCGCCCGGCGCGCGATCAGGCCCCGGAAGCGCGGGCCTTCCTTGACAAGTTCCGCGTCTGACGCCTATCGTTTTTTGGCAAAGACCGAACCCAAGGACCGCACGTCATGCGTGCCCGTACGGCCGACTCATAAAGCGGGTTGGCCGCGCGATTGCAAAGGAGCCGTATCGCTGTCTCATCATAAAGCGGTGGGCCGCGCCACAATCGATCGTCCTATTTCCGTTTCCCGAACCGGGAAATAGGCGGTGTCGTGGGCGCGCTTTACGCGAGGTGAGACCTGATGGCTACCT
>Ga0115028_10000160_pt1 | contig 10078 bp, 9 predicted proteins | sample Plant_0915_D1_FD_83894 | JGI IMG/M metagenome (GOLD analysis project Ga0115028, IMG submission 83894) | Wetland microbial communities from Old Woman Creek Reserve in Ohio, USA - Plant_0915_D1 | ecosystem: Environmental > Aquatic > Freshwater > Wetlands > Sediment ... | reverse complement strand
TGTCGATGTATCCGGCGCCGGGCAGCCACGGCGGCATGGGCAACTTCATTACCTGGGACGCCGGCACCGGCAAGATCGTGCAGTCCAAAGCGGAGAAGTTCTCGGTCTGGAGCGGCGTGCTGACGACCGCCGGCGGCATCGCCTGCTACGGCACGCTGGAGGGCTACCTCAAGTGCGTCGATGCCAAGGACATCACCAAGGAGCTGTACAGGTTCAAGACGCCGTCGGGCATCATCGGCAACGTCAATACCTGGGAATACAAGGGTAAGCAGTACATCGGCGTGCTCTCGGGCATCGGCGGCTGGGCCGGCATCGGCATGGCGGCGGGTCTGGAGAAGGACACCGAAGGTCTCGGCGCGGTGGGCGGCTACAAGGACCTGAAGAACTACACCGAACTCGGTGGCGTCATGACGGTCTTCGCCCTGCCGTAGGCGGCCGGGAAAGGTATGTGAAGGTGTAGGAAATCGAGAGCGCGACTGGCATCCTGACTTCAGTCGGGATGCCAGTTTTTTTTGAACCTCACGAATGACCAAATCATGAATGCAAAGCTCGTCATCGCCTCGCTGACTCTCGCGTCGTTCATGCCGATCGCGCCCGCCTGGAGCGCCGACGCCGCGCCATACACCGTGGTGGACGGCACCAAGGTCGATGCCAAGACCATGGAAGGCTGGCGTACCTGGCGTGCCCTGGCATGCGAACGCTGCCACGGCAAGAACCAGGAAGGCATGGTCGGACCATCCCTGCTCGAAAGCCTCAAGTCCCTTTCGAAGGACGATTTCAAGAAGACGGTGCTCGAAGGCCGCCCCGAAAAGGGCATGCCCAACTTCAACGGCAGCAAGCAAGTGACCGACAACATCGACGGTCTCTATGGCTACCTCAAAGGCCGCTCCGACGGCGCCATCAAGGCCGGTCGCGTGGAGGAAATCAAGCCGTAGCGGCGGCGGGCGGCGCCTTGCCGCGCCACTTTCGCCGGTGTAGTCTGATTCACTTGGCCCGTCACGAGATCCCAGCCCATCATGAATTCCGTCCCGCCGCGGGCGCGCGGCGCATTCCACGCCCTCGCGGCCGCTGTCCTCTTGCTCGCCGCTGTGCCCGCGGCCCAGGCCCAGTCTCCGTCCCCGACCGGCAACGACCAGGAGAAGGTGCTGCGGGTTTGTGCCGATCCGAACAACCTGCCCCTTTCCAACCGGCAGCTTGCCGGCTACGAAAACAAGATCGCCGAACTGTTCGCCCGCGACCTCGGCTGGAAGCTGGAGTACACGTGGTTTCCGCAGCGCATGGGCTTCATCCGCAATACCCTGCGCGCGCGAAACCCCGACGATCAGCGCTTCAAGTGCGACCTGGTGATCGGCGTGCCGGTCGGCTTCGAACTCGCCAGCACCACTGCGGCCTACTATCGGTCCACCTACGTCCTGGCCTACGTCAAGGGCCGCGGACTGGACTCGGTGCAGACGCCGGATGACCTGCTCAAGCTCGACCCGGCGAAACTCAAGTCGTTGAAGTTCGGCGTCTTCGGTCAGACTCCACCGGCCGATTGGCTCCTCAAGTACAAGCTGTTCGACCAGGTGGTGCCGTATCAGCGCCAGACCGGCGATCCCGATCAGTACCCGGGCGAGATGGTGGAAAAGGACCTGGTCGCCGGAAAGATCGATGTCGCGTTTTCCTGGGGGCCAATCGCCGGCTACTACGCGAAGAAGGTCACGGCCGCACCGATCGCCGTCGTTCCCTTCAAGCCCGACCGGGAGATGCACTTCGACTATGCCATGGCCATGGGCGTGCGCTACGGCGAAAAGGAGTGGAAGGCGCGCGTCGAGGAGTTGCTGGAAAAGAACCGCGGCAAGATCCAGGGCATCCTCACGGCCTACGGCGTGCCGCAACTCGACGATGCCGGAAATTTCATCCGCGTCACCGCCGATCCTGCAATCAACCTGGCGGGAGAGGCTCCGCCCTACCGCGTGGCGGACGGCAAGGTCGATCAATCCACCTACGTCGGCTGGCGCCTGTTCCAGACCAACTGCGCCCAGTGCCACGGCAGCAGCGCAGCGGGCACCGACCGCGCCCCCGACCTGCTGCCGCGGGTGAAGGAGATGTCGCAGGCACGCTTTGTCGGCACCGTGCTCCAGCGCTACAAGGAACTCACGCCGGCCGGCGAGGCCTTCGCCGAGTCCGGCTCGCGCGAAGCCCTGATGGCGGAGATTCTGCAGCGCAAGACGGGGGGCATCCCGATGCCGGCCTGGGACGGCGACCCGAACGTCAAGCCGCACATCCTCGACCTCTATTCCTATCTCCGGGCCCGCGCCGATGGTGCGCTGGACGAGCGCCGGCCGGAACAGATGAAGTAGACTGCCGCGCCATGATGCGTCTTGTCCTTGGCGCGCTACTGTGCGCGTGGTCGATGGCGGCGCCGGCCGATGACATGGACCTGTTCCGCAAGCTGACGGCCAGCGTCCTCAAAGTGGAAGCCCAGAACGGCGACGGCAGCGTATCGCTCGGCACCGGCGTCGTCGTCGGACCCGGCATGGTGGTCACCAACTGCCACGTGACCCGCAGCGCGCGCACCATCGAAGTGGTCAAGGGCGCCCAGCGCCGCGTCGTAGAGTCACAGCAGAGCAACGTCGAACACGACCTCTGCCTGCTCCACTCGCCCCAGGTGCAGGACGATCCGGTCGTGGCAATCCGCCATGACCGGCCTCGCGTCGGCCAGCCGGTCTATGCCGTGGGCTTCGTCCTCGGCATCGCACCGCGGCTCAATGCCGGGGAAATCAACGCGGTCTACGACTACGACGATGGCAGGATCATCGAAACGGACGCTGCCTTTACCTCGGGCGCCAGCGGCGGTGGCCTGTTCGATCCCGACGGGCGCCTGGTGGGCATCGTCACCTTCCGCTCGCGCGGCGGCGACGCCCATCACTTCTGCCTGCCGGTGCGCTGGGTGACGCAGGAACTGGAGCGCTTCGACGGACGGCCGGTGGCCCCCATGACCGGCACCCCATTCTGGCAACGGCCGCGCGAGGCACAGCCTTATTTTCTGCGCGCCGCCACGCTGGAGGCGGAGCGGAACTGGACCGAACTCGCCGCCGTGGCGCGCCAGTGGTCCTTTGCCGAGTCCGGCAATCCGACTTCCTGGTTCATCCTCGGCAACGCTTACGCGCGCCTGCAGGAGCGTCCCCACGCCATCGAAGCCTACGAGTCAGCGGTGGCGATTGAGGCCGATTTCGCCGAAGCCTGGTACGGCCTCGGCGTGGCCTACGCCGACAGCGGCAAGCCGGCCGAAGTCGAGCGCGTGCGCCTCGTCCTGCTTCGCCTCGACCCCCGCCTGGCGCAGAAGCTCGCGCAGCACACCGGCGCCTGCCGTGAAGGAGTGACAACCGCATGCTGAAATTCTCCGCCCCCCGTGCCGGCCGACGCCCCCGTTCAGGACCCGCGCCGCTGTGCGCTGTCCTCGCCGCGCTGCTGGTGGCGTCCGCCACAGCCGGTGCCGCGGACGAACCGTCGGAGGCGGAAACCGCCCTCTTCCTGACCGACCACCTGCAGAAGCTGACGCCGCCGACGCTGCTGCGCTATTCCTTCAGCAAGACCGGTGCCCTGGAGAAGGGATTCAGCGACACGGTGGAGGTGGAGATCGGCAAGCCCGACGCCGGCGCCGGGAAGCGCGTCGTGACCCGCTGCCTCAGCGGCGACCAGAAGGTGGAATTGCCGGCCCTCGATTTCGCTGAGGGAAATCCGGCGCTGCTCTGCTTTCTGGAGCGGGACATCCGCCAGATGGAGCGGCTGACCGGCGGCAAAGCCAACTATTTCCGCAAACGCATCCGGCTGGCGCTGGCGGAGCAGGCGCAGATGCGAGCGGTCAAACTCGAGGTGAACGGCAGGCCGGTGGAGGCGCGGGAAATCCGCATCACGCCCTACGCGGACGACCCGTTGCGCGCGCGCTTCGAACGCTTTGCCGGCAAGTATTATGTGTTCCGGGTTGCGGCGGACATTCCCGGCGGCCTGATCGAGGCGGATGCCGTCGTACCCGACCGCAGCGGCAGCGGGCGGACGGGCGAAGAAGCGCCGCAGTTGATCGAGGAAGTCCTGAAATTCGCCACCGTGGAAGAAAGCAAGCAAAAATGAACCAGGAACAGCGCGCCTTCATCGGCCTCGGCAGCAACCTGAAATCGCCCGAGCGCCAGATGCTCGCGGCCTTCGATGCGCTGGCCGCCACGCCCGGCGTGCGGCTCACCAAACGCTCGTCGCTCTACCGCACGGCACCGATCGGTTACGCCAACCAGCCGGATTTTCTCAACGCCGCCGCCGAGATCCACACCCGTCTCTCCCCGCTCGAACTGCTCGAAGCGCTGCTGGCGATCGAACGCAGTCACGGCCGGGTGCGGGAGTTTCCCAATGCGCCGCGCACTCTCGATCTGGACATCCTGATCTACGGCGACCTGCAGATCAGCAGCGGGCAACTGACCGTGCCCCATCCGCGTGCCCATCTGCGCGCCTTCGTGCTCATGCCGCTGCTGGAGATCGCACCCGACTGTGTCATTCCCGGACTGGGACCGGCGCGTGCCCTGCTGGATCAGGTTCGGGCGCAGGAAGTGACTCATGTCGCCGAAGAGGTGACCTTCCGTCTCGCCCTGGGCTCCCTCGCCGGCGCCGTCTGACCCGCGCAGGGCGACCGGCCGCCACAGCTTCCAGTTACGCCGGCAGCAGGATCTCGCCGCGCCCTCCGTTGCCGAGATCGCCCATGTAGCGCCGGACACGGCCGGGAATTGCGGGCGACTGCCCGAAGCCTCCGGGCAGACCCTGCCATGAGCGCTGCAGCAGATTCAGGAATCCCAGAGCATGCTCGCCGCAATCGTTGAAGGTGGGAAGCAATCCGTGCTTCAGCGCGCCGGCCAGCAGGGTGCCGCGCACCATGGCGACGCCCGGGCTGGCGCCGACATTCCCCAGCACCACGATGGTCCCGGCGGTCAGGCGGCTGGCGCAGTAGTCGCCGGCATTGCCCTCGATCAGCAGCATGCCGCGGCGCATCCGGTCGCCCGCGCGATCGCCCGCATCTCCGCCGACCAACACGGTACCGCCGCGCATGCCGTGCAGTTCGCCGACGAGCGCCGAGCCGAGGAAATCGCCGACGCTGCCCCGCACGTGAATGACACCGCTGCGCAGTCCGCAGGCGGCGTGACCGCCGCAGCCGCCTTCCACCTCGATGCGTCCGCCGGCCATGGCCAGTCCCAGGTAGTCGCCGGCATCGCCTGCCACCGTGACGCGCCCGCCCGTCATGCCGGCCCCGATGCGGTCGAGCCGGCCACAGGAACCCTCGAAGCGCAGGTCGGCGACGTCGTCGCCGCTCAGATCGAACAGGTCGCCCACCCGCAGCCGCCGATTGCCCGAGGACAGTTCGATGGCCGCGATCCGATCGCGCGACAGGCCCGACAGCCGGTCCGGCGTCAGGGCCGACACATCGAGCCGCTGCCGCGGCAGATCCCGGAGGGCGAAGGAAAAGGCCGTCATCGCAGAATTTCCCGCAGGCGAAAGTGGAACGGCCCCAGTTTGCCGCCGTAGTTGCCGGCGGTGATGCGGCGCACGCCGCCCGCGGCGCCGATGGCACATACCGCGTCCATGCCGGCGCGCCTGGCGGCGCGCACGTCGGCATCGGTGAGGCCGTCGATCACGATCTCCAGCACGCAGCCCACGTCCGGGGAGAGTTCGCTTTTCGTGACGCCGCGGATGGTGGGACAGAAGGCGTCGTTGGTGGAGGCCGGCAGCGCCTTGTACTTCGACCCGACCTTGGAGCCGGAGCGCACCACCCCGCCCGGAAACGGCATGATCACATTGGGCACACGACCCATGGCATCGATCGCAGCTTCGCATGCGGCCAGCGCCGAGTCGATGTTCTCCGCCAGCACGAGAAAGTTGCCGCCGCCCACTGCCTTAACCATGCCCGTGGTCTCCTGGCACAGGAACTCGCCATCCATCACCGGCACGCGCCAGTAGCGGCGGCCGCCGATCAGCTTGGACATCTGGAAGCCGTCGCCGAAGAAGCGCAGCGTCTTTCCCAGCGGCAGGGCTTCGCCGCCGTCGATGCCGGCGAACACCGCGCTCGTGGGCGAGGTGAGGACGCATTGGCCGACGCGCCGCTCGATCTGCTTGGTCAGCTCCTTGGTCGACACCGCGAACAGCAGGACGGAAGCGCCGGGGCGGCCGTCCGGCGTCTCCGCCGGCGGCAGTTCGCGCTCGATCCCCGCTTCGCAGCCGCAGCCGATGACCGAAGTGGCGAAGCCGGTCATGGCGGCCGCCGCGTGCAGCGCCCACTTCAGGTTGTGGGCGGTGACGATGAGCCGCGTCGCCTTCATGCCGAAGGCTTCGGCGAAGGTGTCGTCGATGAGTACGCCGTTGAGGATCATGGCTTGCGGCACGGATGCGGAAGCAGGCGGCTGCCGTGCCCGCATTCGCACATCTCGTCGTCGCTGATCTTGAAATTGTCCATGCGCAGCGTCTGGTAGCGCTCGAAATACGGCGCGAGCTTGCGTTCGATGCCGCGGTCGAACTCGGGCTTGACGACATGGGTGTTGCCCCAGACCACCTTGACGACGGCGCCGTCGCGCACCACCAGTTCGCCGTCCTTGAACACGTATTCCGGGCGGGCGAACATGCGCTCGCGGTCCGCCTCGTCGCGATAGACGACGATGTCCGCCGCCGCGCCCGGCCCCAGCCGGCCCCGGTCCGTCAGGCCGAGAATGCGCGCCGGCGCGGCCCGCGTCATGATGGCGATCTCGTACAGCGAATATTCGCGTTCCAGGCTGCCCAGGGTGCTCAGGGCGGCGGCATCGGGCTGTATCTTGGCCAGTGCCTCCTTGCGGTAGCTGCGATCCATCAGCAGCCGGATCAGGTGCGGGTAGCTGGTGAAGGGAGCGCCATTGGGATGATCGGTGGTAAGGAAGATGCGCCACGGATCGCTCACCAGCAGGAAGATCTCCAGCCCGATTGCCCATTGCAGCGCGTTGACGAAGTTCTTGTCGCGATAACGGAACGGAACCACACCGCAGCCGGCATCGCACTCGATGTCCATGACCACGAATTTCTTCGGGCTGGCGAGGTGGCTGTTGCGGTGCTGGGCCATGGTGTCGCCGGAGGCGGTGACAGTTTGGCCGAACATGATCTGCCCGACGTCGGCAGTGACGTTGCCATGGGCGTTGATCGCCTCCGCGATGCGCGCCGCGCCCGAGGAAAACCTGCGGTCGCCTTCCGTGCCGTAACTGTGGAACTGGATGTGGGTGAGGTGGATGGGCAGCCCCTGCGCCGCCTCCATCGTCGCCAGCGTCGTATCCACGTTGCCGGGCACGCCCAGGTTGCTGGCATGGACGTGGAGCGGATGCGGCACCCCGAGTTCATGCACCGCCCGCGTCAGCACTTCGAGGATGCGCCGCGGCGTGACACGGTACCAGGCGTGCTCCTCGTCTAGATCCAGGCTGCGCTGGTTGAACTTGAAGGCGCTGATGCCGCCGGGATTGACCACCTTGATGCCGATGCACTGGCTGGCGTGCAGCGTCCATGCCACATAGTCGTTGATCGCCTGCTGGTCCTCGCGCGCCGCCAGCAGGCGCAGCAGGAAGTCGTCGCTGCCGAGCATGGCGTAGCCGCCCTTGTCCACCATCGGCGTGTCGCCCATCTCCATGTGCGCCTGGCGCGCGTTGATGGGCAGGACCGCCGGCTCGAAGCACGCGGTGTAGCCCATCTCCGCATAGCGGTAGCCGGTCGCCAGCGTGCCGGGCGCGGCGTGGCCGCAGGAGGAACGCGTCAGGGCGCCGCGCGGCAGCGGATCCGCGCGGTGGTCTTCCGGCAGCATGACGCGCGCGATATTGACCTTGCCGCCGCCGATGTGCGTGTGCAGATCGATGCCCCCCGCCATCACCACCCGACCGGCGAGATCGTAGTCGTGGTCGATGCGCTCGTCCGGCGGCGGCGCCTCGACCATGCGGCCGTCGCGCACATACAGGTCGCGCACCTCGCCGTCGACGCCGTGGGCGGGATCATAGACGCGGCCGCCGCGCAGTCGTGTCAGCATGGCGCGATCGCCTCGTCGATCGCCGCCACCACCCGTGCCACGCTCGGCAATCCGCTCTCGCGCAACCGCCGCAGCGGCAGCATCACCACCTTGTCGGTGCGGAACAGGTGGCCGGCATGATCGACGCCGGGTGTGCCGACGGGAATGAACACCTCCGGCTCGCGCTCGCACACCATGCCCGGGCGTCCCAGCACCACCGTCGGCACGGCGCTGCCCGGCGGTGCGCGGCGCTCGTCGAAGCTGGCGATCCACAGCAGTGCATCGGCTTCGCCCTGGGCCAGCAAGCGCGCTGTCGCGAAGCGCTGCGGATCGTACTCGGCCACCCCGCTGCCGAAGCCGGTGCGGAACGGAAATCCGGTCTGCCACAGTTCCACGCCGTCCGCGGTGAAGTCGCCGTCGCTGCCGCCCAGGGGCAGACCGGCCGCGCGCGTGCTCCGGTTGAGATCCTTGATCAGCTCGCACAGCGCCCGCACGGTGAGTTCGGCATGGGGAAAATCGAAATCGGCCGCCGCCCACACCACAACGGCGTAGCGCGCGCTCTTCAGCTTGTCGGCGAGGGTGCGCCACTGCGCCATCGGCACACCCGCCACCGTCTCCGCCTGCAGTTCCCGGCCCGCCATCAGGGCGCGCAGTGCGCCGAAGGCAGCACCGAGCGCGACGACGTCGCAGGGAATTTGAAACGGGCGGCGCCCGTCGGGCGCGATGCCGGCAGCCATGTCCAGGTCGCGCCCCAGATAGACCACTTCGCGCTGCGCCGAGGACAGCCCGAACAGGGTCTCGTCGGTCCACACGAAGCGCTCGAAGAAGCGCGGAAAACGGGTCACGACGTCGGTGCCCGCCAGCACCACGAGATCGGCGCGGTTCTTCACCTCCGCCAGGGTGGTGGTGATCCAGCCGCCCTCCTGCACTGCCAGCAGATTACGGAACTTGGCCGGCGCATTCATGTGGTCGAGCACGGCGCCGATGCGGTCGGCGAGGCTCATCACCGCGCGCATGCCGGTCACATCGGTGGCGAGGCCTCCGATCAGCGGCTGACGCGCGTTTGCCAACAGCGCGGCAGCGGCCGCGACCGCTTCGTCCAACTCCGCCGCCCGGCCGCCGATGCGCGGCGACAAGTCCGGAGCGTTCTGCTCCAGCGCCCGACGGCTCACCGCGCAGCCGCGGTCCACTACCTTTATCTCGGCGCCGCTCGCTCGCACTGTGACGTCGTCACAGAGCAGGCCGCAGAACGGGCAGGTGACGGGGATTGCCGGGGAGAGATCGGGCATCGACTCGGGCATCGGGGACGCGATAGCACGAACTCGATGCAGATAACGTGCCATACCAGCCTGCCGCAGGTCGCGGCGGCTCGCTCCGATGCTGCGCGGCGCGGACGGCGACGAACCTCCCGCCGACGCCGCCTGCCGCTACCCGCAGAGCGTGACACAATGCTCCGCAGGCGCCACAGCAAGACCGCCCGCTGGAGCCAAGCGCCCGCACTGCAGAGAGAAAGCCCGAGTGGCACGCAGGTTGCTAAACTGGATTATTCGTGACAAAAAGAGTTCCCTTTCCAAACCGAGACCCGATGCCGACCTCCCGTCCTGACCAGAGCCCATGGGTCGTCGTCGAAGCACCGGCGCGCCTCCATCTTGGCTTCGTCGACCTCGACGGCGGACTGGGGCGGCGCTTCGGCAGCCTCGGCCTGACGCTCGATGGAATGGCGACACGCCTGCGCCTGCAGGCGTCGTCGCGGACTACGGCACTGGGCCCGCAGGCGGAGCGCGCGGCGGCGAACCTGGCACGGCTGCGCGAGGCGGTGCACGCGGGGGGCGAAGCCACGCTGATCGTGGACGAGGCGATCCCCGCCCACGCCGGTCTCGGCTCCGGCACTCAGATGGCACTGGCCGTGGGCGCTGCCGCATCGGAAGCCTGGGGGCTGGGCCTGAGCCCGCGCGAGATCGCGCACATCCTCGATCGTGGCGCGCGTTCGGGCATCGGCGTCGGCGCGTTCGACGAGTCGCGCAGCTACGGCAGCGGGGGACGCCTCAG
>Ga0115028_10000157_pt1 | contig 10148 bp, 5 predicted proteins | sample Plant_0915_D1_FD_83894 | JGI IMG/M metagenome (GOLD analysis project Ga0115028, IMG submission 83894) | Wetland microbial communities from Old Woman Creek Reserve in Ohio, USA - Plant_0915_D1 | ecosystem: Environmental > Aquatic > Freshwater > Wetlands > Sediment ... | reverse complement strand
TCAAGCAGGACGGCTTCAAAGCGGTCTTCCTCTCGATCGGCCTGCACGGCGGCCGGCGCCTGGGGGTCGAGAACGAGGACGTCGCCGGGGTGCTGCAGGGGGTCGACTTCCTGCGGGATGCGGCGCTGGGGAAGACGGTCGAGATCGGGGCCGACGTGCTCGTGGTCGGCGGCGGCAACGTGGCCGTCGACGTGGCGCTCACCGCCAAGCGGCTGGGGGCCAAGAACGTGACCATGGTCTGCCTCGAGCGGCGCGAGGAGATGCCGGCCTGGACGCACGAGATCCAGGAGGCCCTCGAGAGCGACATCCGGATCGTCAACAGCTTCGGCCCCAAGGCGTTTTTCATCGACAAGAGCAAACGCGTCTCGGGACTGGAGTTCAAGACCTGCACGGCCGTCTTCGACGAGAACCGCCGCTTCAACCCGCAGTTCGACGAGAGTGTCTGCACCCCGATGTTCGCCGACACGGTGATCATCGCGATCGGCCAGAGCACCGACCGCACGCACCTGGACGGCCAGGGCATCGTTTTTTCCCGTCCCGGCGGCCTTCAGGCCGACCCGGTCACGCTGCAGACCCCGATCGAGGGGGTCTTCGCCGGCGGGGATGCCTTCCACGGGCCCAAGTCGGTGGTCGAGGCGGTCGCGAGCGGGAAGGAGGCGGCTGAGAGCATCCACCGCTACCTCAACGGCCTGGATCTGCGCGCGGGGCGCGCGAAGGAGTGGGAGCACGTGAAGCCGGAAACGGCGGGCGAGGCCAAGCACGCCCGCGTCCCGGTGCGCTGCCTCGACCCGGCCGCGCGCGAGTGCAACTTCCTCGAGGTCTCCTTCGGCTACGACGAGACCGAGGCGCGCATGGAGTCCCAGCGCTGCCTGCGCTGCGGCATCTGCTCCGAGTGCTACCAGTGCGTCAAGGCCTGCCTGGCGAAGGCGGTCGACCACACGCAGGAGCCCGAGATCCTGGAGATCCCGGTCGGGTCGGTGATCCTCTGCCCCGGTTCGGACCCCTACGACCCGTCGGCGCTCGAGAACATCTACCACTACCGGACGAGTCCGAACGTGCTGACGAGCCTCGAGTTCGAGCGCATCCTGAGCGCGACCGGGCCCACCATGGGGCACCTCAAGCGGCTCGGGGACGACCGGGAGCCCAAGCGCATCGCCTGGCTGCAGTGCATCGGCTCGCGCGACAACAACCAGTGCGGCAACGGATACTGCTCGTCGGTCTGCTGCATGTACGCCATGAAGGACGCCATGATCGCCAAGGAGCACGCCCACGGCGATCTGGAGTGCACCATCTTCAACATGGACATCCGCAGCTTCGGCAAGGACTACGAGAAGTACTACAACCGCGCGATCGGCAACGGCATCCGCTTCGTGCGCTCGCGCGTGCACTCGGTGGACGTCCTGCCGGAGACGGGCAACCTGTCGCTGCGCTACGCGGACGAGGCCGGCGGGCTGCAGGTCGAGGAGTACGACATGGTCGTGCTGTCGGTCGGCCTGCAGATCCCCAAGGAGACGGTCGCGCTGGCCGAACGGCTCAAGGTCGACCTGAACCCGTCCAAGTTCGCGCAGAACCGCCCCTTCACACCGGTGGAGACCTCGCGGCCGGGCGTCTACGCCTGCGGCGTGTTCCAGGGGCCCAAGGACATCCCGAGCTCGGTCACCGAGGCAGGGGCGGCCGCGGTCATGGCCGCGGCCGACCTGGCCGAGGCCCGCGGGCGGGACGTCACGCGGATTCAGCTCCCGGAGGAGCTCGACGTCTCCGCGGAGGCGCCGCGGGTGGGGGTCTTCGTCTGCAACTGCGGCATCAACATCGGCGGGGTCGTGGATGTCCCGGGCGTGCGGGCCTATGCCGAAACGCTCCCGCACGTGGTCTACGCCGACGAGAACCTCTTCACCTGCAGCCAGGACACGCAGGAGAAAATCAAGGAGAAGATCAAGGAGCACAAGCTCAACCGCGTGGTGGTGGCCTCCTGCAGCCCCAAGACCCACGCGCCCATGTTCATGGAGACCCTCGAGGCCTGCGGGTTGAACCCCTACCTCTTCGAGATGGCGAACATCCGCAACCAGGACTCCTGGGTGCACTCCGACGACCGCGATGCGGCCACGCGCAAGGCCAAGGACCTGGTGCGCATGTCGGCCGCACGCGCCGCCACCCTCAAGATGCTGACGACCAAGAGCGTGCCGATCCACAAGCAGGCCCTGGTGATCGGCGGCGGGGTCGCCGGCATGAACGCGGCGCTCAGCCTGGCGCGCCAGGGCTTCCCGGTGGTCGTCGTGGAGAAAGAGGCGGAGCTGGGCGGGTTTGCCCGCCGGCTGCATCACACGATCGAGGGGGCGGACATCCCCGCGTACCTTAAGGAACTGGCCGCGGAGGTGACCTCTCACCCGAAGATCCGGGCGCTGACCTCGGCCCGGATCGCCGCATTCGAGGGCTTCAAGGGGAACTTCGTGACCTCGGTCGCGCACGCGGGCGCGGCGGAGCCTGAACGGATCGAGCACGGCGTCATCATCGTGGCGACCGGCGCCGGCGAGTACCGGCCGTCGGAGCACCTCTACGGCCAGGACCCGCGGGTGGTCACGCAGGTGGAGTTCGGCGACCTGCTCGTCCGCCCCGAGGGGGCCGCGCTGCAGAGCGTCGTGATGATCCAGTGCGTGGGGTCGCGCAACGAGACGAACGTGAACTGCTCGCGCATCTGCTGCCAGAACGCGGTCAAGAACGCGCTCGCGCTCAAGAAGCTCAACCCCGACGCCCAGGTGTACGTCCTCTACCGGGACATCCGCACCTACGGGCTGATGGAGGAGTACTACACCGAGGCCCGCAAGCTGGGCGTCATCTTCATCCGCTTCGAGCCCGAGGCCGCGCCGCAGGTTTCGGCCCAGGCCGAGGGCGTCGTCGTGCGGGTGAAGGACCACGTGCTGCAGCGGGACATCGAGATCCTGGCCGACCGGCTGGTGCTGAGCGCCGGCGTGGCCGCGGCCGACACGGCCGACGTGAGCGCGCTCATGAAGCTCAACCGCAACCCGGAGGGATTCTTCATCGAGGCCCACGTGAAGCTGCGGCCGGTCGACATGCCGAGCGAGGGCGTATTCCTCTGCGGGACCGCCCACGGGCCCAAGCTGATCTCGGAAACGATCGCCCAGGCGCAGGCGGCAGCCGCGCGCGCATCGACCCTGCTCTCCAAGGACTCGATCAAGCTCTCGGCGATCACGGCCAAGGTGGAGACCGACCACTGCGTCAAGTGTCTCACCTGCGTGCGGTCCTGCCCGTTCGGGGTGCCGCAGTTCAACCAGCAGGAGAAGGTCGTCGAGATCAACGAGGCCCTGTGCCGCGGGTGCGGGGTGTGCACCGCGGTCTGCCCGCGGCAGACCATCAACCTGAGCTTCTACGAGGACGACCAGATCGTCTGCAAGATCGAGGCGCTCTTGAACGAGGAAGTGGCGTGAGGGGAGCCGGATACTAAGGATGCAGGATACAGGATGCAGGATCAAAACCCCCGCGTCCGCGTTGTATCCTGAACCCTGAATCCTGGATCCATGTGCAGCGTCAGTGACTAACCGAATGGACTGGAGGATATCGCATGGCGGCAACCGCCTTTGAACCCACCATCATTGCCTTCTGCTGCGAATACTGAGGGTACTCGGCCGCGGACCTGGCAGGTTCGATGCGACTGAGCTACCCCGCCAACGTCAAGATCATCCTGGTGCCGTGCACGGGCAAGGTGGACGTCGTGCACATGCTCAAGGCGATCCAGCAGGGCGCCGACGGCGTCTACTGCGTCGGGTGCCTCGAGGGCGCCTGCCATTACAACCAGGGCAACCTGCGCTGCCGCGAGCGGGTCAACCACGTGCGCATGCTGCTCGAGGAGATCGGCCTGGAACCGGACCGGGTGCGCATGTACAACCTCTCTTCGGGCGAGGCGCCGACCTTCGTGGCCTACGCCCGTGAGATGACCGAGACCATTCAGAAGCTCGGTCCCAACCCGCTCAGGAAGAAGGCGGCGGCATAGAGATCGGTGTTTGGTGTTGAGTGTTGGGTGTTTGGGGTTTTGGGTGTGGGGTGCCGGGGTGAGGAAGAAGCACTATGAGCCTTCGAACCCGCGGCCCCGTGAATTCTCTTTTCTGGAGGCCTCATGATTGTAGCCAAGCGCAAGCCATTCGACGAGATCATGGAGATGCTCAAGGGTCGCCGCAAGGTCATGGTGGTCGGCTGCGGGACCTGCGTCGCCGTCTGCCTCGCGGGGGGCGAGAAGGAGGTGGCGATCCTGGCCACCGAGCTCGACATGGCCCGCAAGCTGAAGGGTGAACCCGTCGAGATTACGTCCACCACCCTGGAGCGCCAGTGCGACCGCGAGTACCTGGCCGAGCTCGACCAGACCGCCGGGCAGCACGACGCGCTCATCTCCATGGCGTGCGGGGTCGGCATCCAGTTCCTGGCGGAACGGTTCCCGAACACGCCCGTCTACCCGGCCGTGGACACCTGCGGGCTGGCGGTCAACCAGGACGTCGGCTGGTACGAGGAGCGCTGCCGCTCCTGCGGCCGCTGCGTCCTCGCGATCACGGGCGGGATCTGCCCGGTCACGATGTGCGCCAAGGGCCTGTACAACGGCCCTTGCGGCGGCACCAACCGCGGCAGCTGCGAGATCAGCGCCGACCAGCCCTGCGCCTGGAACGCCATCTACGATCGGCTCAAGGCCCAGGGGCGGCTGGACCAGATCCTGGAGCTGACCCCCCCGCAGGAGTGGCGCGACATCACCCCGCGCACCCTGATCCAGCCCGGCTACAAGAAACCGGAAAAGGCCAAGGCCTGATCCCGTCGACCGCAACCCCCACTCATCCGTGAAGGTGCAGATATGAAATCAGGGAGCAATTTGGAAAAAGTGCTGCGTGCCGGACACTTCGCGTTCACCGGTGAGCTCGGGCCCCCGCGCGGCGCCAACGCGGAGGAGGTCCGCAAGAAGGCCGCCCACCTCAAGGGCAAGGTCGACTCGGTGAACATCACCGACAATCAGACCGCCATGGTGCGCATGTCCAGCTGGGCCGCCAGCCTGCTGCTGATCCAGGAGGGCCTCGAACCCAACTTCCAGATGGTCTGCCGCGACCGCAATCGCCTGGCGATGCAGGCCGACATCCTGGGGGCCTCCGCACTCGGCATCCGCAACATGCTCTGCCTGTCGGGCGACCACTGCCAGTTCGGCGACCACCCCATGGCCAAGGGCGTCTTCGACATCGATTCGACCCAGCTGATCGGCATGGTGAAGCAGATGCGCGACGAGGGCAAGTTCCTGAGCGGGGCGGAGATCGACGGCCGGCCGCAGATCTTCATCGGCGCCGCCGCAAACCCGTTCGCGGACCCCTTCGAGTGGCGCGTCCATCGCCTGGCCAAAAAGGTCAAGGCCGGGGTCGACTTCATCCAGACCCAGTGCATCTACAACATGCCCAAGTGGCGCGAGTTCGTCCGGCAGGCGAACGACATGGGGCTGACCGAAAAGGTCTTTCTGCTGGCCGGGATCACGCCCATGAAGAGCCTCGGCATGGCCAAGTACATGAAGGGCAAGGTCCCGGGCATGGACGTGCCGGACGAGATCATCAGCCGGCTGCAGGGGGTGCCGCGGGACAAGCAGGCCGAGGAGGGCGTCAAGATCGCCCTCGAGCAGATCGCGGAAATGAAGGAGATGAAGGGCGTCGCCGGGGTGCACCTGATGGCGATCGAGTGGGAGCACCGGGTGCCGGAGATCGCCGAGCGCGCGGGGATGCTGCCGCGGCCGGCCGTGAACTGACCCTTAGCAGAACCCGTTCAAGCCCCTGCCCGATGCGGGCAGGGGCTTTTTATGTCTCTCGGAATGAATTTATATTCATATCTGACGACACGGGCCTTCGTTATGCAAACAAGTTGAATATCAAATGATATGTCTGAGTTTTAGTTCTTGACAGCCTGTTTAAGGCCCTGGTAGATGTGTGAATAATAATTCATTCAGGTGCGCATGAGCTCCCTTGACGCGAAGAATCCCAAGTACCACCGCATTCTCGAAGCGGCCGTGAAGGTATTCGCCCGCAAGGGGTTCACCGTCGCGACGGTCTCCGAAGTGGCCAAGGAAGCCGGGGTCGCGGACGGGACTATCTACCTCTATTTCAAAAGCAAAGACGACATCCTGGTGCACTTCTTCAGCTTCAAGGCGCAGCAGGTGTTCGACCGGTTCCGATCCGAGGTGGCCCGCGGGCCGGACGCCGTGGCGAAGCTGCGCCATCTCGTGCGCGTTCACCTCTCCGAGTTTCAGAAGGACCCGGACATGGCTCTGCTCTACCAGGTCGAGACGCACCAGGGGCGGCGGGCCGCAGAGGAGCAGATCCGCGCCATGTCCAAGAGCTACCAGGACATCCTGTCCGAAATCGTCGAACAGGGGCAGCAGGAGGGGCTGATCCGCAGGGACCTCTACGTCAGCCTGGTCAGGCGTTTCATCGTCGGGGCGGTGGAGGAGACGATCGGCACCTGGCTGCACTCCGGCCGCAGCTACGACCTGGCCTCCATGGCCGACCCCCTGGTGGACCTGTTTGTGCGGGGCATCGGGACCGAGAAGCGGATTTGAGATTGGACGTTGCGTAACACGAGAAAACGAACCCGTAACACTCACACGGATGGTGACCCATGACCCAACTCATCGCAGACCGGCGCGACGTCGACTTCGTCCTTCACGAGCAGCTCAAGGTCGAGGAGCTGGCCCGGCACAAGCGTTTTGCGGACTTCAAGCGCAAGGCGATCGACCTGGTCATCTCGGAGGCGCGTAACCTGGCGATCAAGGAACTGCTGCCCACCCGGGTGGACGGCGACCGGGTCGGGGCGCGCTTCGCCGACGGCCGGGTGAGCGTTCCCGAGTCCTTTCACAAGGCCTGGAAGGCCTACCGCGAGGGCGAGTGGCTCGCCATGATCGAGGACCCCGAGTGGGGCGGCCAGGGCATGCCGCACGCAGTGGCACTTGCGGCGGCCGACTACCTCAACGGCGCCAACTTCGCGTTCATGATGTACGCCGGGCTGACCCACGGCGCCGGGAAACTCGTCGAGTGCTTCGGGAGCGCGGAGCAGAAGCGGCTTTTCCTCAAAAACATGTACACCGGTCGGTGGACCGGGACGATGCTGCTGACCGAGCCCCAGGCCGGATCGGACGTGGGGGCCCTGACCACCTCGGCCGTCCGCAATCCCGACGGCACGTATGCGATTACCGGTTCCAAGATTTTCATCTCGTCGGGCGAGCACGACATGGCCGAGAACATCATCCACCCGGTGCTCGCGCGCATCGAGGGCGCGCCGGCCGGCACGGCCGGGATCTCGCTGTTTCTCGTCCCCAAGATCCGGGTCCAGCCCGACGGCCGCCTGGGCGAGCCGAACGACGTCGTCTGCACCGGGGTCGAGGAGAAGATGGGCATTCACGGCAACGCCACCTGTTCGCTCGCGCTCGGCAGCCGGGGCGGGTGCCGCGGCACGCTGCTGGGCGAGGAGAACAAGGGCATGCGCGCCATGTTCCTGATGATGAACGAGGCCCGCCTGCTCGTGGGGACCCAGGGACTCGCCTGCGCCGGGCCGGCCTATCTCTACGCGCTCAATTACGCTCGCGAGCGCGTCCAGGGCCGTCACCTGCTGAAGACCTTCGACAAGAACGCCCCGTCCGTGCCCATCATCCAGCACCCGGACGTCCGGCGCATGCTGATGCTGATGAAAACCTGGGTCGAAGGCATGCGCAGCCTGCTGTATTACATGGGCTACCTGAACGACCGGCGGGTCACGGCCGAGACCCCGGAGCTGGCGGCCCGTTACCAGGGTCTGATCGACGTCCTGATCCCGATCGCCAAGGGCTATGTGACCGAGCGCGCCTGCGAGGTGTGCGACCTGGGGATCCAGGTGTACGGCGGGTACGGCTACATCCGCGACTACCCGATGGAGCAGCTGCTGCGAGACTGCCGCATCACGCCCATCTATGAAGGGACCAACGGCATCCAGGCCATGGACCTGCTCGGCCGCAAGCTCGGACTGAACCAGGGCCGCACCTTCATGGACCTGCTGGCGGAGATCCGTGCGACGATCGCGGCCGCCCGGGAGCTCGAGCGCACGGCCGGCGCCGCCGGGCGCCTGGAGACGGCCGTGAACGTCCTCGGCGACACGGCCATGCAGCTGGGCGCAGCCGCCATGTCCGAGAAGGTCCTGGCCGCGTTCGCCGGCGCCCACCCCTTCATGCAGGTCTGCGGCGACGTCATCATGGGGTGGATGCTCCTGTGGCGCGGCCGCATCGCCGCCCAAGGCCTGGCCGCCGGGGCGGCCGGGAAGGACGCCCTCTTCTACGAGGGTCAGCTCAAGAGCCTCGAGTTTTACGTCCAGTCGATCCTGCCGATGACCATGGGGAAAATGGAGGTGGTGCGCGGCTGCGGGAGTGCGGCGGTGGACATCCCGGAGGACGCCTTCGGGGGGCGGTAGGGGCAGGGGAAGATCCTAGATGCAGGATGCCCGAAACTCGATACTCGATACTGGATGCTCGATACTGGATGAGGTCAGGGTGTCCTTTCCTTAATCGAGTATCCAGAATCCAGTAACGAGTATCGAGCTTCAGAGCCCATTGTCCCTGCCAGCCATTCGTGCTAAGCAACCACACCTAATGCTTCATCCCGAGCACGTAAACAGAGGAGACCCATGCACCCGGCCTTGACCCCGCCCGCAGCTGCAGCCTGGCTCGGCGTCCCGTTGAAGTTCCTGTTCGTGCTGATCCCCGCGGTCGGCATCGGCCTTTTCGTCTACATCATGCGCCGCCGCATCGAGCCGCTGCTCAAGGCCGCACCCGACCCGCGCTTCGACCGCATCCCCGAACGCCTTCAATCGGTGCTCCGGATCTGGCTCGGGCAGTGGCGGCACCCGCGGTACCTGTCGGCCGGGGTGCTGCACATCGTCGTCTTCTTCGGCTTCCTGGCGCTGGCCGCCCGGTCCGCCCAGCTCGTCGTCCTGGGGTTCGTGGACGGCTTCACCCTGCCCGGGTTCGGCGGCGCGTTCGGGGCCTTTTACGGTGTCGTCAAGGATTACGCCGGCACGGCGGTGTTCCTGGCGGCCGCGGCTTTGGCCGTGCGGCGGCTCGTGTTCAAGCCCGCGCGTTACGCGGTGCCCGAGCGCTACGGCAAGGGCCACACGCCCGAGGCCATCCTGGTGCTGGGGCTCATCGGCACCCTGCTGGCGAGTGAGAGCCTGTTCGACGCGAGCCTGGCTGCCGCAGCGGCCGCGCAGGGGCTGCCCGGGCACCCCGGCCCCCCGCTCACCCTGGCCTGGGCATTCCGTCCCCTGCTTGCGGGCCTGTCGACCTCCGCGCTCCAGGCGATCCACCTCGCGGCCTACACGGTGCACGACCTGGTCTTCTTCTTTTTCCTGTGTTTCCTGCCGCTCGGCAAGCACTTCCACGTGATCACCTCGCTCTTCAACGTCTTCTGCATGCGCGTGGACACCGGCAACGTGAAGCCCGTGCGGCACGGGGTCGACGAGGGCAAGCTCGACGAGCTCAAGTCTTTCGGGACCAAGGTCTACGAGGATTTCACCTGGAAGCACATGCTGGATTTCTACTCCTGCGCCGACTGCGGTCGCTGCTCGGACCATTGCCCGGCCAACCGGGTCAAGCGGCCGCTCTCCCCGCGCTTCATCTCGATCAAGGCCCGCGACCACGGCTTCCGGCGCTACCCGCTGCGCGGGCCGGCCGAGCCGTCGGCGCCACTGATCGGCGGCATCTACTCCGAGGACGAGATCTGGTCCTGCACGACCTGCGGGGCGTGCGAACAGGAGTGCCCGGTCGGCATCGAGTACATCGACAAGATGGTGGACCTGCGACGCGGGATGGTCGACGAGGGTATGGTGCCGCAGTCGCTGCAGAAGCCCCTCTCGGCGCTCGAAAAGCGCGGCAACCCCTGGGGCAAGATGGAAAAGAAGCGCGCCGACTGGACGGCCGGGGTGGGGCCGGGCTGCACCGTCAAGCGCTTCGAGAACGGCGATACGGCCGAGACGCTCTACTTCGTCGACAGCATCACGTCCTACGACGACCGCGTGCAGAAGATCGCCCAGGCGACCGCGCGGATCCTTTGCGCGGCCGGGGTCGATTTCGGCGTCCTCGGGAAGGACGAGAAGGACAGCGG
>Ga0115028_10000156_pt1 | contig 10149 bp, 4 predicted proteins | sample Plant_0915_D1_FD_83894 | JGI IMG/M metagenome (GOLD analysis project Ga0115028, IMG submission 83894) | Wetland microbial communities from Old Woman Creek Reserve in Ohio, USA - Plant_0915_D1 | ecosystem: Environmental > Aquatic > Freshwater > Wetlands > Sediment ... | reverse complement strand
TGGATGTGGAGATACACAGAACCAAAGCCATAAATTACTTCTCACTTTATAACAAGGATCAATCGAAGATTCCACATGCAGGTTTTGCCTCCGGATCTGATAAAAGCAGGAGAAACATGATCAGCCGGTTTATCCGGGGTAACTTTTTTATACCTGATCCCCGCAAGGGATGGAACAGATACGCCTTCCGCAAAGCCTGCGAACTGATAAAAATTGAAAATATCAGCCATATCCTTACCACCAGTCCTCCGCATTCAACACAGCTGATCGGACTGAAACTGAAGCGTAAATTCCCTCATATCAAATGGGTAGCCGACCTCAGGGATCCGTGGACCGATATCTATTACTATGACATGTTCAAACCATCCCTTCTGGCCAAAATGGCTGACAGGAAAATGGAAAGGAATGTCCTCACAAAAGCGGATACAATCGTTACTGTTGGACAGACACTGGCGACAATCCTGGGAAGCAAAGGAGAGAAGATATCACAAAAGATCCATGTTCTTCCGAACGGTTATGATGAAGAGGATTTTGAAGGTATCCTTCCGATCATTCCCGAGCAGTTCACAATAACCTATGTGGGAACCCTGTCGCCTGCCTATCCTGTTAACGGACTGATTGAAGCTGTGAAGGATATCATGGTAAATAACAGGCCGGTCAGCCTGAAATTCGTTGGTACCGTCCCTGAACCGATCCAGGAACTGTTCCCTGCTGATGAAGAGGGAAATCGTCCTGATTTCATTCAGTATTGTGAACACCCCGAAGCTATCCGGTACATGATGGAATCGACGATGCTTCTGCTTATCATTCCCGACCATCCTTCAAACAAATCAATTCTTACCGGCAAGATTTTTGAGTACCTGGCAACCGGCAAGCCTGTTCTCCTGCTGGGCCCTTCAGACGGTGACGCAGCTCAGTTAATGGTCAAGTGCGGCTACCAGGGTATTTTTGATTATAATGATGTGCAGGGCATCAGGAGTTTCATCAGTAAAGTCGCCGAAGGACGTCAGGTAACACCAAGCGGGCATCATCTGGAGTATTCAAGAAGGGCACTTACATCTAAGCTTGGTGACCTGCTGAATTCCCTGCTATAACCACTTCTTCACCCTGGCAATAACCGGGTCAATCAGCAAATTCATGTCAGCCGAAAGCTTCCACAGGTAAACCCCTGCCGTAAACAGAATTGCTACCAGGAGGCTTCTTACAATAACATCAATCCAGAGTGAAAGCTCGGGCATGAGGTATCCTGCCAGGGCCGTACCAAGGCCGATAATGGTCATCCGGATATGCGTCATGTTGTAGGGCCATATGCCAAATTTTCTGCCTACGACCACAACACTCAATAGATTGTAAATTATATTGGAAATCATTGAGGCGACCGCCCCACCGGTCATTCCGAAAAGAGGGATAAAGATCAGGCTGGCTCCGACAAAAAGGACTATCAGAAGAAACATAAGCCACGTCTGATACCTGTAAAGTGCGGATGTGCTGAGAACAACACTGTTTATTCCTGTGGAGACACTGACCACATTCCCGATGCTGATAAGAATAATGACCGCACCACTCGTGCCGTATTCATCGGGTAACAGACGGAATATATTGTCAATGTTGACCATGAGTCCGATGAAGATCAGCAGCCCTATCGCATACTGGTTTATACTGCTCCGCAGGTAAAGGTCATCAATGGTATGCAAATCATCTTTTTTCCAGGAATCGGCAAGAAAGGGAATTGAGATCTTGGCCATCGACCTCCCCGGGATCATTATCAGGACTGCAAAATATGACGCTATAGCGTAGATACCTACCTGTCCTTCCCCGAGAAACCGGTTGATGAATACTTTATCAAGTGTGGTAAGGATCGATGAGCTGAATCCGGTCAGTATTCCAAAGAAAGAGAGCATGAGGATCTGTTTCTTCAGCTCAGGTGTGATAAATCCGGGCTTGAACTTCAGTGAAATTTCTCCCCTGATAACCAGGTATACAGTCATTACCACCAGAGGTATTCCCTGGCAGACCACATATCCGAAGATATATCCGTCGAAGTCAATGACCCCGACCCAGAAAAGGCAGATAAGGGCAAAGTTAAAAACCCTGAACAGGAACTCCTTCAGAAAGGTGCCCAGTACCGCATCATACAGTACTTTATTGTAGTTGTCAAGGAGGTTGAACAGCAGTGTGATCAGAAGCAATGCGGGAATATAAAACGAGTATTCAGAGATCAGCGGCGAACGGTCCATGTTGATCTCCTCAAAATGAGGAGTGTAGAATTTAATCACAATCAGCGCCGCAATGAACCCTATGAGGGTTATTGCCAGCGACAATGCGAAGAAACCGTTATGTTTTTCACGGGGATCCCTGAAGTAGGGAAACAGCCTGTTGATGACATTGGTGAAACCGAGACCCGAGAACTGGGAGAGTATGGTGGCAAATGACAGCAGCACCTGCACCACCCCTATCTCACCTGTGGTGAAAACTTTGGGAGAGAGCAGTATAATATTGACGAAACCGAGACCTGCCCCAAGATAAGACCATGCTGTTCCTCGGAGCGTCTGCTTCTGAACTATTCCCATCTCACTCTCTTGTTCCGGCAAATGTATAATAATATACTCATTTGATTTAAGGTTCAGTTGGTGTATTTTTGTCGGGTGATACTAAACCCGGCATGAACCCGTAAAGTGTGATTTATGAAAGATAGCTTCCTGAAATCTGCTGTTCCGCACATCGTTGCAGTTCTTATATTCACTGTTGTCTCATTTGTGTATTTCTACCCTGTAATTGAGGGGAAGAAGATCAACGCGCATGACACGAAGGTCTTTGAAGGCTCTTCAAGAGAGATCCGTGATTTCCGTGCAGAATACGGAAAGGAGCCGTTGTGGACCAACTCCATGTTCGGAGGTATGCCGGCATACATGATCTCTGCCAAGTATCCCGGTAACCTGTTCAAGCATCTCGATGACCTGCTGAAAATATATAAAACGCCTGTTGCTGCCCTGTTCCTTTCGATGCTGGGATTTTATATCATGCTCCTCCTTTTCAGGGTCAATCCATGGCTGGCGATGGCCGGAGCAATTGCGTACGGCTTTACATCATACCTTTTTGTCAGCTTGTCGGCAGGGCATAACACCAAGGTCTATGCAATGGCATGGATGGCACCAGTAGTGGGAAGTGCCGTATATGCCTTCCGGACAGATGGCTTTAAAGGCGCCGCTCTTTTCTCGCTCTTCCTTTCCCTTCAGATCATGGCCAACCATTTCCAGATAACATACTACACGTTTATTATTCTTCTGGTCTTCGGCATTTATGAGCTGATCGATGTTGTTAAGAGAAAAGCTCTTCCTTCCTTCCTGAAAAGCTTCGGATTACTGGTGGCGGCAGCCGTGATTGCCGTCGGGGTCAATTTTGCTTCCGTTTATTCGACCTGGGAGTACAGTAAAGAGTCAACAAGGGGCCAAAGCGACCTGTCAAAAGACGATGCGAAGGAGGAAAAAGGACTTGACAAGGAATACATTACACAGTGGAGTTATGGCGTAGGCGAGACGATGACTTTTCTTATTCCTGATTTCAAAGGAGGGGCTACAGCACCCTTCCCTGACGGCTCGGAGACAGTAAAGACGTTGCGAAAGAACAATATGGGCCAGGCAAAGGATCAGCTGTACAGATACTGGGGACAGCAGCCCTCGACCAGCGGACCAGTGTATTTCGGCGCCGTGGTTCTGTTTCTTTTTGTCCTTGGGCTGCTGATAATAAAGGGAAAGGAAAAATGGTGGATCCTCACAGCTGTATCGCTCTCCCTGCTCCTCTCATGGGGTAAGAACTTCATGCCATTGACATCATTCTTCATCGATTTTTTCCCGGGATATGATAAATTCAGGGCCGTTTCAATGATCCTGGTCATCGCGGGTGTCTGTGTTCCCCTGCTGGCCGTGCTTGCACTCAAAGCAATAACGGAAGAGACAGTGACTGTCGAAAAAACAATTAAATCATTAATTATAGCCGCCGGAATGACAGGGGGACTGGCTCTTATGTTTTTCCTTTTACCCGGGCTCGCCGGATCGTTCCTGAGACCTGATGAAGTCTCACTTCCTGATTCCCTGAACTGGCTCAGGGATGCAATGATTGCAGACCGGAAAACAATGATACGAACTGATGCCCTGAGGTCGGCAGCATTGATAGCGGCGGGAGCAGGACTGATCTGGTTCTTCATCAGGAAAAAGATAAAACTGACCCACTCTCTTATAGGTCTTACACTCCTCTTCCTTATAGACCAGATTCCTGTTGATGTGAGATATCTTGGCAGCTCAAATTTTGAGACCAGAAGATCATCGGAAAATTCTTTTGCCCCGACAGCCGCTGATAAATCCATCCTTGAGGATAAAAGCGAATACCGTGTGCTCAATCTTACAGTGTCAACATTTAATGATGCATCCACATCATATCATCACAATTCTATCGGAGGATACAGCGGAGCCAAGATGAAAAGGTACCAGGAACTGACTGAGGCATGCCTCACTGATGAAATCAGTTCACTTATCGCCATGCTCCGGACTTCAACTTCATATGAGGAGGCTGAAAATGTCATGAAAAACCTTGGTGCTCTTAATATGCTCAATACCAAATACATAATTCTGTCCCCTGAAGCCCCGCCTCTGGTAAATAAACATGCTCTTGGCAATGCCTGGTTTGTTGAAAAGGTATCACTGGTGGAAAATGCTGATGCAGAGCTTATGTCAATCAAGACAACCAATCCTGCAGAAATAGCTGTCGTTGACAGAAGATTCGCTGACCGGATTGCTGTAAATGATAACCCCGGATCCCCGTCGGACACAATCTGGTTGTCATCATACAAGCCTAACCTGCTGACCTACAAATCAGAGCTTTCATCAGACAGGGTTGCAGTATTCTCCGAGATATATTATCCGAACGGATGGCAGGCATATATTGATGATGCTCCGGCAGATCATTTCCGCGCCGATTATGTGCTCAGGGGAATGGTTGTACCCGCCGGTAGTCATACGCTGACATTCAAATTTGAACCTCAGTCCTACAAAACCGGTAACAAGGTGTCACTTGCAAGTTCGGTTATTCTGCTTGCAATGCTGATCTACGCGGCTTTTACCGGCTTTACGGCCTTACGAAAGAATGACTGAAACGGGTTCATGCCTGGTGTGCGGAAGCACTGACACTGAGGTGCTTTATGCTGCAAAAGACCATCTTGTAAGCGGTGAGGATTTTATGCTTAAAAGATGCAGGGTGTGCGGTTTCACCTTTACTGCTGACCCTCCTGATGAAAAAGATATCGCAAAATTTTATCTGTCTGAAGATTATATTTCCCATTCCGATAAAAAGCAGAGCCTGACAGACCGGTTATATCACTTTGCCAGGATTTATATGCTGAGAAAAAAATACAACCTGGTATGCAGAATGACCGGCATGGAAACAGGTGCATTGGTGGATATAGGGAGCGGCACTGGCTATTTTGCCGGTTCTATGAATCGCATGGGATGGAACGTTAAAGGGATAGAACTGAGTGAGCAGGCACGGAATTACTCAGTTGCGAAGTTCGGCCTGACCGTTGTCTCTCCCCTGGAGATATCTTCAATAAAAGATAGTTTCGCTGACTGTGTAACCCTCTGGCACGTGCTGGAACACCTCTATGACCCTGCGATGTGGCTGAAGGAAATAATGAGGATATTGAAAGACGACGGCATATGCATAATTGCTCTTCCTAACATAAAATCAGCTGATGCCAGATGGTTCGGAGAAGTATGGGCTGCACTCGACGTTCCGAGGCACCTGTGGCACTTCTCACCTGAAACTCTTCGGGCATTTATTAATGAACATGGATTAATCTGCAGGAAGGTCATCCCTATGCCTCTCGACATTTATTATATCTCCGCACTGAGTTATAAAAACAGGGGACGCAGTTTTCCTCTTTTCAGAGGTACCATTACAGGACTATTTTTGACTTTCGAATCCCTTTTCAAAAAGGACAGGGCGAGTTCACTGATCTATGTTGTTTCAAAACAGCGCGGCTAATACCTGTCAAGCCAGCGGAACTTCCTTGATGTGTCTCCAAATCTGATGGCCATAACAAATTCATGGGAGCCGTATGTAGATCTCTGAATTGACTGAAGCGTCCAGTCGAATGAGTATCCGAAGTAAAACTTATCCTGTCTTACACCGACGTTGGCAATGATTGCACTGCCGGTTCTGAAGGTTGCGCCGATCCAGAACTTCCTGTCATAATTATACGTCAAACCTATGTCAGCCTGAGGCCTTAACTGCTCTGACATTTTTACAAGAAGAGAAGGCTGCAGGATTGTTTTAGCATCCAGCTCGAAGTCATAGGTGCCGAACAGATAATATGTCCTTTCTATCTTCAGATCGTCATACGCCTGACTTCCAAGCCTGGCAAAGCCCTCCATCAGTTCCATGGCTGAAAACCCAAGCGAGTACTTCCTGTTAAGCAGATAGACCCCAAAATTGAAATCAGGTACAAATATTCCTTCTCTGAAATCAGAGTTCATCCAGGGTTCATCAGGGTCTTCGAACTGCATCTGTTTCTCATCCATTTTATAGAAATAACCCGTCAATGCCAGTCCGAATGAGAGCTGTGTCTGACCGTCAAGCCAGAGGTGATACGAGTAAGATGTTGAAAAACCCGTTCGCCGGACAAGCCCGTTTATGTCTGTAAATATGTTGGCTCCCAGTCCGACACGACCGGTGGTATGAGGTTTGAAGATTTTCTTGTTTAAAATATTATCACGGATAATATACTTCTGCTTGAGAAGCCTGGTCTGCACACCAAGGGAATAAGTCTGCGGCGCCCCTTCATAACCAACCCATTGCTGCCTGGTGGTCAGGTTAATGCTTGTGTAGCCGTCACTTCCCGCGATTGCCGGATTTATCAGATATCTGTTGTACAGGTACTGACTGTAGATAGGCAATTGCTGCGCGTCGACAGTTGCGACAAGGATGAATGCAATAATGATCAGAAATCCCTTTTTCACTTTACCTTATCCTCCGCTTTTTATCCATAGTTTATCTGACAATGCTAATATGTCCTACTATCGGCTTCTCGCCGTTGTGAAGGTCAATAGCGTAATGATAAGAATCCATTGGCAGTACCTTGCCGTTGGAAGCTCTTCCGTCCCATGGCTCAGGGTATCCCTTCTCCGATTTCCATACCATTTCTCCCCATCTGTTCATGACGATTACTTCTGCCTCAGGATAGAGGGCAATCCTCGCTATATTCCAGAATTCATTTATTCCGTCCCCGTCAGGTGAGAAAATGTTTGGTATACCAACGCAGATCTGATTTATTGGCGCAAGAGTGAGCGAATCGGTTACTGAACAACCGTTAAAATCGGTTACAACGACTTTGTAAAGCCCAGCCGTAAGACCGGTTATCTCCGCGGAGGACATTCCATTGTTCCATGCAAAACTATACCCTTCTTCTCCGCCTGTTACATCGGCAGTGATGCTTGCGTCGGTGCTTTCGGGACAGAATGGATCAACCCATGTAAATGTGATCAGCAACGAATCCGGCTCTGTCAGTGTCATTAAAGTGTCAGCAGTACATCCGTTAGCATCAGTGATGATTACCTCATTGACTCCGGCTCTCAGGTCAGTACGCGAAGCCCCGGTACCACCGTCTGACCATAAGTACGACGAGGTTCCGGCTGCATTGACAGAAGTAATGTTTACGCGCCCTGTGGCAGTCCCGACGCAATTGATGTTGTTAGCGCCACCGTTACTCAGACCGATATCAAGAACCATACTAATCTGGCCTGGAGAGACAAGAGTAGTCGGTTCTGTAAGTACGCAATTATGTCCGTCGGTAACTGTTACGGTATACGTACCTTCCTTCAGGTTAAAGATGGAATCTGTTGAGGCTGTATAACCGTCAGGACCGGTCCAGGAATAGTAATAAGGCGGCACCCCGGTAAGCGGAATTATTTTCAGCCAGCCGTCAGAGAGTCCCAGGCATCTGACGTTAAAGCCATTATAGTTAGATATTAATGTATCGATGGTCAGCGGCGGCGGCAATGTCAGAACGGTATCTATGTCTGCCTGACACCCGTAGTCATCAGTTACAATTACACTGTACGTACCTTCATTCAGGTTGGAGATATCCTGAGAACCGGCAGTGTACCCGGAAGGACCTGTCCAGGCATAAACATACGGATCCTTGCCGCCGGTGACCGTAAGGTCTATCGCCCCGTCATTGTAAGCCGGAGCTGTCAGGCAGGTAATGTCTGAGACGCCCAGAGAAAGCTCCAGAGGCATAGGCTGTGTCAGTACTGCGCCACGATCAGTGATGCAGCCATTGGCGTCAGTAACATATACCCGGTATGATCCGGCTTTGATCGTCAGATCTTCCAGGTTACTTGACCATGATGGATTGTCCATGTCTTTCCAGTCATATGCATATGTCCCAGGGCCGCTGCCGCCGGTCACTGTTATGTCAATTGTGCCGTCTTCTCCGTTGCAGCTGATATTATAGGCGCCGTCACTTGTGAGCGATTTGACGACAGCTATGCCGACAGAGTCAGGCTCATTAAGTGTCCAGGAATACTCACGGTGGCATGCATTGGCATCGGTCACCCGCAGCCGGTACAATCCGGCAACAAGGCCTGTCTGATCTTCGGCATTCCTGTTTGAAATGGCGCCGGCAGGATACTCGTACCAGTCATATGTATAAGCACCGGCGCCGCCGTCAAAGTCAAGGTTGATGAACCCGTCATTCCTCCCGAAACAGGTGATATTGAAATTATTGTCAGGACTGTGTGACAGGGTTTCTCCTGTCATGTCAATGCCATCAGGTTCCGTCATGGTGGCGCTGAAATAGAATACACATCCGTTCACATCTGTCACAGTCAGGTCATATGTACCGGCAGTTATGCCAACCAAAATGCTGTCAGTCGTGCTTCCGGGTATCATTCCGTCTGCTGTTGTCCATTGATATGTATAAGGACCTCTGGCAACAAAAACAGTGTCAGGCTCGCTCTCGCTGTAATCGATATAGTAACTCCGTATCCTGCTTACCCATAAGGAACCGTCGTTGTATCCTTCACAGGAAATATTGTAACCCGAATATTGAGATTTGGCTAAATTGACTGTTGCGGACGCTGCGTCATGAAGCATGCGAAGTTCAGTTTCCTTACATCCGTTCCCGTCTTCTACAATCAGCAGATATTCGCCTGGCTTTACATCGTCAATATATAAGAATGTGACTGGGGAGGTTAATGGCGGTAAGGGTCCCTGGTACAGGGTATCTGTCATATTCCAGACAATGTAGTAATAATAGGGAGGAGCCTGACCATCGGTCAGTGCAAGTCCTATCCTTGCATCGTTTGCTCCCGGGCATGAAACAAAATTGTCGAAATAAAATGCCACTTCCGTGCTGGGCTCTGTAAGATTGAGAAAGTCGGAGTTAGAGCAACCAAGGCTGTCAGTCACTGTGGCAGTATAGTACCCCTGACGCCTTTCGGTGACAATGAACATATTATTTCCTTCAGCTTCCCAGAAGTCAGGTCCTGTCCATTCCACCCACAACGGGTCGAGTCCCCTTGCATGTATTACTTCAAGTGTTCCATCCTGGCCACCGTCGCAGGTGATGGAATCCCTTATCTCCAGATCCCGGAGAGGTCTCGGATGTATTTTTACTTCAGTGATGACCGAATCACCGTAAGCGCATCCCAGTCCAAATACTTTTGGCACGATACGGTAGAAGACTGATTGCATCGTATCGCTTTCATTAGTGTAGTTGAATTGCAACTGTGTACCAACAGGCTGGCTGGAGGCCGATGCCCTGTTGCCGCCGACAACTGCAGGAGGCGCTGTGGCTGTAATTTTGTAATTAAACTCTATAACACCCGAAGTCATCACTGTGGGTGATGTCAGCGTGATATTTGTTATCCCCTGGTCGCAGATACGGGTTGCATCATTCACGGGGATGACCCTTGGCGTGGGGTTGACCCATACTTCCACCGTGTCAATTATCCCGATACATTTCTGGTTTCCGGAAACATCCAGTGTAACAGGTGATATGATGTACAGGACTAGTCTCGCTGTGTCTCCGGTGTTGGTAAGCGGTTCGGTTATGATATCAGAGACAATCAATCCGTTTCTGTCTGTGTAACCTGA
>Ga0115028_10000155_pt1 | contig 10154 bp, 9 predicted proteins | sample Plant_0915_D1_FD_83894 | JGI IMG/M metagenome (GOLD analysis project Ga0115028, IMG submission 83894) | Wetland microbial communities from Old Woman Creek Reserve in Ohio, USA - Plant_0915_D1 | ecosystem: Environmental > Aquatic > Freshwater > Wetlands > Sediment ... | reverse complement strand
GTGAGCCGGTGACGGCGCCCACAAGCAAGCCACCTGCTCCGTGTCCCGCAAGCGCCGTCCGCCACACTCCGCAACCGATGCGGCCGTTGCGACCGCGCCGGTGGCCACCGAGAAGCGCGCCAGTGTTCCACGCTGGCTCGCGATTGCGGCCGCGGCCGCATTGGTTGCCGCTGCCGGCGCGATCTGGCTGCTGAGACCCGCTGGCCCGCCCTCGGCCCCGCCTGCAGTTCCCGTTGCGCCGGTCACCGCTGAGTTCAGCGGCAGCGCCTCGTGCCAGGCGTGCCACGCGAAGGAATACATCGCATGGACGTCGTCGCAGCACGCGCGCGCGATGCAGCACGCGACGGCCGACACAGTGCGCGGCGACTTCAACGACGCGAAGTTCACGTTCGACCGTGTGACGTCGAGCTTCTTCAAACGCGACGGCAAGTTCTACGTGCGCACCGACGGACCGGACGGCAAGCTGGCCGATTTCGAGGTGAAGTACACCTTCGGCGTCGAGCCGCTGCAGCAGTACCTCGTCGAACTGCCGGGCGGACGCCTGCAGGCGCTCGCGGTGACGTGGGACACGCGTCCGAAGAGTGCAGGCGGGCAACGCTGGTTCCGCCAGTACCCGAACGAGAAGCTCGATTTCCGCGACGAGCTGCACTGGACACAGCGCTCGCAGAACTGGAACTTCATGTGCGCCGATTGCCACTCGAGCCAGGTAGTTAAGGGCTACGACGTCGGCACGAACACCTTCAAGACGAGCTGGAAGGAGATCTCGGTCGGCTGCGAATCGTGCCACGGACCGGGCTCGGCGCATCTGGTGTGGGCCGAGAAGAGACCGCTGGAAGCAAGCAAGGGACTGACGGTGCAGCTCGACGAGCGACGTGGCGTCAACTGGAGCATCGATCCCGCCAGCGGCAATGCCACGCGCAGTCGCGAACGCAGCAGCGAGCGCGAGATCGAGGTGTGTGCGCAGTGCCACGCGCGCCGCGCGCAGATCGCCGAGGGCTACCGGGCCGGTGCGCCCTTCATGGATCACTACCTGCCGTCGCTGCTGGTGCCCGGGCTGTACTACGTCGACGGCCAGCAGCGCGACGAGGTCTTCATCTGGGGCTCGTGGCTTCAGAGCAAGATGCATCGCCAGGGCGTGACCTGCAGCGATTGCCACGACCCGCACTCGCAGAAGCTGCGTGTCGACGGCAACGCGGTGTGCGGCCAGTGCCACGCGCCGGGCAAGTACGACGCGCCGGCACATCACCATCACCAGGCCGGCTCGGCCGGCGCGCAGTGCAGCGAGTGCCACATGCCGCGCACGACCTACATGGTCGTCGACGGCCGGCGCGACCATTCGATGCGCGTGCCGCGGCCCGACCAGTCGGTCACGCTGGGCGTGCCGAACGCCTGCAACCGGTGCCACAAGCAGCAGGACGCAGAGTGGGCAGCCGCGGCGGTTCGAGGCTGGCTCGGACGGGACGCCCAGGGATTCCAGACCTTCGCGCCGACCTTTCTCGCCGCTGAATTGGGCCAGGCAGGCGCGTCGGCCTCGCTGGCGACGATCGCCAATGACCTCGCATCAGCGCCCATCGTGCGCGCGTCGGCCGTCGAACGCCTGGCGCACACCGGCAGCGGCGACGTTTCCACCGCCCAGCGCGCGGCGCGCGACGCGCATCCGTTGCTGCGGCTCGCCTCCGTACCCCTCATCGAGTTGCTGCCCCCGCCGGAACGGCTGCGCCTGCTTGCACCGCTCGTCTCCGATCCGCTGCGCGCGATCCGCGTCGAGGCTGCGCGCGCGGCCGCCGGGCAGCAGGACGCCCTTGCACCCGAACGGCGCGCCGCCTGGCAGCAGGCCGCTGACGAGTACATCGCGACGCTGCGCTACACAGCCGACCGCCCTGAGGCACGCACTGCGCTCGGCACGTTCTACTCACGGCTCGGCCGGCATGACGAGGCCCAGGCGGCGTTCGCGCAGGCGCGCGCGCTCGACCCGCGCCATGTGCCGGCCTATCTGAACGCCGCCGACGCCTCGCGCGTGCAGGGCAGCGATGCAGAAGCCCGCCGGATGCTCGAACTGGGGCTGAAGCAGGCTCCGGAGAACGCTGCCCTGCACCATGCCCTCGGCCTGACACTGGTGCGGCTGGGCCAGCCACAGGAGGCCCTGCGGGAACTCGAGCGCTCCGCGCGACTGGCGCCCGCAGAGCCGCGCTACACCTACGTCTACGCCGTTGCACTGAACTCGACCGGCAAGCCGTCCGACGCACTGCGGGTGCTTGAACGCGCCACGGCGCGCTGGCCCGACAACCGCGACCTGCTACTGGCGCTGGCGACGATGCAGCGCGATGCCGGAAGGATGGATGCCGCGCGCGAGACCGTCCGGCGACTGGCGGCGGCTTATCCCGATGATCGCGAAATCGCCGCGCTCGCACGGCAGATGCGCTGATCAATGAGGCGATAGGCGCGGCTGCGAAGGAGCTTGCCCGCCGTCAGGGCGCTGCCCGGTGTTGTGCTGTAATTTCGGACTCTTGTGCGGCGGAGGCCGCCGGAAACTGGAGAAAGTTGACATGAGACTCCTGCAGAAACTCGGCGTCTGGCTGCTGGCGCTGGCGGTCGCAACGGCCAGCTTCGCGCAGTCGGCACCGACCAAGGTCTTCAACAACGAGCAGCTTGACCAGATGCTGGCGCCGATCGCGCTGTATCCGGACTCCCTGCTGGCGCAGGTGCTGATGGCCTCGACCTACCCGGTCGACGTCAAGGCGGCTTCGGCCTGGTCCAAGTCGAACAAGGGCAAGGAGGGCGATGCGGCAGTGACGGCGGTGCAGGACAAGGGTTGGGATCCGTCGGTCGCGTCGCTGGTGGCGTTCCCGTCGCTGATCCAGCAGATGGGCGACCATCCGGACGAGGTGCAGAAGATCGGCGATGCCTTTCTCGCACAGCCGAGCGACGTGATGGACTCGGTGCAGCGCCTGCGCGCCGCGGCGCAGAAGGCCGGCAACCTGAAGACGACCGAACAGCAGAAGGTCGTCGTCGAGCAGCAGAAGATCATCATCGAGCCGGCGCAGCCGCAGGTGGTGTACGTCCCGACCTACAACCCGACCGTCGTCTACGGCCCGTGGTGGTATCCGGCCTATCCGCCGTTCTACTGGCCGCCGCCGCCGGGGTACTACGCGGGTGCGGTACTGGCGACCGGCATCGCGTGGGGCGTGGCGATCGGTGTCGGCAATGCGCTGTGGGGCGGCTGCAACTGGGGCCGCGGCGACATCGACATCAACGTCAACCGCTATAACAACATCAACGTCAACAACAAGATCACCAACGTCAGCGGCAACCGCACCAGCTGGCAGCACAACGCCGAGAACCGCAAGGGCGCACCGTACCGTGACCAGGCGAGCCGCGACAAGTTCGACAACCGTAAGGCCGGCGCCGATGGCCGCCAGGACTTTCGCGGCAAGGGCGATGCACGCGATGCCGACCGTGCGCGCGCCGATCAGGCGATGCGTGACCGCGGCGTCGACACTGGTGCCGCGTCGAGAGACCGGGCAGGCGATCGCGCGGGGGATCGTGCGGGCGACCGCACGGGTGACCGCGCCGGGGATCGTGCGGGAGATCGCCCGGGCGACCGTGCCGCCGGCGGAGCAGGCGACCGCGGCGGTGGCGGTCCCAGCGCCAGCACTCGCGACATGGATCGGGGCGGAGGCGGTGCCGGCGGCTTCGATCGCTCCAGCCCGTCAGCCGGCAACCGCGACAGCGCGTTTGCCGGTGCGGGTAACGCGGCACAGACGCGCCAGTCGGCCGACCGCGGGCGAGCCAGCACCGGCGCGGCTTCGCGGCCTCAGCCGGCGGCGCGTTCCGCTCCGGCGGCACGACCGGCGGGTGGCGGTGGCGCGCCTCGTGGCGGTGGCGGCGGTGGCCGCGGCGGCGGACGTCGCTAGGGAGCAACGACGATGAAGACGATCCTTTCCGAGGCTCTGCACGTGACCGAATACCGCAAGGGTGCGCCGATGAACCTGAAATCCCTGAGTGCAGCCGCCGCGCTGACGATCGCAGCGCTGCTGCCGGCGTCGGCGTCGGCGCAGAAGGCCTTCCCAACCGCCGAGGCCGCGGGCAATGCATTGATCGAGGCCATCGCCACGAACGACAGCGCGGCCAAGCGCGAGATCCTTGGCGCCGACTACCAGCGCTTCATCCCGCCGGAATCAATCGACGCAGACGACCGCACGGCGTTTCTCTACGCCTCGTCGAAGGGCCGCAAGATGATCAACGACGGGCCCGAGATGGCCCATCTGTCGGTCGGGACCGAAGGCTGGACGCTGCCGGTCCCGATCGTGAAGACGGCCAAAGGCTGGAGCTTCGACGTCAAGGCAGGCGTGGAGGAGATGCGTGTCCGGCGCATCGGTCGCAACGAACTCGCGGCCATGCAGGCGCTGCTGGCCTACTTCGACGCGCAGAAGGACTACGCGCTCGCCGACCGCAACGGCGACGGGGTGCTCGAGTACGCGCAGCGTTTCCTCAGCAACCCGGGCAAGCGCGACGGCCTGATCTGGCCGAACGACCCGGGAAGCCCGCTCGGCCCGCTGTACGGCAACGAGACCAAGGACGGCGTCTTTCACGGCTATCGCTTCCGCATCCTGAAGGCGCAAGGGCCGGACGCGCGCGGCGGCGCGCGCGACTTCGTCGTCAAGGGCCGCATGACGCAGGGCTTCGCGGCGGTCGCCTGGCCCGCCAAATGGAACGACACCGGCGTGATGACGTTCATCGTCAATCACGACGGCAACGTCTACCAGAAGAACCTCGGCGCGGGCACCGACGCCGCGGCACGCGCGATGAAGGCCTTCAGTCCGGACAAGACCTGGACGCAGGTACCCGACAGCACCCTGATCGCCAAGCCGTAGAACCCGTCTCGGCGTCCCCGGTGTTCGCGGCGGGGCCGCTGAGACTAGTTCCAGTGCCGCCCGCGTCGCGGCGCGGCCCTCCCGGGCGTGCCGGCTGGCGCGCCCGATGACCCCTTCATTACTGCAGCAGCGCGACCGCCGCCTGATCTACGCGGCGGCGCGGCCCAGGCGCTCGAAGTCTCGATCCTGCCGTCGACCACGAGCGATGCCGGACGCACGCGCGTCTACGCCTGGTACAACGCGCTCGCCGATGCCGGCGGCGCGGCCGGCGCGCTGCTGGCGGCCCTGCCGGCCGTGCTGCGAAGCCAGTTCGGACTGGCCGAGGTGCGCGCCTACGACACGACGATCCTCGTCTACGCCGCGCTGCTGGTCGGTGTCGCGCTGCTCTACTCGCGCCTGTCGCGCGCGACCGAGCCGCCGGAAGAGCGTTGAGCCGGCCCCGTTACTTCCTGGTGACAGCCGGCTGGCCGCCGAACGGCTGCGGCGGCAGCGAGCGCAGATACGCGATCAGCGCCTTCATGTCGGCGTCGTTGATGTTCCTGTACCAGTCGAAAGCCATTGGCGGCTTCTGCGCGGAACCGTCGCGGCTCTTGCCCTCGCGGATTGCGCGCGCAATTTCCGCGTCGCTCCAGTCCTTCAACCCGTTGGGCGTGAGGTTGCGCGAGACCGACACGCCCCACGGGCCCTTGATCGGGTTGCCGCCGGCGCCCATCCGCTTCCTGTCGATCCCGGCTTCCGTCCAGGGGGTGTGGCAATCCATGCAGTGGCCGAGGGGTCCGGCCAGGTAGGCGCCATACTCCACGGGGTCGCTGCGCGGCGGCGCGACGATCGGCTTCTTGATGGACGGACCGTACGCCTCTGGCAGCTTCATTCGATATTCGGACTTCGGCACCGCGTGCTTTACCGGTGGCTGTGCCCGCAGGTATGCGACCAGCGCCTTTACATCGGCATCCGCCATGTCGCGGTAGAACTCGATCGGCATCGGCGGCCCGATCAACGTGCCGTCGGGGCGGATGCCTTCGCGGATGGCGCGAACCAGCTGCGCCTCCGTCCACTTGCCGATGCCGGTTTCGACATCGGGTCGGCCCCGACGTGCTCGCGCTGGCGGCGCGCTTCGGGATCGCCGGCGTGTTCTGGCTGTCGGGCCGTACCAAGGCGAAGGCTGGCTCACCGTCAGTGACGGCGCCGTCGCGCTGTTCGCCGACGAGTACCGGCTGCCGCTCTTGCCCCCCGAACTCGGCGCGCACCTCGCCGCCTATGCGGAGCGCCTGTTTCCGGTCCTGCTCGTCCTCGGACTCTTCACGCGCGCCTCGGCGCTTGCCCTGCTCGGGATGACCGCGGTGATCCAGATCTTCGTTTATCCGGACGCGTGGCCGACGCACCTCGTGTGGGCCACGGCGTTGCTGGTGCTCGCCGGCCGCGGTGCGGGGCGTGTATCGCTCGATGCCGCACTCGGCTTGAGATGAGCGCAGAGGCCCGCGCTGGGCTTGCCCGCGCGACGCTTGCTGCCGTGGTCGCCGCCGTCGTTCCGACGACGACGGCGCAAGCGCGCGGCTGCAACGCCGTGAGTCCGGCGCACCAGGCGGTGCTCGTCGAGCTCTATACCTCGCAGGGCTGTTCGAGCTGTCCGCCGGCGGATCGATGGCTTAGTCAGCTCGACGCGCGCCATCCGCGCGATCGCATCGTGCCGATAGCGCTGCATGTGAATTACTGGGACCACATCGGCTGGAAGGACCCCTTTGCACATGCCAAGTTCACGTCGCGTCAGCGCGCGCTCGCAGCGGCCGGGGGATCACGCACGATCTACACACCGGGCGTCTTCGTCCAGGGGCGGGAGTTCCCGCAGTGGAGCGGGCACGTGCCGTTCGACGACGCGATAAGGACGCTCGCCGCAGCACCGGCTGCCGTGCGCATCACGCTGAACGCCGAGTTGGCCGGCCCCGTCGTGACATTGAACGCCAGCGCCGTCGCGCTGGCGAGCGCGCGCGACCCTCGCCTTTACCTTGCACTCGTCGCCAGCGGACTGGCGACTAACGTGCGCGCCGGCGAGAACCGCGGCGAGCAGTTGCGTAACGACCGCGTCGTGCGCACCTGGAGCGGACCACTGCCGCTGAAGCCCGGGCCGATGAAATGGGAGCTGCCCGCGGATGGCGATGCCACGCGCTACTCGATCGTCGGCTTTGTCCAGGCCGCGGACGGCCGCGTCCTGCAGGCGGTGGACCTGCCGCTGCGTGGCTGCTGAGCGACGCGCCTGACCTCACCTGCGGTTGGCATGGCACGATGCGCGCTTTGCAGGTGGGGTTCCGCGCATGCGCCGCCGCGAATTCACCGTTGGATTGGGCCTGGCCATGCTCGCCGCGAGGGCTCGCGCGCAGCCGGCGACAGCGAAGCGCTACGAGGGCCGGCTCTTCGACGGCCACCTGCACCTGAACTGGGAAAACGGCTTCCGCCTTCCCGTCGCGGAGGCGTTCGCGCTGATGCGCGCCCACGGCGTGACGACGATCCTCGCGACCAGCCGACCGAACGACGGCACGCATGCGCTGGTCGAGGGTGCGCGCGAGGGCGTGCGCGTGGTGCCGTTCCTGCGCCCCTACCGCGTGCGCAGCGACGTGCAGACCTGGTCCACCGACGCAACCGTGCCGGCGCTGCTTGAAGAAGAGTTCAGGCGCGGCTACTACGTTGGACTCGGCGAGTTCCACCTCAGCGGCGACGCCGCGGCAAGCGATGTGGTCCGCCAGGCGGTCGGCTTCGCGCGGCGCCATGGCCTGTGGCTGCATGCGCACGTCGACGATGCCGCGCTCGAGATCCTGTACCGGCATGATCCGGACGCCAGAGTCATCTGGGCGCACACCGGCTTTTCCACGCCACCGGAGAAGGTCACGGCCTACCTGCGCGCGCACCCGCTGCTCGTCTGCGAACTGTCGTACCGCTACGGCATCACGGGCGAGGGCGGCAAACTGACACCGGAATGGCGCAGGCTCTTCGAGGCCTTTCCGGACCGCTTCATCATCGGCTCCGACACTTGGACCCCGCAGCGCTGGCAGGTCTACGGCGAGTTGATGGAGGGCTATCGCGCCTGGCTCGGCCAGCTGCCGCGCCCAGTCGCCGACCGCATCGCGCACGGCAATGGCGAGCGGCTGTTCCCCGGACGCTGAAGCCGCCTCGGAGTTCGGCACTGCCTGAGGACGCGGCTAGCGCCGCCGCTTTGCGCCGCCCTTGCGCGTCGCCTTCGCCGGCTGCTGCATCGCTGCGATCTCCTGCCCGCCATGCCCGTCCAGCTTGGGCGTGATGTTGTCGCCGATCCACTTCGCGTCCCACCACTCGACCGGCAGCACCGCGACGCCGTCGAGGTAGACGCCGAAGTGCAGATGGTCGCCGGCAGCAAGCCCGGTCTCACCCGTCTTGCCGAGGATCTGGCGCTGCGCGACCGGGTCGCCCACCTTGACCTCGATCGAGCTCAGGTGGCTGTAGAGCGTAAAGAGTCCGAGGCCGTGATCGAGGATCACTGTGTTGCCGTAGATGCCAAGGTCGCCGGTGAACGCGACCTTGCCGCTGTTGGCGGCTTCGACGGGTGAGTGCTTTGTCACCGACAGGTCGTAGCCGACGTGATAGGCGGTGTCGACGGGCTCGCCGTTCCAGGTGTAGGTGCGAAGGTCCGCGAAGTTCGCCTCGACCTTCGAATTGGGAAGCTGCACAAACGCGCCCTGCCAAAGCATCGTCGGCGACGCGTTCTTCGTGACTTCGGCGATACGCGCCTCGTTTTCCTTCCGCAGGTGTCTGTTGACAGCGACAAAGACGTCCCTCGGTGCGCCTTCGCGCGAAGCGGCATCGGCCAGCAATGGCGCCACCTTGTTCCGCAGGAAACTCTCCGACAGGACGATCGTGCTCTTCCGGTACCGGACGTCCCTGAGTTCGTAGGCGAGTCGCAGCTCGCGCGTGTTGCCCGCCCTGTCGGTGGCGATCAGCGTCGGCCTCGACTCGGGCGGCGTGCTGTAGGAATGCGCGAACAGCGCCAGGTAGTGATCCGGATGGCCCTTGATCGGGCCGCGGAAACCCGGGAAGAAGTGGCCGCCGATGCGGACACCGCTGGCTTCGGTGTCTGCCGACGCCCTGTAGACGATCACGCCCACGCCGCCGAAATTCACGTAGCGGTCGTCGGCGACGAGCTCCAGCGTGGGCGGCGTGATGTCGATCGTGAGGCTCCTCTCGAGCGCCGCCTCGCTGCCTTTGAAGAGGTGCGCCCAGGAGGCGTCGCGTGCGGTGATCCGGAGCACGGCGGGCCCTTCCTTCACGCCCGGAACCTTCGCCAGGCCCACCGCGACCTGCTTCTCGCCCAATGGCCGCTCGAACTGCTCAGCAGCAAGTGTGTGCTCGGTTCCGCCCTGTGACAGCGTCACCTTGAACGATCGGAGGCCGGTCCCCTTGTCTGTGAACCGGATCTCGAGCGGGGTCACCCCGACCGTGTCGCCGGCCGGCGCGACGGCGATCTGCGGCGGTTCTGACTCGAAGCGCGGCCAGTAGTACCAGCTGCCGCCGGCCACAGCGGCAGCAGCAGCCACAACGAGGATGGCGACGAGCAGCAATGTGCTGCGACGGCGACTGGACGGAGAAACGTTCATGCGGGCCTATCGGGTGGTGGAGGGTGAACGCGTCGGGTCTGCCGGGCGGTCACTCACGCCCATAGAGCGTGACGACGCAGGCGCCGCCGAGGCCGAGATTGTGCTGCAGCCCGAGCCGTGCGCCGTCGACCTGACGTGCTTCGGCCTTGCCACGCACCTGCTGCGTCAGCTCGTAACACTGCGCCAGGCCCGTGGCGCCGAGCGGATGGCCCTTGGAGAGCAGCCCGCCGGACGGATTCGTGACCACCGCGCCGCCGTAGGTATTGTCGCCGTCCGCGACGAACTTCGCCGCCTCACCGGGTGCGCAGAAGCCCAGTGCCTCGTAGCTGATCAACTCATTGTGTGCGAAGCAGTCGTGCAGTTCGCAGACGTCGATGTCCTCGGGCCCGACGCCGGCCTGCGCGTAGACCGCTTCGGCCGCCGCCTTCGCCATGTCGGCGCCGACCAGGCTGATCATCGACTTCCCGAACGTGCTTGCGGTGTCGGTGGTCATCGCCTGCGCGAGGATGCGGACCGTGCCGTCGATGCCTTGTCGATGCGCATAGTCTTCGGAAACCAGCAGCGCGGCGGCTGCGCCGCAGGTCGGCGGGCACGCCATCAGGCGCGTCATCACGCCGGGCCAGACCTGCACGTCGGCCATCACCTGGTCCGCCGTGACGAC
>Ga0115028_10000154_pt1 | contig 10159 bp, 6 predicted proteins | sample Plant_0915_D1_FD_83894 | JGI IMG/M metagenome (GOLD analysis project Ga0115028, IMG submission 83894) | Wetland microbial communities from Old Woman Creek Reserve in Ohio, USA - Plant_0915_D1 | ecosystem: Environmental > Aquatic > Freshwater > Wetlands > Sediment ... | reverse complement strand
TGCGCTGATCGACGACGCCGTGGAACGGGGGTACTTGCTGCGCTGACCTGGTCGGGTTCAGGGTTCAGGGTTCCGGGTACAACGGTTCACGGTTGAAGAGACGAGGTATCGGCGGGTCGTCTCCGGGGCACCATGAACCCCTAACCGCTGAACCCTTGAACGGTGAACCCTGAACCCCGAACCCCCTTGAACCGTGAACCCCCATTGAACCTGCGGAGCAAAATGCTTCAAGCCGCCACACGACTCGAGTCCGCGATCCTGGCCCGCCAGCTCACCCGCATCTACCCCCTGGGCGGCAGCTCGGTCGTGGGGATCAGTGCCGTCGACCTCGCGATCGCGCCCGGCGAGCTGGTCGTCCTGAAGGGCAACAGCGGCTCGGGCAAGAGCACGCTCCTGGCGCTGCTGGCCGGGCTCGACCGGCCGACCTCGGGCGAGCTCGTCGTGGCCGGGCACACCCTCACCGGCATCCGCGAGGCCGAGCTGACCGGGTTTCGCCGCAACGTGGTCGGGATGGTGTTCCAGTCGTTCAATCTGCTGCCGACCCTGACCGTTCTGGAGAACGTGCTGCTGCCCGCGCTGCTCGCCGACCGGCCGGCGGAGCCCGCGCGGCGCAAGGCCGAGGAGTTGCTCGACTGGCTGGGCCTCACGCCGCGCCGCGGCCACTTCCCGGCGCAGCTCTCCGGGGGCGAGATGCAGCGCACCGCCATCGCCCGCGCGCTGATCAACGACCCGGCGCTGATCCTGGCCGACGAGCCCACCGGCAACCTCGACAGTCGCAACGGCCGGATGGTGATGGAACTGCTGGCCGAGCTCAACCGCAGCTCGGGGCGCACGGTCCTGATCGCCACCCACAGCGAGCTGGCCGACTCGCTCGCCACGCGGCGGGTCTGCCTGAAGGACGGCGCCGTCTCGGAACGCTCATGCGACGCCTGATCTTCTTCGCGCGAATCTTCACCTGGTTCAGCCTGCGGCACCTGCGCGGCCATGCCGGCCGCGCGCTGATCGTGGTCTTAGGGATCGCGCTCGGCGCGGCCGTCTTCACCAGCGTGCGGATTTCGGTTCACGCCTCGCTCGCGTCCTTCAGCCGCAGCATGGAGTTCTTCGCCGGCGCCGCCGAGCAGGTCCTGGTGCGGCCCGGGGGCTATGTCTCCGAAGCGGTCGTCCCGATCCTGCTCCGGCACCCGGCCGTCTCACGGCTCTCCCCCCTGCTCACCACCTACGTGCGCCCGGCCCAGGACCGGCGGGATTCTTTCCTGCTGATCGGGATCGACCCGATCCTCGATCGGCCGTTCCGCGCATGGCGCATCAGCGGCGGGGGGACGGGCCGGCGCGACCGCTGGGCGGATCTCATCCGCGAGCCGCACACCCTCATCCTGAGCGAACCGCTGGCGCGCGAGCTGGGCGTTGCGCCCGGCGGCTGGGTGGACCTCGAGCACACGCGCGGCACGCGCGCCTTCCGCGTTCTGGACACCCTCGTCCCGGAGGGGCTGGCACTGGTCGAGGGCGGACGGGTTGCGGTCACCGACATCGCGACCTTCCAGGAGTTCACGGGGCTGCTGGGGGTCGTGGACCGCGTCGATCTCATCTTCAACCCCGGGACCGGACCGGCGCAGCTCGACGAGCTGGTCGCGGTCCTGCCGGAGACCCTCGAGCTGCGCTCCCCGTCGGCCGCGCGCGACAGCGGCACCGCCATGATCCGGGCGTACCAGCTGAACCTCTCGGTCTTGAGCTTTGCCTCGCTGTTCGTCGGCATGTTTCTGGTCTACAGCCTGGTCGCGCTGAACGCGGCCGCGCGCCGCCGCGAGCTGGCCGTGATGCGTTCGCTCGGGGCCTCGCCCCGGCTGCTGTTCCGGCTCTTCCTGGCGGAGGGGGCGCTCTTCGGGCTGGCCGGATGGCTGGTTGCGATCCCGCTCGGCACGCTCATGGTGCGCTACCTCCTGCACACCGTCAGCCAGACCATCTCGACCCTTTTCGTGCGGGTGCAGCCGGAGTCGCTGGCGCTCAGCCCCTGGGAGGTGCTCCTCAGTTTCGGGGTGACCGTGTCGGTGTCGGTTCTGGCGGCCTGGCAGCCGGCGCGCGAGGCCATGGAGGTCGCACCCAAGGAGGCCATGGAGATGTCGCTGAGCGGGACGCAGGGCCGCCGATCGGCCGCGCGCCTGGCACTGGCGGCGCTCGCCTGCATCGCGGCGTGCGTGCCGCTGTCGCTCCTGCCCGGGACGATGGGGGTCCCGCTCCCCGGCTACCTCGCGATCCTGCTGCTCTTTGTGGGGTTCTCGCTGCTCGCCCCGTGGATGCTGCAGGGCATGGGGCGCCTGCTCGCGCCCGGCCTGCGGCGCGCGGCCGGGGCGCCGGCCTACCTGGCCGGGCGCTACGTCTGGGCGAGCGGGACGCGGACCTCGGTTTCCGTGGGGGCGCTCATCACGGCGGTCGCCCTGTTTACGGCGCTGGTGATCATGATCCACAGCTTCCGGCACACCGTCGAGCTCTGGGTCCAGCAGACGGTCAGCGGCGATCTCTTCGTCACCAACAGGATGGGGCAGGTGAACCGATTCCGGTTCCCGATCCCGGACGAGGTCGTCGCCGGCCTGCGCCGCCTGAGCCCCGAGGCGGACCATGTCCCGAGCCGCCGCTACCAGCTGACGCGCGACGGCTTCCCCTACGAGTTCGAGGCGCTCGGCATGCAGAGCTTTCTGCGGCACGGGGGGTTCGTCTGGCTGAAGGGGGACCCCGAAACGGTCCGCCCGATGCTGGAGCGCGGCGACGGGGTGCTCGTCTCGGAAGTGTTCGCCAACCGCACCGGCCTCTCGGTGGGGGAGGTCTTCAGCGCCTGGATCGAGGGCTCCCACGTGGAGCTCCCCGTCCTGGGGATCGTGCGCGACTATCGCACCGACGGCGGCATCGTCTTCTACTCCTGGGGCAGGTTCAAGGAGCGCTTCCACGACCCCAAGTGGAGCGGGGTGCGCTTCTTCTTCAAGGACCGCTCCCAGGACGTGGAGGCGCAGGTCATGCGGCTGCGCAACGAGATCGTGCGGCGCTACGGGGACCGCCTCGACATGATCGGCGGCCGGGAGCTGCGCGAGTCCGTGCTGAAGATTTTCGACGAGACCTTCGCCGTCACGACCGTGCTGCTGGTCATCGCGCTCGCGGTGGCCGCGCTCGGGATCACCACGACGCTCTCGGTCCTCGTGCTCGAGCGCTCGCGCCAGCTGAACACCATGGCCGCCGTGGGGGCGAGTTTCGGCCAGATCCGCACCATGATCTTCTGGGAGGCGGCCTTTCTGGTGGTGGCCGGGGAGGTCGCGGGCCTGGCCTGCGGCTTTATCCTCTCCTACCTGCTGGTGTACGTCATCAACCGGCAGTCGTTCGGCTGGACCTTCCTGTACACGGTCGACTGGGGCGCGCTTGCGCTCTCGTTGCCCCTGATCGTCGCCACCGCGCTCGTGGCGGCCGTGCCGGCCGCGCGCATGGTTTTCCGGGAACCGCCGGCGATGCTGCTGAGGGGCCGCTGATGAACCGCCGCCGCACCTCACCGCGCCGAGTCCTGGCCGCCGCGCTCCTGGTGGTGCTGGCGTTTTGGGGTACGGCCGCCTCGGCGGCGGACGGGACCGGGGGCTACCTGCAGGTCACCGGGCCCTGCGGGCTGGAGTTCCCGCGCGACCACAGCCCGCACCCGGGGTTCCGCACCGAGTGGTGGTACTACACCGGCAACCTGGTGACCGAGACCGGGCGGCGCTTCGGCTTCCAGCTGACGTTTTTCCGCCACCAGCTCACCCCGTTCGGGGCCTCGGCCGAATGGCCCAACCCGCACTCGGCCTGGCGCACGCGGCAGGTCTACCTGGCGCACGCCGCAGTCGCGGACATCTCCGGCAAGCGCCACCTGCAGTCCGAGCAGGCCTCGCGCGAGGCGCTCGGCATGGCCGGCTGGGTCCAGGACGGGGACGAGATGAAGGTCTTCGTGCGCGACTGGAGCGCCGTGATCCTGCCCGAGCGTCAGCGGCTGGAGGTCTCTGCGGACGGGTTCGCGTTCCAGCTGGAGCTGACCCCCGCCAAGGAGCCGGTGCGGCACGGCATCGACGGGTACAGCCGCAAGGGGGCGACGGCGGAGCGCGCGAGCTGCTACTATTCGATGCCCCGCCTGGAGACGACCGGCACGGTGACCCTCGCGAACCAGCAGCCCATATCCGTCACGGGAGTGAGCTGGATGGACCACGAGTTCAGCACCGCCCCGCTCGAGCCCGGCACCGTCGGCTGGGACTGGTTCAGCATCCAGCTGGCCGACCGCAGCGAATTCATGATCTACCTGCTGCGGCGCGAGGACGGCAGCCTCGACCCGGCCTCGAGCGGCACCTACGTCGACCCGCTCGGCGTCCCGCGCCACCTCGAGCGCGGCCGCTTCGAGGTCGACGTGCTCGACTCCTGGAGGAGCAAGCGCTCCGGCGCCGTCTACCCGTCCGTCTGGCGGGTCAAGATCCCGCTGGCCGGGATCGACGTGGTGGTGTCGTCCAACCTGTCGGACCAGGAGATGCGGCCGGCCGGCCTCAGCGGGATCACCTACTGGGAAGGCAGCGTCGCCGCCAAGGGGGCCAAGGGCGCCGCCGCGACCGAGGGCCAGGGCTACGTGGAGCTGACCGGCTACGCCCGCCCCCTCGAGGAGCTGAAATGAGCGCACGGCCCGACGGGACATCCGACAGGGGACCCATCATCGACGTCCAGCACCTCTTCAAACGCTACCAGGAGCTGACCGCCGTGGACGGCATCTCGTTCGCGGTGCCCCGCGGGGAGTTCTTCGGCCTGCTGGGCCCGAACGGCGCCGGCAAGACCACCACCATCCGCATGCTCTACGGGTTCACCCCGCCGACCCGCGGCGTCATCCGCATCTTCGGCATGGAGATCACGCGCGACTGGCGCCGGATCAAGACGCGCATGGGCGTCTGCCAGCAGGACAACACGCTCGACCCGGACCTGACGGTCGAGCAGAACCTGGTCGTCTTCGCCGGGTACTTCCGCATCCGGGCGCGCGAGGCCCGGGACCGGGCCCGCGAGCTGCTCGAGTTCTTCGCGCTGTCCAACCGGCGTTCGGCCAAGGTCATGGACCTCTCCGGCGGCATGATCCGGCGGCTCACCCTGGCCCGCTCGCTGATCAACCGGCCGGAGCTGCTGATCCTGGACGAGCCCACCACGGGGCTCGACCCGCAGTCGCGCCACCAGGTCTGGGACCGCCTCGAGAAGCTCAAGGCGAGCGGCCTCACCGTGGTCCTGACGACGCACTACATGGAGGAGGCCAGCCGCATGTGCGATCGGCTGGTGATCGTGGACCACGGCCGCATCCTGGTCGAGGGCAGCCCTGCGGAGCTGATCCTCAGACACGCCGGCCGCAGCGTGATCGAGGTCGGCGGCCCCGACCAGGCCCTGCGCGACTACCTCTCGGCGAGCGGGATGCCGCACGACGACCTCGGCCGGCGCCTGATCCTTTACACCCCGGACGGCGACGAGCACGCCGCCGCGGTGCGCGAGAGGTTCTGCAACGAGACGTGCACCTTCCGCACCGGGACCCTCGAAGACGTGTTCCTGCGGCTGACGGGGCGCGAGCTGAGGGACTGAAAACAATCGGCCGGATCGGTCCGATGGGTCCGATCGCTGGAGCGTGTCATCCATGATCCAACTGGACACCATATCCTGGCGCTTCGTGAAGGTCTGGCAGCGCAACTTCGTCACCTTCCAGAAAATCTGGAAGATCAACTTCATCACCCCGCTGCTCGAGCCGCTGCTGTTCGTGGCGGCCTTCGGGCTGGGCTTCGTCGGGTTGGTCGGGGAGGTGCGCTACGGCGGGGCCGGCATCGGCTACACCGCGTTCATCGCGCCGGCGCTGATCGCGAGCGCCGTGATGAACAACGCGTTCTTCGAGACGACCTACGCCTCCTTCGTGCGCATGTACTACCAGAAGACCTTCGACGGCATGCTGGCGACCCCGCTGTCGATCGAGGAGATCATCCTGGCCGAGATCGTCTGGAGCGCCAGCAAGGCCGCCGCGGCCGCCGCGATCATGCTGGCCGTGCTGAGCCTGTTCGGGTACGTGGACTTGCCCGCGGGCCTGCTGGCCGTGCCGCTCGCCTTCCTCGGCGGGGTCGCCTTCGGCGCGATCGGCCTGTTCTTCACCGGCATCATCCCCACCATCGAGATGTTCAACCTGCCCATCTTCCTGTTCGTGACCCCGATGTTCCTCTTCAGCGGGACCTTTTTCCCCGTGTCGAACCTGCCCATGTGGGCCAAACCCGCGGCGTTCGCCTTCCCGCTCTACCACCTGGTCGAGCTGACGCGGCTCGTCTGCCTCGGCCGCTGCGAAACCGTGCCGGCGCTCAGCCTCGCCTACCTCGTCCTGTTCGCGCTCCTTTTCACGGGTCTGGCGCTGGTGGGCATGCGCCGCCGGCTGATCAAGTGATACGCGATTCTCGATGCTGGTTACCGGATCCTCGATTCGAAGCGGCTGTTGCATCCGGTTACGTGCATCGAGAATCGCGTATATAGGTTCAGAGGAAAATGCAGCGACAAACGAGAGGAGGGGTATGGGACGCTCTCGTAGAATGGCCGTTTCGGCTGGCCTCCTTTTCTGCCTCATTTCCGCGGTTGCGGCAGCGTTCGAGCCGACGCCGTCCCCTGCCGCTGCGGACCTCTTCTTCCAGCGGGTCACCCGCCTGTTGTCCGGGGTCTCCGCAACCCCGCTGCGGGTCTGGTCTTCCGGCGCGGACATCTTCTTCGAGTCGACCGAGCTCCGCCTGCCGGCCGGCGTGCTCTCGTTCGCGGGCCGGCTCGCCGTGGACCCGTCCGGCGGCGGGTTCGAGGGCGTTCTCGAACGCCTGACGGTAGACGGCCGGCAGCGGCTCGACCTCGGGCGCCCGACCCGCATTCGCGGGGCCCCCGACGGGACCCTCGCGATCGAGGGGTTCGAGGCATCCGGGCCCTTGGGGGAGTTCGCCGGCGAGGGGACCCTCGGCCCGGACGGCCGCCTCGAGCTCTCCGGCCGCATGGGCGCGGTCGACCTGCGCGCCTTCGGGCTGCTGTTCGGCGACGAGCCGATCGCCTCCGGCCGTCTGACGGCCGCGCTGACCGTCTCCGGGACGCAGGGCGGCGCCGAGGTGCGCGTCGACGGCAGCCTGGACCCGGGAGGGGGCCTGCCGCCGGTCGAGGCCGTCGCGTTGCGGGCGCGGTGGTCCGGCGGCACCCTGGAGATCGTCAGCTGCGACGGGCGGCTCGGCGGCTCGCCCTTCCGGCTGTCCGGGCGGGTGGAACACCCCCTGGATTTCCAGGCGGCGGGGAGGGTCGACCTGTCCCTTGAAGGCGACCGCCTCCTGCTCTATCGCACCGAGGAGGTGCTGCTGCGCGGCGGCGCCGACCTGCGGCTGAGCGGCCCGGCCGCCCGGCTCGCGCTTTCCGGCCGGATCGTGCTCACCGAGGGCCGCTACGAGGGCCGCCTGCCGGCCACGGACGGCATGAGCGGCCTGCTCGCGAAGACGACCGGCAACGCCCGCCGCCTGGCGCTCTTTGCGCTGCGTGCGTGGCCCTGGCGGGACGTGACGCTGGATGTGACGGTTGCCACCGCCGCCCCGCTGCAGGTCGCGACCCCTGCGGCGCGGATCGCGGCGCGGCCGGAGCTGCGCCTCGCCGGCACCGGGGGGGCCCCGGTATTGCTCGGGCGGGTCGACTTCGACCCCGGCGTTTTGCACCTGCCCGGCGGCCGTCTGGACGTCAGCGCCGCCGTCCTGCGCTTTCAGCGGCCGGACCCGGACCGGCCCACGCTCGAGGTCGTCGGCTCGGGCCGCCTGCAGGGCTACGAGGTCACGGCCGTGGCCGAGGGGCCCTACGACGAGCCTCGGGTGACCCTTTCCTCGTACCCGGTGCTGTCCAGCGACGAACTGGTGCAGCTGGTGCTGACCGGGCAGAACCCCCGGGCACCGCGGCCGAGCGAGGCCGAGACCTCGCGCGGCCTCAACGTGGCGGTTGCGCTCGGCAAGGACATGCTCGCGCGCTTCGGCGGCACGGGGCGCGGAACCGAGACGACCCAGTCGGTCATGGACCGCTTCGACGTCGAGGTGGGCCGCGGCGTCACGCGCACGGGCGACGAGACCGTGCGCGTGTACTTCCGGGTGGCCGGCGGGGTGGTGCAGCCGCAGGACACGCTCTTCCTGACGGGCGAGAAGGACGTTTTCGGCTACTACAACGGCGGGGTGAGAATTGTCTTCCGGTTCCCCTAGCGGCCGGCGATCGGCGGCCGTGGCGCTCCTGCTCGCGGCACTGGTGCTGGCCGCGCCGGTGCATGGCGCCACCGGGGCTGCGGACGCGAGTCCCGCCGATGTGAGCTTCACGGGGAACACCGGCAAGAGCGACGGATCCCTGCGCCGGGCCGCGGGCGACGAGCTCGCGCGCTATGCGACCGGCGCCCGCCGCCCGGCCGACATCGACGACGCCGCCTTCCGGATGGAGCAGGCCTACCGCCGCGACGGGTACGCCTTCGCCCGCGTCGGCTACGAGATCCCGGTCCCGGGCGGGCCCGCGGTCGTCTTCCGCGTCGACGAGGGGCCGCGCGTCACCGTCGACCGGGTCGCGATCGAGGGCAACCGGGTGGTGGACCGCGACGTCATCCTGGACCTCCTGCGCGGGGAGCACTCCGCGCTGCTGCACGGCGAGCGTTTCCCCTTCGTCCGCGCCGGGGTCGAGTCCGCCGTCGCCGCCCTGCGGGACATCTACGCCGAGCGCGGCTACCTGGACGCCGTCGTCGACGAGCCCATGTACGCCTTCCGTGCGGGCGACTCGCTCGTGGACATCACCATCGCCATCCGCGAGGGCCCGCCCTACCGCGTGCGCCGGCTGAGCGTCGCGGGCGACCCCCCGCCGGAGGCGCGCGACCCGCTGGCCCGCCTGGAGCGGGACACGGTCGGGCGCCCGTACACGCCGCGCCTGAAGCTGGTTCTGCGGTCCCAGGCCGCCGAGATCCTGGGGGGGCTCGGGTACCCGGACGCGCACGCGACGGTGAGCTCCGCGACGCCCGACGGCCCGGGGCCGGTCGACCTCACGCTCGCCATCGACCCCGGTCCTCGGGTGGTCGTCGAATCGGTCCGGGTGGAAGGGGCGCAGCGCACGCGGGAGAGCTTCATCCGCGAGCGGCTGAAGCTGCACCCGGGCGACCGATACGACCTGGGGCTCGAACGGCAGGGCACCGCCGAGCTTTTCAAGTCGGGCGTTTTCCGGCGGATCGAGGTCGGCCTCGACCCCACGGCCGACCCCGCGCGCCGCGTCCTCGTGGTCAAGGTGGAGGAGGCCGAGAGCCAGGAGGTGTTCGTCGAACCCGGGTACGGATCCTACGAAGGGCTGCGCGCCAAGGCCGGCTACCGTCGCAAGAACCTGCTGGGCACGGCGCTGTCGTGGAGCTCGGAGGCGACCGGCTCGCTCAAGTACCTGGGTGCGGCGAGCACGCTGAGCGACCCCTTCTTCCTTGGAGCCGACCTCAAGGCCGACCTCACCGGCTTCGCGCAGCGCCGCGAAGAGCCCGCGTTCACGCGCCAGGATCTCGGCGGCAGCTTTTTCGTGACCCGCGAGTTGAGCCGCAACCTCACCCTGTCGACCGGCTACACGCTGCGCAGCACCGACCTCTCGGACCTGGGGGCCGAGGTCGAGTCGGAGGACTCGCGGGAGAATTACGACCTTTCGAGCGTCAAGGTCCAGGCCACCTTCGACACGCGCAACGACCTGCTCTACCCGTCCGCGGGGCAGCGCAGCTTCGCCGCGGTCGAGCAGGCCGAGGGCTGGCTGGGCGGCGACGTCAACTTCACCCGGGTGACCCTGGGCAGCCGCCTGTTCGTGCCCCTGCCCGGGGCGGTCGTCCTCGGCCTGCGCTACGACACCGGCCTCATCATCCCGGGGCGCGGGGACATCAACGTCCCGCCGGCCGAGCGCTTCTTCACCGGCGGCGAGAACACGGTGCGCAGCTTCAAGCAGGACCGCCTGGGGCCGCGCGACGCCTCGGGCAAGCCTGCCGGCGGGCTGGGCACCAACGTGCTCAGCCTCGAGCTGCGTCGCCGCCTGATCGAGAATTTCACCGGCAGCCTGTTCGCGGACCTGGGCAACGTCGCCCCCAACCGCACTCGGGGGGAGGACAGCGAAGGGG
>Ga0115028_10000153_pt1 | contig 10188 bp, 7 predicted proteins | sample Plant_0915_D1_FD_83894 | JGI IMG/M metagenome (GOLD analysis project Ga0115028, IMG submission 83894) | Wetland microbial communities from Old Woman Creek Reserve in Ohio, USA - Plant_0915_D1 | ecosystem: Environmental > Aquatic > Freshwater > Wetlands > Sediment ... | reverse complement strand
GGCGACGCGGGCGATCAGCCCGAACAGGAGATAGGTGAAGGAGGTGAACGGCCGGTCATTAGCACCCGCAAGACACCGTTTCCGGAAGATGGATGGCTGATTACCGGGTCGTTCGATGCCGCAAAGGATATAGTGGCTGCCGGGGCCGACATCATCGCGCTCGACTGTACACGCAGGGGACAGGAGCTTGGCGCGCTGGACCGACTTCACCGGATCAGGGCGGAGCTCGGAGTGCCGGTCATGGCAGATATCGCTACGCTGGATGAAGCGCTCGCAGCCCAGCAGGCGGGCGCCGATCTGATCGCCACGACGCTGCGCGGATATACGGCAGAGACAGCGGAAGTCCGGGCCTTCGACCCTGCGTTCGTCAGGCTTGTGGCCGACAAGCTGGAGACGCCCGTAGTGACCGAGGGGCGTATCCACACGCCGGAGCAGGCCCGGGAAGCCATGCGTGCCGGGTCGTTCGCCGTCGTCGTCGGCACCGCCATCACCGCCCCCAGGGAAATCACCCGGCGTTTTGCCGGCCTGCTTTCAATGGAACGGGAAGACAAGGCACAGAATCGGCATTTCCTGGCCATTGACCTGGGCGGAACAAACACCAAATCGGGGATTGTCTCGCGGGAAGGGGAACTGCTCCACACCGCAGTGGTCCCGACTCCCGCCGGAGGAGGGCGCCAGGTTCTCATCGATCATCTGAAGTCGGTCGCTCGCCAGTGGATGCTTACTGCACGGCAGAAAGGGATCACACCCTCCGCTCTCGGCATTGCCACAGCCGGTTGGGTAGACTTCTACACGGGCCGGGTGGTGTATGCCACCGAGAATCTTCCAGGCTGGACAGGCACGCCGATTGCAGCGGAGCTGGAAGAAGCAACCGGCCTGCCTGTGGCGGTCGAGAATGACGCCAACGCACTCGCACTCGCTGAAAGACAGTTCGGTGTCGGCCGGACGGTGCGGGATTTTATCTGCCTGACGCTGGGGACCGGTGTGGGCGGAGGCTGCGTGATCGGGGGCGGTCTCAACCGCGGCCCTCATTTCTTTGCCAACGCGCTCGGCCACATCACCCTCGTGCCCGACGGCCACCCATGCACCTGCGGGAGGAGAGGCTGCCTCGAGGCGTACGCCAATGCTTCGGCCCTGCTCCGGTTCGCCGGCGGACGTTTCAAGGACGCCGGGGAAGTCATTGCAGCGGCGCAGGCAGGCAATGCCGCCGCCTCCGAAGCGATCCGCGCTCTGGCCGGGCATCTTGCTGCCGGGGTCGTCTCGATCATTCAGATCCTGGATCCGGAGATGATCATCCTTTCGGGCGGAATCGTTGAGAACAATCCCCTGCTCCTGCAGCATTTCCAGAATGGGTTGAAGTCCGGGGTCCCCGTATGGAAACATCGAAGGATCCAGGTCCAGGTGTCCCGCCTGGGATACCTCAGCGGCGTGCTCGGAGCGGTGGGTGCAGTGTTGGAGAAGATCGAACGCGACGCAGTTACCCGGTTTCAATTCACCATGCAGTCGCCTACGAGTCTCATCCCGGGACCGGGAAAGGAGGTTGCCATCGATGAATCGCCGCGAAAGAAGATGTAATACTTCGCCGGCGGCACCGAGCGCTGTTCTCAGCGTTGTCCGGCGTTCTGTCCACCAGGCTGTGATCATGTTGTGCGCGATCGCCGCGCCGACGGCTTCCCTGTGCGCTGCCGGTGCGCCGCGGCTTCAGGTGAACGGGAGTCATCGTTTTCTCGTGAAGGAAGGCGGGCAGCCGTTTTTCTACCTCGGCGACACGGCGTGGGAGTTGTTTCATCGCCTGAATCGCGAAGAAGCGACGCGCTACCTGGAAGACCGCGCGCGGAAGGGCTTCACCGTCATCCAGGCCGTCGCGCTCGCCGAACTGGACGGATTGAACGCCCCCAATCCTTACGGATACATGCCTCTGACAGACAACGATCCGACGAAGCCCGCCGTGCGCGAGGGCCCCGAAAACGACTATTGGGACCACGTTGATTTTATCGTCGACAAAGCGGAGCAGCTGGGATTGTTCATAGGCTTCCTTCCCACATGGGGAGACAAGTGGAACAAGAAGTGGGGAAAGGGACCGGAGATCTTCACGCCACAGAATGCCGCGCTCTACGGGGAGTGGCTCGGCCGTCGATACCGCGGCAAGCCGATCATCTGGATCCTCGGGGGCGATCGCCCCGTGGAAAGCGACTCACAGAAGGAGATACTGCGGGCCATGGCGCAGGGCTTGCGCCGGGGCGATGCGGGAGAGCATCTCATTACGCTGCACCCCACCGGCGGCACCGGTTCCGCGGAGTGGTTCCATGAGGAGGAGTGGCTCGACTTCAACATGCGGCAGAACGGCCACGGCGCCGAATTCGAGCGCTACGCATCCACACGCTCGGATTACGACCGCGTTCCGGTCAAGCCGGTAATCGACGGGGAACCGCTTTACGAGGACCACCCGGTTTCCTTCAAACCCGGGGAGCTGGGTTATTCGGTAGCCGCGGACGTGCGCAGTCCGCTCTATTGGGACTTGTTCAGCGGAGCTTTCGGGCATACTTACGGAAATCACGCCGTATGGCAGATGTGGCAACCGGGCCGTGAACCGGTCAATGGCCCGCTCATGCCGTGGTACGAGGCGATCGATCAGCCCGGTGCCGGCCAGATGAAGTTTGGTCGCCAATTGATCGAGTCCCGGCCCTTCCTGACTCGAGCCCCTGACGATGCCATCCTGGTCGCGTCCAGGGTGAAGGCGTCCGTTCCAGGCGCCGGCCGTGCGCGTTTTGTCGCGACGCGTGACGAGGAAGGCAGCTACGCGATGATTTATGCTCCCGTAGGCCGCAGGTTCAGCGTGCACATGGACAGAATCGGGGGAGAACGGGTGAAGGCCTGGTGGTTCAACCCGCGGAATGGCTCAGCGAAACTGATCGGAGAGTTCGCCAACACAGGGGAACGCGAATTCGCACCACCGGACCCGGGCGAGCACCTGGACTGGGTGCTTGTTCTCGACGACGCTTCAAAAGGATATCCTCCGCCCGGCAGCGCGGGAGCGCCGGGCCCGGCGCAATGATCTGCCTCGGCAGGAGAACGTGGGCTCGCTTCGCCGAAGCGCGCATCCTGTCCGCGCCGACGGCGCGGACGCACTCCGGAGTCAGAGATCGAGGGAGTTCGTGATGTTTGGAAATCCCGGTGGCAAAGATAACCCGAAATCCAGGACGAGGGCTCCGGCATCGCGATTTGCGATTGCCGGGACGGGCTTCTGGTCGCGTTTTCAGCTTGCAGCCTGGCGAGAGCTGAAGGGTGCCGAGTGCGTGGCGCTCTACAATCGAACACGCGGCAAGGCCGAGGTGCTGGCACGAGAGTTCGGTATCCCGGCAGTTTACGACGATGCCGGGGAAATGCTGCGCCGGGAAAAGCTGGATTTCCTCGACGTCATCACCGACGTATCGACCCACAATCGGTTTGTTTCTCTCGCCGCAGAACATGGCTTGCCGGTCACCTGCCAGAAGCCAATGGCGACGTCGTTGGAGGAGGGGCGGCAAATGCTCGAGACCTGCCGCCACGCCGGCGTCCCCCTTTATATCCATGAAAACTGGCGCTGGCAGACACCGATCCGTCAGCTGAAGGCAGAGCTGACCGCGGAGCGAATAGGAACGCCTTTCCGCGCGCGGATCCAGTACTGCACCAGTTTCCCGGTGTTCGACAACCAGCCCTTCCTCAAGGAAATTGAGCAGTTCATCCTGACGGACATGGGGAGCCACATCCTGGATGTGGCGCGCTTTCTCTTCGGTGAGGCCGAAACCCTCTATTGCCGGACGCACCGGATCCACGAGGACATTCGCGGAGAGGACGTAGCCACGGTGATAATGAAGATGGGCGGAGGGACGACCGTGGCGTGCGACTTGAGCTACGCCAGTCGCACCGAGCGCGAACGCTTCCCCGAGACCCACATCTTCGTCGAGGGGACCAGGGGATCGCTGGAATTGGGGCCTGACTACTGGATCCGCGTCACGACGGCCGAAGGCACTCACGCCAGGCGCTACCCGCCGCCCCGATACGCGTGGGCCGACCCGGCTTACGATCTGGTGCACGCCAGCATCGTCCCATGCAACGCGGATCTGCTCGCGGCGCTCCGGGGAGAGGGCGAGGCTGAGACCACCGGCGAGGATAACTTGAGAACGGTCCAGCTTGTTTTTGCCTCCTACGAATCGGCGTGCAGCGGACAAGTCGTGGAGATCGGCTCCGCGGCCTGACGCGAAGGCTTTGTGGACAGTCAAGAATCGGGGGACCCTGAGTTCGTATAGGAGAAATGCACATGAAGACCATTGCTCTCATGGGTGCGGGCGGCAAAATAGGATGCCGCATCGCAGACCGGTTGAGGGACACTCCTCACCGGATGCACTACGTTGAGGTGGGAGAGGCCGGGCGAGAAAACCTCAGGAAACGAGGCCTCGAGACAACCCCGCAGGATCAGGCGCTCGGTGACGCCGATTTCGTCATTCTGGCGGTACCTGACCGCCTGATTGAGCGTATATCTGCGGAGATCCTGCCTGATCTCCGGAGCGGCGCCATGGTCGTCTGCCTGGATCCTGCGGCGCCCTGCGCCGGGAAGGTCAAGATGCGCCGGGACGTCCGTTACATCGTCACGCATCCGTGTCATCCTCCGGTCTTCAGCGATGAGACCGACCCGGAAGCGCAACGTGATTTCTACGGCGGCATCAAGGCAAAACAGAATGTCGTGTGCTCTCTTCTGCAGGGCACCGAGGACGACTATGCCCGGGGCGAGGCGCTGGTGCGCGAGATGTTTGCGCCGGTAATGAAGGTTCACCGCGTCACGGTCGAGCAGATGGCGATCCTCGAGCCGGCGCTTGTGGAGACCACTTCCCAAACCTGCATCCAGACCATCCGCGAGGCATTGGACGAGGCGATCCGGCGCGGAGTGCCGGCGGAAGCCGCGCGTGATTTTCTCCTGGGCCACATCAACATCCAACTGGCCATCTTCTTCGGAGAGGTCGACGTGAGGTTCTCGGACGGTGCGATCAAAGCCATGGAACGGGCGCGGTCGCAGATATTCCAGCCGGACTGGAAGAAGGTCTTCGAGCCGGACAGTGTGCGCGAAACCCTCGAGGCCATCACGACGCCCTGAGGCTGCATTTGTTGGTTGGCCGCCTGGTCACACGGAGAGAGCCCATGAGCACCCGGCTGCTTCGAATTCTCGTGTTTTCAGTAGTGATGGTTGTCGCCTGTAATCGGGTCGGGCCGCGCGCCGGGCTGACCATCGGCGTGGCTTTTGAAATCCTTCAGACGGAATACTGGGTGGCCAGTTTCGAGGCCATGAAGGACGAGATGAACAAACGCGGAATCACCATGCTCGAGGCGATCGCGGAAGGCGATGCAAACCGGCAGCTCGAGCAGATTCAGAGTTTCATCGCCCGAAGAGTCGACGGCATCATCGTTGTTCCGAAGGATGCCAAGACCGTGATCCCGATGATCCGGGCCGCGAATCAGGCCGGTATTCCGATCGTTCTGTACAACCGTCCCTGTGACCGGACCGACGCCCGCGCCGTGGCCGTCGTGGCGGACAACTACAAGATCGCCCGCGCCACTGTCGAGTACATGGCGCAACAGGCAAAGAAGAGCGCAGGGAAGCACAAGGCGATGATCCTCATCGGCGACCTGGGCGATATCAATGCCGTCGGAAGGCGCGACGGCTTCGACGATGCGCTCAGAGACTTCTCTGATACGATCGAGGTGGTGGCACGAGTGCCGACCGAATGGAACCAGGAAAAGGCGCTCGCGGGCGTGACAAACGGGCTGCAGGCCAACCCGGACATCGATTTCATTTTCACGTCGTCGGATTTTCTCTTCCCCTCCATTGTGTCCGCGTTGAAGACGGCGGGCAAGTACAGGAAGATCGGGGAGGAGGGACACGTGGTGCTCGGTGGCTTCGATGGCGACGCCACCGCATATCAAATGCTCGTGGAAGGTTACCTGGATGCTGACGGCGTGCAGGATGTCTACTTCGAGTCCTCCGCTGCAGTGCAGGCGGTTCTGGATCTGAAGGCCGGCAAGGAAGTTCCGGACAGGATCCTGGACGAGGGTTTCGTGATCAACCAGGCGAACCTCAGAGAGGCTTCCGCGAGGATGTGGGGCGCTCGGAAGTAGGTCCGTTCTGTTGACCTTGTCTGTAGACTCACTGTGCTACGTGATTTCAGCCGTCTTTTGTCTATGGGTATGAATCCTGGGGCTTCGGCCCTCAAAGCGGTGTTCAAGCCAGCAGATGGAGCGCTGGAGATACGTATTGACAGGTCACTCCATAACAGCCCGGGGCGAAGAAGCCCCGGGTTTGCATGGAACAGCAGGAACCGAGGGCTGAAGGCCCGCTCCATAGTTCTGAGACACTTTCGTTAAGCCGGAACTGCTTGGCCGCCGACCCCGAGGTTTTGGATGGATCCACAGGTAGAGATGAATCGCTGGAAGAGACTCGTGGTCTCGGATTACTGGGTTCTGTACCTGAGCATTGCCTGTTTCCTCGTACTATTCCCGTTCACGCCGCGGCTGGCTTCCATTGAAAACATCCGCAACATCTTCTCCAACATGCTCCCGCTGCTGGTCGTGGCCATCGGGGAGACCATCGTCCTGATCACGGGCGGGATCGACCTGTCCGTAACTTCCGTGATCGGGCTCTCGAGTGTCATAGGAGCCTCGATCATGAGTTCGGACCAGGGACTTCTGGCGGGGAACCCGGCGGCAGCAGCTGCAGGGGTCGCCGGCATGATCCTGGCCGGCGTATTCGTCGGCTGGTTGAACGGCATCGCGGTCACACGGCTCCGGATGCCTCCATTCATTGCGACCCTGACCTCGATGATGTTTTTCGGCGGGCTGGCCGTCTGGCTGACACAGTCCCGTCCGATCTATGATCTTCCGGCGCGATTCATTGAGCTGGGGCAGGGTGCGTGGTTGTGGCTGCCCAACTCTCTTGCGGTTGCAGGGGTGACGGCGGTGTTTGCTCACGTTCTGCTCAGCAGGTCTTTGCTCGGGCGCTGGATTTACGCAGTCGGCACCAACCCGCGGACGTCTCTCATTTCAGGAGTGCCGGTGAACAGGGTGGTCACGTTTGCCTACGCTGCCAGCGGCGGGTGCGCTGCCGTCGCGTCCGTCCTTTATACGGCGCGCCTTGAGACGGGCTCGCCCGTCCTCGGGCAGAGGATCCTGCTGGATGTCATCGGCGCGACCGTGATCGGCGGGACGAGTCTTTTCGGGGGGAAGGGCAACGCACTCTGGACGGTTTTCGGCGTGTCGTTCATCTGCCTCATCGACAACAGCCTGAACATGCTGGGCCTGTCCTACTTCGTGGTTACGATGGTCAAAGGCGGGATCATTCTCTTTGCAGCCCTGGTGGATGCAGCGCGTAGCCGGATCCTGGCCGGGTGACGGCGGGCAAGACGCATGAACGAGGACATGCTCCTGGAATACGAGGACATTGAGAAGAGCTTCTTCGGCGTGCGCGTGTTGAGCAAAGTCAGTTTTGCGCTGCGGAAGGGCCACATTCTCGGGCTGGTCGGTGAAAACGGGGCCGGCAAGTCGACGCTGGTCAACATCCTTGGAGGCGTGATCAGCTCGGACGCAGGCCACATCCGGTTCCAGGGCCGCGAGTACACAGCCGCAAGCCCGGCGGACGCCTTCCGACAGGGCATCGGGTTCATCCACCAGGAACTGAACCTGTTCACCAATCTGGACGTTGCCGAAAACATCTTCATCGCCGGCTTTCCAGTGCGCCGGATTGCGTGTATCCCGTGGATCGATGCGAGGGCGATGCGAGCCCGGGCGGAGGAGCTGCTTGGTTCGGTCGGGCTGGCAATTCCTTGCGACACGCTGGTGGAGAGACTGTCTCAGGGTGAACGCCAGCTCGTGGAAATCGCCAAGGCCCTGCGCCTGAGTGCACGACTGATTATCCTCGACGAGCCCACCACTTCACTGACCGCACGGGAATCGGAGCGTCTTTTCACCCTCATGAAGGAGCTGCAGGGCCGCGGCATTTCCATGATCTTCATCTCCCACAACCTGGGTGACGTCTTCCGTCTCTGCGACGACATCGTGGTCCTGAGGGACGGACTGGTCGTGGACGCAGGACCGGTGGAGCGCTTCAGCGAGAACAGGGTGATTTCTCTGATGGTGGGCAGGAGCCTCGATCACTACTACCCACCCCGTGCCACAGTGCCTGACGGAGAGGTCCTCCTCGAGGTCTCGGGTCTTTCGCATCCCGGTATCGTCGAGGATATCAGTCTCACGTTGCGCCGCGGCGAGGTCCTGGGGGTTTCCGGGTTAATGGGAGCCGGCCGCTCCGAGCTTGCCCGCATCCTGTTCGGGCTGGATCCTTACACCCGGGGCGAGATAACCGTGAAGGGGCTTCGAATGCCCTCAGGCCCGCCCCGAGCGGCAATCCGGAGCGGCATGGCCTTTCTCACAGAGAACCGCAGAGAGGAAGGGCTCCTCATGGAGGCGAGTGTTGCCGACAACATTGCGCTGGTATGTCTCCCCTCTTTCACTCGCACCCCCTCGGGACTGGTAGATTCGGCGTCACTGAAGCGCGAAGTGTCCGGGGCGGCGTCCAAACTTCGCATCAGAAGCAGTTCCCTTGACCGGCAGAAGGTCAGGACGCTGAGCGGAGGAAACCAGCAGAAGGTAGTACTGGCCAAATGGTTGCTGTCAGGGCCGTCGGTGTTCATCCTCGATGAACCGACGCGCGGCATCGACGTGGGCGCAAAACACGAGATCTACAAGATTATCAATGACCTCGCGGGAAGAGGCGCGGGGGTGCTTCTCATCTCCTCGGAAATCGAAGAACTCATGGGCATGTGTGACCGGATCCTGGTGATGAGCGCAGGCGAGATCACTGCCTGCGTGGAAAGACCGGAATACGATCGCGAGCGGATCCTGAGGTTTGCGCTGGGAAGGAAGCCGGTATGATCAGGCAAGGAGACAGGCTGCTCGCTTTCCTGCTCAGAAATGCAACGGCCTTCCTGTTCGTCGCTGCGTTCCTCGCGTTCGGCGTGCAGGCGCCGGCATTCCTGGAACCGGCAAACCTCCTGAATATTCTTCTGCAGTCGTCCTCTGCTGCAATCACAGCGACGGGAATGACATTTGTGCTGCTGGCGGGCGGCATCGATCTGTCGGTGGGATCGATCATGTTCGTCTCGGCTGCCCTGGCAGGCAAGGTGGTGCTGGGTGGCGGATCGCTGGCGCTGGTGATCCCGATCGTGCTTGCGGTTGGGATTGCCTGCGGGGCGATCAACGCTTTATTCATCACTCGTCTGCGAATCCAGGCGTTCATTGCGACGCTCGCGGCCCTTTACATGTGGCGCGGCCTGGGTTTGTGGATAACCCGGACCCGCGCCATGAATCTGCCCGAGAGCCTGCTGCAGGTGGGGACGGCGAGGCCCCTCGGGATACCGGCGCCCATCTTCATTTTCTGCGCAGTGCTTGCTTCGGCGCACCTAGTGCTGGCTCGAACCCCGGTCGGCCGGCAGATCTATGCCATCGGCAATGACAGGGAAGCCGCCGACAAGGCGGGGATAGCCTCCGGCCGTGTTATTGCGATCGTGTACATCATAAGCGGCTTGTGCGCCGCACTGGGAGGCCTGGTGTCCGTGGCGCAGCTTGGCGCGGTATCTCCCACGTTCGGCAACCAGCGTGAGTTTGCAGCCATCGCGGCGGCGGTCCTTGGCGGGACGAGCCTGTTCGGCGGCCGCGGCCGGGTATTTCCAGGCACGGTTCTGGGTGCGGTCCTCATCCAGACAGTTGAGAACGGCCTGGTCATCATCAATGCCAATCCTTACGTTTATCCGCTCATAATGAGCGCGATCATTTTTGTCGCGGTCTTCACCGACAGTGCGCGTCATGCCCGGCTCTCGAGATTGAGCCGCCGCTATATCCGTCCGTGGCAGGCCGCGGCACGCCGAGTGGAAACTGCGAACAGCGGCGAGGAGGGGAAGCAATGAGACTGGGGATCGGTTCCTACACTTACACGTGGGCGATCGGTGTGCCCGGGCATCCCCCCGGAAGACCCGTGACGGCGCGAGACCTGCTCGACAAGGCGAGGCAACTCGACGTCCGTGTAGTCCAGTTTGCGGACAATCTCCCTCTCGACCGGCTTTCCCCGGCAGAGTTGGAAGACATCGATCGCCAGGCGCATGAGCACGG
>Ga0115028_10000151_pt1 | contig 10191 bp, 18 predicted proteins | sample Plant_0915_D1_FD_83894 | JGI IMG/M metagenome (GOLD analysis project Ga0115028, IMG submission 83894) | Wetland microbial communities from Old Woman Creek Reserve in Ohio, USA - Plant_0915_D1 | ecosystem: Environmental > Aquatic > Freshwater > Wetlands > Sediment ... | reverse complement strand
TTGCTCTCCATGAACGCGGTGGCCTGTTCGACTGTCATCGCTGGGCCCATCGGTGTGCCGGTGCCGAGTTCGTTCCAACCTCGGTACTGCTGACCGTCACGGGCGATGCCATACCGTTCGATGAGCCGGAGGGCTTCGAGCCCGAGAGCGACGGCGCGCAGGTTGGCGTGCCATGCCGGGTTGCCGCGCTGGCCCCACGACGGTCGGTGGAACTCGTCCGAGCCGTAGCGGAGCGGGCCGTGCTTCGAGTCGAACGATACGACGACACCGTGATAGCCGGTGCGTGCCGATGCGCGCAGGTTGCCGTCGCGCCGGATGTCCCCGGGAGCGACGTCGATCTGGATGACGATCTCGGTGCCACGGTTGCCGAGCATGTCGACCTCCCGCTTGAGCAAGTCGACGGTCTGGGTGTACGTCACGTCGAACCGCGACTGCTTCGGGTTGCTGGTCTTCGCGAACGGCCAGCCGTTCTCGTATGGGCGGAGAACGATGTGACTCACGATTCGTCCTCGTCGTCGGCCCAGTTGAAGTCGAACGCTGGATAGTGATCGACGATCGCCGACAGGATCATGGCTCCGGCGAGTGCGGTGACGAACACTCTGGCGACCGGGGTCTTGAGTCCGATGACGCAGACGACGGTGAACCAGAAGCCGAGGCAATGGGGGCAGCTGGTGAGATCACCGATGAACTGGCGGATCTTCACGGCCCGCATGTCGATCTGGTCTGTGCCGGGCTGGATCGGGATCTGGCTGGTCCAGTCGTCGACGATCTTCTTCGGGATCTCCCCGATCTGCTCGTGGAAGTAGGCGCGGATGAGCCGAGTCGCTGCGAGCCCGGCGATGATGGCGATCACTTCGCCTTCGCCTTGGCCTTCGGCCGCGGGTTGAACGTCCGTTCAGGTTTCGGCTTCGGCTTCGAGGGGAGCGCCGGGATGTCCGGGGTGTCATCTGGGAGAGTCGTCACTCCCTTCACGACTCGTTCCCGGTTGACGATCGGAGGCTTCTCGCCGAACATGTCCTGGTATGCCTTCATGGCTTCGGGGGTGCGGAGCCTGTCGGTCTCACCGGCCCACCACAGGATGGTGCGCCACTCCCATGCACGGATGCCGTTGACGTTGTCGTAGTCGGGTTCGGGTAGGACGCCGCGGCGGCGCATCATGTGCACGCTGCGGTCCTGAACGCCGAGTCGCTTGGCGATCTCCAGCGCGCCGACTGGGTCGGGGTCGCACCCGGGGGCGGGTGGAATCGGGCGGTCGAATGAGCGCCACGTTGAGATGATGTCGTCGCTCACGGCTGGGATCCTCGCATGGTCGTGAAGTGTAGCATGGGGGGTTACGGTGTTTCTTCCTTGCTGAGCGAACGGCGTAGCAGCCTCGCGAACACTTCGCCGTAGGTGGACGCTGCGGCGATGGCTGCCCGGTCGCCGTCGGTGACGGCTGCCATCTCGTTGCGCTTGGCGGCGAGCACGTCGATGCGGATCTCGTCGATCGTGTCGGCGCACACCAGGTAGTGGGATACGACGGGATGGGGGTCGTTCATGCGCCATGCCGCCCTGGCGTCGGCCTGGTCGTGTTGGCCGGGAGTCCAGCACAGCTGGGCGTGGAGCACCTGGTGGGCTTTCGTGAGGGTGAGCCCTTCTCCGGCTGCGTCGATCTGGAGCACGAGCGCCTGGAGGTACTGGTCCGTCGGGATGTCTTCTTCCTCCTGGAACCGGTCGACAAGCGCGAGCCGATCGCCGTGCTTGACTTCGCCGTAGATGCGTGGGATCGGAGGGTTGACGGCGGTCGACAGGGCTTCGAGCATGTCCAGGTTCTCGGCGAACACCAGGAGCTTCTCGCCGGAGTCGAGGAAGTCGGTCACCCATTCGCGTGCGGCGTGGATCTTGGCCTGCCCGGCGAGACGGCACAGGGTGTTGACCATGATCATCTGGGCTGCCGATCCGGCCTTCATGGCCGCTTCGACGGCTGCCGACTCTGGATCCTGGCCTAGCTCGCGTGCCTTCTCGCGTGCCTTCTCGCGGAGGAACTCGAAGATGTCCTCCTCCGCCTTCTTGTACTCGGCGAGCACCTTCGGGTCGCCGTCGACGTAGGTGTACTGCGGGATGATCATCGCGGTGCCGTCCGCTGCGAGCACGCCGAGCGACTTGAGTACCTCGTCCGGGTCGGGTCGCCACGCGCACACGGTGCGGAGTCGTCGGGATAGCCGTTCGTCCTCGCGCAGCTGCTTCTTCGTCCCGAACTGGCCGTCGCGGCCGATGACTGCAAGCTGCGGGTGGACCTCCTCGCGCTTGTTGCGGACGGGGGTGCCGGTGAGCAGGTAGCGGGGAGCGTCATCGGGCATGGAGTTCGAGATCGCCACGATCCCTTTCGTGCGGATCGTCTTCAAGTTGATACAGCGGTGGCCTTCGTCGACGATCAGGGTGCGGACGCCGAGTTCGATCAGCTGGTGAGCCCATGACGACTGGTTGTCGGCGTCGCCCAGGATGTCGTAGTTGCAGATCCAGATGTCGGGGAGGTTCGGTATGCGGCTGCGGGCGTCGGTGAGCCTGATCGCCTTGCGTCCTTCGCAGACCGTGACGGTGCGGTGGGGGATGCATGCTTTCGCTTCGCGCACCCAGTTCGTCTTCAACCCGGACGGTGGGATCACGAGCATGGGGTAGATGTCGTCGCCGAGCCAGCTGAGATGTTCTGCGGCTGCGAGCGCGACGGTGGTCTTGCCTGCTCCCATCGTCGCCCAGCCGAAGCATCGGCGTGACTTCGCCAGGTACTCGACGCCTGCGTGTTGGAACGCCCGGAGTTCACGTTTCACGTTGGGGGTGAGTGACCAGTCGGGCGATGGTTCGAGTTGCCGGGACAGGGCAAGCATGCGGATGGCTTCGTCGATGCGTCGGGTCAGGTCGTTGGCATCGCCGACGAACTGGACGCGGGCGATGCGTTTCAGGTCGAGCACGACATCGGTGGCGTTCTCGTTCGGGATGAACCATCGGCCGGTAGCGACCTCTTGACGGCCGTCTGCTTCGCCGAGCATGTGCCAGACGTCCTTGCGGTACGGGCCTTCGATGATGAGTTGTTCGCCTTCGGCCGAGACGAGCATCGGGAACTCGTCCGGGTTCAACTCGGGGATGGATCTCACCGCGGGGGACATGATCCAGCCGTGCTGGGCTGCCAGGTCACGCACCTGCATGATGTGGCCGATGTGGACTGACCAGCGGTTCTGCTGGCGGTCGTACCGGTAGCCGTGGATCGACTTGACCGCGTTGATGTAGCCGTGGTGCTTGTCGGAGAACTTGATCAGGAGCGTCGACCCTTCACGGGTCACGACTCCGGCGACCCGTCGGTTGGTTTGCTTCGAGGCGACTGGGCGCGCGTGGCCTCCTCGGACGGGGACGAACGGGAGCCGTTGAGGTGACGACATTAGGGGGACCGTAGCATCAGCTGCGACGCACGGTCTCGGCACGCAGGGCGGCGTGCAGATCGACGTAGGCACCGAACTCTGCGTAGCTGGGGTGCTTGGTCCCGTGGACGATGTCGAGCGTCCAGGTGTCCCACGGCGAGTCGCCGCCCCGGTAGTAGAAGCCGTAGTGCCAGTCGCCGAATGCGACGGGGGCGTCGGCCTCGCGGGCGCAGATCTGGATGTACATCCACTGGCCTTCGTAGTCACGGTCGATGATGGCGTGGACCGAGAAGCCGTACTCGACCGGTCGGGCCAGGTAACCGCCTTCGAGCCCTGGTGCCATCCGGGCGAGCGGGTCGTCGTGCGACGTGTGACCGCGCATGGCGAACTCGACCGGGATCGTGTCCGGTAGCACTGGGGAGATGATGTGTTCGATGAATGAGTTCATGCGACCCTTCCTTCTGCGATACAAGCGGGGCACTGCGAGGCAGGCTTCTCGCCGGGCTTGGCGAGAATGGGGTTGGCGCAGGTGTCGCACCAGCGGGCGAAGACCGGCGCAGGGTTGCCGTCTTCGTCGAGAGCGGTGAGCTTGACCATCTTGCAGCTGGTCTGCTTGCCGTACTTCGGGTGATCTTCGTGGCCCGAGATCTTGCCGGTCCAGCTGACGGTGTCGCCGACGTTCGGTGCCCAGAGCGTCTTGCCCGAGCCGAACGTGGTGAGGAGTTCTCCGGCTGCGGTCCGGACCGTGATCCGCTTCGAGGCTCCGAAGTGCGTCTCGACCGTGAGCGACGTGATGACTTCGCCGACGACGGTGATCTTCTCGCCGACCGTGCCGACGAACTCCGACGGGGTAGCTGCTTCGGCGAGCGTGGCCTCGGTGGTCGCCTTCTTGAAGACGAACGGGAGGGCGGCGATGAGGCCGTGGGTGCGTGGCCCGACCTTGTCGGCCCGGAGAGCGACTCGGGCAGAAGCGATGAAGTCGCCCGAGCCTGCTGCGTCCGACATGACCCAGTCGATGATGTTGGCGGCGATGGCCTTCCCGGCTTCGACGTCCAGGTCAGGGAAGTCCTTGGCGACGACGCTGGGCTTCATGTTGCCGTATGCGATGTCGACGGTCAGGTCACGGTTGCTGAGCCCGTCGGCGGAGGTGGGGACGAACCCGACGATCTCGGTGACCGCTGCGGCGACTGCGAGGAAGGTGGCGGGCGTGAGGAAGAGGTCGTCGCGGCCACCAGCGAACTCGTCGTCGTCGGTGTCGAACATGTCGTTCACCGAGTTCGAGAGCCAGAGGATGGTGGCGGGGTCGACGCCGATGAAGTCCAGGACGCACGATGTGCCGACTTCGATCCAGCGGCCGTCGTCGTGGAGGAAGACGATCGTGAGGTTGCGGTTGATCTTGATCCCGCAGTGGTCACACACCGGGCCACGGAACCGGAACGATTCCGGCAGGGCGATCTCGTCTTCGATCGCTCCGGGGAAGAGCGAGGCGACGGCTTCGTCGGTGGAGAAGTAGGTGTGGTCGAGGGAGGCAATGGGACGCCATCCGGAGTGGCGGGCCTCGAAGCCGTGGACGGTGACGAACTCGAACTCGTCCCAGTGCATTTCGATCCCGGTGATGGAGTCACGCTCCGAGCGAGTGACGACCGGGCCGTACTCGACGGTTGCTGCGGGCGCACCGAGCTTCGCGAGGCGGCGGTTGATCTTGGTCAGCTTCTTCTCGACCTTGGCCTTGACGCTGACGCCGAGCCCCTCGGCGGTGAAGTTGATGGGGGAAAGTTCGATCATGGGATCCTCCTCGGTCCGACAAGATAAGTGTAACCCATCGTGCTACACATGTCAACGCCGGACCGAGGAATGTTCACACCCTGCCGGGGGCCGGATCCTTGACCTCGTGGCGGGGAGCCCACCGCTCGTCTTCGATGGCGAGCAGCACGGTCCACACCTTCATGTAGATCCGAGCCCGGTTCACGGACCGCTTCTTGACGGCGTCCTTGAAGTTGTCGTACTCAATCTTCGATGACAGTTCGAGCAGACACCGGTTCCACTGCTCGCGGGTGAGCAGCACCCGGAAGCGGTAGTCGGAGTGGTTCAGTTCGATGATGTGTGCGTACGTCACGCCTTGCCCGTCGAGGGCATCCAGGTCGACCAGCTGCACCATGTCTTCGTAGCTGCGGGCCCTGATCATCATCAGGTTGGAATCGTCGCGGTGCTGCACCGCCGAGTAGAAGCCTTGCGTTGTTGCGATCCACATGAGCGAATCCTTTCGGGTCAGAGACGGACCGGCATCTGGATGAGGGTCCAGCCAGCGCCTTCCGTCGGAGTGATCTTGAACGGCTTGAGATGGTCGATGACTTCGACGGTCACCTTGTCCGAGTCGACTGCGGTGAGCAGCTGGCGGAGCATGGTCGGGTTGAGCCCGACGTACGGGACGACCCCGTCGATGTCGATCGGGATGCCACCCTTCGACGATGCGACGTCCTGCTCTTTCATCGTGACGACGAGAGCCTCACCGGATACCGCCATGCGGGCGGCGACACCTCCGGCGAGAGCGACGTTGCGGAGACGGGCAGCGAACTGCTTGCGGTCGATCGTGAACGACGAGTCGGCCTTGCCGGGCACGAGCCGCTCCCATTCGGGGAACGAGCCGTCGATGCGACGGATGGTCATCGTGGTCCACGCGTTCGAGAACTGGAGCCGACCGGCGATGTTCTCGAACTGCATGTCGGCCCCGGCGAAGGCGTCGGCGACGATCGATGCCGGGCCTGCCGGGATGAGCAAGGGTTCGCCGAAGTCGATCGTGTCGTGGACGACTGCGAGCCGGTAGCTGTCGGTGGCGACGGCGATGCCGTTCTCGAACATGATGCCGGTGATGATCACCCGGGCCTGATCTGTTGCCGCCGCCGCTCCGGCGATCCGGACGGCGCGACCGAACTCGGCCGAGTCGATCGGGATCGGGTTCTCGTGGACGGACAGCTGGATGGCTGGGGCGTCCGGGACGAGCGGCAACGCGAACTCCAGGTTGCCTCCGACCAGCTTCAACTCGTCGGCCGTGATGTCGAGCGTGACACGTTCGGCCTTGAGTGCATCGACGAACGGCTTGAGCTTCGCGGCGTACACCGCGACGGCCGTTGCCTTCTTCCCTTCGACGGGGATCCTGGTTTGGATCGATGTCTCGAAGTCCGTCGCGGACAGCGTGAGCCGCTGGTCGCGGAACGAGAGTGCGACGATGCCTTGATAGGCCCCGGTGCCCTTCGCGACCCTGGCGACGATCTTGACCGCTTCGGCGAGATCCGCTCCGGCGATGCTGAACGTCGCTGGCTTGACGGTCGCGGGGATGGTGAGAGTCTGGTTCATGGTTTCCTCCTAGTTGGTCCGACTGATGGGTGAGTGTAGCACGACAGGCGACATCATCGCAAGTCGGTGGCTTCTTCGAGCAGGGGCCCGTCGTAGCCGCAAGCGGACAGCTGGTCGGCCATCCGTTCGATCAGGTTCGTGAGCGCGGCGACCGACCGCTTCTTCGCTGAGAGCTTCTTCGCCTTCTCCACCCACGGGTCGTCGTCGATGGCGAACCCGAACGTCATCGACGCGTCGGCGTTCTGCTGAGAGAGGATCTCGTCAGTCAGCTTCCGGAATGCCGCTGCACCCATTGACGGGTTCGCCATCCATGAGCGGAGCCCGACGACTTGGTAGGCCGGTTCGAGCTTGCGGAGTTCGAGCGCGGCTGCCGGAGACAGAGCGTCGGCTTCGATCGCCTGCTGCACCTCCGGCGCGAGAGTGAGCAGGTCGAGCCTCCACTTGACTCGGAACTCGGCGACCCCGGCGATCTCGGCGATCTCGGCGATCGACTGGCCGCTGTCGCGACGGCGAGCGTAGGCCCGGGCCTCTTCCATGATGGACAGGTCGACTCGGCCGGTGTTCTCGGCGAGCATGATGTCGGCCTCGTCGGCCTCGGTCACGTCGTCACGGAGCAGAGCCGGGATCGTGTCGCGGCCCAGGAAGATGTGAGCGCGCCAGCGGCGTTCCCCGGCGATGAGCCGGTAGCCGTCGTCGATCGGCTTGACAACGATCGGTTCTGCGAGCCCGAGCTTCGCGATCGACGCCGCGAGCTTCTCAATCTCCCCCTCGTCGAACACCTTGCGGTCGTTCGAGCCTGCGGTGATCTGGCCGACTGGGATCTCCGCGAGGACGGTCATGCCTTCACCGTTGGCAGGGCGTGGCCGACGTGCCGGTCGTAGAGAAGCTCGGCGGTGTACAGGCAGAGCTTCGACGCGTAGTCGACGTGCCCGATGGCCTGACCTTCGATGGCTTCGATGTCGTCGCGGGTCACGATCTTGCCGAGCCCGTGGGAGTCAGCCCAGCTGTTCGCTGCGATGGCGAGTTCGACGCGTTCGTATTCTTCCCACTCGTTGCCCGGGTGCCCGTGACGTTGATCGGTGGCAGCCTTGAAGCGGCGTCGCAGCCATGCGTGGCATGCGAGGAACTCGTCGTAATTCACGGGTCAGACTTCCTCGTAGAGCAGGGATGCGTCGGCGACGCCCGAGATGATCTCGATATTGCCGATCGACCCTTCGTACCGGGCCGGTGTCCGCAGAGCGGAGGCGAGACGGAGGAGAGCCTGGCTGACTTCGCCGCCCCGGTCACCTCCAGCGAACGCGCCTTCTTCGATGGCATTCGCCATCAGACGGAGATCGCCGTGGCTGACCCCCGTGATGGAGACGGTGCCGTTCTTGAGGTTCTTGAGGAGCATGATTCACCAGCCTTTCGCTGAGCAGATGGCGCACCAGTCGTCGATGATGACGTCGGCGAGACGGTCGTAGTAGAGGTTGCTGCGGGAGCCGAGTTCGGTGACCTTGAGCCCGCGGACCTTGACGATCGTGAAGTCGAACAGGTCGGCTGCGTTGAGCGTGACGGTCAGGTAGGCGCAGGAGCGTCCGGCCCCCATCTTGAAGCGGACGGTGGAGTCGTCCATGAGTGCCGCCTCGCGGAGTCCGAGTTCCATGAACGTGCGGATCCCGAGTGTCGCTCGGAGCGACGGGTAGTCGATGCGAGTCGTGGTCGCCATCAGTTGGCCCCGTAGGTGAGGACTTCGCCGACCGGGCGGAGGGTGACGTACTTGAAGTACAACTCCCAGACCTTGACCTTGGCCTCGCAGAACTGGCGGGTTCCGATGACCCACTCGACGGGCGGGAGAGCATCCGGGCCCTCGAAGCGTTCCGCCTTCTCTGGGCGGGGCATGTGAGCGGTGACGATGAAAGTGCTGGCCATGGGGTTTCCTCCTGGTTGGTCCGACAAGAGTAGTGTAGCACATTCGGCTACAGGATGCAACTAGGACCAGACGATCTCGAACTCCGCCAACGGGAACACCTTCTTCAACGCTGCCTCGGCTGCGTCGTAGGTGCCGTAGAACAGGTCGCCGCGGCCCGTGTCGAGATCTTCGACCAGGCAATAGGTGTCGTCGGTCGTCGTGTGCTCGGTGATCCGAATGATCATGTCTCGTCCTCCTTGACGTCGGCCATCTGGGCTATCCAGAAGTTCAGGGCTTCGAGTGCCTGCCTGGCTGCTTCGCCCATCGCCTGGATAGCAGCGACGAGCGGTTCGAGATTGAGCACGACCTCTACGGTCGAGTCGTCATCGTTGACCATCGGCGTCCTCCTTCAACTGGATGAATCGGTCGAGCGGTGTCTGGTGGTCGTGGCGGCTCGTTCGCATGAACCAGCTGTAGTAGCCGTGGCGGCGAGAGATCACGACCTTCTCCGGGTGGCCGTCGCGTGGGCAGATGATCTCGTCACCGGCCCGGATGAATTGGATGGCAGGCATCAGGTGAACGTGACCATCGTGAACGATGCCGGTCCGCCGAGCGTCCAACAATCGTGCGAGTCTTCGATGACCGCCGAGAACACGTCCCCGTCGATCGACGTGACGGTGAGCGTCTCGCCGGGTTCACCGAGATAGCTGCCTTCGATGATGACCGACTCGTCGCCGTAGCTGGAGATCACGTTGCTGGAGTACGGGACGGTCACCATTCCTCGCCCACCCGTTCGCCGAAGTGATTCGGGCCCGAGCATCCGTTGGCGGACATGCCGTGCTCGCACAGGGCGAGTTCGGCCTCGGTGGGGGGCGGAGGCGTGAAGCCTTCCTTCATGAGCACGTCGAAGATCGCGTCGTACGGCGACCAGGGAGCGTAGGGGAACACGGTGTAGTCGAAGATGATCTCGCCGGTCTCGACGGCTTCGAGAACGTAGCGTTGAGGCGGGCGTTGGCCGGGGCCTTCCGGGAACCATTCGTAGCCGCCGAACTCTTCGTCATCGCCGTCGTACGGCTCGAAGTCGACGGGCAACAGCTTGGCGGCGACGCCTTCGGCTGTCGTCCAGATCTCTGCTTCCATGGTGGTCACCATCCTGCTTCCTCCAGTGCGAGCCGTGCGACGGCCGTCGGGCTGAGCCCGTCTTCCCACAGGGCGTAGAACGCCATGTCGGGCAGGTCGTGAATGCTCACGAACGCCTTGGCTTCGACGGCTGCGTCGACCTTCTTCATCCATTCCTCGAACGGTGCTTTCATGATTCCTCCTGGTTGGTCCGACAAGAGAAGTGTAGCATCATCACCTACATCCGTCAACCCCGAAGGGGAGAATGGGCTACGGTTTCTGCATGCCCTGGGCGATCCACAACGACAACCCCGAATGCGACGGCTGGGCCGTGGTCGTCGCCAACGACGGAGCGACAGCCAACGATGGCAAGGTGGTCGGCTGCCACGACACCGAGGCGAAGGCGGAGGCGCAACGGCGTGCTCTGTATGCGAA
>Ga0115028_10000149_pt1 | contig 10215 bp, 5 predicted proteins | sample Plant_0915_D1_FD_83894 | JGI IMG/M metagenome (GOLD analysis project Ga0115028, IMG submission 83894) | Wetland microbial communities from Old Woman Creek Reserve in Ohio, USA - Plant_0915_D1 | ecosystem: Environmental > Aquatic > Freshwater > Wetlands > Sediment ... | reverse complement strand
GGCCAGATGTTCCACCAGTTCTTCGGCGAGAACATGCTGCGCGCCGACGTCTGCAATGCCGTCGAGGAACTTGGCCAGCTGCTCGACCAAACCGGCCCGGTCGCCGCCTCGGAGCGCAACGCGGCGCGCATCTTCAACGCCGATCACCTGTATTTCGTCACCAACGGCACGTCGACATCGAACAAGATCGTCTGGCACTCGACGGTGGCGCCCGGCGACATCGTCGTCGTCGACCGCAACTGCCACAAGTCGGTGCTGCATTCGATCATGATGACCGGAGCCGTGCCGATTTTCCTGATGCCGACGCGCAACAACTTCGGCATCATCGGCCCGATCCCGAAGGCCGAGTTCGCCTGGGAGAGCATCCGCAAGAAGATCGCCGCGAACCCCTTCGCGACCGACAAGAACGCCAAGCCGCGGGTACTCACCATCACCCAGTCGACCTATGATGGAATCATCTACAACGTCGAGGAGATCAAGAAGGAACTCGACGGCAGGATCGACACGCTGCATTTCGACGAGGCCTGGCTGCCGCATGCCGCCTTCCACGATTTCTACGGCGATTACCACGCCATCGGCGCCGACCGCCCGCGCTGCAAGGAGTCGATGGTTTTCGCCACGCAATCGACGCACAAGCTTCTCGCCGGCCTCAGTCAGGCGTCGCAGATCCTGGTCCAGGACTGCGAGACGCGCAAGCTCGATCGCGACATCTTCAACGAGGCATACCTGATGCATACCTCGACCTCACCGCAATACGCGATCATCGCCTCGTGCGATGTCGCCGCGGCGATGATGGAAGCGCCGGGCGGCACCGCGCTGGTCGAGGAATCGATCTCGGAAGCCCTGGATTTTCGCCGCGCCATGCGCAAGGTCGACGAGGAGTGGGGCGCTGACTGGTGGTTCAAGGTCTGGGGCCCCGACGTCTTCTCCGAGGAGGGCGTCGAAGACCGCGAAGCCTGGATGCTAAAGCCCGGCGACCGCTGGCACGGTTTCGGCGAACTGGCCAACGGCTTCAACATGCTCGACCCGATCAAGGCGACCATCATCACGCCGGGCCTCGACGTCGATGGCAATTTTGCCGCCGACATCGGCATCCCGGCCGCCATCGTCACCAAATACCTCGCCGAGCACGGCATCATTGTCGAGAAGTGTGGCCTCTACAGCTTCTTCATCATGTTCACCATCGGCATCACCAAGGGCCGCTGGAACACGCTGGTCACCGAACTGCAGCAGTTCAAGGACGACTATGACCGCAACCACCCGCTGTGGAAGGTCCTGCCGGAGTTCGTCCAGAAGAACCCGCGCTACGAAAAGGTCGGACTCCGTGACCTGTGTGCCCAGATTCACGGGTTCTACAGGCAGAACGACGTGGCCCGCCTGACCACCGAAATGTACCTGTCGGACATGGTGCCGGCCATGCGCCCGACCGATGCCTTCGCCAGGATGGCGCACCGCGAGATCGAGCGCGTGCCGGTCGATGCCCTCGAAGGCCGGGTCACGGCCGTGCTGCTGACCCCGTATCCGCCGGGAATTCCGCTGCTGATTCCGGGCGAGCGCTTCAACCGGACGATTTGCAGCTACCTGAAATTCGCCCGCGAATTCAACGCCGGTTTCCCCGGCTTCGAAACCGACATTCACGGCCTGGTCAAGGGCGAGGATGGCACCTACTACGTGGACTGCGTGCGCTGAGGGCGGCGTTTCGGTTTTTGCCACTTTTTGGCGGTCGACCGCAACAGTCGCCGGAAACAGGGGTATCTGCCTCTTGTTGTGAGCCGCAGGTCAAATCTCTGACGATTGAGCGCGCGCGAGCGTTGCGAATGGAAGCAAGAGGCATGTCACGGTTGGGCGTCCCGGAGTAAAGTACGCACTTGGCACCAACATTTTTTGCGTGATGGTCAGTTCCGTCTGTTTTTCTTTTCACGGGAGGAGCCGCGTATTCATGTTCTGTCTCCCATCCAGACGGCGAGGCAAAATTCTGGTTGACGCCTGACGTTGATCTGGCAATCTCTGTCGGGCTCGACCAGCAGCAGATCCGCGAAGCGCAGCTGGTCCTTGAAACTCATATCGGAGAAATCACAATGCCTGGCATACTCATGTCGACATCTGAGGTCACTGACGTTTCAAAACATGGGTTCTGGTTACTGCTCGGTGACGAACAGTTGTTGCTCTGTTTCGAGCAATTTCCGCTGGTTCCGCCGGGCCACCAAAGAGCAGATATCTCATGTCGAGTGGCCGGCGCCGGAAAATCTTTACTGGCCCTAATTGGATAAAGGCCTTGCCCTTGAGTCAATCCGTCGGCCAGATGCGTTTCCCCTGGATTTTCAGGGATCAGAAAAGCAGAATTGGAGACAGGAAAGTCAAAAGAACCGTGGTGTGTCCCGGTGTCTCGCTGCAAAGATGAATGGAGCCGGAAATTTCGTGGAGGGATATCAATTGGACAAGAAAATGAAAGCGTCGAGCGGATCTTTGTCAAGCTCGGATTCCGTGAAGTTTGTGGAAGACGAAGGCAGGCGAACCGGGCTCAGTGTGGACGCGCTGAAACGAGCCTTTCTCGACAAGCTCGTCTACACGCAAGCTCGCTTTCCCGAGGTCGCGACGCGGCGCGATTGCTATCACGCCCTTGCGGGGGCAGTCCGCGACCGCCTGCTGCACCGCTGGGTGCAAACTGCGCGCACTTACAAGGACCAGGGAAGCCGCACCGTGTGCTACATGTCCGCGGAATTCCTGATCGGCCCGCAACTCGGCAACAACCTGATCAACCTCGGTATCACCGAAAATGCCCGGCAGGCCATGAAGGAACTCGGACTCGATCTCGACGGACTGCTCGACCAGGAGGTGGAACCAGGGCTTGGGAACGGTGGTCTGGGGCGGCTGGCCGCCTGTTACCTCGACTCCCTCGCGACACTCGAGATTCCTGCCATAGGCTATGGGATTCGCTATGAGTTCGGGATCTTCACGCAGGAGATTCGCGATGGCAAACAGGTCGAACTGACCGACAATTGGCTTCGCTCTGGGAGTCCTTGGCTGATTCATCGTCCGAATATCGCCTTCGACGTCAACTTCGGCGGCCATACGGAGCATCAGCATGACGGCGTAGGCGGTCGCCGGCTCCGGGTGCAGTGGGTTCCGGCAAAGGTAGTGCGGGGTACCGCTTGGGACATCCCGGTGCTCGGCTATGGTGTTAACACGCCGAACCGGCTCAGGCTATGGAGCGCGGAGGCGCCGGAAACCTTTGATTTCGCGGCCTTCAATGCTGGCAACTACTATCAAGCGGTGGATGCACAGGTGCAGTCAGAGACTCTGACCAAGGTACTGTACCCGAACGATGAACGGGAAGCGGGGCAGGAACTGCGGCTCGAGCAGCAATATTTCTTCGTTTCCTGCTCGCTGCGGGACATGATTCGCCTGCAACTGCAACGCGAACAGAATCTTGATCATTTCCACGAAAAGTTCGTCGTTCAGCTCAACGATACGCATCCATCGATCGCGGTTGCGGAACTGATGCGCCTGTTGGTGGACGACTACGGCGTTGTGTGGGAGAAGGCCTGGTCGATTGTCAGGCAGACGTTCGCCTACACCAATCACACCCTGTTGCCCGAGGCGCTCGAGAAATGGCGGCTTGACCTGTTCAGACGGGTTCTGCCGCGGCACTTCGAGATCATTTGCGAGATAAATGCGCGTTTCCTCGACGAGGTGCGAATCGCTTTTCCGTTGGATGGCGAGAGACTCCGCCGGATGTCGCTGATCGACGAGGACGGTCCGAGGTACGTGCGGATGGCGCATCTGGCCATCGTAGGCAGCTTCGCAGTGAACGGAGTGGCTGCGCTGCATAGCCAACTGCTCAAGTCGGATCTGCTCGGCGACTTCTATGACCTGTGGCCGAATAAGTTCAGCAACAAGACCAACGGTGTGACGCCACGCCGCTTCGTGCTCCTTGCGAACCCGACGATGTCACAGCTGATCAATGAAACGATCGGCCAAGGCTGGGTTACCGACATGACACGGCTGCGCGAACTCGAACCGTTCGCCGAGGATCCGGAATTCCGAAAGACATGGCGCAACATCAAGCAGGGCAACAAGAACAACCTCGTCGGCGAAATAAAGCGCGTTGCATATGTCGATGCCGATCCAGCATCGATGTTCGACATTCAGGTCAAACGCATCCATGAGTACAAGCGGCAGCACCTCAACCTGATGCATGTCGTGTCGCTTTACAAGCGCCTGAAGGACAATCCGAACCTGGAGATGGCACCGCGCACCGTGATCTTCGGCGGCAAGGCGGCGCCAGGGTACCAGATGGCCAAGCTGATGATCCGATTGATCAACTCCGTCGCCGATCTGATCGACCGCGACCCCGCAATGAGGGGCAAATTGCAGGTGGTGTTCTTCCCCAACTACAACCTCAAGAACGGGCAATTGATCTTTCCGGCCGCCGATCTGTCCGAACAGATCTCGCTTGCCGGCAAGGAGGCCTCAGGCACCGGTAACATGAAGTTCCAGATGAATGGTGCGCTTACCGTCGGCACGCTCGACGGCGCGAATGTGGAAATTCGCGAACACGTCGGCGACGAGAATTTCTTCCTCTTCGGGATGACCACACCCGAGGTCAAGGAACTCAGAAGAAGGGGCTATTCGCCTCACGCATACTACGAAGCGAATGCACATCTGCGTGAAGTGATCGACTTGATCTCATCGGGCTTCTTCTGCAAGGGCGACCGGGATATTTTTCGGCCATTCGTGGAGCACTTGCTCCATCACGACGAGTACATGTTGCTCGCCGACTTCCAGTCTTACATCGATTGTCAGGACAAGGTATCCGAGGCGTACCTTGACCAAGAGCGGTGGTCGCGGATGTCCATTCTCAATGTCGCGCGGTCCGGGTTCTTCTCTTCCGATCGAGCGATCAAGGAGTACTGCGACGAAATATGGAAGGTTCAGCCAGTGCGCATCGACCTCTCCGATCTCTCCAGCGAGGACTTCCAGTTCAAACGCGCAAACGCGTTGGCCGACTGAAGGGGCAGGGTGGTGGCGATGGTGCTGGGACGTGCCCGCCAATGGGCGATAACCCGTGCCGGCAATCTCTTCGCTGCCAGACCATGATCGAGGCGCGCGTCAGGGCGCCTCGAATTGCCTTTGGCGCGGTCAGTAGTCGGCTTTGCTAGTGCGCGCGGCGGATCTTGATGATGTGTGCCATCTTGCCGGCGGGACTCAGCTCGACGTAGGCCGTCGGGCCGCCCCAGCGGTAGCGCTCATCCGAAAGCAGGTCATGCGCTTCGTATTGCTCGTCGCCGTAGATGCCGAAGGTGCCGAGCGGAATGTGGATCGTCGAGGCCTGGGTCTGGAAGGGATCGAGGTTCACGATGCAAACGATGATGTCCGACCTGTCACCGTTCATCTTGGCGTAAGCGATGATGTTTGGGTTGTCGGAGCCGAGAAACAGGATATCGTTATAAGTTTGCAGGGCGGGCGAGTTGCGACGAATCTGGTTGATTCGTGCAATGATCGGGACGATGTTGCCCGGCGCTCCGTTCCAGTCGCGAACCTTGATCTCGTATTTCTCGGAGTGGAGGTATTCCTCCTTGCCCGGAATCGCCTCGTTCTCGCATAGTTCGTAGCCGCTATAGATACCGTAGACGCTGGACAGCGTCGCGGCCAGCACTCCACGCATGATGAATGCCGGCCTGCCGCCGAACTGCAGGATCGGCGGCAGGATGTCCGGCGTATTGGCAAAGAAATTGCCGGTGAAATACTCCTTCATCTCGCTGTGCGTCAACTCGCTGACGTACTCGGTGAGGTCGTGCTTGGCGTTGCGCCAGGTAAAGTATGTGTAGGACTGGGCGAATCCAACTTTCGCCAGCAACCGCATCATCTTCGGCTTGGTGAATGCTTCGGCCAGGAAGATGACCTCGGGGTGTTTGCGGTGAACTTCAGTGATCACCCATTCCCAGAATGGCACCGGTTTGGTATGGGGGTTGTCGACGCGGAAGGTGGTCACGCCCTTGTCGACCCAGAACAGGAATACCTTCAACATCTCGTTCCAAAGGCCGTCGCGGTCGCTGGTTCCGAAGTTGAGCGGGTACACGTCCTGATACTTCTTGGGCGGGTTCTCGGCGTACTTGATCGATCCATCCGGGCGATGAAAGAACCAGTCCGGATGTTCCACGACGTAAGGATGGTCGGGCGAGCAATTCATGACGTAGTCGAGGGCTATCTCGATCCCCAATTCACGGCACGTGGCGACGAACCGATCCCAGTCGTCCCAGTTTCCGAGTTTGGGTTCCAGCGCCATGTGGCCGCCATGTTCGTTGCCGATCGCCCACGGGCTGCCGACATCGCCTGGCTCGGCGACCAAGCTGTTGTTCCTGCCCTTGCGGAAGCTGTTGCCGATCGGGTGAATCGGCGGCAAATACACGACATCGAAGCCCATGGCGCTGATCTCGTGCAGGCGCGGAATGCAGTCCTGCAGCGTGCCGTGGCGATCGGGGTCAGAGCCCTGCGAGCGCGGGAAGAACTCGTACCAGGCGGCAAAACGGGTAATCGGCCGATTGACCATGATGCTCAGCGCGGGCGTCAGTTCATAGCCCTCGCTGCGGTCCGGATGCGCGGCCATCAGGTCGCGCATTTCGCTGTCGATCCCCAGATCGGCGGCGCCGTGCCAATCGTTGGCAGCCAGGGCGCTCTCCATTGCCGCGATGATGCTATTCATGCGGGTCCGCGCCTTGCCGTTCGCGTTGCCGGCACTCTGTTTGAGAATCACCAGTCCCTCGAGCAGCTCGCTCTTCAGATTGGCGCCCGGCACGCTTTTCTTGGTGATTTCGTCGACCCAGGAAACATAGCGTTCGGTGTAAGCCTCGATCGAGTATTCCCAGCGGCCAATCGCGGTAACCGAGAACTCGCCAAACCAGCGGTCGTTATCGCCCTGGGTCATCGGGCTCTCCTGCCAATTCTTCGTGCCGATCTTGCGCACCTTGAGCAGGGCAGCCAGCTTGTTGTGGCCTTCCTGATAGATGTCGGCGCTGACCGAAACCTTCTCGCCGACGACGCGTTTTATGGGGAAACGGCCGCCGTCAACCTGCGGGTGGACCGCCTCGATGATCACTCGGGGATAGTCTTTAGGCACCATTGTGCAACTCCTGTACACTGAACCGGCCGGGGCCGGAGAGATAATGGTCAAACCCGCAAAAAGGACGGTCCGTCAGATCCGTCCTGGCGCATTTCCCCCGACACGGTGCACTTGTGAAGGCCTCGGGGCGATCGAGCGCCAGGCTGTCATTTCAGCAGGGATTCATAGAGATTCTTGGTTTGCTGCGCGATGCTTGTCCAGCTGAACACCTCGTGCGCACGTTTTTGTCCCGCTGTAGCCATCGTCTCGGCGAGTTTCGGATCGTCGAGAACCTTGTTGATCGCGCTCGCCAGATCGCGCGAAAACGCCTCCGGATTCACCGGCTCGAAGGGCGCAACCTTGAGTTGCTCCAGCGGAACCTGATAGCCGGTCACGCCATCGACCACGACCTCCTCGATCCCGCCGACGGCGCTCGCCACGACTGCGGTATGGCAGGCCATGGCCTCCAGGTTGATGATTCCGAATGGTTCGTAGATCGAGGGACAGCAGAAAACCGTTGCGTGCGAATACATCTGGATTGCCTGTTCCTTGGTCAACATCTCCTGAATCCAGATCAGATTGGTCAGCCCCTCCTGCCTGACACGAGCGACGGCTGTCTCCATCTCGGCAAGTATCTCCTTGGTGTCCGGTGCACCGGCACAGAGCACCACCTGGGCGTCGCGATTGATGTGCTTAACGGCGTTTACCAAGTGCACGATGCCCTTTTGACGGGTTATCCGGCCAACGAACAGGACGATCGGCTTGGTCGGATCGACCCCGTATTTCTCGAGCGCGCTCGTCTCGGTGGTGCGCCGATACTGGTCGACGTTGATGCCGTTGTAGATCACCGAGATCTTTGCCGGATCGATATCGAAATGTTCGAGGATGTCTTGCCTGGTTCCCTGCGAGACAGCGATGACTGCATCAGCCATGCCGAGCGAGGTACGCTCGATCCACGACGATGTATCGTATCCGCCCCCGAGTTGTTCCCGCTTCCACGGACGCAAGGGTTCCAGAGAGTGCACCGTATGCACCAGGGGAACGCCGTACAGCAGCTTCGCCAGGATGCCGCCGAGGTGGGCGTACCAGGTGTGCACATGGACCAGATCGGCGTCGACCCGCGCGCCCAGGGTCGCCAGGTTGGTTTCGAAGGTATCCAGCGCGCCGCTGAGCTTCGTGTCGACCTGTGCGAAACTGCCCTTGCCGAATGGGTAGCCCTTGACCCGCACGCCGTCGTTGGTGGTGTTCTGGTCGCCAAAACAGCGCACTTCGACGTCCATGAGTTTCGCTAGCTCGCCGGACAGATACTCGACGTGAACACCGGCTCCGCCGTAGACGTAGGGTGGGTATTCGCGTGTGAACAGGAGTACTTTCATCGTGGCACTTTCCAGGCTGTGATTGCTGAAGTGGAACGCGGACTCACCGCGTCGTCGGAAGACCCTACTGCAGAAGTAGTCATTTTAACCGATCTCGCGCATCGGCGAGTGCATGGTCATTCAGAAAACCGCTTCGAGGCTAGGCGGGCCGACACCGGGCGGGCGCCCCCTGGCCACGCCCCGATAGCGCAGACCTGAGACTGAAGGACAGTTGAAATTGGGGCCTTGCGAATCAGGTTTTCGTTCTCAATCCGTCGGCGGGAGGGGTTCCCTTTGGGTTCAAGGGGCTGAGGAAAGTGGAATCCGGATTATTCGAGCCTGGCTCCGCGCAAACGGCCTGTCTGGTTTTTGCCACTTTCTCCCGGTCGACCGCAGCAATCTCCGGAAACCGGGCATCGCCTTCGGGTTCGAGGTCGACTTCGGTGATCTCAAGGCGGTCGCCGACGGGCACCGGAACAATAGAGGTCCAGCCACTTCAGCCTGCCACTTGATTTGAGCCTGGCCCTTTGGCCGCAATGCGAGGGGCCACCAAAAGCCAGGAACTCAGTCGGGTGCATGGGGAACAGCAGGGGTGACAGGCAGTGCTTGCCCTTTGCGTGAACCGAACTTGTGCGAGTACGCCCAGGTAAATTCAGCGCCAAACAAGAAAATCTGCGCCGAGTAATAAACCCAGAGCAGCACGACAACCAGTGAGGCGGCCGCCCCGAAGCCGGAAGAAATGTTGCTCCTGCCAATGTAGGCGCCAATCAGGAACTTGCCGGCGATAAACAACACGGAGGTGACTGTCGCGCCAATCCATACATCTTTCCAGTCGACCCGCACCCGCGGCATGGTCTTGTAGATAATCGCAAACACGGCTGTTGCCAGCACGACGCCGAGCGCGAGTTCGATCATGTACGCCACCGTGGCCCAGCCATCGAAAAGCGGATCCCAGCGCTTGCTCAGTGCCGCCAGGCCAGCACTGAACGCCAGCGAAACGGTCAGTTGAAAGCCGATCGCGAGAATCATGCCGAAGGATAGCAATCGGGCGCGCACCAGTCCCCACACCCCTGAGCTTTTTGCCCTGGTCGGCGCCCGCCAGATTCGATCAAGAGCGTCCTGCAGTTCTGCAAAGACGGACGTCGCGCCAATAAAGAGAAACGCGAGCCCGAAGACTGTTGCCAGTCCGGTCTCAGGCGACCTTGACACGCTTTCCAGCAGCCCCTGTACCGCCAATGCGCCGGGTGCGCCGAGCATCCCCTGCAACTGGTCGAAGATCTCGCCACGGGCAGCGTCCTCGCCGAAGACCAGTCCGGCAACAGAAATCACAATCAACAGGAGGGGCGCAATCGAGAACATCGTGTAGAAGGCCAAAGCCGCACCCATGCTCTGCGCATAGTCGTGAACCCAATTCACGGCAGCCGCCTTGAACAGATCCGCGATATCCTTGAAGATCATGGTCAGATCCCTCGCCTGCGCGCGGGCCTTGTCGCTTGGCCTGGTCCGCCACATGAGCGCAAGCCTTCTCGCGAATGCACGGGTTTACTGATCGTCACTTTACTTGAGCCTCGCCCCTTTGGCTTGCCCTATCCGTACAGGCCTTTCGGCAATCGGAACAAAATGTTGGCGGCGATGCCCAACGTTCGAAATCCGCGGCAGCGCACAGCGCCGTCTGCTGCATGCAGTGGTCAGCCTGCATGCTCGTTGGACTTGCCAACATTGCACGCAGAGCAGAGGGTTTGGAGATTTTCGAGAACG
>Ga0115028_10000147_pt1 | contig 10223 bp, 12 predicted proteins | sample Plant_0915_D1_FD_83894 | JGI IMG/M metagenome (GOLD analysis project Ga0115028, IMG submission 83894) | Wetland microbial communities from Old Woman Creek Reserve in Ohio, USA - Plant_0915_D1 | ecosystem: Environmental > Aquatic > Freshwater > Wetlands > Sediment ... | reverse complement strand
TTGTTTATAAAAGAATAACTCACGTTATTTAGAAATTCTACAACCGGTATAGGAGCGCTATATCACAAGAAAATTTACAGTAGGAAAATGTGCCAAGCTTAAAATTACGTATACCGATCCAAAATACATTTACGAGGATGACATGATCCGATCCACGTTGTGGCATTTTGTAGTGGTGGGGATTTTTAGTGCCCTGACCGGCGCCGTTCAAGCTGGCGATGGTACGCCCACCGGCGATCCATCCGCCGGCAAGAACAAATTTGCGACCTGTGCCGGCTGCCATGCCATTCCCGATCATACCAATGCCTATCCCAATTATCACGTACCCCGGCTGGGCGGCCAGCATCCAGATTACGTCGTCGCCGCGCTCAAGGCCTACCAGGCCGGCGACCGCTCGCATCCGACCATGCGGGCCAATGTTTTTTCGCTCAACGAGCAGGATATTCGAGACATCGCCGCCTATGTCGCCGGGTCCACGTCCACTGCACTAGCCCAGCCGATTCGGGGCGACGTCGCCGCCGGTAAAACCAAGAGCACGACTTGTGCGGCTTGCCACGGTCCGGACGGCAACAGCAGTATCTCCCTGTATCCGCGACTGGCCGGCCAATACGAGGACTATCTGCGTAAAGCGTTACGGGATTACCAATCCGGGACGCGCAAGAATCCCATCATGAAGGGTATGGCCGCCCCCCTGTCGGCGCAGGACGTGGCTGACCTGGCCGCTTACTTCGCCAGCCAACCCGATGGATTGGGGGTCGTGCAACAACCATAACCTTACGTTTTCACCCCGCCGCGCCTCTTATCTTCCCCCTAAATCCTGAGTATAAAGCTCGGACATTGACAAGATTCTATTAGCGGTCTACTTGTTAATTGGGAGGAGCAACAGGAGAATCGCTATGGCTTGCCATCGTATCGTGCGTGCGGGCGCAATGGCCCTGGGTGGCGCGCTGGGGGCGTGGAGCGGCGGCGCTCGCGCCGATTTCGCCGTGAACATGACGCCGGGCGTCACCGCCATCAGCCGGGAGGTCTACGACCTGCACATGCTGATTTTCTGGATCTGCGTGGCCATCGGCGCGGTGGTGTTCGGGGTGATGTTCTGGTCGATCTACCATCACCGCAAGTCGCGGGGCGCGGTGGCGGCCCAGTTCCACGAAAGCGTCCTGATCGAGGTGCTGTGGACCGTCGTGCCCATGCTGATCCTGGTGGCGATGGCAGTGCCGGCGACCCAAACCCTGATCCGCATGGCCGACGCCCGCGACGCCGATGTGACCATCAAGGTCACCGGCTATCAGTGGCGCTGGCATTACCAATATCTGAACGAGGGCATCGGCTTCTTCAGCGTCTTGGCCACCCCCCAGGACCAAATCCACAACGCCGCCGCCAAGGACGCGACGTACCTGCTGGAAGTGGATCAGCGACTGGTGGTGCCAGTTGGTAAGAAAATCCGCATCCTGACCACTGCCGCCGACGTGATTCATTCCTGGTGGGTCCCGGCGTTGGGCTGGAAGCGCGACGCCATCCCCGGCTTTATCAACGAATCCTGGACCTTGATCGAGAAGCCCGGCGTCTATCGCGGCCAGTGCGCCGAACTGTGCGGCAAGGATCACGGCTTCATGCCGATCGTGGTCGAAGCCGTCCCCGAGGCCGAATTCCAACAGTGGGTGGCGACTATGAAGGCGCGGAATCCTCCCACCACCCAAGCCGCCAGCGGAGGTCAACCCCTGTGAACATCGCCGCCGCGCCCGCCCTGAATCACGCGCACGATACCCACGCCGGCCCGCCGCGCGGTCTGGGCCGCTGGCTATTGACCACCAATCACAAGGACATCGGCACGCTCTATCTGCTGTTTTCGCTGCTGATGTTCTTCATCGGCGGCAGCTTCGCGCTGGTGATCCGCGCCGAACTGTTCCAGCCGGGCTTGCAGATTGTCAACCCGTACTTTTTCAACCAGCTCACCACCCTGCACGCGCTGGTGATGATTTTCGGCGCGGTGATGCCGGCTTTCGTCGGCCTGGCCAACTGGCAGATTCCGCTGATGATCGGCGCGCCCGACATGGCCTTGCCACGGATGAACAACTGGTCGTTTTGGATCCTGCCGTTCGCCTTCGCGCTGCTGTTGTCCACGCTATTCCTGCCGGGCGGCGGACCCGCCGGCGGCTGGACCCTGTATCCGCCGCTGGCGTTGCAGACCGGCCAAGCCTTCCCATTCGTGATCCTGGCCATCCACATGATGGGCGTGTCCTCGATCATGGGCGCGATCAACGTCATCGCCACCATCCTCAACCTGCGCGCGCCCGGCATGACCCTGATGCGGATGCCGCTGTTCGTGTGGACCTGGCTGATCACCGCCTTTTTGCTGATCGCGGTGATGCCGGTGCTGGCCGGGGCGGTGACCATGCTGCTGACCGATAAATTCTTCGGCACCAGCTTCTTCAACGCCGCCGGCGGCGGCGACCCGGTGATGTTCCAACATATTTTCTGGTTCTTCGGCCATCCCGAAGTCTACATCATGATCCTGCCAGGATTTGGGATCATCTCCACCATCATCCCGACGTTCGCTCGCAAGCCGCTGTTCGGCTACGCCTCGATGGTGTATGCGACGGCCTCGATTGCCTTCCTCAGTTTCATCGTCTGGGGGCATCACATGTTCACGGTAGGGATGCCGCTGGCTGGCGAACTGTTCTTCATGTACACCACCATGCTGATCGCGGTGCCGACCGGGGTGAAAGTGTTCAACTGGATTTCGACCATGTGGCGCGGCTCGATGACGTTCGAGACGCCGATGCTGTTCGCCATCGCTTTCGTGGTGCTGTTCAGCATCGGCGGGTTTTCGGGGCTGATGCTGGCTATCGCCCCGGCCGACTTCCAGTACCAGGACACCTACTTCGTGGTGGCGCATTTCCACTACGTGCTGGTGCCGGGCGCGGTGTTCTCGATCATGGCCGGCGTTTATTACTGGCTGCCGAAGTGGACCGGCCACATGATCAACGAGAAGCTGGGCCGCCTGCATTTCTGGCTGTCGGTGGTTGGGGTCAACGTACTGTTTTTCCCGCAGCACTTTCTCGGGCTGGCCGGGATGCCGCGCCGCATTCCCGACTACGCCCTGCAATTCACCGAGTTCAACATGATTTCCAGCATCGGCGCGTTCCTGTTCGGCTTCTCGCAACTGCTGTTTCTGTACAACGTGATCCAGACCATTCGCGGCGGCGAGCCAGCGACCGATCAGGTCTGGGAAGGCGCGCAGGGGCTGGAATGGACCCTGCCGTCGCCAGTGCCGTATCACACCTTCGCCACGGCGCCCGTGGTCGAGTAAAGAGGAGGGGGGAACATGGCAACGCAAGCAACGAATGCGCTAGCGGTGGCCCACCGGCGGGTGGTGCGTCGCCTGCTGCTGGTGGTGGCGGCGATGTTCGTCTTCGGCTTCGCGCTGGCGCCGCTGTACGACGTGCTGTGCCAGATCACCGGCCTGAACGGCAAGACCGGTGGGCGGGTAGCGGTGGCGCGGCCGGTGGCGGTGGATGAGACGCGCACGGTGACGGTGGAGTTTGTCGCCAGCCTGAACGCGGGAGCGCCGTGGGAGTTCGCGCCGAAGGTGACCCGGATGGCGGTGCATCCCGGCCAGTATTACCAGACCCAGTATCTGGCCCGGAACCTGACCGATCAGCGGCTGGTCGGGCAGGCGATTCCCAGCGTGACTCCAGGGCCGGCGGCGCGGCATTTCCAGAAGGTCGAGTGTTTCTGCTTCAACCGCCAGGCGTTTCAGGCCGGGGAGGAGCGGGCGATGCCGGTCACCTTCATCATCGACCCGGAATTGCCGCCGGAGGTGCGCACGGTGACGCTGTCCTACACCTTTTTCAAGCTGGACGACGCCGGCGGTTGAGGCCCGCGACCGCCGCGGGAGGATGCAACGAATGACGCACGCCAGCACGCACGCGCCCGATCATTACTATGTGCCCCACCAGAGCTACTGGCCGATCATCGCCTCCATCGGGCTGTTCACCCTGATGCTGGGTGGAGCCACCGTGCTGAACGGCGGCAGCAACACGCTGTTGCTGGCGGGCGCGGCCCTGATCCTGCTGACCATGTTCGGCTGGTTCGGCACGGTGGTCCACGAAAGCGAACGGGGGCTGTACAGCGACCAGATGGATCGCTCGTTCCGCTGGGGCATGGGCTGGTTCATCTTTTCCGAGGTGATGTTCTTCGCCGCATTCTTCGGCGCGCTGTTCTATGCCCGTCAGTACGCCGTGCCCTGGCTGGGCGGCGAAACCAGCCACGGCGTGCTGACACAAAGCCTGCTCTGGCCCCAGTACGAAGCGGCTTGGCCCACCAACGGGCCGGGCGACATTGGCGGCTTCTTCGCGCCGATGCGTCCCTGGGGCTTGCCGGCGCTCAATACCCTGATTCTGCTGAGCAGCGGCGCGACCATCACCTGGGCGCACTGGGGTTTGGTGGAGGGCCAGCGCGGGCAGTGGTTGAAGGGGCTGGCGGCAACCATCGTGCTCGGCGTGCTGTTTTTGACCTTGCAGGCCGTCGAGTACCGCCATGCCTACCAGGATTTGTATCTGACCCTGGGCAGCGGCATCTACGGCTCTACCTTTTTCATGCTGACCGGCTTTCACGGCCTGCACGTCACCATCGGCGCAATTATCCTGACCGCGATCCTGTTGCGTGGCCTGGCCGGCCATTTCACCCCGCAACGCCACTTCGCCTTCGAAGCGGCGGCGTGGTACTGGCATTTCGTGGACGTGGTGTGGCTGGGGCTGTTTATCTTCGTCTACTGGCTGTAGCGGCGGGCGCTCACAGCCCATACGGCGCGATCAGACCGGCGGCGTAGGCGAGCAGCAGGATCAGGAACAGCCCGACCGACAGCGCCACGCGCACGGTCAGCGCCTGGACGGCGCGGGGACCATGTCCCCGGTCGCGAATCATGAACACCAGCCCGGACGCCAGGCTGGCGATAATCAGCAACAGCATGAGCACGACGAGGATCTTGAGCAATGGATGGATTCCGGTGGAAGAGGGCGGTTGCCTTGAGTATAGCCCGCCCGGTTCGGCGCTGAGCGCGGGCGCGGATGCGCCTGGGAAACTGGGTGTTTCGCCCGAGTCGGGCGGCCGCGCTCGCCACCCTGCTGCTGTTGCCGGTGTTGCTGGCGCTGGGCTTCTGGCAGTTGGATCGGGCGCACCAGAAAGTGGAACTGCAAGCGGCGTTCGCCGCGTATTCCGAGCAGTCGCCCATGCCGCTGGCCGACCTGAACGTGGCTGATCCCGCCAGCCGCTACCGCCGGGTCGTCGCGTCGGGACACTACGATGGCGCGCATCAGGTGTTGCTGGACAATCAGGTGCGCGCCGGCCAGCCCGGCTATCACGTGTTGACGCCGCTGCGCCTGACCGATGGCGGCGCGATTCTGGTCAACCGGGGCTGGATCGCGCTGGGCGAGTCACGCCGGGCGCTGCCGGACCTGACGGCGCCGACCGAGCCTGTAACCGTGAGTGGCTGGCTGGGGCAGCCGGCCAATCCGGGTCTGCGGCTGGGCGACGCAGCGGGTGCGGATCGCGACTGGCCGCGCGTCGTGCCCTATGTGGAATACGAGCGGTTGGCCGCGATCCTCGGCTATCCATTGCGACCGGCGCTGATTCTGCTGGAACCGGAGGCGTCCCACGGCTACGAACGCGACTGGCAACCCCGGTTCGGCGGGTTCGGCCCGGAACGCCACCGCGGTTATGCCGTACAGTGGTTCGCGCTGGCGGCGGCATTGGTGATGCTCTATTTGGCGACCCAGGTGCGCCGGTCGCCACCTTCGGAATGAACAGGGGATGAACGTCCAATTGCTGGCGATGAAAACCGGTTCGATTCCCGTCCGCTGGCGGCCACGCTTGATGCTGCTGTTCATCATCGCCTGTTTCGCGGCTCCGCTAGCGGCGGCCTGGTGGCTGGTTGGCCGCTGGCAGCCGGACGGTTCGGTCCAGCATGGCGAACTGCTGAATCCAGCGCGACCACTGTCGGCGCTCCGCTTTACGCCCTGGCATGAGAATGGGCCGGATGGAATGGCATTGCGCGGTCATTGGGTGCTGGCGTATGTCGGAGCGGGGCGGGAATGCGACACGGCATGTCAAACCGCCCTGTACGACCTGCGCCAGGTGCGGTTGGCGCTGGGCAAGGACATGACGCGGGTGAAGACGGTGTTTTTGCTGGCGGATGCGCCAGTCACCGAACTACGGCGGTGGCTGGCGACCGAACACGCGGCGATGATCGTGGGCGTCGCCGATTCCACCGTCCGGGCCGAACTGGCCGGGGCGTTCCCGACGCCGGGCGCGGCGGGTGAGTGGATCTATCTGCTCGATCCGCTGGGCAATCTGCTGATGCGCTATCCGGCTGCGGTCGAACCGCGTGGAATGCTTGAGGATTTGCAACGGCTGTTGCGTCTGTCCAAGATCGGATGAACGGGATGCGGGCGATCATTTTTCATCGTTTAGCTTGGGCCGCGCTGGCGCTGACCTTCATCGTGGTGATGCTGGGCGCCTACGTGCGGCTGTCGGACGCTGGACTGGGTTGCCCGGACTGGCCGGGTTGCTACGGGCGGCTGGCTGTTCCCGACCAGCCACATCAGATCGCCGAGGCCAACGCCGCCTGGCCCCACCGCCCGGTGGAGCCGGCCAAGGCCTGGAAGGAAATGATCCATCGCTATGGCGCCGGGACGCTGGGCTTGCTGGTGCTGGCCTTGGCGGTGCTGGCCTGGCGGAATCGGCGCGATCCCGCTCAGCCGGTCGCCCTGCCGCTGGTGCTGCTGGGGCTGATCGGCTTCCAGTCCCTGTTGGGGATGTGGACCGTGACCTGGCAGTTGAAGCCAATAGTGGTCATGGGTCATCTGCTGGGCGGGCTGACGACGCTGGGTTTATTGGCCTGGCTGGTGCTGCGTCAAGGCCGCCGCGACCCTCTTGCTCTGAACCCCTCTCCCCGCCAGGAGGCAGAGGGAGCTGAACTGCGCCGTTACGCGCTGCTGGGACTGGCGTTGCTGATCGTGCAAATTGCCCTGGGCGGCTGGACCAGCGCCAATTACGCTGCCCTGGCCTGCCCGGATTTCCCAACCTGTCAGACGTACTGGTGGCCGCCGATGGATTTCCGCGAGGCGTTCGCGCCGTGGCGGGGACTCGGCGTGTCCTACGAGGGTGGGGTGCTGGCCAACGACGCCCGGGTGACCGTTCACATGATGCACCGGCTGGGCGCGCTCGTCGTGGCGTTGTACCTGGGCTGGCTAAGTGGACGCTTGATTGCCGCTGCCCGCGCCCACGCCTTGCGACGCTTCGGTGTCGCGATTGCCGTTCTGCTGGCCATTCAGCTTGGCCTGGGGATCGCCAACGTTTTACTGCATCTGCCGCTGCCGGTGGCGGTGGCGCACACCGGCGGCGCCGTGCTGCTGCTATTGTCCCTGGTGACGCTCAACCATTTGCTTCGACGGGAGACTTCCTTATGACGATGATCGCGATTCAGACTTTGCACGCTGGCGTCCGTCGCCATTGGCGCGACTATCTGGAATTGACCAAACCCAAGGTCGTCGCCCTGATCACCTTCACCGCCATGGTCGGCATGCTGCTGGCAACGCCGGGGCGGGCGCCATGGGAGGTTCTGCTGTTCGGTTCGCTGGGCATCGCGCTGCTGGCCGGCTCCGCCGCCGCACTCAATCATCTGGCGGACCGGCGCATCGACGCCCAGATGGCTCGCACCTGTCGCCGGCCGCTGCCGAGCGGCCATCTGGAAACCGGGCAGGTGCTGGGCTTCGCGCTGCTGATCGGCGCGCTCGGTCTGAGCCTGCTGCTGGCTTTCACCAACCCGCTGACCGCCGTGTTGACCGTCGCCTCGCTGATCGGCTACGCCGTGATCTACACCTTGTTCCTCAAGCGGGCCACGCCGCAAAACATCGTGATCGGCGGGGCGGCGGGCGCGGCTCCGCCGCTGCTCGGCTGGACGGCGGTGACGGGTCAGGTCGATTCTGGCGCGTTGCTGCTGTTCCTGATCATCTACGTGTGGACGCCGCCGCATTTCTGGTCGCTGGCCATCCATCGCTATCACGATTACGCCAAGGCCGACATCCCGATGCTGCCGGTCACGCACGGCGTCGCCTTCACCCGCCTGCACATCCTGCTTTACACCATCCTGTTGATCCCGATTTCGCTGCTGCCGTTCCTGACTGGGATGAGCGGCTGGATTTATCTGGTCGGCGCGCTGATCCTGGGCGGTCGGTTTCTGTCCTACGCTATCCGGCTGTTCGTCACCGGCGACGACCGGCTGGCGATGCCGACCTTCGGGTTTTCCATCGTTTACCTGTTCGGCCTGTTCGCCGCGCTGATGCTCGATCACGTATCCATTCGAGTCGCCACTTGGACGGGATGAGTCCGTCGGAGTTCGCCTGCTACGCCCGCTCGGGACTGGGGCGGAAAGGAATGTTCGCTTCAGGAGACCGAGCGAGAACGCTTCCTTGTGGTTCCATGGTAGGAGCGAGACCATCCGATCCATCAGGCAATAGCCAAACAGAACCTGTGCCCAAGTTCCTACTGCCCACAGGTCCGGGATGGAGCGGGCGTCCAGGATCAGTTCGCATCACCGTGCGGGGCCTGGGCGACGCGCTCGTAGGTGGCGTGCACTCGGGCGCGCAGAGGGGGTGTCAAAACCGATGGGGCAAGTGGCGGCCATGACAATATTGATGATAGGTTTATCATAAAAATTGCGGATTACCACGATGCAACTTAACTCAGGAAGAATTTTTTTCGTAGCAGATCAGCGGTCATGGGTAGATGGACGGTGAGCGACACCCGTGCCCGCGCTGTCGTGGTTCGCTTCTCGCTTGTCCATGTCAGCGCCAGGGATCGGCTTCCGGCCACGTGCAGCGCACCCATTGCGGCCGGTTCGCGCTCGCCGCCGGCCGGGCTGGAGCGACGTCTTGCCGCGTGATCAGGAACAGCGCCTCGATCACCGTCCCCTCGCGATCCGCCACCCAGCGATGCGCTGGGCGGAATGGGCCACGATGCGTCTTTCGGCTCTTGCCAGCTCCCGGCCCCACACCTCCAGCCGCAGCCGCGCCTCCGCCGCGGGCGCGATCCGGCACTGCTGCGGCGCTCCGGTCGCCGACCCGGCCGCCAGCCACAAGACCAGCACCAGGCTCCCACACCACGTCCTGGGCCTTGCCGCCGATGATCCTCACTCGCTTCCGCTCGCCGAGCAGGCCCACCGCCACAGGAGGATGCCGTACACCGCCCCGTCGACTATGAGGACGCCCGCCCCCAGCGTCCATTGCCACGCCTGGGTCAACCTGACCGGATAGAGCAGCGCCAGCAGGTCGTGGTCGATGAAGCCCCTGGCGTAGCTGGCCTGGCCGATCGCTGGGCGCCGGTGATGCCCCAGCGGGGTGAGCGGACCAATCCAGCCGGTGAACTCGATCAGCGCGCTCCAGGTTACCGCCGGCAGAAAGAGCCACGCCCACCTGGGCCAGCGCCAGACCCGCAGGCCCCCACCCAAAACGAACAGGACGAACGCCAGATGAAGCAGCACCACGGCGTCGGCCGCCAGGCGGAATAGGAACATCAACGATCAACTCCGGTTCAAATCTGGAGGGCCGATCCGGGCGAACCACCCAACGGTGACGGCATCAACGGCATCATTTGGCTAAGATAACGCTGCACTGGATGGTCCGGAATCGGGGGACGCATGAAATACTGGATTTGGGCGATACTGCCAGGGCTCCTCACCGTGCCGGCGCGGGCGGCCAACAAGTGTGTGGAGACCAGCGGGCGAATCTTCTACCAGGCGGCGCCGTGTCCGCCAAACACCCACGGCGGCGACCTGCGCTGGAACGTCAACCGACCCTTTACGGCTGTTTTTGCCTAACCCCTCGAAAAGGTAAAACCAGCCCATCACCCTGTTTCGTTCGTTGCGTAAGGTCTTATAGAAAAAGAAAAAGTAGACATGGGCTGGTCCGAAATCGCTCGGTTTCGGTCATGCGCCGCTGGGGGTGTACGAAAGTGAGCTAAATAGATTTCGGACGCTAGCCATCTTTCGTACCCTACTTTCGGACAGGATGGGCTACACCTCCATTTCGGCTAATTTTACCTTTTCGAGGGGTTGGGCACTAACAGCCTGCCAGATATTTGTATCATTAATAAATAACTTATATATTTCAATATATTATGTAGAATTTGTTCTGAGATTACTAATTTTTACACGTATCCTG
>Ga0115028_10000146_pt1 | contig 10246 bp, 8 predicted proteins | sample Plant_0915_D1_FD_83894 | JGI IMG/M metagenome (GOLD analysis project Ga0115028, IMG submission 83894) | Wetland microbial communities from Old Woman Creek Reserve in Ohio, USA - Plant_0915_D1 | ecosystem: Environmental > Aquatic > Freshwater > Wetlands > Sediment ... | reverse complement strand
GGCCGGGGTCGCCCCGGCGGACGTCAACATGATCGCCCAAGTCCCGATGCTGCGCGGCCAGAAGACCCAGCTCTGGAAGCCCCTCGACCTGAACAAGATCCCGAACAGCAAGAACCTAATGCCGGTCTTCATCCACAAGTACCCGGACGGGAAGGTGGACGGCATCGGCGCGGTGTCCTGGTACATCACCCTGGTCTCGAACACCAAGGCCTTCCCCGCAGCCCCGGCCTCCTGGGCCGACATGTGGGCCCCCGACAAGAAGGACAAGCTCGGCCTGCTGGCGCTCGTCTCCAACTCTTTCCTGCTGGAAGTCACCGCCACAACCTTCTTCGGCGGCACCAAGATCCTGGACACCCAGGACGGCATCCAGAAGGTGCTCGACAAGCTGGCCGCCATCAAGCCCAACGTGAAGCTCTGGTACCGCGACGAGGCCCAGTTCGAGCAGGCCCTGAAATCGGGCGAGATCCCGATGGGGCAGTACTATCACGACGTCGCCAGCCTGGCCGCCAAGGACCACCCGGTGCGCTCGACCTTCCCCAAGGAGGGCGGCATCCTCGACTCCGGCACCTGGGCCGTGACCAAGGCCTGCAAGAAGGTCGAGGAAGCGCACATCTTCATCAACTACATGTGCCGTCCGGACGTCCAGAAGAAGCTCTCGGTCAAGGTCGGGACCTCGCCGACCGTGAAGAAGGAGCTGGTCGGCCTGTCGCCCGAGGAGTTCGCCGCGGTGTCGAGCGACATCAAGCCGATCATCCCGCGCTACGACATCTACACCGGCAAGATGAGCGACTGGATCAACCAGAAGTGGACGGACATGATCACGAAGTAGACGGAAGTGTTCAGGGTTCGGGGTTCAGGGGATCAGGATAGACCCGGGCCGCGAGAGACCGCATGGGTCCTGAACCCTGACCTCTGGGCACCTCACTCTTAAGGCCATCCCGCGCCCGTCGCGGGATGGCTCTTGGTTTTTTTATGGCCGGGCTACACCTGAACGACATCGACAAGCAGTTCGGCAGCGTGACGGCCGTGCGCAACGTGGAGCTCACTCTCCCGCACGGCCGCTTCGTCTGCTTTCTGGGCCCCTCGGGCTGCGGCAAGACGACCCTGCTGCGGCTGATCGCGGGCCTGGAGCGGCCCACGCGCGGCCGGATCCTCCTGGAAGAACACGACATCACCGATCAACCCGCCCACCGCCGCAACTTCGGCATGGTGTTCCAGTCGCTCGCGCTCTTCCCGCACCTGTCGGTCGGCGACAACGTCGCCTACAGCCTGCGCATCCGCAAGGCGGACCCCGCCGCCCGCCGGCGGCGGGTGGACGAGCTGCTCGAGCTCGTGCGCCTGCCGGGCTACGCCGAGCGGCACGTATCGCAGCTCTCGGGCGGTCAGCGCCAGCGGGTGGCCATCGCCCGCGCGCTCGCGATCGAGCCCCGGCTCTTCCTGCTGGACGAGCCCCTTTCGGCGCTCGACGCCAAGCTGCGCGAGGACATGCAGTTGGAGCTGCGACTGCTGCAGCAGCGGCTGGGGGTCACGACCATCCTCGTGACGCACGACCAGCGCGAGGCCATGACCATGTCCGACCTGATCGTGGTCATGGGAACCGACAACCGCGTGCACCAGATGGGCACACCGCTCGAGATCTACCGCAACCCGGCCGACACCTTCGTCGCGGATTTCATCGGCACGAGCAACCTGCTGAAGGGTGTGGGCCGCGGGGTGCGGCAGGTCGAGGTCGCCGGCAGGACGCTCACGGTCGAAACCGTCCCGGGCGGGCTTTCCCGCGGCGGAGAGGTGACGCTTTCGGTGCGGCCCGAGGACATCTCCGTCGTCCCCGGACCCCGCGAGGGGGAGAACACCCTGCAGGGCAAGGTCACCTTCGTGCGCGACGTCGGCTCGAGCGTCGAGATCTACCTGGACTGCGGGGGAGTGCAGATCGTCAGCCAGTCGACCCCCAAGAGCCGCCCGGCGGTCCGTCAGGGGGACGTCGCGACGGCGCTGCTGCCGCCCGCGGCCTGCGTGGTGCTGACGTCATGATCGAGGACAAACCCGGCAGCGCGGGCGCCCGCCTGATCATCCTCTACCCGGCCGCGACGCTGGTGATCTTTTTCGTGGTCCCCTTCGGGATCATGCTGGCGGTGTCCTTCTTCCAGCGCGAGCCGGGCGGCTTCTACACCACCGAGTTCTCGATCGAAAACTACCTCAACCTCTTCACCGCGCTGTTCGGGCGGGTGCTCGCCTTCTCCGTCTTCATATCGGCCTTCTGCGCGGCCGTCTGCGTGGCCGCGGGCTTCCCCTTCACCTACCTGGTCACGCGCATGCGGCGCCGCGCCCAGGTGGTCTGGCTCGTCATCCTGGTCTCGGTGCTCTCGCTCTCGGCGGTAATCGTGGCGTTTGCCTGGTCGCTCCTGCTCTCGCAGACGGCCGGGGTGTCGAACCTCCTGGTCTGGCTGGGGCTGATGGAAAAGCCGGTGAGTTGGTCGCCCGGGTTCTGGGCGCTCACCTGCGGCATGTGCTACATCGCCTTCCCCTACACCGTGCTGGTCCTCTACCCCCCGCTCTCGCGCCTCGATCCCCACCTGCCCGAGGCCGCCCAGACCCTGGGGGCCGGCCCGCTCGTGACCTTTTTCACGGTCGTCGTGGGCTCGATGCGCAGCGCCATCGTGGCCACCCTCATCATGGTCTTCGCCTTTACGCTGGGGACCTATCTCATCCCGCAGATCCTGGGGCGGCCCCAGCACTGGACGCTCTCGGTGTTGATCATCGACGAGGCGATCTACCGCTCGAACCTGCCGTTCGCGGCCGCCATGTCGGTGTTCTTCATGGTCGTGAGCCTCGCCCTGGTCGGGCTGACCATGCTGATCGGCAGGCAGAAGGGGCCCGTCACCTGATGACCCGCGCCCTCCGCCACGTCTTCCTCGCGCTCGTGCTGCTCTTCCTGCTCAGCCCGATCGTGGTGGTCGGCGGGGTGTCGCTGAACGAGAAGAAAAGCCTCTACTTCCCGCCGCAGGGGCTGTCGCTCGCCTGGTACGTGGAGCTCTTCACCCAGGAGGACTGGCTCGTACCGATCGAAAACAGCATGGTCATCGCCACCCTCTCGAGCCTGGCCGCGCTGTCGATCGCACTGCCGCTCGCCTATTTCCTCTGGCGCTACCGCGTGTTCTACGCCCGCGCGCTCTTCATGCTCGGGATCGCGCCCTTCATGCTGCCGCCGGTGATCACCGCCCTCGGGTTCCTCTCGTTCTGGGCCACGGTCGGGCTCTACGGCGAGATGGCCGCGACCATCGTCTCGCACGCGATCTTCTTCGTGACGCTGCCGCTGGTCACGATCTCGCTCGGGTTCGAGTCCATCGACCGCGAGATCGTCGAGGCCGCCGAGACCATGGGGGCCGACTCCCGGGCCGTCTTCCGCACGGTCGTGCTCCCGATGGTGCGCTCCTACATGGTGTCGGGCTACGCCTTCTGCTTCGTGCTCAGCCTGAACGAGTACATCATCGCCTACATGGTCTCGGGGTTCACGGTGGAGACCCTGCCGATCAAAATCTTCAACGCCCTGCGCTACGGCTACACGCCGGTCATGGCCTCGGTCACGATGTTCTTCGTCCTGCTGGCCGCGCTCATCTTCGGGCTCATCGGCCGCTTCGGGGACCTGCCGCGATTGATGGGCGCGCTGACTCCGGAAAGCCGGAACACCTGAAGGCAGAGGGATGAGGGTCGGCGGACAGCGGCTGAAACGTGCAACCGGATGGGTCGCTGCGCCTCTCACCAGCTTTTATCGGTCAGTATTTTCCTGATTTTCTCCTGCGTGCGTTTTGCGGCCAGAATCATCCGGCTTGCCTTAGCCTGTTTTATTTTTTCGCTCAGCTCGTTCATGTCGACCGGTTTGGGCAAGAAATCCATGGCACCCAGCTTCATGGCTTCCACGCCTTTGGAGACCGAGGGATGGCCGGTGAGGAAAATGACCTGAACCTCCGGTTGGGTGCGCCGCATGATCTGAAACGCCTCGATGCCCCCCATTTCGGGCATCATGAGGTCCAGCAGCACGGCGTCATAGGACTCCTTTGCCAGCAGCTGCATCGCTGCGGCCGCAGATTCCGCCGTAGACACTTCCATGCCTCTGTTTTGCATGCGCTCCGCCAATATTGCCAGAAAGGCTTTGTCGTCGTCGACGATCAGGACTTTTTCAGCCATTTCAGGCCTCCTTTATTCGGGGTTGTTTCGGGTCCACGCACCGAAGTCCTATCCACCATTCTTCGGAAGCAGCAAGGTCATCTGGTTTGCGTCGGGGTCGAACGACACCTGCGCCCTGAGAAATGAACACAAAACCGAGGATAAGACGGTTGGGAGCGAGCCGTCCGGTGTGTCCTTTAGCCGTCGAATCCGGCAGAATCGGAGGCAGGCGCCGTCCGCCGAATCCTCCGCAGCCAGCTCGACGATCCGTTCCGGGCCGGCGAAGGCCATGGCCTCATCCAGGCAAAGCCACATCAGGTTCAGGAGCACAAACGGTGCGGTCGTAATCCTCACCGCGCCCCGGGGGCGTTTCACATGCACCTGCACGCCCCGTGCTGCGGCAAAGCGCAGCGCCAGCGCCGCGAGGAGATCCGTCAGCTCCGAAAGATCGACGTCCATGCTCGGCGCATCGGCGCTGTGCGCAAACCGGTTCATGCCGGTCACGATGCGGTCCCCGCGCCGGATCTGTTCCTGGATGTCCCCGGCCAGCCGTTTCAGCCGTGCGGGATCGATCGGCCGGCCCTTTTCGGCCATCAGGCAAAAGTCTTCAAGCAATCCCGCGTTCTCGTTGATGACGGCAAGCACGTTTTTAATATCGTGTGAGACGGACGCGCACATCTTCCCGAAGAACTGAAGCCCGGCCTGGCCGATCATTCCGGCGTCCTGGGTCATGGGAGATACTCCTTCAGGGTTTGAGAGCCTCTTTCATTTTAGCGATCAGCTCGTCGATGTTCAACGGTTTGACCAGGTAATACTCCGCGCCGACCTCCGAGGCTCCGGTTTCGAAATCACGGCTCGACCCGTGGCCGGTGATGAAAATGAACCGCATCGCCGGGTTTTTGGACTGTATCTGCTGCTTCAGCTTGAGCCCGTCGACTTTAGGCATTTTGACATCGAGCACGGCGAGGTCGAACGTTTCCGTTTCCAGCAGCTGCATGGCCTTTTCGGCGGAAATCGCCCAGTGGGCGTCGATGCCGCGGATGCGCAGGCGTTCGGCCAGCGTGCCGGCAAGCTCTTCTTCGTCATCCACCAGCAGGATTTTCATTCGGATCCTCTCGGCTGTTTTTCATCTGATGCGGCAGGAACACCTTGAACTCGGTTCCTTTTCCAACGTCGCTCTCCACGCTGATCCGCCCTCCAAGGCCCTGAACCAGCCCATAGGTGATCGAAAGGCCCAAGCCGGTTCCACCGCGTTCGGTCTTGGTGGAAAAAAACGGCTCGAAGATACGATTGAGGTCGGCAGCGGGGATCCCACAGCCGTTGTCGGCAACCGACACACAGATAAAGCTGTCCTCGGCGGGTCGGGCGCCGATCTCCAGGCGGCCGCCGTCGTCGAGCGCCGCGAGCGCGTTGTTGATCAGGTTGAGGAAAATTTCCTGCAGCCGGCCCCGGTCTCCATGAATGCGCGGAGTCTGCGGGGCCACGTCCACCGATATGCCGATGGAGCGGTATTCGGCCTCTTTCCCCAGAAACCCCAGCACCTCGTGGATCACCTCGCCAATCTCCAGCACCTGGGGCTTGGCATCGGAGTGGCGTGCAAAGCTGAGCAGGCGGTGGGTGATCCGGGCGCAGCGCTCAACCGAAGACAGGATCGAATCCACGAGCGCCATCAGCTGGGGGTCTTCGGCATATCTGTGCTGCAGCGTGAAGACGTCCTTCATGAGGCCGGCCTTCTCGTTGATGATGGCCAGGGGGTTGTTGATCTCGTGCGCGACGCCCGCCGAAAGCCTTCCCAGCGATGCCATTTTGTTAGCGTATTCCACCCGGTGCAGCGTGGCCACCCGCCTCCGGTCCGCGTCGAAAATCTGATTCACCAGGTAGGTGGAAACCCCCAATACCACGCACCCGATTACGGTGATGCTGACCAGGAGGAACCCGATCAGCTTCCCGCGGGTTTCGTTCCAGGGGCGCATGAGCTCGGTTTTTTTCTTCACCGCCATCAGGACAAATGGCGTCTCCTGGATGTAGGCGTAGCCGACGATCAAGGGCTCGGCCTGCAGATAGGTCTCGATCACCCGGGTTTTTTCGGCATAGGCCGGCACGTCCAGCGGGAACGGTTCCAGGGCGTTGCCGAAGAAACGCGACGGGGTCTGCAACGCCCCTTCACCGTTTACCAGGAAGATGTCACCCTGGCCGCTGACTTCGACTTCTCCCAGAAGATCGTTGAACTTCTGCGTGTCGATGGAGGCCTTCAGGACGTAAAACGTGCCGTCCGGCAAGTCGTGCTTGACGGCTACCAGCAGGTGGGGCTTCTGCCGAAAGCCTAAAAACACCTCGCTGATGTGCACCCCGCTTTCTTTGAGGCCCTGAAACCAGTCCTGCCCGCTGTAGTTGATTCCGGCCAGTTCATAAGGCCCGACGTAAGTGTGCTGCCGCCCGCCGGCGTCGATCACCCCCAGATCGGTGAACCCCCCGAACCCTTTCTTGAGGTTGTCCAGCAGCACGGCCAGCCGCTGGGGGTCGCTCAGCGCGTGGTAGGTGTTGTCCTTGTCGATAAAGTTCAGGGCGGATTTGCGTTCGGAGAGAAAAAACGAAATACTGCGGCGGGTGTTCGACACGAGTCGGGCGGTTTGATAGTGAATGTCGGCCTCGATGGCTTTTTGGCTGACGTTGTAGTCTGCGGCCGCCATGAACAGCAGTGGAACCAGCGCGACCACGGCCGTCAGCAGGACGGCGGATTTCCACATGCGCCGAAAATTGAAAAGATGCTTGTACGGCCCGGCCGCCACGTCTGCGTGGTCCCAGAAAGCGGGCCTGAGCATCGACCGGTAGCTCATGGGCGTCCCATCCCTTCGGCGGAGCCCGGCAGCTCAGGCCGGCTTCCCGCCGGCCAGGTTCTGCCGCATTTGCTCGTTCGCCTTTTTAAGGGTTGCGGTCAGCAGCTCGATGTCCACGGGCTTTTGCAGATACGCGAACGCTCCGAGCTCGAGGCAGGTTTTGCAGTCTTCTTCCGAGCCATGCCCGGTCAGGATGATCACTTCGATTGCCGGCCGGGTCTGCTTGACCCGTTTGAGCACCTCGATGCCGTCGATGCCCGGCATCTTCAAGTCCAGGATCATCACTTCGGGCTCGTCTTCGTTGATCATCGCCAGCGCCGACTCCCCGTCGTAGGCAACCGCAGAGCCCATGTCGCGCATGAGCAGGCGCTCGGAGAGGGTTTGGGCGAACTCGCGCTCGTCGTCCACGAGCAGGACCTTGGACGGCAGCGCGAAGTCGAAACGGCGGTATACATCGGCCTGATGATAGTTCTTGCCGACCCGGGTCGTTATGGACCGGACTTCCGGGACTTTTTCGGCTATCGATTTGAGCTCTTCTTCCAGTCGGCTCAACATCAGCACGTGCTTGTTGATGGTCAGGTCGACCGCCCCCTTGTCGGCTTCGACCTGTATGTTGTGGCCTTCCTTGGCCAGCGCCACCTCGACTTTTGCCGCCAGCAGGAAGTCCTCAACCGCCTGCCGGGAGGTTTCCGTCGGCCGCACGACGTCGCGCCCGAAATGCCGCAAGACGAGCTCCTGCGCCTCGCCCACGGACAGTTTGTCCATAGGGATCACGATATCGTGCAGCGCGGGCGCCCAGGGGTCGCTTCCCCCGGACACGCTCTCCACCCACACCACGGCGTTTTCATCATCCTTGCGGATGAGCTTGACGGCCTCCTTGGCCTCGACATGTTCCCTCTGAGCCGCCACAGCAGACCTGAATTTCAGGTCAGCGATCAGGCAGACCCGCAGGGCATGGCTGACCTTTTTCGGCACCAGGCAGGACACCAGCCCGGAGATGATCAGCCCGTCGACCGAGAGCACTTGGGCGAGCGCCAGCTTGAGGTAGGCGATCGCGCGCTCCTTTTCATGGGTGAAGGAGTTGAAAACCGAGATTCTGCCGGAAAACGCGCGTGCGATTTTGCTTTCGCTCAAGCCGGATATAGCGCCGGCGGAGGCGGCGACCGCCGCGTCCTCGACCAGGCGGTACCCGGTGTGATCGACCAGTTTCTGAACGACGTCGTGGCCGTTGCAATAGCTCCCGCTGAACACGCTGATGATGGACATGGGGATCCTCTTTCCTCGTGAGTTAGCGCGGCAGATAGCAGACGCTCATAAGCGGGCATGCCGCTTCCATCGCGCCGCGATGGGTCAACGGGTGAATGGTTTCGACGGCCTTTTCCATGGTCGGAAAAAGGTGATCGTCGCCGATTTTCGCATCCAGGTGGGTCCTTTTCAACACCCGCATGACCGACTCATTCACCCCGCAGAGCGACACATCCAACCCCGCGCTGCGGATGCGGTCGACCAGCAGCGACAGGGTTTCTTCGCCGGAAGCATCGATATCGTTGATGCCGTTGGCCACGATCACAATGTGCTTGAGCTTTTTGTTGGCGCGCATCCGTTCGGTCACCTGGTCCTCGAGGTAGCTGGAGTTTGCAAAAAACAACGGGGCGTCGAAACGAATCAAGGCGATGTATTCGCATTCTTTCAACCCGTAGTCCACCGTGCAGCGCAGGGCCTGGTCCTCGTGCCGGGCCAGGGTCGTCACTTTGGGGCGCATGACCTTGTAAAGAAAAACCAGGAGCGACAGCACCACACCGATCATGATCCCCTTGTCCAGGTGGGGGGCGAATACCAGCGTGCTGACAAACGAGATCACCGAAATGATTCCATCCGTCCGCTGGGCTTTCCAGGCATGGACGAAGCCGGAAACGTTCAAGAGGCCGATAACGGCCATCATGATGACGGCCGCCAGGACCGACTGAGGCAGATGATAGAGCAGGGGCGTCAGGTAGAGCAGCATGATGACGACCGTCAGGCCTGTAAAAACGCTGGAGAATCCGGTCACGGCGCCGGCCTGCAGGTTGACGGCCGAGCGTGAAAACGAGCCGGAGGTCGGGTAGCTCTTGCCGATGGCCCCGAGAAGGTTGGCCAATCCCTGGCCGATCAGCTCCTGGTTGGGATCTAGTCGCTGACCGGTCTTGGCGGCCATGGCCTTGGCAATCGAGATGGCTTCCATGAACCCCAGGAAGGAAATAATGGCGGCGTAGGGGAACAGGTGCACAATCATCGCGATGTCGATGTTCGGCAGGGAAAAGGCCGGAAGCCCGCTGGGCACCATGCCCACCACGTCGCCCCCCCCCGTCAGGCGCAGGCCGTCCGCCCTGGCGGGGCTGTTGCCGACCCGAATGCGCCACACGTAGCCGTCATCCCGAGAGCCGGCCGGCATGGACTCGGCGGGAAAGAACAGCGTCGAGCCGTCGGGCTGCGGTACGCCGCGCAGCGTGAAGCGGCGCAGCTCTTCGCGGTACACTCGAACCTTCTCCGTGAGGTCTTCGATTTGAAGATGGATGAGCTCCTGTTCGTGCCTGGCGTCCACCACCGCGATGGCGTTCCGGGAGGCTTTGACCTGTTCGATCCGAAGGGTGGCCGCCGTGCGCAGTTCCCCCAGCCGGGCTATTTCCCCTAATGCTGAATTGTAGAGCCCGATCAGCTCGAGGGCCTTGGGACTCTGAACGGAGTTGACCGGCACCGCCGCATTATGCTGATAGCCGGTTGCCCAGGAGATCAGGGTCGTGACGGTCACGGCGACCAGCACGTTGGGTATGCGCGGAGCGACCCGTCTTAAAACGTACATGATTGCAAAGGCGAGTGCTCCTAAAAAGAAGGTCGGCCAGTGGGTGAAACGCAGGGCCGCCTGAATCACCCAGGCGATGGTTTCGTAGTGGTGCTCGGCGGTATCCACGTGGACCCCGAACAGTTTGGAGAGCTGGGATGTGGCAATGATGATGGCAGCGGCATTGGTGAACCCGTTCACCACGGGGTGGGATAGAAAATTGACCACCAGGCCCAGTCTCAACACCCCCAGCCCCAGCTGCACCACTCCAACCATCAGCGCCAGCGCGATGGCGTACCCGATGTAACGTTCGCTGCCGACGGTCGCCAAAGGCGCCAGGGAGGCGAATGTCATCAGCGACACCACGGCGACCGGGCCGGTTGCCAACTGGCGGCTCGAGCCGAACAATGCCGCAAGCATCGGCGGC
>Ga0115028_10000144_pt1 | contig 10284 bp, 11 predicted proteins | sample Plant_0915_D1_FD_83894 | JGI IMG/M metagenome (GOLD analysis project Ga0115028, IMG submission 83894) | Wetland microbial communities from Old Woman Creek Reserve in Ohio, USA - Plant_0915_D1 | ecosystem: Environmental > Aquatic > Freshwater > Wetlands > Sediment ... | reverse complement strand
GCATGACCGGGCATCCAACGGGGACGCCTACAAGCTGGCCGTCGGGCAGGCCAAGACGATCAACCTCTGGTACAACGGCCAAGCCCAGAACGCTCCGTTCCTTTTCGGTGTCGGCCAACAGAACTCGTCGGGGACCACCGCTGCCACGATCAACTGGTCTGTCTCCACGGGCGGGAACAGCATGACTTTCAATCTGCGGAACAACAACGGCAGCTTCTCGTCGACCGGCATCGGTCTCGGTAACACTGCCGGGTGGCGAATGCTGACGTTCGCGTTCGACCCGGCTGCTGGCACGCACGGGAACGTGGTCTGCTACGTCAACGGCGCGCCCGTCGCGACGCAAGTCATCCCGAACGCCATCACGAACCAAGGAGTCTGCGAGTTCTCGGTCGGAGCGAGGGGCAACTACGCGCTGTCCTCCGTGTCACCGACCGCGGCGGTCGTCGCCGTCCCCAACGTGCAGATAGCGAAGCTCGCTGTGTTCCCGTCCTATCTGACTGCACTACAGATCTCAGATCTCTACCTGGCGATGGTCGCATGACCGGCGTACGGGCAGGAGCAGGAGGGACAGGACTCAGGTCCGGTTCGCAAGGGACAGGTGTCTCCGGCGCGTCTCCGCTCGCCCCGATCACCCCAACCGGGCTCGCGGTTACGGTCGTCTCGCCGACAGCGTTGACGGTCAGCTGGGATGACGTCCCCGACGAAACATCGTACGAACTCGAAGTGTCCGTTGCCGGTGGCTCGTACGCAGCGGCGGTCGGATCCCCCTACGCAGCCAATGTCGTGTCGGTGCCGTTCACCGGGCTCGTCGTCACGACCCTGTACTGCTATCGGGTGCGTGCGACGAACTTGTTCGGGTCGTCCCCCTGGTCGACGCCTGTCTGCCAGTTGACGCCATCGGGCACCGAGAACGTCCTGGTCGAGTTGAACTCGGCTCCTGTCGGATCGTACGCGGCACCGTTCACGGTTGCGATGGCCAGCGTCGTCGACACGTTGACACCGATCGTCCCGAACCCGATCGTCCAGATCGCTCACACCGAGACGATCAACCCGTCGGACGTCGCCAACGCGACCGTTGTTGACGCTCTCGTCGTGGCCCCGCTCGCCGTGACCGACATCGCTCACACCGAGACGATTAACCCGTCGGACGTCGCGGTCGCGACGGTGGCTGACACCCTCACGACGCCGGTTGCGGTCCCGGCTGCCAAGTACGTCAACTCGTGGGCCACCGCTACCGCAGGTTCGGCCCCTTCGGCGATGACGATCCCGGTAGGGGCAGCGGCAGGCGACGTGCTCGTCCTGATCGTCGGACGTGGCAGCAACCTGTCGGCAGTCCTGGATTGTGTCGGATCGGTCCAGGGGACGCTGACACCGTTCCTCACCCAGAACACCGGCACCGGACCTGCGCTCGCAGCGTTCACGACGATCTGGGATGGCGTCGAAACGTTCACTGGGGAACACACGAGCGCAGTCGGCCAGCAGGGCATCCGAGTCATCCACGCCTTCCGGGATGCCGTCGTCCCGACAACCGGCGAATCGTCGGCCATCTTCGGTGGGACACCGGCAGGCTGGGACTCGACCTCGGGCACGGTCCGCACCTTCCCCGCCCGGACAGTGACCGCCAACATCGAACTCCTGATCATCGCCCGCGGGCTCTCCGTCACCGGGACCAGCTGGTCTGGTGGGGTCACGGCGACGGCGGGCGGGAACTCGACGAACGGCAACGGGGCCCACGTCGGGACAGCAGTCATTCTCGGCCCGAAGACGTCGATTCGTGGCGTGTTCGCGGGCTCGTCGGTCACGAACATGGGCGGCATGACCATCACGATCCCGGTGGCCCCATGATCGCATCGACCGGAGCATCCGACGAGCCCACTACTGTCACGCCGAAGGAGAACCCCATGTCCACCGCAAGCGAACTCATCGTCCTCGGGACGAAAGACCTGATCCCACCGCAGGGCCGCGTCACGCTCGAACTCCGCTCGGCGACAACCGGCCGTCTCCGCAAGCGGGTCCAGGTCGACAACGCTCTGATGGACTGGTACAAGGCGGCGGTGCTCCGCAACGGTGGCCGCGGCAACTTCGATGTGTGGGGCGGCGGCACGGCGATCCCGTCGGGCTTGAACCCTCTGTCGTACCCGCAATCGCAGGGACCATCAGTGGTGCCAACGGAACGGACCATCACTGGCATGGTCCGGCCGGGCCGGTGGCCGTCTGATCGGGGGGTGGCACGCAACGCGACGAACTGGTTGTGGGCGACCGGGGCGAACGTGACACCGGACGCAACGAAGTTGCACATCCCGACCGTTGGAGGCCCGGAGGTGACGGCCGGTGCCCAGCTGAACTTCTCGTGGGTAGCCGACGGCATCCAGAACAAGCGGGGCAACCTCAACCTGGCGCTCTCCGGGCACACATGGACCCGCAACCGGATGGTCGTCGACTTCGCCACATCCGAAGGCAACGGCGTCTACCGATCCGTCGGCATCGGAACACTGATCAATCAGCGGATCGCCCCGGGCGGTCTCCGACCGTACCCCGCTTCGTTCCGTCATGGGGACGCCCTCGGTATCAGCACACGGCCGTGGGACACGACGGTCGTGTCCACCCTCACATCGATCAGCTACATGACCGTCGGCCAGAACAGCGACATCTGGAAAGTGGACGTCGGATTCAATCTCTCCCGTATCAACATGGTGGTCGGTCTCAATGGCACCCTCGACTTCACCGTCGCGGCAGCGAACGTGCCTGGCACGGGCGGCCCTTACGGTCCGGTCATTGAGCACACCCCGTCGGACTTCTGGGTGGCCCGCAACCAGACGTTGTACCGATGCGTCGCCCCGGTCGCGGCGGGGGCCATGACTCCGGTGAACACATACTCGCTCGCGGGGACGCTCGGCGCAGAAGCCATCCTCGACATGACGTTCGACGGCACGAACCTCTACCTGTTGACGTTGACGAAGGTGTATGTCGTCAACCCGGCGACCGGTGCTTCGACGTCGAACTGGGCGCACGGCCTGACCGGTGGCACACTCGGCTACCAGTCGATCATGTGGGACGCGGCGGAACAACTGCTGTGGATCAACTTCGTCGACCGCACCGCTGGCGGCACCCTCCAGTGGGGAAGCACCACATCCGGATCTTCCGTCGCGTTGAACGCGGACTCGTTGATCTGCTACGGGTTCACGACCGCGGGCTCCGTCTCGAAATGGTCGATGGGACGGCATACCGGCGTAAACGGTTCCACGCAGACACCCAGTCGGCAGCAGGTCGCGGCCCGTTCGGACGGGCACTTCTTCTGGCGGATGGGCACCGACGCCAACGCAGACATCGCCCAGCCGCACTGCCCGTCGATGGCGACGCACGCCCTGCTCCCATCCGATGTGACGAAGACCTCGGACGACGTGCTCCAGATCACCTACGACTTCGACTTCTCCTGAGAGGCACCCCATGACCAAGCGAATGCTCGTCCCCGGAGTCCACGACCTGATCCCACCCGATGGCCGGATCACCGTTGAACTGTTGCATCCAGAGACCGGACGTGTCCGGCAGAAAGTCCAGGCCGAGAACGCTCTCATGGACTGGTACCGGAAGAACGCGATCCCGAACGGTGGTCGCGGCGGTCCTGGCGGATCCCTGTTCAGCACCCTGCAATACGACTCGTTCTACCCGATGCAGGATCTCATCTACTGGTCGTTCGCGTCGGACCTCCACCAGCCGAACAGTTGGCCCTCCCCGTGGGAGCCGTCACTGTCGGCGCTGTGGATCTGGGCGACCTCAGCCAACGTCGCCCCCGATCAGACGAAGCATCACATCCCGACGGTCGACCCCAACGGTGAAGTGACATCGGGTGCCCGGTTGGACATCGCGTTCACCCCGGACGGGTTGCAGCTGTCGCGTGGCACCGTGGTGTTGGCGTCGTGCATCAGGTCGTGGGCGCGCACCAGGATGGTCGTCGAGTACGGCACGGCGTATGGCAATGGCACCTACCGTTCCATCGGCCTCGGTTCGGTGGTCCCGAAACGGACCGGTTCCGGGATGCGATCCTGCCCTCCCAGCATGGGTGCATCCAGCCCATGGGGCTCGGTCAACGGGGGCTCGACGGCCCCCGCACCGCAATTCAACGTCAACGTCTTCCCCAACCGTGGGTGCGTTGACTACGCCGAAGGCGGTTTGTGGGGTCTCACATCTTCGTTCACCGGTCTCGGCAGGTACTTGCCGAACACGGCCCTCAACGGCAGCATGGTCGAGTTGGTCACGCTGGCAAACCTTCCCGGCTCCGGTGGGCAACTCGCGGTTGCCGTGAACGGGTCGGACTTCTGGATCTCACGGAACAAGGCCCTGTACCGGTGTGTGAAGCCGACCAGCAACGTCGCTGTCACCATCACGAACACCTACGACCTGACGGCAACCGTCGGGGCAGACACGATCCTCGACATCGCCGTCGACCGGGTAGCGAACCTGGTGTTCCTGCTCACCCAGACGAAGGTGCATGTGATCAACGGGGCGACCGGTGCGCCCGTGTCGGACTTCTTGCACGGGATGACATCGGACGTGTCCGCCGCGATCGAATGGTCGAAGGCCGAGAACCAGCTGCATGTCAGCTTCGGTGGTTCTCCAGGATCACCCGATCTCGGCTACGGCACATGGGCAGGGTCAGCGTCGAACTATCCGGCGAACCCGATCGTTCGAGGGTTCACGACAGCCGGGGCCGCAGCCAAGTCGTTCCTCATCCCCCAGTACGGGGTGGCCAGTGGCAACAACTCGATGTACAGCGCCCCGTACGTCGCCCTCAACGAAGCCGGTATCGGTTGGACCCATCGGCTCCTGTCGTCGGTCTACGCCGTCCCGGAAGGGCCGACGATGGCGACACACGCCCTTCTCGGGGCCGATGTCGTCAAGACCGGGGCGGACGCGTTGCGGATCACCTACGACTTCGACTTCGCCTGACATGCTTGGCCGGAACCCAACGAAGGAGACCTCACCATGATCGACAAGATCCGCACGTTCCTCACCGCCCACCCGACCGCACGAACCATGCTCCGCGTGTTCTCGTACACGTTCCTCGCAGCGTTCGTGCCGTCCCTGCTCGGCTGGCTGGCCGACATCCAGGAATGGGCGTCAGGTGACGACGTCACGTTCCCGTCGGTCGAACCGGTCGTGAAGCTGTTCGTGTCGGCCCTGGTCGGTGCCTTCGCAGCGATCCTGTCCGGTGTCTGGAACTCGTTGCCGTCGACGAAGACGGCGAAGTACCCGGACGCCATCGACGTCGACGCCCGCGACTGACCGTCCCGTCGTGCGGGTTGCGTCATGGCCTACGATGGCCACATGACGCTCAAGGTGCCGTACGGCTACGCAGGCAAGACCGAGACGCTCGAACAGACACGGGCGAAGCATCAGGCCAAGTACCACCCGGAAGCGTGGCGACGCATCGAAGCCGTGATCGTCGCGTCCGAAGGTCTACTCGGTCTCGACGACCAGGAGTGCCTGTGCGGCATCGGTGGTGGTGCCCGGACCCGTGAGGAGCAGGCGGCATCGTACGCTCGGGATCCGAACACGTTCGCCCCACCGGACTCGTCATTCCATCAGATCTGGGACAAGTGGGCCGACGGCCAGAAGGGGGCGCAGGCCATCGACTGGGTCGGTGCCCGCGGCCGTCACCAGGAGGCATGGAAGTGGCTGCGCGACAACGGCGGTCTGTACGGGTTGAAGACGTTCTGGAACGTGAACGGTGAGCCGTGGCATTCGCAGATGGTCGATGTGCCGAACTCGGTGTCGCAGTGGAAAGCGAACGGCTACACCGCCCCCGGCGTCTGGACGTTCCCGGGTGTGCCCATCCCGGCTCCGTCGCCTCCCGGCGAGCCGTTCAACTATGGGCTGTGGCCGTTCAACAAGTCGAAGCCCGCCATCCAGGAAGGATCGATCGGCGACGCCGTCCGCTACTTCCAGCAGGTGTGCAACGACAAGGCGTCGAAGACGTTGCTCGTCGACGGCCAGTTCGGTCCGGCTACGAAGAGCGCCGCCATGGACTTGCAGGCGTACTTCGGGATCCCGCCCGTGGACGGTGTCGTCGATAAGCCGGACTGGGATCTCGTCGACGCTCTCGCCGGATACGTCGAACCTCCGCCTCCGCCGCCTCCCGCCAATGACCCGCAGATCGTCCTCACCGGCCTGTACTACGTCCAGCGCGGTGACGGACCGTGGCCCGTCGAGAAGAAGGTGTACGGCGGCACCGGGGCGAACTGGGCGCAGCACTTCACCGTCGAACAGTTCTCGAAGCCAGACGTGCAGATCCCTCTCCCGGATCTGCCTGGCGTGGTCACGAAGGTGCAGCCCGGAGAGGGTCCGTATCAGGTGATCAAGCGGATGTATCCGACGCAGAACCAGTACGCGACCGGGCGTCTCGAACGGTTCTACGCGTTGAACGGCGGGCCTGCCCGCGTGCTTCATGCCGGTGACGTGGTGTTCCTCGACACACCGAAGTGAGGATCACCATCGCGTCCTGACCGATGGGTAGGGTGGGGGCGTGAACGAGACCACCGATGCGCCTTTGCGCGACCTCGACAACGAGTCGATCCGCAAGCTGTCGCAACGATCACTGGCGTTGGCGACAGCATGCCTAGCCGTGGTCGTGCTCGTCATGGTCGTATCCATGTTCCTTGTCGTCGGGTTGGCAGGGTCAGCGGAAGATGACGCCGACGCCGCCTCGGTCGAGAACGCCGAACTGCGTTCCGAGTTGGCGTGCCGGTCAAGGGTCGCAGCGGACTTCTCCATCCTCCAGGGCGAACTCGACGCGACGATTGCTCAGGCACTCGTGATGCTGTCGCGAGGTGAACAGCTGGACGGCATCGAAGCCACCCTTGACGAGTTGAGCGCCGGAGTGTTGGCGGCTGCCGCCGCACGGCAGGAAAGCGTCGACGGCTGTCTGATTGAGAACGACTGATGTCGACCGTCCACGAAGTCCTGAGCAACTCCGAACTCCCCCATCACCATCCGCTCAGCCGCGTCAACCAGGCCCTCCGCATCTGGCTCGCGTTGACCGCCGTGATGATGTTCTGGAACGCCGGGATCTCCAACGCGATCCTGTTGACCGGTGCGTTGCGTCCCGTTCCGTTCGCGTTGCTCGGGCTCGTCGCCCTGTACTGGATGGCGTTCCCATGGTCCGGTCGGGTCACGATCTGGTGTGCGGCTCTGCTCTGTGTCGGGCTCTGGCTCCGCGCCGCCGAAGTGCTCGTGTTCGGCGACGTCCGCTACGACATCAGGACTCGGGCTACCGGCACTTCGATCTGGATCCTGGTTGGCGGCACCGCTCTCGTCTTCGGCTTCCTCAACCTGGTCGCCATCTCTCGCCGTGCGGCAGACGTGCAGGTGTGGGGCCGCAGGTGATAGCGGCCCCGTACTTCCTGGCTCTGTTGCTCGGTCAGTCCGATACCGGACTCGGCGGAACGTTGTCCGATATGAACTTCCCTGCCGTCGCGCTCCTCGCCACTTCCGGCGTCGTCGGACTCATCTTCATCGTCCGGTGGATGATCCGGTTCCAGCGGGAGTTCACGAACTTCTACATCGAAGAGAACAACAAGCTCCGCGCCCGTATCGACGACCTCGAAACCGAGGTGTTGGCCAAGGACGCCAAGATCACGGCATCGACCCGGGAGCTACTCGCCCACGAGCGTGATTCCGATCTCCGGATCCGTGTCCTGGAACGCACGATCGCCGAGCATGAGGTGACGATCGCGTCGCATGAACGTACGATCGCCGAGATGCAGCGCCGTCTCGGCGAATAGCCCATCGCGATGACGGCGGGTGTGCCATCATCGCCGGGTGGTCGACCTTGCCATCATCATCCCGCTACTCCGACGGCCACATCGCATCGCCCCGCTTCTCGCTGACATCGAAGCAGCCACCGACGTCACCAGATGCGACGTGCTGTTCGTCGCCACATCAGACGACTCGGCGGTTCTCGCTGCGCTCACCGAGACGGTCGGCCCGGACCATCCGTTCGCCCGGTGGGTGAAGATCCGGCCGAACAGCATCGGCGACTACTCGAAGAAGATCAACCACGGCTACCGGATCACGACGGCCCCGATCCTGTTCCTCGGCGCGGACGACCTGCACTTCCATGAAGGCTGGCTCGACGCCGGGCTCGCCCCGTTCGCTGACCCTCGCATCGGAGTGGTCGGCACGCAGGATCTCGGCAACAGTCGTGTCCGTGCCCGCCAGCATGCGACGCATTCACTGGTGCGCCGCAGCTACGTCGATGAGTTCGGCACGATCGATGAACCAGGCAAGGTGCTCCACGAAGGGTACGTTCACGAGTTCGTCGACGACGAGTTCGTCGAGACAGCGAAGAAGCGGCGCGCGTTCCACTTCGCGAATGGCTGCGTCGTGGAGCATCTCCACCCGTCGTGGGGGAAGGCACCGTGGGATCCGCTGTACCAGGCAGAACCACGGCGGATGCAGGCCGGGCGGCGCACGTTCGCAGCGCGGAGGCGACTGTGGATGTGACCGTGATCGTCGCGACGTACGGCGACGACCGTTGGCACGAGATGGCCATGAAGCGCGCCGTCGAGTCAGCGAAACATCAGGCCCCCGTCCGGGTGATGCACGTCGGCAACGGGGTCGGGCTCAGCGAAGTCCGCAACCGGGCAGTCGCAGAGTTCGATCCGCAAGGGTGGATCTGCTTCCTCGACGGCGACGACGAACTCGAACCCGGCTACATCGACCACATGGACCGGGCGACGGGCCCACACGGGCAGCTGATGATCCCAGCGATCCGATACGTCCGGCCGGGAGCGGCATGGGCCCGAGTCTCCCCTCGCGTCTTTCGTGACCGTGACATCATCGGCGGGCTCAACCCGTGCCCGATCGGGACGCTCATCCATCGCAGCGTGTTCGACGACATCGGCGGCTTCTGGCCAGAACGGGCATGGGAGGACTGGTCCCTGTTCCGGCGCGCCGTGCTCGCGGGAGTCAGACTCGCGTTCGTCCCGAACGCCGTCTACCGTTGCCACGTCTCCAACAACGGAAGGAACTCGACAGTGAGCGACCAGCATGGGCTACGAGCCGAGATCATCGAATCCCACGATCGATGGTTGGCCACCCGATGATCGCCTTGCTCGTCATCACCGACGGCCGCACCGAACACATCCAGAAGACGCTTGCCTCGTTCGACGAGAACATCCCGGACGGGGTGATCCTCGAACGCTGGATGTACGACGACTCCGGTGACCCAGCCCACCGTGCATGGCTCGAAGAGATCGCCCCCGGCTTCCGGCACATCCATCACGCCGAAGGGCGTCAAGGATTCGGGGGAGCGATCCAGGCGGCATGGTCAGTGATCGAAGCCGAATCGAACGCGTCGTGGATCTTCCACCTGGAGGACGACTTCACGTTCAACCGTCCGATCCCCATCGCTGCCATGCAAGCCGTGCTCAAGGCCCGGCCGAGCCTCGCTCAGATGGCGTTGAGGCGGCAACCGTGGAATGACGCCGAGCGTGCAGCCGGTGGAGTCGTTGAGTTGAACCCGGCAGCCTACGAAGAGCACTACTTCCCCCGGTTCGGTTCATGGCTGGAGCAGTCGTTGTTCTGGACGACGAACCCGTCGCTGTACCCGCGGTCGATGCTGTCCATCGGATGGCCGCACGGATTGCAGTCGGAGGGACGTTGGTCGGCGATGCTCCGCGACCGGGGCTACAGATTCGGGTACTGGGGTTCACGAGACTCCGGCGAATGGGTGCATCACATCGGGACAGAACGCAACGGGAAGGGCTACTGATGGCCGGATACGACAAGGGCTTCTACGACACGATCCGGGACGGCACGCGCCGGTCCGCGGGGATCCTCGTCCCGTTGCTGCTGAAACGGCTCGGGCTCGTCGCACCGGACGTCCTCGACGTCGGCTGCGGTGAAGGATGGTGGGCTCAGACGTTCGCCGACTACGGCTGCGACGTGATCGGCGTCGACGGGGCCTACGTCGAATCGTCACCGCTCGGCGACAGGTTCGTCGCCCACGACCTCCGCAAGCCGTTGCCGGATCTCGGTCGGACGTTCGATCTCGCGATCAGTCTCGAAGTCGCCGAACACCTCCCACCGTCACGGGCCGTCTCGTTCGTCGACGACCTGTGCAAGCAGGCCCCCGTCGTCGTGTTCTCCGCGGCGATCCCCGGGCAGGGCGGCACCGGTCATCTCAACGAGCAGTGGCCGATCTACTGGGCCGACATGTTCACCGAACGGGGCTACGACGTGACCGGCATGCTCCGCCTGGAGATCTGGCAGGACGACCGTATC
>Ga0115028_10000142_pt1 | contig 10351 bp, 11 predicted proteins | sample Plant_0915_D1_FD_83894 | JGI IMG/M metagenome (GOLD analysis project Ga0115028, IMG submission 83894) | Wetland microbial communities from Old Woman Creek Reserve in Ohio, USA - Plant_0915_D1 | ecosystem: Environmental > Aquatic > Freshwater > Wetlands > Sediment ... | reverse complement strand
CGGGTCGGGGCGGTGGCAGAACACCAGGTCGACGTAGTCGAGCCCCAGCCGCGCCAGCGACCCCTCGATCGCGTGCCGCAGGTACTTGGCGTTCAGCGTGTTCTTCTCGTTCGGGCCGTCGCCGAGGCCCCAGTAGAACTTGGTCGAGACGACGAACTTCTGCCGCGGCCAGCCGAGTTCCTTCAGCGCCTCGCCCATGATCTTCTCGGCGCCGCCGCGGGCGTAGATCTCGGCGTTGTCGAAGAAGTTGACGCCGGCGTCCCACGCCGCCGCCATCAGCTCGCGCGCCGCCGCCGTGTCGACCTGGTTGCCGTAGGTGACCCACGAGCCGAACGACAGCTCGCTGACCTTCAGGCCCGATCGGCCGAGGTTCCGGTAGTGCATGACTCGTTCTCCGCAGAAAGGATCAGTTGCGCGCCGCGGCCAGGCCGAGGCGCGAGCGCGCCTCCAGGTACTCGCGCTGCAGCCGCTCGACGATCGCGGCCGCCGGCAGCACCTCGTCGATCTGGCCGACGCCCTGGCCGGCGCCCCAGATGTCGCGCCAGGCCTTGCTGCGCCCGGAGCCGAAGTCCATCGCGCTCTTGTCGGCCTCGGGCAGCGCGTCGGGGTCGAGGCCGGCATTGACGATGCTGCCGCGCAGGTAGTTGCCATGCACGCCGGTGAACAGGTTCGAGTAGACGATGTCCTCGCCGCGCGAGGCGACGATCATCTGCTTGTAGGCCTCGGCGGCGTTGGCCTCGGCGCTGGCAATGAAGCGGGTGCCGATGTAGGCGAGGTCGGCGCCGATCGCCTGCGCGGCGAGGATCGCGCCGCCGCCGGCAATGGCTCCCGACAGGATGATCGTGCCGTCGTAGAAGGCGCGCACCTCGGGCACCAGCGCGAACGGCGACAGCCGGCCGGCGTGCCCGCCGGCGCCGGCGCAGACCAGGATCAGCCCGTCGACGCCGGCCGCCAGCGCGCGCTGCGCGTGCTTGATGGTGGTGACGTCGTGGAACACCAGGCCGCCGTAGCCGTGCGCCGCCTCGACCACCGCGTCCGGCGCGCGCAGGCTGGTGATGATGATCGGCACCCTGTGCTTCACGCACAGGTCCATGTCGTGCTGCAGCCGGTCGTTGCTCGAATGGACGATCTGGTTGACCGCGAACGGCGCCGGCGCCGCCTGCGGATGCGCCTGCCGGTGAGCGGCCAGTTCCGTGGTGATCCGCGTCAGCCACTGGTCGAGCAACTCCGGCGGCCGCGCGTTCAGCGCCGGGAAGCTGCCGACGACGCCGGCCTTGCACTGGGCCAGCACCAGTTCCGGGTTGGAGATGATGAACAGCGGCGCGCCGATGACCGGCAGGCGCAGGTGCTGCAGCAGCGGGGGCAGGGCCATCGGGGCTTGAAGACGGAGCGGAGCGAATGACAGCGCCGATTAGACCACTCGCCGCCGGCGCAGTAGGCCGGGCGGCCGATCGGCCCGCTGCCCCGCATTAAGCCGACGTTAATGTGCGGCCCCTAGCGTGGCGCCTCGTCATCGAGGAACGCCCGTGTCATTTGTCGAATCCGCTCCGGCGCTGTGGGCGCCGGAAGCCTCCGCCCCCTGCGCGCCGGTCACCGTGGCGCCGCGCGAGGAACTGCTGCTGCATCGGCGCGGCGACGCCGCCCGCGCCGAGACCGAGCGCTTCATCGCCGGTGTCTACCGGCAGCACTTCGCCGCCCGGCTGACGCACTTCATGCCGGTGCTGGCCAGCCGCAGCGTCGACGGCAGGACCGCCGCGGCGGCCGGCTATCGCAGCGCCGCCGAACCGCTGTTCCTGGAGCGCTACCTGCCGCAGCCGGTCGAGCAGGTGCTGGCCGCGGCCGTCGGCCGGCCGGTGGCCCGCGCGGAGATCGTCGAGATCGGGCAGTTCGCCTCGCAGTGCGCCGGCGAGGGGCGGCGGCTGATGGTCGCGCTGGCCCGCCACCTGGTCGACTCCGGCTTCCGCTGGGCGGCGATCACCGCCACCGCCGAGTTGCGCCGGCTGTTCAGGCACCGGGGACTGAGCGCGCTGCCGCTCGCGCCCGCGCAGCGGCGCTGCGTCGGCGACGAGGCGCCGCTATGGGGCAGCTACTACCGCCACGCGCCGAAGGTGCTGGCGGGCGACCTGCTCGTCAATCTCGCGCGCCTGCAGCAGCGGCGCCGGTGAGCACCGGGCGGCGAGGCGGGATCCGTCGATGAACGGCGAAGAGTTCTTCTCCAGGCTGAGCGCGCATTCGCCGCGCGAACCGGCGCTCGTCGGGTCGTGCGCGGCGCTGTCCTTCGGCGCCCTGCTCGATGCCGTCGACGCGCTCGCCGAAGTGCTGGTCGCCGGCCGCGTGCGCGTGCTGGCCACCCGGCTGCCCAACGGCCCGCCGTGGATCGTCGCCGACATCGCGGCGCTGCGCGCCGGCGTCGTGCACGTGCCGCTGCCGCTGTTCTTCACCGCCGAGCAGCAGTCCTTCGTGCTCGGCGCCGCCGGCGCCGACGCGCTGCTCGAGCCGATGACCCCCCGCGCGGTGCCCGGCAAGGCGCTCGGCGTGGCCGGCGAGACCCTCGCCCTCAGCCGCCGCGTCGCCCCGCTGGCGCGGATGCCCGCCGGCACGCGCAAGATCACCTTCACTTCGGGCACCACCGCCACGCCCAAGGGGGTGTGCCTCGGCGAGGCGATGCTGGAGGTGGCCGGCGGCCTGCTGCAGGCGCTCGCGCCGCTGGCGGTGCGCCGGCACCTGTGCGCCCTGCCTCTGCCGGTGCTGCTGGAGAACATCGCCGGCGTCTATGCGCCGCTGGCCGCCGGCGCGACGGTGGTCGTGCCGGCGGCCGAAAGCGTCGGCCTCGCCGGCTCCTCCGGCTTCAACCCGGCGGCGCTCGACGCCGCGGTCGGCCGCCATCGCGCCGAGAGCGTGATCGTGCTGCCGCAGATGCTGCGCGCGTGGGCCGCGTGGCGCGCGGCCATGCGCGCCGCGCCGCTGCCGACGCTGAAGTTCGTTGCCGCCGGCGGCGCGCACGTGGGCAGCGCGGCCATCGCCCAGGCCCGGCTCGCCGGCCTGCCCGCATTCGAGGGCTACGGGCTGTCGGAAGCGGGGTCGGTGCAGGCGCTGAACCTGCCCGACGCCGACCGGCCGGGCTCGGCCGGCAAGGCGCTGCCGCACGCGCGCCTGCGCATCGACGGCGACGGGCAGGTCTGGGCCGCCGGCTCGCTGATGCTCGGCTACCTCGGCTCCGACGGGGCGGCGGCTCCGGCGTGGCTCGCCACCGGCGACCTCGGCCGCATCGACGACGACGGCTTCCTCCACATCGCGGGCCGCCGCCGCAACGTGCTGATCACCTCGTTCGGCCGCAACGTCTCGCCCGAGTGGGTCGAGTCCGAACTGCAGGCCTCGCCGGCAGTCGCGCACGCGGTCGTCCTCGGCGACGGCGAGCCGGCGCTGGCCGCCGTGCTTTGGCCGGCGCGCGCGCAGGCCGGCGACGACGAGCTGGCGCAGGCGGTGGCGCGGGCCAACCTGCGCCTGCCCGACTACGCGCGCGTCGCCCGCTGGGTCCGCGGCGGCGCGCCATTCACCGCCGCCGCCGGCATGGCCACCGCCAACGGCCGTCCCCGCCGCGACGCCATCGCGCGCCTGCACGCCGAGGCGCTCTTCCCCGAAACCCCGCCCGAGATTCCCAACCTGCCGGAGCCCCATGAAGTTCCACGACCGACTGCTGGCGTCGACCGCTGAAGAGCGGGCGGCGCTGGTCGCAACGCCGATCATCCAGGCCACGCTGCGCGGCGAAGTCTCGCCGGCGAGCTACCTCGCCTTCCTGACCGAGGCCTACCACCACGTCAGGCACACCGCGTCGCTGCTGGCGGCCTGCCAGGCGGCCCTGCCCGAGCGGCTCGCCTGGCTGGCGCCGGAGCTCGACCACTACATCGCCGAGGAGACCGGCCACGACGAGTGGATCCTCGACGACATCGCCGCCTGCGGCGGCGACGCGCAGGCGGTGCGCCGCGGCCGGCCGCAGCCGGCCACCGAGCTGATGGTGGCCTATGCCTACGACACCATCGCGCGCGGCAACCCGGTCGGCTTCTTCGGCATGGTGCTGGTGCTCGAAGGCACCAGCGTCGCGCTGGCGCTGCACGCGGCCGACCGCATCCAGCAGGCGCTGCACCTGCCCGACGGCGCCTTCTCCTACCTGCGCTCCCACGGCGAACTCGACCGCGAGCACACCGCGCACTTCGCGCAGCTGATGGACCTGCTCGACGATCCGGCCGACCAGCAGGCGGTGATCCACGCGGCGAGGATGTTCTACCGCCTCTACGGCGAGGTCTTCCGCAGCCTGCCGCTGCCGGCGCCGGAGCCGCGGCGCGCCGCTGAAGAGGCGCTGGCATGAGCGCGCCGGGCCGCCCCAAGCGCCAATCCTTCACGCGTCAGCGAGAAGGTCGCCCAATTAGCGCGCACGGCCGTTCCGAAGCGCTCATCGCGCAGCGCGCAGCGCGCAGGCCGGTCCAATGACGCCGCGGGAGCTTTCGGTCGTGCTGACCGGCGCCTCCGGCGGCATCGGCTCGGCGCTGGCCACGGCGCTGGCGCGCGCCGGCGCGCGACTGCTGCTGGTCGGCCGCCGCGGCGCGCCGCTGGCGGCGCTGGCCGAGTCGCTCGGCGGCACGCGCAACCCGCGCGTGCAGGCGCTGGCCGCCGACATCACCACCGCAGGCGGCCGGGCGACGATCCGCGACATCGCCGCCGCGCGCGGCTGCAACGCGCTGGTGAACAACGCGGCGGTGCCGTGCTTCGGTTCGTTCGCCGAGGCCGACCCGCTGCAGATCGACGCGGTGCTGCAGACCAACCTGGTCGCGCCGATCCAGCTGACGCTGGCGCTGCTGCCGCAGCTGCGCGCCCAGCCCGAGGCGCGCGTGCTGAACATCGGCTCGGCCACCGGACGCCTCGGCGTGCCGGGCTTCGCCGTCTACGGCGCCGGCAAGTTCGGCCTGCGCGGCTTTTCCGAGACGCTGCGGCGCGAACTCGCCGACACGACGGTGCGCGTGCAGTACCTCGCTCCGCGCGCCACCCGCACCGGGTTCAACGACGCGCGCGCCGACGACTTCAACCGCCGCACGCGCACGGCCGTCGACGCGCCGGAGGCGGTCGCCGCCGCGGCGCTGAAGCTGCTGCTGTCGGGCAGGGCGGAGAAATTCCTCGGCTTCCCGGAGTCGGTCGCGGTGCGCGTGAACAGCCTCGCGCCGCGGCTGCTCGACCTCGCCTTCGCGCCGCACCGCGCCGCGCTCGACTCGGCCCGCGCCGAGCCGGTCCATCCATCAACCACGGAGTCACAACATGTCTAGCTTCCTGCCGGCCCGCGCGGCCGTCACGCTCGCCGCCGTCCTGCTCGGCAGCACCGCCCTTGCCGCCCCCGTCGACGACGCGGTGGCCGACCTGCAGCACGACTGGGAGACGATCCGCTACAGGACGCCGGCCGCGCAGCACGCCGAGCGCTTCGAGGCGCTGGCCGGCAAGGCGCACAAGGTGGTCGAGGCCTACCCGAACCGCGCCGAGCCGCTGATCTGGGACGGCATCATCGTCAGCACGCTGGCCGGGGCCAAGGGCGGCCTCGGCGCGCTGTCGCTGGCCAAGGACGCCAAGGCGATGTACGAGCAGGCGCTGAAGCTCAATCCCAACGCGCTCGACGGCTCGGCCTACAACAGCCTGGCGGTGCTTTACTACAAGGTGCCCGGCTGGCCGATCGGCTTCGGCGACAAGGCCAGGGCGAAGGAACTGCTCGACAAGGCGGCGGCGATCAACCCGAAGGGCGTCGACGTCAACTACTTCTACGGCGAGTTCCTGGTCGAGACCGGCAAGCCGGCCGAGGCGATTCCCTTCCTGGAGCGCTCGCTCGCCGCACCGGCCCGCGCGGGGCGCGAGATCGCCGATGCCGGCCGCAAGGACGAGGCGAAGGCGCTGCTCGAGAAGGTGCGCGCCCAGGTCGCCTCGCGTTAGCGCTCCGGCAGCTCGCGCCGGCGGATCGTCACGCGCAGGCCCGGGCCGTCGTCGCGGTTGGCGAAGCGCACGGCCAGGCCGTGCAGCTCGGCCACCCGCTGCACGATCGACAGGCCCAGGCCGCTGCCCGACTGCGCCTGGCCGGCCGGCCGGTAGAAACGGTCGCCGAGCCGCGCCAGGTGCGCCTCGGCGAGCCCCGGTCCGCGGTCCTCGACGACCAGCGAATCGGCCGTGAACTGCACCGCCACCTGCGAGCGCGGCGGCGAATAGCGCAGCGCGTTGTCGACCAGGTTGCGCAGCAACGTGGCCAGCAGCGACTCGTCGCCGGTCAGCGGCAGCGGCGCGCCACGCTCCGGCCAGCCGACCGTCACTTCGGTGCCGGTACCGTCGAGCAGCGGCAGGCAGTCGGACAGCGCGCGCTCGGCCACGCGGTGCCAGTCGACCGCCTCGGTGAACACGGGCCGGCTGCCGCTCTCGGCGCTGGCCAGCGCCAGCAGCTGCGACACCAGCCGGCCCAGCCGGTCGATGCCTTCGCCGATCCGCGCGTTGGCCTGGGCGCGCTCGGCCTCGGTGGCCGCCAGCTGCGCCACCTCCCACTGGGCGCGCAACGCGGCCAGCGGCGTGCGCAACTCGTGCGCGGCGTCGGCGGTCAGCCGGCGTTCGTGCTCGAGCGCCCGCTCGATGCGCCCGAACAGTTCGTTCATCGACGCCAGCAGCGGCTGCAGCTCGGCCGGCGCCGCCGCGGTCGGCAGCGGCGCCAGGCTGTCGGCGCGGCGCTGCTGCACCTCGCGGGCGATCTCGCGCACCGGCCGCAGGCCGCGCTGCACCAACGCCGCCATCACCGCCAGCAGCACCGGCAGCATCAGCAGCCAGGGCACGAGCTGGCTGGCCAGCAGGTCGCGCAGCACCTCGCCGCGCTCCTCGGCGGCCTGGCCGACCGCCACCCGCCACGGTCCGCCGCGCAGGTAGTAGACGCGCCAGGACGCCTCGCCGAGCCTGCGGTCGACGAAGCCTTCGGCCGAGGCGTCGAACGGCAGCGCCTGGCCTTCCTGGTCGGCGAGCAGCAGTTCGCCGCGCTCGTTCCAGACGGCGATCGACAGGTCGTCCAGTTGCGCAGCGCCGTCGACGGGCAGCGCCGGGGCGCGCCGCGGCTGGAAGTCGAGTTGCGCCGAAGGCAGCAGCGCCACCACCTGCTGCGCCAGCCGCACCTGCTGGGTGTCGAACAACTCGTTGATCTCGATGTTCGCCCGCCAGACGGCGAAGCCGACCGCCAGCGCCCAGATCACCGGCGCGCCGGCCAGCAGCAGGATCAGCAGCCGCCGCTGCAGCGTCACCTGGCCCCCGTGGCGCTTCGGGCGATCCGCCCGGGGAGGAGTGAGCGCCTGCGGAGCGGCCGTACGGCGGTCACTGCGCCCCCTTGGCGCTTCGCGCCGTCCCCCCGGGGGGGAACCGCTCGCGCTTGGGGCGGCCCGGCGCGCTCACGTCGCCGCCTCGCCCGGCGCTCCGAGCGCGTAGCCGACGCCGCGCACGGTGCGCACGATCGCCGGGTCGATCTTGCGCCGCAGGTGGTGCACGTAGACCTCGATCGCGTTGCTCTCGATCGAGTGGTCCCAGGCGTACAGCTTCTCGAACAGCTGCTGCCTGGAGAGCACGCGGCGCGGGTTGGCCAGCAGCACCTCGAGCAGCGCCAGCTCGCGGCTGGTCAGCTCCACCGGCTCGCCGCGCCAGCTCGCGCGCTTGGCCGCCGGGTCGTACTCGAGCGCGCCGTGCCGCCAGACCGGCTCCGGGCGGCCGCGCGCGCGGCGGGTCAGCGCGCGCAGCCGCGCGGCCAGCTCGGCGATCGCAAGCGGCTTGACCAGGTAGTCGTCGGCGCCGCTGTCGAGCCCCGCCACCCGCGAATCGAGCGCCTCGCGCGCGGTGAGGATCAGCACCGGCGTGGTGTCGCCGCGCCGCCGCCAGCGCGCCAGCCACTGCATGCCGTCGCCGCCGGGCAGCGACAGGTCGAGCACTATCGCCTCGTACGGCGCGCTCGCCAGCGCCGCGTCGGCGGCCTCGCCGTCGCGGAACCAGTCCACCGCGAAGCCGAGCGCGCGCAGGCCGCCGGCGAGCCCGTCGCCGAGCAGCGCGTCGTCCTCGACGATCAGGATGCGCATCGGCCGCTCACGTCCTGCGCACCACGCAGTCGATCAGCGCCGACATGCCGGCGTGCTGGGTGCCCTCGGCCAGCACGTCGTCGTGCTCGCGCAGCTCGACGATCTCGTGGCCGGCGAAGGACTGCCGCAGCAGTTCGGGCGTGTACAGGTGCTCGGCGCGCGGCGGCCCGCCGGTGCGGTAGGCGAGCTGCCGCGGCGTGTAGCCCTGCAGCAGCAGCACTCCGCCGGGCTTCAGCGTCCGCAGCATGCCGGCGAACATCGTCTCGCGCACCTGCGGCGGGGCGAACTGCACGAAGATCGCCGCCACCACGTCGTACGCCGCGGCCGTCCACGGCCAGTCCTCGACCGCCGCCACGCGATAGTCCACTTCGACGCCGGCCCGCGCCGCCAGCGCCCGCGCCTTGGCCACGCCGCGCGGCGCGATGTCGAAGGCGGTGACGGCGAGCCCCTGCTGCGCCAGCCAGACGCTGTTGCGCCCCTCGCCGTCGGCGACGGCGAGCGCGCGCTGGCCGGCGTGAAGCCGCGACCGCTGCGCCGCCAGGAAGGAGTTCGGCGCGGTGCCGAAGATGTAGTCGTCGCCGGCGAAACGCGCCTCCCACGTCTCGCGCGGGCTGTCGAAGCCGCTGCTCATGCGCCAAGCCTACGCGAGCGGCGCGGCGCCGGCCGGCGCGGGCCCGCCGCGGGCTGCGGCGGCGCGCTGCCCGCCGCTGTCGCGGGCGGCGCGGCTTTCCGCCATTCGCGCGGCGACTGGCCGGTGACGCGGCGGAACGCCTTGGAGAACACCGCGTCCGACCGGTAGCCGGCCTGCTCGGCCACCCGTGCCAGCGGCTGCCGCGCGCCGTGCAGCAGGTTGGCGGCGCGGGTGATCCGCCAGCGCGTGAGGTACGCCATCGGCGGCTCGCCGACCAGTTCCCGGAAGCGCACCGCGAGCAGCGTGCGCGAGGTGCCGACCTCGCGCGCCAGCGACTCGAGTGTCCACGGCTCGGCGTAACGCTCGTGCAGCAGGCTCAGCGCGCGGCCGACCCGCGGCTCGGCAAGCCCGCGCAGCCAGCCGGCGGCCTGCCCGCCGTCGTCGGCGTGCAGGCGCACGGCCTGGATGAACAGCACGTCGGCCAGCCGCCGCAGCACCGTGCGCGCGCCGAGCGAGCCGGCGGCGATCTCGGCCTCGACCAGGCGCAGCGTCGGCGCCAGCGACTCGCGCACGCGCCGGTCGGTGCCGCGCAGGTGGATCAGCGGCGGCAGCGCGCCGAACAGCGGGTTGATGCGCAGCGGGTCGACCGAGAAGAAGCCGCCGGTCACGCGCGTCGTGGCGCCCGGGCCGGCGTGCCGGGTCGCGCCCCGGCGGTCCATCGGGTGCGCCTGCAGCCAGCTGTCGAAGGGCACCACCAGCGCGTCCCGGCCCGACCGCACCACGTGCGGCGCGGCGTTCGGCAACAGCACGAAGTCGCCGGCGCGCACCTGCCGCACCGCGCCGCGCCGGCCGACCTGCAGTTCGCATTCGCCGGCCGTGACCGCGTAGAACGGCGCCCGCGCGCTGCGCACGATCGAGATCCCCCACGGCGCGTGCAGTTCGGCGCTGAAGTAGACGGTGCCTTCGAGGCGCACCTGCTCCATCACGTCGGTGAGGACGTCGAACGGCAGCGCCGGCGGCGGCACGGCGGCATGGCGAGGCTCTGAACGAATCGACATGAAATCTGTCCTAAAGCGCCTTTTTATTCTGACACGCCCGGCGCACAGTGGAGCCATCGCAACAGACGGTGCCCTTCGGCACCGGGCGACACCGAAAGGAGATCACGATGCGCACTTCCATCGCCACCCTCGCCGCCGTCCTGATGCTCGCCGGCAGCAGCGTCTACGCGCAGCAGGCACCGGTCCGTACCGAAGGAGCCTTCAGCCCGCTCACCTACGAGCGGCTGGGCGCAACGCCGAGCATCCGCCTGCCGCGGGCAGCCGGGCCGGCCAGCGCCGGGGAAGCGGAAGCGAAGGCTCAGGCGGCGCTGAAGTCGCCGGCGGCCGTCGACCCACGGGACGCGGCGCAGGCCGCCGCTGCCCGCGCCGAAACGGCAGCGAAGCCCGCCGCCGTGCCGGCGGCGACGCGGGCGCCGTAGTGCCTTTCCCGTTCAGCGGCCGCGGGTCAGCGGCACGAAGCGCACTTCCAGCACGCTGCTGGTGACCGCGCGGCCCTGCGCGTCCTTGCGCAGCAACTGAAGCTTCTGGACGCCGAAGCGGCT
>Ga0115028_10000141_pt1 | contig 10358 bp, 15 predicted proteins | sample Plant_0915_D1_FD_83894 | JGI IMG/M metagenome (GOLD analysis project Ga0115028, IMG submission 83894) | Wetland microbial communities from Old Woman Creek Reserve in Ohio, USA - Plant_0915_D1 | ecosystem: Environmental > Aquatic > Freshwater > Wetlands > Sediment ... | reverse complement strand
TCAAGCGTTTTATATCTATTTATAGATATAAAACGCTTGAATTTTAATTATTATTAGAAAACTTTAATTTAACTTTAAAGTTTAAGTTATTATTTTATTAAAATTAATTCAATAGGCCCAGTAGGAATCGAACCTACATTGGAAACTTAGAAGGTTTCTGTCCTAATCCGTTAGACGATAGGCCCTAATTAAGAAATTATCATTAAAATTTTAATTGGGCAATACAGGATTTGAACCTGTGACCTTCTGCTTGTAAGGCAGACACTCTACCACTGAGTTAATTACCCGCATATACATACATATATATATACATATATATATGTATAACGTCAATATAAAGAAGATAAAATTTATGTTACTTAAGAATTAAAAATTCTAAGAGTATGATATTGTTATTTATTTTAGTTTTTGCTATTATCATTGAAACTAAAATAAAAAATAGGGTCGATGCCCGAGTGGTTAAAGGGGGCGGATTGTAAATCCACTGCGTTTGCTACGTTGGTTCGAATCCAACTCGGCCCAAAAATTAATCATATAAATATTTATACTGCAGTCATATTTTTATCAATAAAAAAGACACTTAAAATTGCACTTATTATAAAAAAAGTTAAAAGAAAACGTAATTTGGATGTTTTTAAAAAACTTTTTAATGGAGTTAATAAAACAAATATTAAACCTGTAAAGCTACTAATAAAAAAACGTGGGTATCTAAAAATATTTTCCCAAAAGTTATTCATATATATAATTCTAATTGATTAATAAAAATAATTTTTAAAACATCATGTAATTGTGACTCTTTATTATAAAAATAAAGAAATAATTTTTACTATTATATGATAAAGTAGTTATAAATTAAAAGTAGTTTGAGGCTCTGTAGCTCAGCGGTTAGAGCAGGGGATTCATAAGCCCAAGGTCGTAGGTTCAAATCCCACCTGAGCCACATACATATTCAGTGTAAATTTTGGTTATATATTAATGGAGAAATGGCTGAGTGGTCGAAAGCAATAGATTGCTAATCTATCGTACAATTAATTGTACCCAGGGTTCGAATCCCTGTTTCTCCTTATATTAAAAAACTAAAAAACTTGACTTACACAAAATTAACTATAAGATATTAAAATAAATTGGGATTGTAGTTCAATTGGTTAGAGCACCGCCCTGTCACGGCGGAAGTTGCGAGTTCGAGTCTCGTCAGTCCCGCATTTCGAACTTATTTTTTGTAAGTTTAGTTTTAAAAAATCAGGTAGAAAAAAAGCTTATTTTGAAATAAATAAATCTTTAAGAAAAAAAGTAATCCTATCACCATTAAAAAAATAACCGCCGATAATATATCAGTTGTTATTTTTTTATGGTTTTCTAATATGTTTAAAACCAGCAAAAAGTAGAAGAGCACAACTTGTACCAATTACATATGGAACTTTATCCTCAGACCGAAGTCCTTGTATAATTAGATAAACTGTTGTTGGTGTTGGAGGTAGATAATAAGTAAAATTGTTTTTATTAGCTCGTACAGCTGGAATTGTACCGTTATTAGTTGGTACAGACGCACCTGTATTGTTATTAGATACTATATCCTTTGCAACAGCTGATAATGTGGGACCAAATAATTATACCCCAGAAATAGCTAGTCCAGTTGTAAAGCCCATCATGAAAGCTTTTCGTTTTGATCTAGTGTGTGCAACTGGAGTAGAGTTTTCATTTTTTTCTTTTAAATCAATAATATATTTTTGAATATTTTTTATTAAATTATATATTATTTTTATACTTTATGTCTATTTAATTTATACACATTTAATTATTTTTGTAATCTCAGTGACCTTAAAAAACAGTCCAAAAATCGGACTGTTTTTTAAGGTCACTGAGATTACAAAAATAATTAAAATACTAAATACTTATTATTTAAACGGTTAGTTCATAAATATAAACCAAGGATTTCAATTGAAATTTATTGTTACTCTAAAATTATATAAATCTAAAACAAAAATTCAATCAAATATAAACCTTTTCATAAATAACAAATCCTTCTGAAATATTAAAAATATTCAATTCATTTGTATCAAGAAAAGATTCATTGAAAATAATTTTATAATTAGATTCTATCAAATCATATTCTCTTAACATTTCAACTAATTCAATAATTTTTTTTAATTTTATTAATTCTTTAATTTGAAAATGTTGAATAAGAATCTAAAAATTATTGAATAAAAAAGGTCTTAATCATATCAGCTGAGTGAAAAGCTTTTATAACTTCACTTCGCTAATTTAACGATTAACTAAACATATCTTTAAAAAAAGTCAATATTTAATAATAATGGTATTAAATATTGACTATTCTCCTTGAACTTTTAAAAGTGCAAAACCTAATGATAAACCTAATAAAGTCATGAAAAAACATATTAACGCAGAACTAACAATTTCTGCATTTGCGAATGGGAGAAGTTTTAAAATTACTGACAACATAATATTTGAAAGTTTGAATTATTATAATTTTTAAGAGTTAAAAACCATTTCGAGCCCAAACAACTAATGCTAATGTAAAGGTGAACATTGTCATTAGACATGCCCAACCCAAACTTATAATATCCATATTGAATTTTTAATTAATTTGAATAATTTATAATTTAAAAGGAAAAAATATCCTTTTAAATTATTTAGGTATTACAATTAAACAATACCATTTGCCCAATCTACATCTACATTCTCAATAATTAAAGATGAATTGTAGATTTGTAAAATAATTAATAAAAATACTAAAAAAGCTAGCATTACAACACCCATAATTGGAGTTGTACCCCAACCTGGGGCAACCTTACCGTATTCAGCATTTAGAGGTCGCAGAATTTCACCTAATCTTGTTCGTAATGGCATAAAAGGAGTTTATGTTTTTAATAAATTAATTTTTGTGTAACATATTATATAATACTAAACAGTTAATTTAGTAAAAAAAAATAACATGGAAACAGCAACGATTCTCATAATTTTTGTAGCAAGTCTACTTCTAGGAATTACAACATATTCTATATATACTGCTTTTGGTCCAGCTGCAAAAAATTTGCGTGATCCATTTGAAGAACATGAAGATTAAAAAATAAAACCACTATAGTGGTTTTATTTTTTAATGATTCTTGGCGTTTCTCTAAAGAATACAGCAAAGAAAATTACCATTAAAGTACCAATTAATAAAAATGTATAAACTAAAGCTTCCATTCTTTAATCCTAATTTAAATTTTAATAGAAAAAAACAAGTAATATACTTTATACTGCACCTTGTTTTTTAGTTGATTTATCACCAAGTTTTTGGAATACACCAAATTCAACTTGTTCTGTTACTTCAGCACCAATTCCAGTAAATACATCACGGAAGATTGTACGTCCACCATGCCATAAATGACCTAAGAAAAATAATAAAGCAAAATTCGCATGACCAAAAGTATACCAACCTCTTGGACTGCTACGGAATACACCATCTGATTCTAAACTTGTTCTATCGAATTCAAAAACCTCTCCTAATTGGGCTTTACGAGCGAATTTTTTAACTGTTGGTGCATCTTTAAATGTTTGGCCATTTAATTTACCACCATAAAAATCAACTGTTACACCAACTTGTTCAATACTATATTTAGATTCAGCACGTCGGAAAGGAATATCTGCTCGAATAATACCGTCTTTATCTACTAAAATTACCGGGAATGTTTCAAAAAAGGCAGGCATTCTTCTTACTGTTAATTCACGACCTTCTTTATCGCGGAAAATTGGGTGTCCTAACCAAGCTTCTGCTATACCATCACCCTTATTCATCGGGCCTGCACGGAATAAACCACCTTTTGCTGGATTATTACCGATATAATCATAAAATGCTAATTTATCAGGAATTCTTGACCAGGCTTGACTTTCAGATAAATTTTGAGAAATAGATGATTCTACTTGGCGTTCAATTTCTTGTTGGAAATATCCACTATCCCATTGATAACGAGTAGGACCAAATAATTCTATTGGTGTTGCAGCTGCACCATACCACATAGTGCCTGATGTAACAAATGCAGCCCAGAATACAGCTGAAATACTACTTGATAATACAGTTTCAATGTTTCCCATACGTAATGCACGGTATAACCTTTGTGGTGGTCTAACAGTTATATGGAAAATTCCCGCAAAAATACCAAAAATACCTGCCGCAATATGATGTGCAGCAATACCACCCGGATTAAATGGGTTAAATCCATTAGGACCCCAATCTGGAGCTACTGGTTGAATTTTACCAGTAATTCCATAGGCGTCTGAAACCCAGATCCCTGGACCAAATAGACCTGTAACATGAAAAGCACCAAATCCAAAACATAATAAACCTGATAATAGTAAATGAATTCCAAAAATTTTTGGTAAATCTAATGCAGGTTCGCCTGTTCTTGGATCACGAAACAATTCTAAATCCCAATAAACCCAATGCCAAATAGCAGCTAAAAAACATAAACCTGATAAAATAATATGTGATAAAGCAACACCTTCAAAACTCCAAATTCCTGGGTTTGAAACACTCTCACCTGTAATGCTCCAACCACCCCATGAATCAGTAATGCCTAAACGAGTCATAAATGGCATAACAAACATTCCTTGACGCCACATTGGATTTAAAACTGGATCTGATGGATCAAAAACGGCAAGTTCATACAATGCCATCGAACCAGCCCATCCAGCTACTAATGCTGTATGCATTATGTGTACAGCAATTAATCGTCCTGGATCATTTAAAACAACAGTATGAACACGGTACCATGGTAATGCCATAGTAATTAATTCCTTAATCTATAATTAATGGGTTTTGACTTTCTTACAACTAAACTAGAAAAGTAATTAGCTATATATCTATTATAAGTGAAGATAATAAAAATTATTTATTTTTGTTTTTAATTTTTCGCAAAATAAAGATATTCAATTCAATATGAACTTGTTTTTATTAGACAATCGTTCTTAATATTGTTTTATTGCTTATATACACTATAACAAAAATATTACAAATAAGTTTATTTAATCTTGTTAGATTTTTATAAATCCAACAAGATTAAATAAACTTAAGAAAACTAACCTTTAAATCAATTTATTAGCACCTATTTTTCTAAAATTATTTAGGAAATTCAAGACAAATTTATCAATAAAATTGTTTGTATTTATTAAATAGTTTTAATAAAAGATGATTTTGATTCTGAAATTGCTTCTTTTAATAAGTTTTCTGCTTCATCAGTGAATTGATTCGTTGTACGAATAATATCTAAATATGATTTTTTCGATGTTTCTAGATAATTTAATAAAGTTGAACAATATTTTTTAACATCGGATACAGGTAATTCGTCTAAGAATCCATTAATTCCTGTATAAATCAAAGCAACTTGTTGTCCAACTGATAATGGTGAATTTTGAGGTTGTTTTAATAACTCTCTTAATCTTGTACCACGTGCTAATTGTTTTTGAGTAGCTTCATCTAAATCTGAAGCAAATTGTGAAAATGCTTCTAATTCAGCAAATTGTGCTAACTCTAACTTTAACTTACCTGCAACTTTCTTCATTGCTTTTGTTTGAGCAGCTGAACCTACACGTGATACAGAAATACCAACATTAATAGCAGGACGGATACCTGAGTTGAATAAATCGTTGGACAAGAAAATTTGTCCATCAGTAATAGAGATTACATTTGTCGGAATATAAGCAGAAACGTCACTTGCTTGTGTTTCTATAATTGGTAATGCAGTCATACTACCACCGCCTAATTCATCACTAAGTTTTGCAGCACGCTCTAATAAACGTGAGTGTAAATAGAAAACATCACCTGGGTAAGCTTCACGTCCTGGTGGTCGACGAAGTAATAGAGACATTTGACGATAAGCCATCGCCTGTTTTGTTAAATCATCATAAATTACTAATGTCGCTTTTCCATTATACATAAAATATTCCGCAAGAGCAGCACCTGCATAAGGAGCAATATATTGTAAAGTTGCCGGATCATTTGCACTAGCACAAACAATTATAGTATATGAAAGTGCATTTTTTTCTTCTAATACATTTACTACTTGTGCAATAGTTGATGCTTTTTGACCTACACCAACATACACACAAACTACATTTTCAGTTTTTTGATTAATAATTGTATCAACTGCAATTGAAGTTTTACCTGTTTGGCGATCTCCAATAATTAATTCGCGTTGACCACGTCCAATTGGAATCATTGCATCAATGGCTGTTATACCAGTTTGTAAAGGTTCACATACAGATTTACGGCTAATAATACCAGGCGCCATTGCTTCTAGTAACTGTGAGTTAGTAGCTTTAATTTCACCTTTACCATCAATAGGCATTCCTAATGCATTAACAACACGACCTAAAAATTGCTCTCCTACTGGAATTTGAGCAATTTGACCCGTAGCTTTCACAGTACCGCCTTCTAAAATTTTACGGCCTGTACCCATTAAAACGACACCAACATTATCGTTTTCTAGATTAAGGGCAATCCCAATTGTTTTATCTTCAAATTCTAATAACTCACCACTCATTACTTGATCAAGTCCATAAACACGTGCAATGCCATCTCCTACTTGTAAGACAGTGCCGATATTACCAAATTTAAAATCTAAATCATATTTTTCAATTTCTTGACGGATAATACTACTAATTTCGTCGGGACGAATATTTATCATTGTATTATTTTTTTTTAAGATAAAAAGTTAATAAAAGATTTTGATTATTTTTATATTTCTAATACACTATCTAAATGCTTTGCTAATTCTGTTAATTGATTTTTAATTGTAAAATCAATAATTTTTGAATCAGTTTTAATTAAAAATCCACCAATCAAACTTTCGTCGATGGTCATAAATAATCGAATTTCTTTTGCTTTTGTAATTTGTTTAAGTTTTTTAATTAATGTATTTTTTTGTCGATTTGTAAAAGGAAACGCAGTTGACACTTCAACCATTTTAACTGATGCTAAACGATAAACTAATTCTAAATAACTTTCAATAATCGATTGCAATAGATTAATTCTATTTCGCTTAACTAAAAGTAGTAAATATTGAAGTGTTTCTTTATTTAATTGCGGTTGAAAAATTTTAGAAATAATTGTACTTTTTGATTTAATAGTAACTAATGGATTATTTAAAAACGCTAGTAGCTCAGGTGCTTGTTTTAAAAATATTTCTAAATTTTGAAAATCGGCAGTTACTTTATGCATTACATTTTGTTCATTAGAAAAATCAAACAAAGCATTTGCATACGGTGCAGCAATTTTCATTTGTAAAGGATTATTAGTCATAGTAATTTTCCTTCTAATTTATTAATAGTCTCAGTGATTAAGTCGGCTGCTCGTTTCTTTTGCCCAAATGTTTCTTGAGCTCGAATTATAGTTCTTTTTAATACTAATAATACGATTTGTTGTTTAATTTCTGAAAATATTTCACGCTCTTTATTTTGGAATGTTGCTAATGCACGACTAAAACGGATAGCTAAATCATTTTTTGATTGATTAGCATCAGATTCTAATAAAACTTTTTTTGATAAAACAGTTTCATTTTTAATTTCATTAATAATTAAATAAGCTTGAGTCAATTGTTTTTCAGCATCTGTTAAACGTGTATTTGCTTCATTTAGTCTTTCTTCAGCATTTTGAAGACTTTTTGCAATTTCGTTCTCACGTTTTTCTAAAATTGATCCTAAAAAGTCACGTCCTAGTGTGAATAATATACCAATTACAATTGTTATGTTAATTACACCAGTCTCTAGAATATCCGTATTTAATGAAATTCCTTCTTCATTGGCAACTAACGTAAAAATTTGATTAAAATTTTCCATATTTTATAGTTTTTATGTAAACTGTTGGCGTATAAAAAGGAAAATTACGTTAACAAAAAATTTAAATTGATAATTTATTTTCAATTTCTAGACATAATGATTTAACAATATTATCTAGACTATTAATAGCTATATTTTTTTTAGACGTTAAATCTATTATGATATTACGTAATAAATTATCAATATATTTTTGAGAAATATTTAGTTCAATTTCTAAAATTTCTTGGTGAATTTTTTGTGAATTTGTAATTTCTATTTGAGCTTCTTTACGTATACTCGATAATTCTTGTTCATATTGAGTAGTTAGTAGATTTGCTTTTGTCAAAATTTCTGAAGCTTTTGCAAGATTATTTAAAATAAACTCATTACGTTCTCTAATAGTAATCAACAAAGGATTAAAAAATATTATATTTAGAACAACCATTAACACGATAAATTGAATAGCTACAAGTGGTAAAGTTGCATCAAAATCAAATAAACCTCCAGGACCATCTATTTCTGAACTTAAAACCAGTGTTGCAAAATTAACCATATAAAATTTATATGTTTTAATATAGAACTAAATTTATAAATAGATATAATTGAATTTTTAAAAATTCAATTATATCTTTAATTTCTCTAATAATTAATTACTAAATGGATTAGCAAATAATAAAACTAAGGCAACTACTAAACCATAAATAGTTAATGCTTCCATAAAAGCTAAACTTAATAATAAAACACCACGAATTTTATTTTCAGCTTCAGGTTGACGTGCAATACCTTCAACAGCTTGACCAGCAGCATTACCTTGACCAATACCGGGTCCAATTGCAGCTAAACCAATCGCTAAACCAGCAGCAATAACAGAAGCAGCAGATACGATAGAATCCATAATAAAATTTTTAAATTAGTAAATAGAAATATAATTTTGAAAAAGTTAATTTATTAATATTTTATTCAAGAGCTTCTGCAATATAAGCAGCCGCTAATGTCGAAAAAATTAAAGCTTGTACTGAACCAGCAAAAAGTCCTAGTAACATAATAGGTAATGGAATAATCAAAGGCACTAAAGCAGTTAATACTGCAACAGTGATTTCGTCTGCTAAAACATTTCCAAATAAACGAAAACTTAATGATAATGGTTTTGTAAAATCCTCTAAAATTTTAAGAGGTAAAAGTAATGGAATTGGCGCGATATAATGTTTAAAATATCCTAAACCTTTTTTACTTAAACCAGCATAAAAATATGTGAAAGAAGTTAATAATGCTAAAGCTACTGTTGTATTAATATCATTAGTTGGTGCTGCTAACTCCCCTTCTGGTAAGTGTATTAATTTCCATGGAATAATAGCTCCAGCCCAATTACACCCAAAAATAAATAAAAATAATGTACCAATAAATGATACATATTCTTTATAGAAGCTTTCTCCTAATTGATTTTTTGCAATTTCAGTTACAAATTCTAAAACACATTCCATAAAGTTTTGCCAACCTCTAGGAATTTGTTGAATATTACTTGTTCCTAAAAAAGAAAAAATCAATAATATTACAGCTACAAACCAAATTACCAGTAAAACTTGACCGTGTATTAGAAAGCCTGCGATATTCCAGTAAAAATGTTTTCCTACTTCTGCTTCCGCCATTAATATACTACTAGAATCAATCACAGAAATATGTTGGACCATATAATTTAACTAAGTTAGTAAATTATTCAATATTAAAAATATATCATGAATTTATTGTAATAATAAGTTTATTTCAAATTTAGTTAGTTTCCATATATAATTAGTGATTGATTAAATTTTATAATTACTTTCTAATTAATAAATTAGATAAAAAATTATGACCAAATTAAGATAAAAGCATAATCTACGCAAAAAATTTACTTAATCAACCTATTTATTTATCGTTGATTTTATATCAACTATTCTAAATTTTTAATATGGCTTGATTATTTTCAAATAACTAAAATTGTAACATTTAATCTACAGTTTACTAATTTCTTATTTAAAATAGAAATTAGGAATTATCTCAAGGTTTATTTTCTAATTAATAAAAAAATTTAGTTAATTTCTAAACACATGTGATCGGGTATAAAAAATGTTTTATTTTAAAAACTCTACAAAATAATATTATTACTCTACAAAATACGTAATATATTCTAATTTATTTTACCCTTCAATAAGTTTTTTTTTATTTATAAGCTCTCTAAAATTTCATAATTATTTAAGCCATTCGTAACCTTTTTTTTCTAATTCCTCTGCAAGTTGAGCATTACCTGTTTTTATAATCTTTCCATCTTGCATAACATGAATATAATCAGGTTGAACATAATCCAATAAACGTTGATAATGTGTTATTAAAATAATAGCTTTATTTTTATTCATAAAATTATTAATTCCTTTAGAAATAATTTTTAATGCATCAATATCTAAACCTGAATCTGTTTCATCTAAAATTGCTAATTCTGGGTCTAATAAAGCCATTTGTAATATTTCATTACGTTTTTTTTCACCTCCGGAAAATCCTTCATTAACATT
>Ga0115028_10000140_pt1 | contig 10405 bp, 9 predicted proteins | sample Plant_0915_D1_FD_83894 | JGI IMG/M metagenome (GOLD analysis project Ga0115028, IMG submission 83894) | Wetland microbial communities from Old Woman Creek Reserve in Ohio, USA - Plant_0915_D1 | ecosystem: Environmental > Aquatic > Freshwater > Wetlands > Sediment ... | reverse complement strand
TTTAGCGACTTTTTGACAAAGAAGGAATAGAAAAGAAAATCATTAATGGTTCAACATCCTAAAACAAAAGAACTTTTCTGCCGCTGCAATCGCTTATGTAGATAATTCTTTTATATAATTCATTATTCACCTAGAATTGGTTATTTTGTTGGATCATACGGTTATACATTTTGAGATACCCGCAACAGATATTCAAAAAGCAGTAAAATTTTACACCGAATTGTTCGGTTGGAAAATTGAGAAAACCCCCAGTATGGAATACTACCTTGTTACAACAGTACCTATGGACGAAAAGGGCAACCTTCTGCGACCCGGAGTTAATGGAGGTTTATACAAAAAAGAACAGCCACAGCAACAAGCGGTTAACTATATCTATGTAGAATCTGTCGAAGAGTACAGTAAAAAAGTGACAGATTTAGGTGGACAGATCGTTGTTGCAAAGACAGAAATTCCTAGTATGGGCTGGTTTGCAATAGCCAAAGATCCTGATGGTAACGTATTTGGGCTCTTTGAAGTTCTTCCTATGCCAACTTAATCAGCCCCTTACATAGGAGTCCATGATCAGAGTAACGAAACCTTCTGTGCCAACTGTTTAACTCTGATGTTTAAACGATAGTTGAGCAGGGAACCGCCAGAAAAGAATCAGACGAAAGCTTGTAAGCTGGGCTTTAACTTTTATTTTGTTAAAAATCCCATGAGATTGAGCTAAATTTGTACTAAAAGCGTATAAACCCCATTTTTCACTTACATGCGTATTCAAGGCGAGAAGGGACACCAATATAGGCTGCGGTATCTTTGGCGCAATAAATTACGACAATCAACCCGTATTCCCCTATGTTTACTGGGGTTTGCGAGCTGAAAACCACCGAGGACACCAGTCGCACGGTTTCCTCACTTTTAGCAATAATCAATTCTACACCTACAAAAACTTGGATTTGGTGCCGAAGGTGAAAAGCAGCGCCATAAACGAATGGTTCGGTCGCTTGCCCGGTTCAATCGGCATCGGCAACGTCCGCTACACCACCTCAGGCAAATGCGACGACAAATCTATCATAGAAGGCACCCAGCCAGTTATCGGGGTAATAAACGGGTTGAAACTCGCGTTATCCTTCAATGGCAACATCGTAAACACTTTGCCGCTGAAAAAAGAAATGCTTGACAATTTCGAAGATTTCATCTATAACTGCGACTCAGACATAGTATGCCACAAAATGCTTTTGGCGCTCAAGAAAGGCAAAACTCTCACCGAAGCAGCCAGAGAAGTCATGGAGAGCCTCGACGGTGCATTCTCTGTGACAGGCATAACGGGCAACGGTGAATTTTTTGCATTTAAAGACGCCCATGGAATCAAGCCCCTATGCGCTGGACATGACCTCCACAGCAAAACCTTTGCATTTTCCTCTGAGACAGTCAGCTTTGACATGAACGGTTTTGTCCGAGATTTTGAGCTAAACCCCGGTGAACTTGTGACAGCTTCGCCGGACGGTTTTAAACGGATCCAAGTTATCGAGAAACCCCGTGAAGCCTTCTGCGCTTTCGAATTTGCTTACTTTGCTCGGCCGGACTCGATCTTCAACGGCAAATACGTCTACGAAATCCGAGAGGATTTCGGGCGCAACATCGTTAAAGAGTTCCCCGAAATCGCCAAAGACGGCGACATCATAATGTCGGTGCCTGAAACGGGCGACGACTCCGCCATGGGCGTCCACGAAGCTTCAGGCCTCCGTTGGGAGCGTGCCTCGAGGCGTCACCGCTACGTCACCGAACGCGCCTTCATATTGCTCAACGCGGAACGGTACTCTACCATTGACAAGAAAATTAACATTTTAGGCAGCAAAGTCGCCGGCAAACGCGTCATCATAACAGAAGACAGCATAGTGCGAGGCGACACAACAAAAATCATCATTGACAAACTACGCAAAGCAGGCGCCACCAAAGTCTACGTTTTCGTAACTTTCCCCCGAATCATCGGTCCCTGCTTCTACGGCATCGACATGTCCAGTTACGGGCAGCTTATCGGGTCACGCCACAACGAGGAGGAAATCGCCAAAATCATAGGCGCCGATGGCGTATGCTACCAATCCATAGAAAACCTAATCAAAGCAACTGGGAAAACTGAAAGCGAACTCTGCTTAGCGTGCATCACCGGCAAATATCCCACACCTTGTGCGCAGAAAATGGCAGATGCCATGAAGAAACGCTTCCTTCAAGGCTACGAGGAGAAAGGCAGAATCTACGAGAACGAAGAAATTCAGCCCTAACCCTGTGAAAAAGCAAATAAACCGCTGGCTTTCACTGATAGTCAGTTAACGGTGTATTAGGCATGGACAAGATAGGTGTACTCTTGGTTTCTTACGGCGCACGGGAAGTCGCCATGGCAGACGCACTTTTGCGAAGCAAAAAACACAAAGTTGAACTCTACATCGCCGACAAGCAACGCAACCCTTTCAACGCTCAACACGCGACCAAACACGCCGTCATCCCCAGCCTTGACATTGCGGAAATCGCCAAATTCGCCCAAGCCAACAAGGAGCAGCTGGATTTTGTGTTGGTCGGTTCCGAGAACCCTATAATCAAAGGTATCCGCGATTTAATTGAAGAAACTGTTGGTATCCCTGTTATTTGTCCAAAAAAAGCTTACGCAATTGAAGGAAGCAAAGTCGCACAGCGCGTCCTTTTTGAGGAAATCGCTCCGGAAGCTAACCCCCGCTTCAAAGTTTTTGACCCAGCAGACTATAAAGGCAAAGACGTTAAAGCCGACGTGTACAAATGGCTTGACGAACTTGATAACCAAGCCGTCGTGAAACCCGACAGACCCGCATTAGGTAAAGGCGTCGGTGTTTGGGGTGACCACTTCGCTAACCGAGAGCAACTTTTTGAGCACTTCATGTCCAACTTCCAATACGGCACAGTGCTTATTGAAGAAAAAGTCCCCGGTGAAGAATCCAGTTGCATGGGTTTCTGCGACGGCATACACTTCATATCCTTGCCCGACACACGGGACTACAAACGCGCGTTTGACGGCGACCGTGGCCCCAACACGGGCGGCATGGGCTCCTACAAAGATGTGGATGACTACTTGCCTTTCCTGACCGCGGCGGACCGTGAAGCCGAGCTTGCGTTAGCCCGCAAAGTTTTCAACGGGTGGAAAAAGAAAATCTCCGATGACACCGCGTTGCGTGGCGTTCCCCTCTACTTGGCGTTTATGCACACGGGCAAGGGTATCAAAATTCTTGAGATAAACAGCCGTCCCGGCGACCCCGAAATCATGAACCTCCTCCCAATAATCGCCGACGACTTCGCTGATGTCTGTCTCCGAATGGTTGACGGCAACTTGAAGGGCGTGGCGATGGAGAAGTTGGCGACGGTTTTAACCTACAAGGTGCCCGCGGACTACGGAGGCTACGCAGACGCGTTCCTTACCCAACTTCACCGGGAAGCCATCGGCAGCCCAGTGGACCTTTCTAAAGCCGAAGCACTCGCTAAAAAGTTCGGGGACAAAATCCGTATTTACCCGGGTTCCATGGAAATCCGCGACAGCAAAAACTACCCGCTGAAATCCCGAGCCGTCGGCATTTTGGGAATCGGATGCAGCATCGAGGAAGCTCGTCAAATCAGCCAAGAAGGCGCAAAGGCAATCACAGGCGGAGGATTGTGGAATAGAACCGACGTTGCTTCAATGGAGCACATCGCTAAAAGCGTCCGTCATATGGTTCAGTTGAGGAGTCAGGCTTGAGGCGTGTCTTTGTCTCTGACTGCGAAGGTCCTATAAGCAAAAATGACAACGCTTTCGAGTTGGCACAGAACTTTATACCCAAAGGCGACGCCCTTTTCGCTAACATAAGCAAATACGATGACGTATTGGCGGATGTCTTCCACAAAGAGGGTTACTCTGCGGGTAGCACGCTTAAGTTGGTTTTGCCTTTTTTCAAAGCCTACGGGTTGACGGACCGCCAAATAACGGAGTTTTCTACCCAAAACATCCTCTTAATCGCATACAGCCAAGCTACACTCCGTTACGTGCAGAAAGTAGCGGACGCCTACATAGTGAGCACAAGCTACGAACACTACATTCGTGCCCTATGCAACGCCGTGGGATTCCCCTTCAAAAACACATACTGCACCAAAGTCAGCCTTGACAAAAACGTCATTACGCCGAAAGAAAAAGATCTCCTCCGCGAAATCGCTCGTGAAATCGTACAGATGCCCCTAATCGGAATCCCCCCCAATGCTAAGTCAGTCGCCGATTTTTCTCAACGCGACCAAGCCACCATCCAACGCCTAGACGAGATTTTCTGGGTTGAAATCCCGGAGATGTTTGTGGGCAAATTCATAACCGACATCGTCACCGTTGGAGGAGAACAAAAAGCAGAGTCAATCCGAGACGCGGCGAAAAGTTTAGGTGTCCGCTTGTCGGATGTGATGTATGTGGGCGACAGTATAACCGACGTTGAAGCCTTCCGGTTGGTGCGTGACGCGGGTGGGTTGGCGGTTTCTTTTAACGGCAACGACTATGCCGTGCGTAACGCCGAAGTCGCAGTCATGTCGGAAAGCAACTTCGTGCTTGCGTTGCTTGATGATTTGTTCTGTTGCCTTGGCCGGGAACCGACTCTAAAAATTGTTATGGACTGGTGCAGGGCGGCTATCGAGGAAAGCGGCACCAACGCTGCGTTGCTAAGGCAGCTTTACTCGGTGTATCCGGGGGCTTTGCCGCAAACCGAAATAGTTACAGCTAAAAACATGGAGTCACTCATAAAGGAAAGCTGTGAGTTCCGGAGAAAAGTCCGGGGCGTAGCAATCGGGAGACTCGGATGATGAACCCCAAAATCGATGACACTTACATCGAAGCGTTTAAGGGCTTATTCTGCCGCGTCATCGTAACCGCCGACGATCAGGAAACGGTACGCAAATCCGTAGAGGACGCAACTGCGACGCCGTCGGTCGTGATCGGTAGAACTGAGGGCGGAATAGAGAAGTACCTTAACGAAACCCAAACCCCCGATGGACGCAAAGGCGCGATTTTGCAATTCTGGGGAGAAATCAACCCGAAGAAAACCTTCCAAGAAAGCCTTGACAAATTTGAGAAAGAACTTTCTTACCGAATCCGCCAAGACATACTTGTTAAACCCTTCACTGCAGTCTACGATGCGATGCCGCGGGCTGAGGGAAAACTGGACATGATGGAACGCGTAGGGCACTGCGGGGACGGCTACGAGTGGGAAGAGAAACGCTATGGCAGAGATGTCATCGTTGTGCCGTTGATGGTTCCCGATTTCGTTATTGAACGCTACTTGGGCTATGCTCGCGGCGTGATGGGCGGCAATTTCTGGATAATGTGCACCACCAAAGAGGTGCTAAAAGAGGCTGGTGCGAAAGCGATGAAGGCGATTAACAAGGTGTACGGCGCCGTTACCACCTTTGATATCTGCTCCGCAGGCTCCAAACCCGAAACGCACTTCCCCCAAATCGGACCCACTACTAACCACCTTTATTGCCCCTCGCTTAAAGCTAAGCTGGGAGGCGAATCCAAAGTGCCCGAAGGTGTCGGCTACATCGCTGAAATCGTCTACAACGGAATATCCATGGACGCGGTTAATGACGCCACTAAGGCAGGAATCAAAGCCGTCCTTGACGTCGAAGGCGTTGTGCGGGTTTCCGCGGGAAACTACGGCGGTAAACTAGGCGAATATAAGATACCCTTACGTGAGATATTGACATGACAAAGTTTGATGTTATCGGTTTTGGTGCACTCAACGTCGACACCCTGCTAAAAGTTGACAAAATTGCAGGCGCCGAAGAGGAATCTTTCATCCATGATTATGCGGAGGCATGCGGCGGCTCAGCTGCTAACACCATGGTTGGGCTGGCACGTTTGGGTTGCAAAGTTGGTTTTGTGGGCAAAGTCGCAGACGACCATGAGGGCAAACTACAGATTGACTGCTTCAAAGCCGAAGGCGTAAACACCGACGGCATTATCCATGCAGCGAAGGGCAAAAGCGGCGTTTGCCTCGGATTCGTGGATAAGAAGGGCGCAAGGGCACTCTACATTAACTCGGGCGTCAACGACACAATAGAGTTCCGGGAACTGCAAGCGCCATACGTAACCGACACCCAGTTCATCCACCTGTCGTCTTTTGTAGGCGAGAAATCATTTCGAGCACAGAAAAAACTGCTGAGCTTCCTACCCGAAAGCGCAAAAATCAGTTTTGACCCCGGATCACTTTACGCGCAGAAGGGCTTCTCGGCAATCGAGCCGATTATCCAGAACTCTTTTGTGATGATGCCAAACGAGCTAGAGCTCAAACTCATAACAGGCGAATCTGAGGTTCCCAAAGGCGCGGCGGCACTACTGGGTGCAGGCGTCAAAATAGTAGCCGTCAAACTCGGCGCCAAAGGCTGCTACGTCACCAACGGACAAGAAAAACAAACAATCCAACCCTTCAAGGTGTCAGTTGTCGACACGACAGGGGCAGGCGACGCGTTCAACGCAGGCTTCCTCTACGGATTAATCCATGACAAAACCCTCCCTGAATGCGGACGAATAGGCAATTTTGTGGCTGCGCAAAGCGTTACAAAGATGGGTGCCCGCATAGGGTTACCATATGAGCGGGATTTGGTGCTGTTATAATTTTAGGTATTAATAGTCTCGGCTTAGCTTTTTTTAGTAAGCTTGTCGATTATGCTTTGGAAGATTAGTTTCCCATCGCCGCAATTCTGTGTTTGTTCTTGACGGGTCCAGTCGGGTTGCTGCCACCAATACATTGCTCGCTCTGGGTGGGGCATTAAGCCGAAAATGTTGCCTTCAGGATTGCATATGCCTGCGATGTCGTAGAATGAGCCATTAGGGTTGGCGGGGTATTTGCCGCCAGCAACTTCGCCTTCTTTACTGCAGTAACGGAACACCAGCATGTCCTGGTCGATCAGGTTCTTGAGTAGGATGTCTTCTTTTTCTTTGGGGAAAAGCCATCGCCCTTCGCCGTGGGCGATTGGGATGTGGATGGTTTTTCCTGCTGGAACGCTTGTGGTGAACATGCAGTTGCCTCTGTTTTCATGTTTGAGGTATACCCACTTACATTTGAAACCCGCAGGCTCGTTATTGGTGAGAGTTGCCTCAGGATAGTCGCTTACGCCGCTAAAACCCGGAAGCAACCCGTATTCAACCAGAATTTGGAAGCCGTTGCATATACCCAATATTGGTCTTCCTTCATCTACGAACTTATCCATTTCCTTTCCGAGTTTGGCGCTGAGTTGCCGTGCGAAAATTACTCCGCTGCGGACGTAGTCGCCGAAGCTAAAACCGCCTGGGAACACTAGCACGTGGTAGTCAAGCAGATTGCGGTGTTTGATGAGTTCATTCACATGCACGGTTTCGGCTTGGACGCCGAGTTCTGCAAACGCGCGTTGGGTTTCAGCGTCGCAGTTGGTTCCGCCAACACGCATAACACAGACTTTAATTTCGTTTGCATTCATTGCGCAGTCTCCTCGGGGCTCAGTGTTTTCTTCCAGCTTTTCCGCAGTTTCTCCAGCGGAGCGTCAACAGCTACTTTGCCGTTTAAGCCTTTTATGAGCAGTCTCTGTTGCGCGGTGACTTTGCCTATTTGTGCACAGGCTTTACCCATTAACCTTTCAAATTCTGCCTTGTCAGCCTCCGAGATTTCTATTAGAAATCGGCTGTTAGATTCCGAGAACAACACAAAATCGTTACGGGCTAAATCCTTGCCCGGGACAAATTTTAGGTCCAATTCTAAGCCCAATCCAGCTGTAAACGCCATCTCCGCAGCCCCCACAGCCAAACCGCCCTCCGAGAGGTCATGGCAGGATTTGACGATGCCTTTGCCCATGGCTTTGGTGAGGTTATAGTATGTCTTTCTTGCTTTTGTCGCCTGCAGTTTGGGTACGGAATTGCCTATGAACCCCTGAAGCTTGTAGTATTCGCTGCCACCTAACTCGTTGTAGGTGGGACCAACTATGTAGACTGGGTTGCCGGGTTCTTTTAGTTCCATGGACACAGTTAAGCTAATATCCGGAATCACTCCGACCGCAGTGACTAGCAGGGTCGGCGTCACTGGACCCATTGGCGACTCGTTATAAAGACTGTCTTTACCTGAAATAAAAGGCGTCCTAAACGCTGTCGCCACTTCGTAGCATGCTTGGCATGCGCGCACCAAAGAGCCCAACCGCTCTGGCTTCTCGGGATTGCCCCACGTGAAATTGTCCAGCAACGCGATTCTTCTGCCGCCAACCGCAATGTTGTTGCGTATGGCTTCGTCAATGGCTGATGCTGCCATCCAGTAAGAGTCGATTTTGCCGTAATTGGGGTTCATGCCGCAACTAATCGCCAAACCTTTGTTTGAGGTATCTACGGGCTTAAGCACTGCGGCGTCGTTAGGACCAGCATAGTCGCCTTGCAGCGGTTTAAGCAGTGTGTTGCCTTTGACTTCGTGGTCGTAGGTGCGGATGACACTTTCTTTGCTGGCGATGTTAGGCGCCGCAAGCAACAGCAATAGCGTTGCGGTCAGGTCTGCTGGCTCCCCAAACTCTGGCTCCACCAGTTTCGGCGGCTCCACGATCGCGGCTTTGGTTATTTGGCATGGGTTAAACATGAAGTCCATGGCGACATCGCTAACCACTTCGCCGTTGTAAGTGAGCTGTAAGCGTCTCTCCGGGATTAGTTTGCCCAAAGCTGTGGCCGCTACGTCTTCCTTCTCAAAAATCTCCATAACCAGCTCCAGATTCTCCCCCGGTATCGTAAGCAACATGCGTTCCTGCGACTCCGACAGGTAAATTTCCCATGGCGCAAGCCCCTGATACTTCAAGGGCACTTTAGCTAAGTCGACCGATACACCGCAGTTGAAGCGTTCCGCGGTTTCGCCCACTGCCGAAGATAGGCCTCCACCGCCGATATCAGTCACAGCGGAACCCAGTTGGAGGTCGCGGATCTCCACGATAGCGCGTTTAACTTTCTCCTCCTCAATTGGATCAGCGATTTGCACGGCAGGGCGACTGATTTCCTCCGATTTCTCCGTGAGTTCCGCAGAGGCGAAGGTCACTCCGTGGATGCCGTCGCGCCCAGTCTTGCCGCCAGCCAAAACTACGTAGTCGCCGACTTTGGCGTTTTTGCGGTACTTACTCAGCGGCAGGAGCCCAATGCAACCGCAATACACGACGACGTTACCGGTGTAGCTGTCATCGAAGTAAATTGCCCCGTTAACAGTTGGTATGCCCATGTTGTTGCCGTACGCGCTGATGCCCGCTGTAACGCCCATGTAAACGTACTTTGGATGCTTAACGCCTATCGGTAGCTTGCTATAATCGTAATCTATTGGTCCAAAGCCCAACACGTCAGTGCATGCGATGGGGTCTGCCCAAACGCCTAGTATGTCGCGAATTACGCCGCCGACGCCTGTTGCAGCGCCGCCAAACGGTTCAACCGCGGAGGGGTGATTATGTGTCTCCACTTTAGCGGCGATGCCGTAGCCCTTGTCGAATTTAATTATGCCCGCGTTGTCCTCAAACACGCTGACGCACCATGGTGCTTTTATTTGTTTGGTGGCTTTGGCGATGTAGCTTTTAAACAAGCTTTGGATTTCTTTGCCATCTATTTGGATTTTGCCCTTGAAGGTTTTGTGGCAGCAGTGCTCGCTCCAACTTTGGCTGATTGTTTGCAGTTCAACGTCTGTTTGTTTGCGGTTTTCGGATTTAAAATAGGTTTGGATGTTTTTGAGTTCCTCTGCGTTGAAGCCCAAGGCGAGTTCACTGTTGATTTCTGCGAGCTGGTCGGGTGTGGCTTCAACAATTGCGAATTCCAGCACTTGGCTGGTTTCGCGTTGTGAAATAAGTTTGCCGCTCATTTTTGTTCAACTACGGTTATGATGTAGTTGTCTTTGGTGGGGTTTGCCAGCAGCCTTTTGCTCATTTCCTCCGCTTTCGCTTGTGCTTCAGCGGGGTTTGCTGCTTGCAGGTTGACGGTGTAAACTTTGCTGACATCGACTGAAGATACTTTGTAGCCTAGTTCAATTAGGAGTCGCTGGGTGGTTTCGCCTTCCGGGTTGCTGTGCCCGGGTTTGAGGCTGACTTCAATTTTGGCAGCGTATTTCATAGCTTTTTAAATTAAGAGTTGTGGATTTAAACGCTTTCATCAAGAAAAATGCAATACCCTATGTTAAAAAGCAAACCAAAATTGCAAAAGTCCTTTTTCTATAGAGCGTCTGCCGTGGTTCTATTGAGAGTTCTGTTTGTCTACCGATGGCTACTGTAGAATCAAGTGTTTGTTTTGGTGGCGTATCTCGACAATGCGCTGTTTGTCTGTGACTTTGCCAATTAGCTCGGGGATGACGCTTTCCTTTTCGAGGGTGTTCATGGTTTTGTCGATTTCGGTTTTGTCTACAATTATGCCGAAGCCCCA